>Ga0070696_100001881_pt1 | contig 13780 bp, 11 predicted proteins | sample KBSK1253metaG_FD_65474 | JGI IMG/M metagenome (GOLD analysis project Ga0070696, IMG submission 65474) | Corn, switchgrass and miscanthus rhizosphere microbial communities from Kellogg Biological Station, Michigan, USA - KBS K1-25-3 metaG | ecosystem: Host-associated > Plants > Roots >... | reverse complement strand
ACCGGCGCGGATATCGGCTTTGCCTCCGACGTCGGCGGCGTGCGGAACCATTCCAGCATCCGGGAAAGCCACGAATGTGCGTGAGGCGCCGGGGTGGGTGCGTCGGGAGGCGTCAGCGTGCGCGGTGCCACGATCGGCGCGGGCTGCGAGGGCGTGATGCCCTTGACGACCGCCTCCTGGCGGGGCTCCTTCGCTTCTTCCTTGCGCGCGAAGGCGTCGATGTCTTCCGGCTGCTCCACCATCTGGAACGACGCGGGCAGCGGCTCACCCTGGTTCAGCTCATCGTGGCGCATCCGCTGCACGCTGTAGTTCGGCGTTTCCAGATGCCGATTCGGAACCAGCAGCACGTTGACCTTGAAACGCGTTTCGACGGTGAGGACTTCGGCGCGCTTCTCGTTCAACAGGAACGTGGCGACATCGACCGGCATCTGCGCGACGATCTGCGCCGTGTTGTCCTTCATCGCCTCCTCCTGAATGATGCGGAGGATGTGCAATGCCGTCGATTCGGTGCCGCGAATATGGCCGATGCCATGGCAGCGCGGACACGGTATGTACGCGGATTCGGCGAGTGCGGGCCGCAATCGCTGGCGCGAAAGCTCCATCAGGCCGAAGCGCGAAATCTTGCCCAGTTGCACGCGCGCACGATCGTACTTCAGCGCATCGCGCAGCCGGTTCTCGACTTCGCGCTGGTTCTTCGTGCTCTCCATGTCGATGAAATCGATCACGATCAGTCCGCCGAGATCGCGCAGGCGAAGCTGGCGGGCAATCTCCTCGGCGGCTTCGAGGTTCGTGTTGTACGCCGTCGTCTCGATGTCGCCGCCTTTCGTCGCGCGCGCCGAATTGACGTCGACCGCGACCAGCGCCTCGGTATGGTCGATGACGATTGCGCCACCGGAGGGCAGGGGCACCTGGCGCGAGTACGCGGTCTCGATCTGGTGCTCGATCTGGAAGCGCGAGAAGAGCGGCACGTCATCCTTGTAGAGCTTTACGCGCGACACATTCGCCGGCATCACGTGACCCATGAACTGCTGCGCCTGCTCCTGGATCGCTTCGGTGTCGATCAGGATCTCGCCGATATCCGGATGGAAGTAATCGCGGATCGCGCGAATCACGAGGCTCGACTCCTGGTAGATGAGGTAGGCGCCGGACTGCAGTTTCGCGGCGTCCTCGATCGCGCGCCAGAGCTGCATCAGGTAGTTGAGATCCCATTGCAACTCCTCGGCGGTACGGCCGATTCCGGCGGTGCGCGCGATGACGCTCATGCCGCTCGGCACGTCGAGCGATGAAACGGCTTCGCGCAATTCGTTGCGCTCTTCGCCTTCGACCCGGCGCGACACGCCGCCGCCGCGCGGGTTGTTCGGCATCAGCACGAGGTATCGTCCCGCGAGCGAAATGTACGTCGTGAGCGCCGCGCCCTTGTTGCCGCGCTCGTCCTTGTCGACCTGCACGATCAGTTCCTGGCCCTCGCGGAGCTGATCCTGTACGCGCACGCGCGACTCCGCTTCGCTGTCTTCGCCGTTACCGTCGGCGGCGCGGCGCGAAGGTTTGAGGAATTGCCGGGAGATTTCCTTGAACGGCAGGAAGCCGTGGCGCTCGGTGCCGTAATCGACGAAGCACGCCTCGAGCGAAGGCTCGACGCGCGTGATGACGCCCTTGTAGATGTTGCTCTTGCGTTGTTCCTTGGAAGCGGATTCGATGTCGAGGTCGATCAATTTCTGACCGTCGACGATCGCCACCCGCAATTCCTCCGGCTGGGTGGCGTTGAACAGCATGCGTTTCATGGACTGGGTTCCCCGGCGCAACGCCCGGGACAAACGGCTGGAACGAAGTCGCGCGTCGCCAACGAGGCGATGCGGTTGACGCTTACGCGGCGGTTGCGGGCGAAGACGAGCCGTCGGCCGGCACGGGCCGGAAGACGCGAGGTGAGCGAGACGGCTTGCACATGGTTTCGCATGCCGGCACCAGGGCCGGGTTCTCGTCGTGCGGTCTTCTTCTTCGCAGACTAGCGGAGTTATCCGATCGGTTGCAGCTTGCGTAACGTGGCAGCAGCAGCCGGGGCAGAATGGTTCGCTTTGGCGCCGCGCAGCGGCCGCTTCGAACCGGCCTTTGCCGGGTGCGGGAGCTGCGCTGTTCATTTACCATCGCTACTTGTTCGCGTGACAACTTCGCGCGGCGAGCGACTTAGCCGTTTTTTGCCCGGCGATACACGCCGAGGCTCCGCTGCGTCGCGCACACGCCTCGCGCGTCGTTCCGACGCCGTTGAAGGCGGGGCGCGCGTTCGCGCGGTCCGAGGACAATTATAAGCGAATGAACGGGTTAAGCAAGGATTCCGTGTCGTGGCTCACGGTCGACGAAAATGCGACGGGCCAGCGGATCGACAATTTTCTGCTGCGCATCCTGAAGGGCGTGCCGAAGAGTCACGTCTACCGGATCCTGCGTAGCGGTGAAGTGCGGGTCAACAAGGGGCGCGTCGGACCCGACGTGCGGCTTGCGCCGGGCGACGTCATTCGCGTCCCGCCGGTACGTACGGCGGCGCCCCCTCGTGCGCCGATCGCGCGATCGTTCAAGCCGGGGATTCTGTTCGAGGACGACTGGCTGATCGGCATCGACAAGCCTGCGGGCCTCGCGGTGCATGGGGGTAGCGGCATCGCACTCGGGCTGATCGAACAGTTGCGGGCGGCACGGCCGGATGCGCGATTCCTCGAGCTCGCGCACCGGCTCGACCGGGAAACGTCCGGCGTATTGCTGGTCGCCAAGAAGCGTGCAGCGCTGACCGGTCTGCACGCGCAGCTTCGGGACGGCGAAATCGACAAGCGCTATCTGGCGCTCGTGCGCGGGCCGTGGAAGGACGCGATGCGCGTCGTCGACGTGCCATTGCATAGATTTTCAACGCGCGAAGGCGAGCGGCGAGTGAGGGCGGAGCCGAGCGGGCGGGCGTCGATGACGATCTTCCGGCTCGAGCGCGCGTGGCCGGCGCGCGTGCCACCCGTTGCGCTGCTCGAAGCGGAGCTGAAAACAGGGCGCACGCATCAGATCCGCGTGCATCTCGCGCACCTCGGGCACGCGCTGGCGGGCGACGACAAGTACGGCGATTTCGCATGGAACCGGGAACTCGCCCGCGAAGGCCTGAAGCGGATGTTCCTGCATGCGCGCGAGCTGACGTTCGCGCATCCCGCAAGCGGCGATCCGATCGTTGTCGCATCGCCGCTGCCGGAAGCGCTTTCGCGATTCCTGACGGGCCTCGGCCGTATGTGACGGCAGCCGCACCGAACCGACACTCACGCGCTCATCGCGCGCGGCGTTGCGCGAGATGAGCGGCGATGCGACCCATCGTGACCGGGTTGGTACGGATGAGCCCGCGCGCAATCCCCATCGCGATTGCTTCCTTGCGATTGAGCACGCCCAGCTTCGTCACGAGTTTGCCGAAATGGAAATTCGCGGTCCGCGGCTTGATGCCGAGCTTGAGCGCGATGTCGACGCTCGTCATGCCATTGGCCGCCATCTCGAGGCATTGCGCTTGGCGCGGCGACAACGGCGCGATACGAACCATCAAGGCCAGCTTGTAATCGACCAAATGCGCCATGAAGAAATCGTGGTATGACATCGCGAGAAGAATGAGCTCGCCGAGCTGCCTCGTCACGAACTGCTTGCGCGCCTCGTCGACTGGCGTGATGCTCGAATTGATGGAGACGACGATGCGGCCATGGTCAGGATCGCGAAACGACACCGCGACGCCGCTGCATACGCCAAAGCGCGCGGCGTCGTTGAGGAAGTCGCGGCACAACGGATCGTCCCTGAACTCGGCGGCGTCCCAGACGAACGGGACATTGCGGTTCCAGGTTTGCGTGACCCGAGGGTCGACCTCGATGTAGCCCCGCTCTCCGTACAGCATCACCCATTCCCGGGGCGACGTGGTCCAGACGAACGTTCGTGTGTCGCGTCGGCTGGGACTGGGATCGGCCGACATGCCGTACATGAAGCTGTCGAAGCCGAGCTCCCTGACGATCGACTCCATGATCGGCTGCAGAGGCTGCCGCTTCAGCGCCGCCTTCGACAGGCGGGCGATGTGATCGTTGGCGACATAGCCGCGGATGACCGCGGGCTTGCCCGGATCAATGACAGACAGCATGACCATCCTCCCCGATTGTCGTGCTTCTGGATCGATGATACTCGGAAGCTTTGCCTCGTCGACCCCCTGGGCAAGGGGATTATTCACACCGGGAATCTGCTCCGTGAAAGACGGGAATACGGTCCTCAACTGTCACAATTGACGGGTAGCATGAACATCGTGTTGGGCAGGCCGACTCTTTCGTTGCAACGCCTTTCGATTCAATGGCCCTGCAACCCTTCGACGACATCTCCCGCGCCGATTCCCTTCGACGCGAACCACCCTTGTCGCATCTCGATCGCAAAAAGCGCGGGGCCGTTCGACCAATGCGTCGACTCGTCCTTCGGCCGCATGTCCTCGACGTTGAGGATGCGTCCGTTCGCATCGACGAATGCGATCGACAGCGGGACGTACGTGTCCTTCATCCAGAACGCCAATGGCTGCGGGGCTTCGAAAATGAACAGCATTCCGTGATCCTGCCGCAGGCTGAACCGGTTCATGAGCCCGGTCTCGCGCGTCTGCGGCGTCGAGGCGACTTCGACGGTCAAGGCCTGCCCGCGGATCGTCAGCGTCCGGGTGGGAAGATCGGCGGACACGGCGAGCTGCGGCAACGCCAGCGCGCACGCGAAGCACAGCGAGGCGAAGTAACGGATCATGAGGATCGCCTCGAGGGGAAATTTCTCATAGCGATTCGTTCGGAGGAACGTTTCCCGTGAGCGCCGCATCGATGGCGGCGCGCGTGTACTGGCCGGCGAAAAGCGAGATGAACTCGTACACGAAGCCGCGCAGGAATACGCCCTTGCGAAGGGCGAGCCGCGTCGTCGATGCCGCGAACAGGTGGCTTGCGTCGAGGAGCTCGAAGCCCGCATCCTTCGCGTGGTCGAAGGCCATCCTGGCGACGATGCCCACACCCATCCCGAGCTCGACATAAGTCTTGATGACGTCCGAATCGAGAGCGGTCAGCACGATGTTCGGCTCGAGTCCCCTTGCCGAGAACGCGGCGTTGATCGCCGAGCGTCCCGTGAACGAGAAATCGTACGTGACGATCGGGTATTGCGCGAGCGCTTCCAGCGTCAGCGGATGAATCGCCGCCAGCGGGTGACCTTTCGGAACGAGGATGCCGCGGTTCCAGCGGAAGCACGGCAGCGCGACGATGTCCGGATAATCGTCCAGCGCTTCGGTGGCGATGCCGACGTCGACTTCTCCGGAACGCGTCTGCTCCGCGACCTGCGTCGGGTTGCCCTGATGCAACACGAGCCGGACTTTGGGAAAACGCGTCGCGAACTTCGACAGGACGGGCGGCAGCACGTAGCGCGCCTGCGTATGCGTGGTCGCGATGCCGAGCACGCCCGTATCTTCGCGCCGAAACTCGTCGGCAACGCGCTTGAGGTTGCCGATCTCGCGCAGCGCGCGGCGCGCGATGGCGACGACGACTTCGCCGGCTGGCGTCAACGTCGCGAGCCGCTTTCCCTGGCGCACGAAAACGCGCAGGCCGAGCTCGTCTTCGAGTTGTCGAATCTGCTTGCTGATGCCAGGTTGGGACGTGTAAAGCGCTTCGGCCGCGTCGGAGACATTGAGGCCGTTGTCGACGATGGCGCAGAGGTACTTCAACTGTTGAAGGTTCACCGGTTATAACCACGAGATTGGTAGCTGTCTTTATTATATGCCGCAGGGCGCGACACGCATGACGCAGATCCTCAAACTGCATCCGACGCATCCGCAACCGCGCCTGATTCGCCTGGCGGCTGAAACCCTGCGTGGCGGCGGCGTCATCGCCTATCCCACCGATTCCAGCTACGCGCTCGGATGCCGGATCGGTGACGCCGAGGCCGCGAGGCGGATACGGCAAATGCGCGGCGTCGACGCGCGTCACCATCTGACGCTGATCTGCCGCGACCTGGCGCACGTCGGCCGGTTTGCGCGGATGGATAACCGGCAGTTCCGGATCCTCCGCCGGGGCACGCCGGGAACCTTCACCTTCCTGCTGCGCGCGACCCCGGAAGTGCCGCGGCGGGTGCAGCACCCGAAGCGCAGCACGATCGGCGTGCGTGTGCCGGATCACGCGATCGTACGCGCGCTGTTGAACGCGCTCGACGAGCCGATTCTCTCGTCCACGTTGATCCTGGCCGGGGACACCCAGCCCTTGAACGACGCCCAAACGATCGCGGCGCGCCTTGGCGGGCGCATCGAAGCGATCATCGATTCGGGGCCATGTCCGGCTCTCCCGTCGACGGTCATCGATCTTGAAACGTCGCCGCCGACCGTGGTACGTCCTGGACTCGGCGATCCCGCGAGCCTCGGACTCGAGTCGGAAGAAGCCGGCGCCTGACGCGACTCGGAGGAACGCGTCACTTGAGGTAAACTACCCGCCTGGATGGATTTTTCGCTGCAGACCATCGTGCTGTGGGCGGTGCCGGTGGTCTTCGCGATCACTTTGCACGAAGCGGCCCACGGTTACGTCGCCAGGATGTTCGGCGACCGCACGGCCGAATTGCAGGGCCGGATCACGCTGAACCCGCTGAAGCACATCGATCCCGTGGGGACGATTCTGGTGCCGGGTGCGCTGATCCTGGCAGCGCGGTATCTGGGCGGACCGCCCTTCATCTTCGGCTGGGCCAAGCCGGTGCCGGTCAATTTCGGCAATCTGCGCAATCCCAAGCGCGACATGCTGTGGGTCGCGGCGGCGGGTCCCCTGGCGAATTTCGCCATGGCGGTCCTGTGGGCGCTCTTGCTGAAGGCGGCTCTACCAGCGGGCGCCGCGGAAAGCGCGCACTGGCTTGAAATGGCGAAGATCGGCATTTCGATCAATCTTCTACTGATGACGTTGAACCTGTTGCCTGTTCCACCGCTCGATGGCGGCCGCATTGCCGTCAGCCTGCTGCCGATGTCCGCCGCGCGCGCGTACGCGCGCATCGAGCCTTACGGGCTGTTCATCGTTCTCGGGCTGCTCGCATTCGGTGTGCTGAACGACGTGATGCGGCCGGTGTTCCGGCTCGCCGAATGGCTGTTGCGGACGTTGCTCGGCCTTTAGCGCACGCACTGACGCCATCGCTCTCATGTTTCCCGATCGGGTGTTGTCGGGCATGCGCCCCACCGGGCGCATGCACATCGGCCATTACCATGGCGCGCTCAAGAACTGGATCCGGCTGCAGGAAGAATACGAATGCCTTTTCTTCGCCGCCGACTGGCACGCGCTCACGACGCACTTCGACGAGAGCGAGTCGATCGCCGAAAGCGTGTGGGAGATGTTCGTCGACTGGCTCGCCGCGGGCGTCGATCCCACGCGCGCCACGCTCTTCATCCAGTCGCGCATTCCCGAGCATGCCGAGCTGACGTTGCTGCTCGGCATGATCACCCCTGTGGGCTGGCTCGAGCGTGTGCCCACGTACAAGGATCAGCAACAGAAGCTCAGCGACCGTGATCTTTCGAATTTCGGCTTTCTCGGCTACCCGGTGATGATGAGCGCGGATATCCTCGTCTATCGCGCCAACAAGGTGCCGGTCGGCGAGGACCAGGTATCGCATATCGAAGTCACGCGCGAGCTCGCGCGGCGCTTCAACCACATCTATGGACGCGAGCCTGGCTTCGAGGACAAGGCGCGCGCCGCGGTTCGCAAGCTCGGCAGCAAGAAGGCGAAGCGCTACGAGGCGTTGCGCACCGCCTTTCAGGAGCAAGGGGACACGCAGGCGCTCGAGGCTGCCCGCTCGCTCCTCGAGGATACGCAGAATCTCTCGCTCGGCGATCGCGAGCGGCTGTTCGGATTTCTCGAAGGCTCGCGCCGCGTGATCATTCCGGAACCGCAGCCGTTGTTGACGGAAACGCCGCGCGTACCGGGCCTCGACGGCCAGAAGATGTCGAAATCCTACGGTAATGCGATCCTGCTTCGCGAAGAGCCGGCGTCGGTGACGCACAAGATCCGGACGATGCAGACCGATCCCGCGCGCGTGCGGCGCACCGATCCCGGCAATCCGGAGAAGTGTCCGGTCTGGGGTCTGCACCAGGTGTACTCGACCCAGGACACGCGCGACTGGGTATGGCAGGGTTGCACGACGGCGGGGATCGGCTGCCTCGAGTGCAAGCAGCCGGTGATAGACGCGATCATTCGCGAGCAGCAGCCCATTCGCGAGCGCGCGCAACGCTACCTCGATGATCCGTCGCTCGTTCGCAACATCGTCGCCGACGGTTGCGAGCGGGCGCGCAAGCTCGCCGAAGAGACGATGCGCGATGTGCGCGAGGCAATGGGATTGCGCTATGACTAGCATCGACGCGGCACTCGATCTCGAGCATGCGACGCCTGAGCCGAAGCCGCTCGCGCGCGTGTACGGCGAGCCGCTCAACGAGCTGCCGCACGACCTGTACATCCCGCCCGAAGCGCTCGAGGTGTTCCTCGAGACCTTCGAGGGTCCGCTCGATCTTCTGCTCTACCTCATCCGGCGCCAGAACATCAACGTGCTCGACATTCCGATGGCGGAGCTCACGCGCCAGTATCTGGGTTACGTCGAGATGATGCGGCGCACGCAACTGGAGCTCGCCGCCGAATACCTGCTGATGGCCGCGGTGCTGATCGAGATCAAGTCGCGACTCCTGCTGCCGCGGCCGCCGGCGCCGCCAGGCGCCGAGGCCGAAGACCCGCGCGCCGAGCTCGTGCGCCGGCTGCTCGAATACGAGAAAATGAAGCAGGCAGCGCGGGAGCTCGATGCGCTGCCGCTCGCAGAGCGCGACTTCACCACCGTGCGCGTTTGGTTCGACCGCCTGGCGGCGCAGCGCCTTCCCGACGTCGCCCCCGAAGACCTGCGGGCGGCGTGGGCGGGCCTCATTGCGCGCGCGCGCGCCAACCGTCATCATCTCGTCACGCGCGAGCAGCTCTCCGTCCGCTCGGAAATGAGCCGGCTGCTCAAGGTGCTGAAGCCTGCGCGCTTTGTCGAATTCACGCGGCTGTTCGTCGCGCACGCGGACGTGGCGCACCTCGTCGTCACGTTCCTGGCGCTGCTCGAGCTCTCGCGCGAGCGGTTGATCAGCCTTGCGCAGGCCGAGCCGTACGCGCCTGTTTACGCGCAGTTGCGCACCGAAGCGCCGTTCGCGCTCGCCGCGGATATCGAGTAGGCGCGACGATCTTTCCCGCAATTGCCCTCTGGTAAATCGAAGATCCGGCCCAACGATGTCTGAACCGAACGAACAGAAGTGCGTGCTCGAAGCGGCGTTGCTCGTCGCCGGCGAACCGGTGCCGACATCGCAACTGGCGAAGCTCTTCGAGCCAGCGCTCGATGCCGATACCGTCCGTACGCTCCTCGACGCGCTCGTGCAGGATTGGTCCACGCGCAAGGTGGAACTGGTCGAGGTCGCGTCGGGCTGGCGCTTTCAGGGGCGGCGCGACGTGCAGTCGTTTCTCGATCGGCTCGCCCCGGAGAAGCCTCCCCGCTATTCGCGCGCGGTGATGGAAACGCTCGCGATCATCGCTTATCAGCAGCCGGTCACCCGCGGCGATATCGAAGCGATCCGCGGCGTCGCCGTGTCGACGAACGTCATCAAGACGCTCGAGGACCGGCAATGGGTCGAAGCGGTCGGCCATCGCGAAACGCCGGGCCGTCCCGCGCTTTACGCGACGACGAAAACGTTTCTCGACGATCTTTGCCTCACCTCGGTCGCGCAATTGCCTCCGCTCGCCGAGCTCGATTCCTCCCACTTCCTGGAGATGCCTGATGTCCCCACCAAGGCCGCCGAGGCGCCACACGCACTCGCGACCCCGAGTCCCGGGTCCGATCGAACAGCCGAATCTGGCGCTGCAGCGGATCGCGGAGAGCTTGCCGCCTCCGAAACACAAACGGTCCACTGACGAAATCTTCAGCGAGCCGCAACGCCTGCACAAGGTGCTGGCAAGCTGCGGCTTCGGTTCGCGCCGCGCGATGGAGGAACTGATCCTCGCCGGACGCATCACCGTGAACCGGATGCCGGCCGACGTCGGCCAGAAAGTCGGCCCCGGCGACGAGGTGCGTATCAACGGCGACCTCGTCAAGGTCCGCTTTTCCGAGCCCCGTCCGCGCGTGCTGATGTATCACAAGCCGGCGGGCGAGCTCGTCACGCGCGACGATCCCGAGGGCCGTCCCACGGTGTTCGCGAAGCTGCCTTCGATCGGCAACGGCCGGTGGATCAACGTCGGTCGGCTCGACTACAACACCGAAGGTCTGCTGCTCTTTACGAACTCGGGCGAGCTCGCGAATCGCCTGATGCATCCGCGCTACGAGGTCGAGCGCGAATACGCGGTGCGCATCCTGGGCCGTCTCACCGATGAGCAGATGCAGGCGCTCACGAGCGGCATCCAGCTCGACGACGGCCCGGCGCGCTGCGAGAAGGTAAGCGACGGCGGCGGCGACGAGGAGGGATCGAATCATTGGTACCACGTCGTGCTGAAGGAGGGCCGCAACCGGGAAGTGCGGCGCATCTTCGAGGCGCTCGGCGTCATGGTGAGCCGCCTGATCCGAACGCGCTTCGGCGCGGTCGCGATGCCGACGCATCTCAAGCGGGAGCACGTCGCCGAGCTTGAATCCGCGGAGGTCGATGCGATCATTGCGTCGGCGGGATTGCGATCGTCGCCGGAGCAGCCGCCCCAGCGTTCCGACACGCGCAGCGCACGTTCGGGAAAAGGCAAGGGTGGACCATCGCTCGGCGGAGGAAGGCCGCCATCGAACGCGCACAAGCCTCGCCCGCACGGGGCGCGCGGACCGCGTCCGGCGTTCAACGCGAAGGCGCGGCCCGCCGGCGGCGCGCAAACGCCGACTTTGGGCAACGAGGCGCCGGCACCGTCGCACAACGGCGCTCCCCGCCGGCCCGCCCAGCAGCATCCGAAGAATGCGCGCGCCTGGAAGCACCGCGGCGGGCCCGGAAAGCCGCCGGAAGCGGGTGGCCCGCGGCCTGCACGCGACGAATCACGACGCAAGCCCGCGAAGCCGCACGCGCAAGGTCCGCGGCCGTCGCATCCGCGTCACAATTTCGATGAAGTGCAGCCGCAAAGCAACGCGAATGCATCGCCGTTCGGGCGCGGCACGCTGGCGCTCGCCGGTGGTGCGCAGCGTCCGTATGGCAATGATGGCGCCCCTCGCCATCGCAGCGGTCCGCGCGCGCACAAGGCAAGTTTCGGGAACGGGCGCGGACGCGCAATGGGCACCGTGGGTACCGGTCCCTTCGGCGATCGGCGCGATGCGGCCGAAGGCGACTACAACAAGCCGCATGCAAAACCCGTGGCGCAGACGCAGATTCGCTCCAAGCGCACGCGAACGGTGGTTCAGGCCGACGTCGCTGCCGATGCGAACGGTCACGCCGCCGCGCGTGCCGAGCGACCGCCCGTCAAGGACGACGAGTCGTAAGCGCGATGGCTGCGACAGGCGCTGATTGCTCAGCCGTCTTCATGACGAAACGGACTTCCCGACTCGAGCTCGTCGATCGAATGCGCGACATCTGCGCGCTCGCGCGTGCAGTAGTCGGCGATGGCCGCTTCGAACGCGCGGTCGGCGATCGCGTGCAGCGAATGCGTGGCGACGGGCAGTAATCCGCGCGCCAGCTTGTGCACGCCCTGCGCGCCGCCCTCGAAGCTTTCGATGCCGCGCTCGATGCAGAATTCGATCGCCTGGTAATAGCAGGCCTCGAAGTGCAGCCCCGGCACGTATTCGCGCGCGCCCCAGTACCGTCCCCATAGCGTCTTTGCGTCGAACACGTCGAGCGCTGCGCAAAGCCGCCGGCCATCGCGGTAACCGATGACGAGCAGCAGGTGATCGGCAAGCGTTGCGGCGATGCGGTCGAAGAAGTCGAGGGACAGATACGGCGTCGAGTGATGCGCGCGGTACGTGCGCGTGTAGCACTCGAAGAAGAATGCGCGGTCGGCGGCGCTGATGTCGGCGCCGACGCGGCGGACGAATGTCACGCCCGCTTGCGCGAGACGCCGCCGTTCCTGCCTGATCTTCTTGCGCTTGTCATGGTTGAACGCCGCCAGGAAATCGGCGAACTCGCGATAGCCCTGGTTGCGCCAGTGGAACTGCAGCCCGTCGCGCGTCAGCATGCCGGCGGCAGCGCCCTCCCGCGACTGCGCCTCATCGGCGAACAATACGTGCAATGACGAGTAACCGCGGTGCAATCCGCCAAGCGCGCGCGAGAGCAGCGTGCGGCGCGTCATCGCATCGGGCGCCAGCAGCCGCGCGCCGGGCACCGGCGTGAAAGGCACCGCAGCGACGAGCTTCGGGTAGTAGCGACGCCCGTAGCGCCGATACGCATCGGCCCAGCCCCAGTCGAAGACGTACTCGCCGTAGCTGTGCGTCTTCGCGTAAAGCGGCATCGCGCCGATCAGCGCCGATTGGTTCCACGCGGTGAGAAAGCGCGGCTGCCAGCCCGTTTCCTCGGATGCGCATCCGCTGTCGTGCAAAGCGGAAAAATATTCGTGCGACAACAGCGGCGCATCGTTGGCGAGCCGATTCCACTGCGCGGCATCGATTGCCGACAGCGGCACGTCGTCGCGGATCAGCGGCGCGGCCACCGGCAGGCGTGGAAGCGAAGAGGGTGCGTGCATCGTCAGTAATCTGCAGCGGAGGAATCGATTGTCGCCGTTGCGCGGATCGTCCTCAAGCGGAACGCCGCGACGCGCGTGCTACCATTTTGCATGCGAATGGCGCTGGCGCAGCTGAACCAGAGGCTCGGCGATCTCGCAGGAAACGCGGGCGCGCTGCTCGCGGCCATCGACGAAGGACGCCGCGCCGGTGCGTCGCTCGTCGTCACGCCCGAGCTCTCGTTGTCCGGCTATCCGCCGGAAGACCTGCTGCTGCGCCCGGCGTTCCTCGATGCGTGCGAATCGGAGCTCGCGGCGCTCGCGGCCGAAGTCACGGGGGTCACGGCGATCGTCGGCTTTCCCGAGCGTCACGACGGCGCGCGGCACAACGCGCTCGCGGTGCTGCGCGACGGGCGCGTTGCAGGCATCTACCGCAAGCGCCATCTTCCGAATTACACGGTGTTCGACGAGGAGCGCTATTTCGAGCCCGGCACGGCGCCGTGCGTTTTCGACGTCGACGGCGTACGGTGCGGCGTCATCATCTGCGAAGACTGCTGGTTCGCCGGACCCGCCGCCGAGTCGCGCAAGGCAGGCGCGCAGGTCGTGATCGTCCCGAACGGCTCGCCGTATCACACGTCGCAACAGGCGGCGCGGCGCACGCAGATCGACGCGCGTGTGCGCGAGACCGGCGTGCCGTTCGTATACGTCAATCGCGTCGGCGGGCAGGACGAGCTCGTGTTCGACGGCGCGTCGTTCGTCGTGGATGCCGCCGGCGCAATCGCGCAACAGCTTCCCGCGTGGCACGAGACCGTCGCGATCGCCGAATTCGAAGGTGCTACGCCGCGTCATGTGCGCGGCGTTCTCGACTCGACGCTCGAGCCGAACGTGTATCAGGCGCTGGTGATGGGCGTGCGCGATTACGTCGGCAAGAATCGCTTCCCCGGCGTCCTGATCGGGCTCTCCGGCGGGGTCGATTCCGCGCTCACCCTCGCCATCGCCGTCGACGCGCTCGGTCGCGAGCGCGTGCGGGCCGTCATGCTGCCGTCGCAATACAGTGCCTCGATCAGCCTGGAAGACGCGCGCGAGATGGCGCGCATCGTCGGCGTGCGCTACGACGAAATTCCGATCGGCCCGATGTTCGA
>Ga0070696_100001879_pt1 | contig 13784 bp, 14 predicted proteins | sample KBSK1253metaG_FD_65474 | JGI IMG/M metagenome (GOLD analysis project Ga0070696, IMG submission 65474) | Corn, switchgrass and miscanthus rhizosphere microbial communities from Kellogg Biological Station, Michigan, USA - KBS K1-25-3 metaG | ecosystem: Host-associated > Plants > Roots >... | reverse complement strand
ACCGACCCACCCACAATGCCCACCGATGGAGGGAGCAGACACGAACAAAACCACTAGTTGCTCGCGCGCGGAAGACGCTGCAGTCGTTCCTGCGCAAGACTCGCCGCCCTGGACCCGGGGTACTTGCTGACCACCGCAGCCAATGTCGCCCTGGCCTTCGCATCCTGCTTCAACTCGAGTTGGCTGTAGCCAACCTTGAGCAGTGCATCGGGGGCCTTTTCGCTTTGCGGAAACTGGCTCAGCAAATGCTGGAATGATTCCAGCGCCACCGCATAATTGGTCGTGGCGTAATACGACTCGCCAAGCCAGTACCATGCATTCGGTGCCAGGGTGTGATCCGGATACTGCTGCACGAAAGCACGGAACTCGCGCGCTGCGTTGACATAATCGCCAGCACGAATGGCCTTGAACGCCACATCGTAAGCCGCTTGCGCACCCGCGGTATCGCCCGCCGCGGCCGCATTGTCGGCTGTCTTGCCAGGCGCATTTACCGTTGCGGAAGGTGCCGGGCTGTTGCTGCCCTGGGCGCCACTTGCCGCCGCGCCAGCGCCACCGCCCTCAAGGCGTCCGAGACGCGAATCGAGATCGATGTACTGGGCTTTGTTCTTGTCGTCGAGCCCCTGCAGATGATGCTGCAGCTCCTCGAGCTGACCTTGCATTTGCCGCAGTTGTGACTGCAACTCCTGCATTTGATTGACCATGCCGGTGCCGCCCTGATCCTTGTTTTGCGCCTGTTGTTCCAATCGCGTGACGCGATCGGCCAGACTCAAGCGCGAATCCTGGGCAAATACCGGAAACACAAACAGCACGGCGGACGCAATTGCGCCCACCATGCCGATTCTGGCCGATAAATGGCTAGCCAGTCGCTTCATGCTTACTGCGCCGTGTAGACGATCTCGACGCGACGGTTCTTGCTCCAGCAATCTTCGTTGTGCTCACGGCACACCGGCTTTTCCTTGCCATAGCTGATCACTTCGAGCTGGCTGGCCGAACCACCGTTCGCCTGCAGTGCGCTGGACACGGCATTGCCGCGACGCTCGCCGAGGCCGAGGTTGTACTCACGCGTACCGCGTTCGTCGGTATTGCCCTCAAGACGGATGTGTGAGGTCGGGCGATCCTGCAGATACTTGGCGTGGCACGCCATGATCTGCTGGAACTCCGGCTTGATGTCGGACTTGTCAAAATCAAAATACACAACACGCTGACGCAAGCATGCATCGGTGTCGAGATCAGATGGCATGTACTTGCCATTCGACTCCGGAGCCTGGGTCTGCGTGACTTCCGGTGCGGGTGCTGGCGCCGGTTTCACTTCCTGTTTCTTGGAGCAAGCGGCCGCGCCTACGCAGAGCAGGGCGACCAAAGCGACGCGAACGGTCTTATTCATGGTGACGATCCTTACGAGTTGAGTTTCCGAAAAACGATGACGACTAGACGACTGGAATAACGGGACAGCAGCGCCGGTTAGCCGGCTGTTATTTTGCCACTTGCGGGGCCGACAGCGCACAACAAAGCGCCATCAACCCGACTGACAGCGACGTTGCGTGGACGCCGCCATCGGTAACCGAATGACGCCAACGGCGCTCTTCGGGCCCAATCCATGGGCAGGGTGCCGCCGCACTTGCGTGCAGCGGCAGAAAAATCAACGTTGCCGATATGGGCCCCAGGCTGGCTCGCGCACATCGCCATCGGAAAGCACGAGGCGCTGGCGAACCAGGCCGTCAGCCGATACCGCATACAACACACCGCGCCGCCCCTCGACGGCGGCGTACAACAGCATGCTGGCATTTGGAGCAAAACTCGGGGATTCATCAATCGGACCAGGCGAAAGCGGACGCACCTGCCCACCCAGGCCAAGATCCATAACGACGATACGATACACGTTCCCGTTGCCCTGCACCATCGCCAGTTGCTTGCCATCGTAGGTGACGGCAACGTTGGAATTGTTCTGGCCCTGGAAGCTGACACGTTGCCCGCTGCCACCTGCGACGGGGATCTGGTAAATCTGCGGACGCCCCGAACGGTCGGAAGTGAAATAGATACTTTGTCCATCCGGCGCCCAGACCGGCTCGGTATCAATCGCCAGATTATGTGTCAGCCGGGTTTCTTTGCGACTGCCCAAATCCAGCACGAACAACTCCAGATTGCCCACATACGACAGTGCAATTGCCAGCTTGGTGCCATCCGGCGACCATGCGGGCGCACCGTTGATGCCCTTGGCATGGGCCGACACCAGCTGGCGCGAGCCCGTCGTGATGTCCTGTATATAGATGTTCGAATTGCCGCTTTCGAATGACACGTAGGCAATCTTCTTGCCATCCGGCGACCATGCCGGTGACAGCAGCGACTCTCTGGAACGCGCTACCACTTGCGGGTTGTAACCATCCGAATCAGCCACCAGCAGCGAATACGTGGTGTTGTTGCCCAGGCCTACAGCGGTGATATAGGCAATCCGCGTCCAGAACGCGCCACGTACGCCGGTGATCTTTTCGTAGATCTGGTCGGCGATCTGATGCGCGACCCCGCGCATGTCTCCCGCTGGCGCGGTAAATGCCTGTGCCAGCAAGCTCTGCGCCTTGTTCACATCCCACAGTTCGTACTCGACGCGCAGCATGCCGCCACCCGCATCGCTGATACGTCCGACCGTGATGTAATCCTGCTTGAGCAGACGCCACGTCGGAAACTTGATGTCCGCGCCGCGCGAAGGAAACTCCACAATGTCGCTTTTGGCCAGCGAACGGAATTTGCCCGAGCGATTGAAATCGTTGCGAATGACATCGGCAATATCGGTGGCGGTTGGCGCACCACCCGCTTGCGCAAACGGCACCACGACGATTGGAGTTGCCGTCTTCAGCCCCCCGACAATGTCGACGTTGAGCGACTGCGCCAGCGCCGGATTGACCCACACCATGGCCGCGGCGAACAAAAGCAGGACGAAGCTTGAATAGAGTTTGCGCATGGACTGGATTATTGCGGCCTGAATGTGAAAGTTAAGGTGCGCGAGAACACGCTCTCGAAACCCTTGTACGGCAGTGGTTGCGCACGCAACACGGCATTTTCGATCGAACGCTTGCCCGCTTCGTCATAAGGGCAACTGGGATCGGCCTTGGCGCTCATCACGTCCCCGCCGGGCAATTGCACGATGTTCACCTTGCACGGCACATTGGGCATATTATCCGGACGCAGCCAGTTCGGCGTGACCGCATTCTGAATGGCTGCCAGATACTGATCGCGCAAATTCGTGTTTTCGCTGTTGTTGCCGCTTTGTCGTTGGGCCGCCGCAGGCAGATCGGGCTGACCATCGTCCTGCGCGTTTTTCAGATCCTCCATCTGTTGCCTGGCTTGTTTGGCCTTGCTGTCGAGCTTCTGGGTCTGCCGGGATGCGGCGTCCATCTTCGCAAACAGCTCATTGAGCTGCTTCTGTTTTTCCTCTTTCTGTTTGGCCGCCTTCGCGTCCAGCTCGGATTGTCGTTGCCGCTGCTTTTCTTCCTGCAACTGCTTGGCAGCTTCCGCTTTCTGCGCTGCGTCCTCGACTACCTTTTCCTGGTCCTTCACGTCCGGATGCTCGGGTGGCGGCGGCAGGGCCTTGGGTTGGGGTACTTCTTCCTGTGGTTTCGGCGGTGGCACGGCCGGTGGGGGCGGCACGGTATTGGGCACCGGCTTGACCTTGACCGGCTTCGGCGGCGGGCTGCCGGTGGGGCCAATCAGCGTGGCCTCGATAATCGGACCCTGCAGCTCCAATGGCGTGGAGCACGCGATCGGATTCCACGCGGAGGGCAACCCCAGCGCGTCAAACACCTCCTCGAAACTCGCGCACGGCAGGGTCGCGAGGAACAGAAACCCCACTATACCCAAGTGCAGAATGGCGGACAGGACAACCGCTTTGGGCGTCCCTCTACTTTCGTCCATGGGACGCGCTCTTGCCCTGCTCCGGTTGCCCCATCAAGCCGACTTTGGCGACGCCCGCCTGCTGCAGATCGGCCAGGACACTGAACACGCCGCCGTAGCTGCCGCGCTCGTCGCCACCCACCAGCACGTTGACCTCCGGGTTCGTGCGCACAAACGCACCAACTTTCAACTTCAGCGCGTCGGCATCGAGGTGTTCCTTCTCCGCCCCGGGCAGCGTGAGGTACAACTGTCCGTCCTGCAGCACGGAGATCAGCACCGGATCCTTCTTCTGCTGCAGCGATTTGGCATCGGCCTGCGGCAGCTGCACGTCGACGTTGGAATTCATCATTGGCGTGGTCACCATGAAGATGATCAGCAACACCAGCATCACGTCGATGTACGGTACGACGTTGATCTCGGACTTGAGTTTGAAGCGCTTCTGGCGCCGCGCGGTTGGCATGGTGGTGTCCCCGCTCAGGCAGCGTCGTCGGTCTGGATCTGCCGCTGCAGCACCGAGGAAAATTCCTCCTGGAACACGTCGTAGCGCGAGGCGATGCGCTCGACCTTGTTGGCGTAGCGGTTGTATGCCCATTGGGCAGGAATGGCGGCGAACAAGCCCATCGCCGTGGCGATCAGCGCCTCGGAAATATGCGGGGCGACCACGGCAATGGTGACGTCCTTCATTTCGCCCAGGCCCTGAAACGCACCCATGATGCCCCACACCGTGCCGAACAGGCCGATGTACGGGCTGATCGAGCCGACGTTGGCGAGGAACTCCAGGTTGCGTTCGAGCAGCCCGATCTCGCGGGTGACGGTTACCTGCATGGCCCGCTCGGTACCTTCGATCACGCTGCGCGTGTCATGGGTCTTGCGCTGGCGCTGGCGGGCGAATTCGCGAAAGCCGGATTCAAAGATGGTTTCAATGCCGCCATTGCCGGCACCGCGATTGCTGACCTCGCGGAACAACTGCGCCAGATCACCGCCGGACCAGAAACGCTCCTCGAACTGTTCGGCGCTTTCCAGCGCGGCGTTGGTCTGCGTGTACTTGCGCACGATGATCACCCACGACAGGAACGAAAACACCAGCAGGATCGCCAGCACCAGCAACACCGGCACACTCGACTGGCCGATCAGGGTAAACACGTTCAGTCCGCTGTTCATTGCTTGCAGGTACTCCGCAGGGGATCGGGTTGTCAGTGCAGATCAGCGTCTTGCCGCACGATCAGCTCAGGAAAATGGATCTGGAACACAAACCAGCGACGGCAGCCAACCGGATCAAATCAGCCATGCCACACCCGCGGCATCACCTCAATGGCAGCAAATCGGCTGGTATTTGTGCCGGACGCATGTGCCCGATATCCACACATGCGACCCGCACGCGGGCGCGAATCAGGCAGGTGCCATCCGCGCGAACCACCGTCTGGGTGAACAGGATACTGGCTGCGCGGCGCTGCATCACAACCACCGTCACCGACAGTTCATCATCCAGCAGGGCTGGGCGCAGGAAATCGATCTGCATGTCACGCACCAGAAACGCCAGCCCGCTGCTTTGCTTCAACGCAAACTGGTCCACCCCGAGTGCGCGCAACCACTCGGTGCGCGCGCGCTCCAAAAAACGCAAATAGCTGGCGTGATAGACCACGCCGCCGGCATCGGTGTCTTCCCAATACACGCGCACCGGCCAGGAAAATACGGGTGCAGGCGCCGACTCAGACATCCGCCGCGTCACCATCAAGGACATCACGACGGAACAGGTCGGCGGGCTGGTTCTGGCCTGGCGGCGGCACCAGGCCGAGATGGCGCCAGGCCTTGGCACTGGCCATGCGCCCGCGCGCGGTGCGGATCAGGTAACCCTGCTGGATCAGATACGGCTCCACCACATCCTCCAGCGTGCCGCGGTCTTCGCTCAGCGCGGCGGCCAGGGACTCGACACCGACCGGGCCACCGTCGAAGTTCTCGATGATCACGCCCAACAGACGGCGATCCAGCTCGTCGAATCCTTGCGGGTCGATCTTCAGCATGTCCAGCGCTGCCTGCGCCACTTCCAGTGTGACTTCGCCATTGGCGCGCACTTCGGCGTAATCGCGCACACGGCGCAACAGCCGATTGGCGATGCGCGGCGTGCCCCGCGCCCGGCGCGCGATCTCCTGCGCGCCTCCCAGCGCACAGGCAATGTCCAGGATGCGCGCCGCGCGCCGCACGATCTGCGTCAGTTCCTCCACGCTGTAGAACTCCAGCCGCTGCACGATGCCGAAGCGATCGCGCAACGGCGCGGTGAGCATGCCGGCGCGCGTGGTGGCGCCGATCAGCGTGAACGGCGGCAGGTCGAGCTTGATCGAGCGCGCCGCCGGGCCCTCGCCAATCATGATGTCGATCTGGAAATCCTCCATGGCCGGGTACAGCACTTCCTCGACCACCGGCGACAAGCGATGGATTTCATCGACGAACAACACATCGTTCGCCTCCAGATTCGTCAGCAACGCGGCCAGATCCCCGGCGCGTTCCAGCACCGGCCCGGACGTGGAGCGCAGGTTGACCCCCAGTTCATTGGCAATGACATGACTGAGCGTGGTCTTGCCCAGCCCGGGCGGTCCGAAAATCAGCACGTGATCCAGCGCGCCACCGCGCTTGCGCGCCGCCTCGATATAGATCGACAGCTGCTCGCGCACCGCCTGCTGGCCCAGGTATTCGACCAGGCGTTTCGGGCGAATCGTGGCTTCCAGCGCAGCGTCGTCGAGCTGCGCAGCAGCGGTGATGAGGCGGGGCTCGGTCATGCGCGCATTATGACAACTCGGGCACGGGAAGAGGAGCCGGAATCAAAGGCCAGGGGCAGCCATAGCCTCGGTGTCAGGAACCTGCAGCGGTTTCCTGACTCGCCTGAGCGGGCGCTGCCCGATCACGTTCCGCGGGCCGATCGCCCAGGCAGCCAGTCTGCGGGCGATCCCGCCATGGATCGCAGTAGATCCGGGCCACAAACGGATCAGATCTCCACCTGCGCGCCCAGTTCGATCAGGCGATTGCCGGGGATCTGGAAGAACGCCGTCGCCGGCATCGCGTTGCGTGACAGGAACGCAAACAGCTTGTCGCGCCACAGCGCCATGCCCGGGCGCCGCAAGTCGGCGACGATGTTTTCGCGCGACAGGAAGAACGTGGTGTCCATCATGTCGAAATTCAGTCCTTCCCGCGCACACAGCGCGAGTGCCAACGGCACGTTCGGGTCTTCGGCAAAACCAAAGCGCAATTCCAGGCCGACAAAATCATGGTTCAGCGGCACGATCTGGATGCGCTCCTCCGCATCGGCCACCGGCGTCTCCAGCATGTCCACCGTCAGCAGTACATTGCGCTCATGCAACACCTTGTTGTGCTTGAGGTTGTGCAACAACGCATGCGGTACCGCGTTCTGGTTCGCGGTCAGGAACACGGCGGTACCAGGTACCCGCAACGGCGGATGTTCGGCAATATTCTCGATGAAGGGCTGCAGGGCGAGTCCCGACTGGTTGATCTCGCGCACCACGATCTCGCGCCCACGGCGCCAGGTGGTCATCACCGCAAACACCACGACGCCCAGCACCAGCGGGAACCAACCACCATGCGCCACCTTCAGCAAGTTGGCGCCAAAGAACGACAGGTCGATCACCAGGAACAACGCACCCACCAGAATCACTGCCGGCAAGCTCCACTTCCAGCGCTTGCGCGCCACCACCAGGGCCAGCAGCGTGGTCATGGTCATGGTGCCCGTCACCGCGATGCCGTATGCCGCGCCCAGGTTGTCCGAGCTGCGGAAGCCGAGCACCGCCAGGATCACCAGCACCATCAGCATGCGGTTGACCCACGGCACGAAGATCTGCCCGGACATCTCGCGCGAGGTGTGCACGACGCGCATGCGTGGCGAGTAACCCAGCGACATGGCCTCGCGCGTCATCGAGAACGCCCCGGAAATGACCGCTTGCGAGGCGATCACCGCAGCCAGCGCGGACAACACGATCATCGGATACAGCAGCACGCGCGGCACCATCAGGTAGAACGGGCTGGCAATCGCCAACGGATCGTGCAACAGCAGCGCGCCCTGACCAAAATAGTTCAGCACCAGCGCCGGCAGGACGAAGCCGAACCACGCCACGCGGATGGGCTTCTTGCCGAAATGGCCCATGTCCGCATACAACGCCTCGGCCCCGGTCAGTGCCAGCACGACACCACCAAGCGCAATGAACGAGGTATTGCCGTGGCTGACGAAAAAGCGCGCGGCATGCCACGGGTTGATGGCATACAACACCTGCGGATTGGCGATGATCTGCCGCACGCCAAGCACTGCCAGCACCAGAAACCACACCGTCATCACCGGCGCAAAGGCCTTGCCCACCTTGTGCGTGCCGTGCCGCTGTACCGCAAACATGCCCAGCAGAATCACCAGCGCGACCCACACCACATACCGCCCGAGCGCCGGTGCCGCGACTTGCAGGCCCTCGACCGCACCCAATACCGAAATTGCCGGGGTGATGACGCCATCGCCATAGAACAGCGCGGCGCCAAAGATCCCGAATCCGGCCAGCACCCAGCGCGCGCCCGCCGATTTGCTCATCGAGCGTTGGGCCAGCGCCATCAGCGCCATGATGCCGCCCTCGCCCCGGTTGTCCGCGCGCATCACGAACGTCACGTATTTCAGCGAGACCACGATGATCAGCGCCCAGAACACCAGCGACAACACCCCGAGCACGGCCGCCGGCGTCGGCGTCATGCCATGCGTGCCGAGGGTTTCCTTCATGGTGTACAACGGGCTGGTGCCGATATCCCCGAACACCACGCCGATGGCACCCAGTGCCAGCGCGGCGATATGGCGTTGCGGCTCCGGTGCCAGCTCGGCCTGGCTCTCGGGTACGCTCACCTCAAGCTCCGAGGGCCGCGCGCAGGGCCTTGCGGATGATCGCCTCGGCGCTGTCACCGTCGACGGCAACTTTCTGCACCAGGCGTGATACCTCGGCCGGTTTGTAGCCAAGTTGCGACAGCGCCACCGTCGCCTCGCCGGCTGCATCCAGTGGCGCGCCAGCACTTGGCAGCTGGGTGCCACTTGCGCCGGCCAGGCCCTCCAGACGATCACGCAGCTCGACCACGATGCGTTCCGCCGTCTTCTTGCCGATGCCCGGGATCTTGGTCAGCGCGACGACATCGCCCGCGTGCACGAGGCGGGCAAAGTGGTCGGTGGAAACGCTGGAGAGCACGGCCAGCGCGATCTTCGCGCCAATGCCACTGACCTTCTGCAGGCTGCGGAACAGGGCGCGCTCACTCTCGCGTGCAAAACCAAACAAGGCGACGCTGTCTTCCTTCACTGCGTAATGCGTGAGCAAAATGACTTCGCTGCCCAGCGCCGGCAAGTCGTAGATCGTGGACATCGGCGCTTCCAGCTCGTAACCGACACCGCCCACTTCAATCAGCAACCACGGCGGTCGCTTCGACAGCAACGTGCCACGCAGACGTCCAATCATGCCCATGACCTCGTTGTGTGCATCAGCGGCGCCGACGCCACGCCGTGCGCGGAATACCCACGCGCGCCGTGCTGGCGCGCGTGTGCGCATGGGTGATGGCGATGGCCAGTGCATCGGCGGCATCGGCCTGCAGCGGGCCGTGCAAGCCCAGCAACACGCCCACCATGTGTTGCACCTGGGTCTTCTCGCCGTGTCCGGTGCCGACCACCGCCTGCTTGACCTCGGTTGCCGCGTACTCGTGCACGGCGATACCCCGGCTGACCACGGCACAAATCGCGGCGCCACGCGCCTGCCCCAGCTTGAGCGCCGAATCCGGATTGCGCGCCATGAACACGCGCTCGATACCGCACTCGACCGGTTGCTGGGCCCCGATGATGGCGCACAGCTCGTCAAAGATACGCTTCAGCCGCAGCGGGAACGTGGCTTCGCCAACCACGATCAGCGCCGTGTGGAATATATGCGTGAGATGCCCCGCCGGGTCCACGTCGATGATGCCAACGCCCGTGCGCTGACTGCCCGGGTCGATGCCGAGAATGCGCACCGTGCGTGCCGCTGCGGTCAGTTGGCCGGCAGTGTCGCCTGCGGGCGCACTGGAAACGGTCAGGCCCATAAGCAGGCCGCCATCACGAACAGACTCGCGTGGTGAAGTGCATGCGCCAACTCCACCAGCACCGGACGCTGAGCCACCGCCTTCACCGTCAGGCCGGCAACACGGCGTTGTGATAAATCTCGTGCACGTCGTCGAGCTGTTCCAGGGCGTCAATCAGATCCAACAGAGCCTCCTGCGCCTCATCCGGAATCGCCACCCGATTGGCCGGGCGCATCACCACGTCGGCGCGGATCGGCGTGAGGCCGGCGGCCACCAGGCCGGCCTGCACGGGCTCCAGACTGTCCGCCGCGCACAGGACGCTGCTCTCACCCGCTTCATTCACCACGTCGTCCGCGCCAACTTCCAGTGCCGCCTCGAGCACCCGCTCTTCCTGCGCGGCGTCGCCTGCGGTGGCAAACACCAGCTCGCCGCAGCGCTGAAACTGGAACGCCACGGAGCCACTGGTGCCAAGATTGCCGCCATGTCGGGTCAGCGCGTGACGCACGTCGGCAACGGTGCGCAGCGGGTTGTCGCTGACGCAATCGATGATCAACGCCACGCCGGCCGGCCCGTAGCCTTCATAGCGCAGCTCCTGCATGTCCGCGCCACCGTCGGCACCGGAACCGCGCTTGACCGCACGATCGATCGTCTCCCGCGTCATGTTCGCGGCCAGCGCCTTGTCCACCGCCGCGCGCAGCCGAGGATTGCCGGCGGGATCGGCCACTCCAGAGCGCGTGGCCACGGTGATCTCGCGGATCAGCTTGGTAAAGACCTTGGCGCGCTTGGCGTCCTCGGCGTTTTTGCGTCCTTCGACGGTCGGGCCCCTACCCATGGCGATGCCTGCACTTCAACCAGATGAACAAGCCGCCGATTTTACCCGATTTCCGCGCGTGTGCCGGAAACCGTGCCGCCCCGCGCCGGTGCCGTTGCGCCGCAGCCAGTCAGCTCGCCGCAGGCGGGAAATGCCCCGCGCGCAGGAAACATTCGACCCGATGAGCCACCTCGGTCGAAAACAGCAGGCCCATGTGATTGGACTCGACCACACAGTGATCGGCCAACCCTGGCAACCGGGTTTCCGCCACCGCCACGGTCCCATCGTGCTCGCCCTGCAGATGACCAAGCATCGCGCCCAGGCCAAGCGGCAGGCGACCAGCGATCACACCCACCTCGCGGTGGCCTGCCCAGCGCTCGAAGCCGCGCTGCAACAACTCGCGGTTGTGGCCAAGCATCACCTCGCCGCCCCGTCCCCACGCGGCAAAGCTGCGCGCGGCAGCACTCCCCAGCAGCGGCGAACCCAGGCACACGATGCGCCCCGCCGGCACTACCGAATCGTCATCCGCGCAAGCGCGCAACGCCAGCAGACCACCCAGGCTATGGCCGACCAGATGCACGACCGTGCCGTCAGCTGCCAGTTCACTCATCTGCGCGCGCAGCCGATCCAGAATGCGCTGCTGAGTCGCGGCCACGCTCAGGTAATCGAAGCGGTGCACGCGGAAGCCTGCCGCGATCAAGCGCTTGTGCAACATGGCCAGCGCAAAACCACGCATCCACAGGCCATGCAACAGGATGACGTGCTCAGCCATGCGCTGCACCAGGTTGCGGGCACCAACGCCGTCGCTCCGGTTTACCCCCTGTCGCCGGGCAATACCAGCACGGCCGGGAGGCACCGATCAGGCGCACCGGGCCACACGCCGGCGACGGTGACCGCTCAATCGGTCACCGGGGCATCGACCACCGTGCGCACATGCAGCTCGGCCAGCTGGGTTGGCGCAATCGTCGAGGGCGCATCGGTCATCAAATCCTGGGCACTGGTGGTCTTGGGGAAGGCGATCACATCGCGGATGGAATCAGTGCCTGCCAGCAACGCGGCGATGCGGTCGACACCGAACGCCAGGCCGCCGTGGGGTGGTGCGCCAAACCGCAACGCCTTCAGCAGGAAGCCAAACTTGGCTTCGGCCTCCGCCGCGCCAATCCCGAGCAATTCGAACACTGTGCGCTGCATCTCCGGATGGTGGATACGGATCGAACCACCACCGATTTCGTTGCCGTTGAGCACCATGTCGTAGCCGCGACTGACCGCGGTCGCGGCGTTGGCGCGCAAGTCGTCGATGTCGTCGACCTTGGGCGCGGTGAACGGATGATGCAAGGCGACGTAGCGCTGCGCCTGCACATCGTATTCAAACATCGGGAAATCAGTCACCCACAGCGGCTTCCAGCCTTCGACGACGAGCCCGCGATCTCGGGCGACTTTCAGTCGCAGGGCACCCATGAAATCACACACGGTTTTCCACGCGCCGGCACCAAAGAACAGCATGTCCCCGGTTCGTGCACCGGTCGCGGCCAGAATGCCCTGCAACGCGGCGTCGTCGAGAAACTTTGCTACCGGCGAATGGATGCCATCGCGGCCCCGGGCCAGATCATCCACCCGCAACCACGCCAGACCTTTCGCGCCATAACGGCTCACGTACTCGGTCAGGCCATCGATATCCTTGCGACTGAAGGTGCTGCCGCCGGGTACGCGCAGCGCCGCTACGCGGCCGCCAGCAGCGTTGGCTGGACCGGCAAACACCTTGAACTCGACGTGTTTCACCGCAGCGGCGATGTCCACCAGCTCCAGCCCAAAACGCAGGTCCGGCTTGTCCGAGCCGAAGCGGCGCATCGCCTCCGTCCAGGTCATGCGCGGGAAGCTGGCGTCCAGTTCCACGCCTTGTACCTCGCGAAACACCTGGCGGATCAAATCCTCCGCGGTGTCCTGAATTTCGCGCTCGTCGACAAACGCAAACTCGATATCCAGCTGGGTGAATTCCGGCTGGCGATCGGCACGCAAATCCTCGTCGCGGAAGCACCGCGCGATCTGGTAGTAACGATCAAACCCGGCCACCATCAGGATCTGCTTGAACAATTGCGGCGATTGCGGCAAGGCGTAGAACTGCCCCGGATGCACGCGGCTCGGTACCAGGTAGTCACGCGCGCCCTCGGGGGTGGCCTTGGTCAGGATCGGTGTCTCGATGTCCTGGAAGCCGCGCGCATCCAGATAATGCCGCAACGCGCGCACCAGCTGGGTGCGTTTGCGCATGCGCTGCTGCATCAGCGGGCGGCGCAGATCGAGGTAGCGGTAAGCCATCCGCATGTCCTCGTTGGGATTCTCGTGCAGGGCAAACGGCAGATCCTTCGCCGCATTGAGAATCTCCACGGTGGTCGCGAGCACCTCGACGTGGCCGGTCTTGAGCTTGTCATTGGCAGTGATACGCGCCCGCACCACGCCGGTGACGCGCAGGCAATATTCGTTGCCAATCTCGCCAGCCACGGCAAACGCGTCGCCATTCGTGCGCTCGATGACGATTTGCGCCAGCCCCTCGTGATCGCGCAGGTCGACAAAAGCAACGTGCGCCTGCAGTCGCAGTGTGTTCACCCAGCCACACAAGCTGACGGTCTGGCCGATCAGCGACTCGTCAATGAGGCCGCAATAGTGCGTGCGCATGCGCTTGAAACTCCGGGCCGCCGACGCGGCGTGAATGCGTGAAACCGACCGCGCATATTAGCATCGCCTCGACTGGACGGCCGCCAACAACGGCGCATGCAACGGTGTCAGCTGCTGGCAGCGACGCCGGTCTTCGTTTCGCTGGCGCCGGCCGTGGTCGCACTCGCCCCGCCACCGTCGACAACCTTTGTGCCATGGTGATGCGTCGAACCGGCCGTCGACGATGCGCCAGCATCTCCCGCCAGGTTGTGCTGGTGATCGCCAGGTTTCTTGAAATCGGTCTCGTACCAGCCGGTACCGGCCAGACGAAACGCCGGAGCGCTGAGCATGCGGTGCAATTGCTCCGCAT
>Ga0070696_100001878_pt1 | contig 13787 bp, 7 predicted proteins | sample KBSK1253metaG_FD_65474 | JGI IMG/M metagenome (GOLD analysis project Ga0070696, IMG submission 65474) | Corn, switchgrass and miscanthus rhizosphere microbial communities from Kellogg Biological Station, Michigan, USA - KBS K1-25-3 metaG | ecosystem: Host-associated > Plants > Roots >... | reverse complement strand
CACTTCACCCTCGGCAAAGCTGGTCACCGACGGCGGAATGCCGTAGGCCACCCAGTGGTGCACTCCCGCGCCGCCGCGTCCTTCCGGATCCTCCATCAGGAGCGCGAAGCTCTTCGTCCCCTCAGGGACGCCGGTCCAGGAGAGCTGTGGCGACACGTTGTCGCCCACGCAATTCGGGTTCTGCGGATTCTTGTTGGCGACCTTCCGCGGCATCAGCTGGCCGTCCTTGAAGGTCGATGATGTCAGCGTGAACGGATCGGCGGCGGCGGCGCTGGCGGCGAAGGCAGCGACGAGTGCGCTCGCGGCGAGCAGGTGCCGAACAACATGACTCGAATACATATTCCCTCCACGACGTGACCCGCGCGGGTCGTCTGCGCGAGATTGTATGTCAGACTCGCCCGCGGACGATGAGCGCGGAGAAGCGGCCGCTGAAGACGCTCGAGCGCGTCCTGTCGAAGGCCGGCGTCGGATCGCGGACCGAGGCGCGCGGATGGATTGCGGCGGGGCGCGTCAAGGTCAACGGCAGGATCGCGCGCGATCCTGATCAATGGGTCGACATGGAGCGCGATCGCGTGCAGTTCGACAACAGACGGCTCGAAGCACGCGAGCGCCTCTACGTGCTGCTGTACAAGCCGACCGGATATCTCACCACCTACAAGGACCCGGCGGGGCGGCCGACGGTCTACGACCTCGTTGCCGATGTCGGCACGTTCCTGTCTCCCGTCGGCCGGCTCGATCTCGACACGTCGGGATTGCTCTTGATGACCAACGACACCCAGCTCGCCGAGCGCGTGACCAATCCCGAGTCGCACGTGCCGAAGACGTATCTCGTCAAGGCCTCCGCCGTGCTGAGCGACGAGCAGCTGCAGCAGCTGCGCGACGGCCTCGAGCTGTCCGACGGTCCGACGCGGCCGTCGGGCGTGAAGCGGGTGCGCGATTCCGCGCGGTACACGCACTTCGAGATCACGCTGACCGAAGGCCGTAACCGGCAGGTGCGGCGGATGGTCGAAGCGCTCGGCGCACGCGTGCTGAAACTCGTTCGCGTGCGGCTTGGACCGATTGCGATCGGCACGCTGCCGATTGGCAAGTGGCGGCTGCTGACGCCCGCCGAAGTCGCCACGCTCAAAAATTGAGTCCGCGCTTACAGTTCTGTGGACGCCGACGCGGCGGCCTCGCCAGAATTCCTGCGCAGGACGCCGGTACATCGCTTGCTCTTGCCGTTGCGCGATGTTTCCTGGTTCGCCCTTCCTGCGGCGATCGCTTGCGACGGTGCTGATCATGGTGTGCGGCGCGGCGACCGTCACCGCCGCCGGCTCCGCGACGAGCGACTTCGCGAAGAAGTGGAGCGGACGCCGCGTCATGGTGAAGAGCGCGCTCTACACCGTCCTGTACGATGAAGTCGGCCGCACCGGCATCCATTACAACGGCAAGCAGGCCGGCCTCACCATCGCCACCCCGGAAGGCCGCTACTACGAGTTCGACGCACCTGGATCGGATGAAGACGTCGTCGACGATTCGCCCAACCGCGTCGTCGACGAGATGTCGACTCGATTCGTCCGCGCGTACCACCTCGACATCGGCATCGTGAAGACGATCACGCCGCTGTCGCTGCGTCAGTACGAACCGGGTGTCATCCTGATCGTCGACTCGGTCAAGGTCGAGCGGAACCGCATCCGCTTCGCGTTCCGCCGCTCCGACGAAGCCGTCGGCGAAGACGACGGGTTCGCGACGAGTCTCACCGTCGAATGGCCGATTCCGCTCTCGAAGACGTTGCGAGAACGCGACGGGATCGAGGGCGTGCTTGAGCGCTTCATCGAGCCGCTCTAACAGTCGAGGCTGAAGCTCAGCCCACACCTCGCGCCGATTACCTCACTCGAAAGCGATTACGCGCAGCGCGCGGACTGCGCGCGTAAACCATTGCGTTCACGTGCGCGATCTGCGGCACACATATAGCTTGGCGACCGCCGCGAACGCGGCGTCGGCCCCCCCGGTGCGCTGCATTGACCAGTCACACGACTGGCAAAAAGGGGGTCACACGCCATGCAGCCGAGGCCACTGCTCATCGCGATCTTCCTCATCCTCTCAATTCCCCTCATCGACGCCAGCAACGCAACCGCACAGACACCGCCGCCAGCCCCCACGCTCATCAGTCCCTCTAACGGCTCCACGCTCGCGCAGCCGTTGACGCTGCAGTGGTCGACGGTCACGGATCCGGACGGACCGATCGGCAGCTACACGTGGCAGGTCGGGACCACGTCGAGCTTCAGCCTCGTGATTGCATCGGGCTTCACCGACAGCCGCAACGGCGATCCGATCCCCACGTTCGGTCGCGTCAGCGGCCTGCCGAACGCCACCTATTTCTGGAGGGTGAAGGCGACGCAGATGGTCGGCGGCGCGGTGGGGTCGATCGATTCGCCGTGGTCGCAGGTGCAGACCTTCACGGTCAACAGTCTCGGCCCGGCGCCCGCGGGCACGCCATCCATTACCGGTCCAGGCACCGGCTCGAGTTTCCATCCGTACGAGTTCTTCAAGATCACGTGGTCGGCAGTGCAGGGCGCCCAGTACTACATCCTCGAGGCCGATGACGAGCCGAGCTTCTCGTATCCGCTGACGCTGAGCACGAGCCCGATGGAATTCGGCGTCTCGTTCGACGCGGGTTGGGGCAACGAGATCCCCAACATCTATTACCGCGTCCGTGCGGTCTCGGCCGACAACGTCCGCGGACTGCCGTCCAACGTCCTGAACGTGCACATCGTCAACAGCGCGCCGGTACCTTCGTCGCCGACGCCGCTGTCGCCGTCGGGCGGCGCCACCGTGTCGCTGCCGTTCACGTTCGACTGGACCGACACGGCCAACCCGCAGATCCCAGGCTACGACATCGACGTGGACGATGAGCCGACCTTCGCGGGGGCCTTCGGCGTGCTGATGGTGCAGAACGTCAGCCGATCGGATTACACGCTGGTGTCCGATCTCGCGCCGGGCACGTATTACTGGCGCGTCCGCGCGATTCACGGCAACACGTATGGGCCCTGGTCGTCCGGTACGAGCTTCCGCGTCGTCGCTCCACCACCGACACCGCCAGGTCTGACCTTGTTCTGGATGCTGGTGCAACCGAGCGCGGTCGAGGGAGGCGCCTCGACGCAGGCGCGGGTCACCTTGAGCTCGCCCGCGCCGACCGGCGGCGCCCAGGTCCGCATCGCCAGCGACATGCCGCATGCCGAGGTCCCGATCAACGTCACGATCCCGGCGGGATCGACCGATGCCATCGTTTCGCCGATCACGACGATACCGGTGCATGGCGCAACGATCGGCGACCTTCGCGCCGCGTACGGCACGAGCTGGCAGCAGAATTCGCTCGGCCTGTTCCCGCTGCTCTTCAGCCTTTCCGTCAACAAGAACGCCTTCGTCGGCGGCACCACCCTTACGGGAAAGGTGACGCTGCAACGGGCGGCGCCGGCTGGCGGCGCCGAGGTGACGCTCGTCAGCAGCGACACGTCGATGGTGCGGCCGCCTGGGAAGGTCGTCGTTCCCGCAGGCGAGTCGAGCGTCAGCTTCTCGATCCCGACATCGTCCGTGGTGTCGTCGACGCAGGTCACGATCAATACGGGAACCGCCAACGACGACTACCGCGCGCCGGAAACGTGGCTGAACCTGCTGCCCGCGGGCGCTCCCACGCCTGCGCCCGCGCTGTCGTCGGTCACCGTGGCGACGCCCAGCGTGCTGGGCGGTGGCTCCACGACCGGAACGGTGACGCTGACGGGCCCCGCTCCCGCGGGCGGCGCGACGGTGTGGGTGAACGGCAGCATGGAAGGTCAGGTCATCACGCCGAACGGCAACGTGACGATCCCCGCCGGAAGCACGAGCGCGAACTTCCCGATTCAGGCGCCCCAGGTCACGGCGTCTTACTGGGTCCTGGTTCAGGCGTCGTACGGCGGCGAAGCCGGCATGCACGCGGCGGTGATCCGGATCGATCCCGCCCAACCCGCGATTCCCGATCTGTATGCGCTGGGGCTCGATGGGGTGTCGACCATCGGCGGCGGCTCGCTGCACGGAACCGTTGGCCTCGCGACGCCGGCGCCTCCCGGTGGCACCACCGTTTCGTTGTCGAGCAGCGATCCGGCGACGGCGCAGGTGCCGCCAAGCATCCAGGTCGGCGCGGGGAACAGCGCCAACAGTTTCACCATCAGCACCTCCGCATCGGTGACGAGCTTCCAGTCCGTGCAGATCACCGCGCAATCGGGCGCGGGCATCAAGTCACAGTGGATCAGCGTCTACCCGAACCCGAACTCTGTGGTGCTCAGCTCGATCACGCCGAGCGTCAGCGGAACGACCGGCGGTAACAGCATCCCCGCCACGCTGTTCCTCAGCGGAAACGCGCCGGCGGGAGGCGCACAGGTGACGCTCTCGAGCAGCAATACCGCGGCGGCGCAGGTGCCGGCCAGCGTGACCGTACCCGGAGGCCAGGGATGGGTCAATTTCACCATCACGACATCCCCGGTTTCCGCGGATACGGCAGTGACCATCACCGGCAATTACGGCGCCACGCAGACGGCCACCATCACCGTGATGGCTGCAGCCGCTGCGAGCAACACGGGCCTGCTGAGCCCGACGGCCAACGCGCCCGACAGCGCCGGCGACGGCAACGGCTTCGAGGTCAACCCTGGCAACGCCATGGCCGACGACACGCTGAACGCCGTGGACAACAACAGCGGCACCGCGTCGAGCACGTCGTGCACCAGCACCGCGCGCGACAAGCACCGGTTCTTGAACTACGGCATCACCCTGCCGTCGGGCGCTACGGTCAAGGGCATCGAGGTCCGTCTCGATTCACGTGTCGACGACACCGCCGGCTCGCCGCGGATGTGCGTCGAGCTGTCATGGGACGGCGGCAACTCGTGGACGGCGCCGATCGCCACGTCGACCTTGAGCACGTCGATGCGGTCGCGGACCCTCGGCGCGGCGACCAACACGTGGGGCCGGTCGTGGACCCCCGCGGAACTGTCGAACGCGAACTTCCGCGTTCGGATCACGGACGTGGCGAACTCGACCGCGCGCGACTTCACGCTCGACTGGGTCGCGGTCAGAGTCTCCTACTAAGTGGAAAAGTGGAAGAAGTGGAAAAGTAAGTTGGAAGTTCTTGACTGGAAGGAGGGGGGCCACGCAAGATCGTGGCTCTCGGATGTCCTGGAGACCCCTCCTTGCCGTCGGACTCGGCACGTTCGTCCTTGCCGGCCTCTCGGCGTCTCTCGGTGCCCAGCGCGCCGGGACGTTCATGGGGTCGTCCGAGGACCCGGCCATCGCGTACACGACCGCGCGCCTGAACAACGCTGTCGCCGACGTGAACCGGAGGCTTCAGGACGGGAGCCTCCGGTTCACGTTCGACTCCAGCAGCGGGTTCCTCCGCTCGGCCCTTGACGCGCTGCAGATTCCGATCGATTCGCAGATGCTCGTGTTCTCGCGGACGAGCCTGCAGGGAAAGCGGATCGGCGAGCAGAATCCGCGCGCGCTGTTCTTCAACGACCGCGTCGCGCTCGGCTGGGTGCGCGGGGGTGACCTGCTCGAGGTCGCCGCGCATGACGAAACCGCGGGCGTCGTCTTCTACACGCTCGAGCAGAAGGCCGATGCCGCGGGTGCGCCACAGTTCCAGCGGGCGTTCATCTGCCTGGGGTGTCACATGGCCGGCAACACGTTGGGGGTGCCCGGCCTGCTGATGTTCAGCACGACGCGCGCCGAGCCGAACCAGTTCTCCGGCATTCCGCGCCACATCGATCACAGCGATCCGATCACGCGGCGGTTCGGCGGGTGGTTCGTGACCGGCAGCACGGGCTCGGTGCGCAGCATGGGGAACGAGGTTGCCGCGCTCGACGCACGCCCGAGCCACGAGCTCGCGTCGGTCGAGGGTCTGTTCGACGCGGCCGGCTACCCGGCGCTCTCGAGCGACGTGGTCGCGCAATTGGTCCTGACGCACCAGGCCGGCATGACGAACCTGCTGACGAGGGCGGCCTGGGAAGCGCGAGCGGCCGATCCGTCGCTGCACGCGCCGTTCACGTCGACTCCCGAGCAGCAAGCCAGCATCTCGGCCGTCATGACCGGCGTGGCGAGCGAGGTCGTCGATTACCTGCTGTTCGTAGACGAAGCCAGGCTCACCGAGCGCGTCCGGGGCGCGTCGGGGTTCACGGAGCGGTTCTCGACCAGCGGGCCGCGCGATCGGAAGGGCCGCTCGCTGTACGAGCTCGATCTCAGCCGGCGCTTGATGAAGTACCCCTGCAGCTATCTGATCTACGCACCCGCGTTCGATGCGCTGCCGCCGCTGGCGAAGGCGCCTATCTACAAGCGGCTGTGGGAGGTGTTGTCCGGCGAGGAGAAAGACCCGCGCTACCGGTCGGCTCTCTCCCTGACGGACCGCCAGGCCATCGTCGAGATCCTGCGGGAGACCAAGAAGGATCTCCCGCAGTACTTTCAGGGCGCGATCCGGTAGCCGGCGCCTTCCTCACGCCCTCACTGAGACCTGAACCCGACCGCCAGCGCGAACCACGCAGACGGTAAATCGAGGGCGGCTGGCTTCCAGTCGAACGACGTCCATCCGGGCGTCGTGTTGTACAGGTGCGCGTAGCCATCGGACGATTCGAAGGTCGACCCGTCAGCTTCTCCGGGGTAGGTCACCCCGTCGAACAGGCAACCGGTCGTGGTGCAGTCGACCGGCGGACCGTGACCCATCGGCAGGGTGGCGATGATCAAGCCGGGTCCGGTGCTCGAGATCTGGGGTGCACCGAGGGCCGTTTCGTTGGCCAGGTCGTTCCCCGTGGCCTTGGCGGCGCCGTCGAATGGGGCCGTGGACGCGCCGGTGATGTCGTACATCACGAACTGCACGAACTTCAGGCTCGCCGTGATCGCAAATTCCAGATCGGGCCCGGTGGCCGCATTCGCGGCATAGAGCATCTGCGGGTCCGTCGGCTGGACCGGCGCCAGCGCGACTTTCGTCCAGGTGTTGGCCGGCGTCGACGCGATCGACGAGACGTTCGAGTTACCGGTGCCGAAGGACGTCGCCAGCACGAGAAGGTTTCCGGTCGAGGGGAACTGCAGCTTCGCCGGCGTGCCGAGCCAGTACCCGTGATACACGTGCACGATACGGATGCCGGGCGGCGGCGCCGTTCCCGCGGTTGCGGCCTTCAACGCGATCGCCAGCGAATTCATCGACCCTCTCACCGAGGTCACGGTCATCGCCGGAGTGATCGCCCCTGCCTCGGCCTGCACCGCGTACTGCGCAGCGGATGCGCGAAGGCGGTCGGCGGAAAGCAGCGTGAAGCCCGTACCCGACGCGACGCCGGTAATGGGAGCGCCGTAGTTGTTCGTCGTGACGTAGTTGTAAATCAGGTCGCCGGGCATCGTGGTCGTCAGGCTGCCCGCGGCAATGGCTGGATTGGCCGACGTGGCGCTGCTGCTGCTGCCATCGAGCGCAAAGTTGACCGCGACGTTGTAGAACTCCGAGATCTCGGCCTGGAACCCGGACAGCGCCTTGTCGAACGTCACGGTGATGTCGCGCGTCCCCGCAACCACTCCGGTGACGTAGAAGATGCGCGCCCGGATCCCGTTCAGGCTGGCCGTCGGGCCATTCAGCCAGGCATTTCCCTTGTCATCGCGGATCGTGACCGTTCGCGCCAGCGCATCCGGATAACGGATGCCGAGGATGATGCAGTTGTTCGCAAGCGCGGGATCCGCCAGGTGGATCTTGAAGTTGTTGCCAAGCTCACTCGGGTCGTAGTTCGACGACGTCGTGACGTGCTGAATGAGCGTCGGGACCCCCGGCGTCGTCGTTTTGTTGCTGACGGTCACGGACACCGACGAGACGGCCGTGTTATTGGACGTGTCGCGTGCGATGGCCGTGAGGATGTGATCGCCATCCGACAACTTCGTGGTATCGACACTCGTCGTGAACGGCGCGGTGCTCAGCTCGGTCCCGACATCGCTCCCGTCGACCTGGAACCGGACGCCTGCGACCGCGATGTCGTCCTGGGCCATCGCCGAGATCATCACGGTGCCTGCAACGGTTGCGGCGTTGGCTGGCGACGATATGGAAACGGACGGCGGCGTCTGGTCCGGCAACGTGGTGGCGGCGCTGGCGCTCGAGGCAGTCGAGTGGTTGTTCGCCGCGTCGAAGGCGCTGACCGTGTACGAGTACGTCGTCGACGGCAGCAGGTTGACGTCCGAATAGGATGTCGTCGTCACCGTCGCGACCCTGGTCGCGCCGCGGAATACCTCATACCCTGCGACCGCGACATCGTCTGCGGATGAGAGCCAATGCACCGCGATACTGGTCGTGGACACCGCGGTGGCAGAGACGCCTCCGGGAACGGACGGCGGCGCCGTATCGGCCGGCCTGAGTGTCGTGAAGCTGTTCGTCGGACCGATGCCCTCGTTCGACACCGCGTCGCGCGAGTGGACGCGGTAGACGTAGGCGGTGCCCGATGCCAGGCCCGAGACGACGACGGTATGTGCCGTCACGAGCGTGCTATCGACCGGCGTCACGCTGGTGAATGCCGTTCCAGCGCCGAATTCCACCTGCGACGTGGCCGGCTCGTCGGTCGTCCACGAGATGATGGCGGAGTCCGTCTGGACAGTCGAGGCCGTTGCTCCCGAGATTACCGGCGCGACGTCGTCGACGACGATCGTGTCGGTCGCCGGCGCCGACCAGTTGCCCGCCGCATCCCGGAACTGCGCGTACACGGTCCGCGTGCCGATGCCTGCCGCCAGCGTCCATGTCTTCGCGACGCCGTAGGCTTCGGCCGGCGAATAGCTGGTGCCGGAATTCGAGAACCGCATCTGCGTCACCGGACCCACGGCGTCGGACGCGGAGAGCGTCAAGGCGACGGTTCTGCTGTTCGAAACGGCCGCGTTCGCGTTGATCACGACGCTGCCGGTCGGAAGCCCGTTGTCGACGGTCACGTTGGCGCCGCCAGCGGTCGTGCTGTTGCCGGCCGCATCCCGTGCTCTCGAGGAGACGACGTGCGGGCCGTCGGCCGCGGTCGTGGTGTCCCACGTCACCGAATAAGGAGCGGTCGTATCCTCGCTGCCGAGGCTTGCTCCATCGAGGAGAAACTGGACCCCGGCGACAGCGGTGTCATCCGCCGCGGTCGCCGTGACGGCAACGGACGATCCCGTCACGGTGGCATTGCTCGCTGGAGACGTCAGCGCGATGGTCGGGGCCGTCGTGTCGGGCAGTGCGGCTGCTGTCAGCGTATTCGTCGAACCGATGCTTTCGTTCCCTGCCGCATCGCGCGAGCGCACGCGGTAGATGTAGGCGGTTTTCGCCGTGAGGCCCGGGATGACGACCGCATGCGTGCTCACGAGGCTGGCATCGACCGCCGTCACGTTCGTGAACGCCGTTCCCTGCCCGTATTCCACTTGCGACGTCGCCGGTTCATCGGTCGTCCACGTGATCGTGGCGGAGTCAGGGCCGATATTCGAGGCCGTGACAGCTGACATCGCGGGTGGGATGTCATCGACGACGATCGTGTCGGTTGCGGGCGCGGACCAGTTGCCCGCCGCATCCTGGAACTGTGCGAACACGGTCTTCGTGCCGCTGCCGGGCGACAGCGTCCACGTTTTTCCAGCGGCGAACGGTTCGGCCGGCGAGTAGCTCGTGCCGGAATTCGAGAACCGCATCAGCGTCACCTGGCTCAACGCGTCGGCCGCTGAAAGCGTCAGGGTGACCGTGCCGGCGTTTGTCAGCGACGCACCGCCGTTGATCACCACGCTGCCGCTCGGAAGCCCGTTGTCGACGATCACGCTGACGATCGCGGCGGTCGTGGTGTTGCCGGCGGCGTCCCGTGCTCTCGACGAGAGGACATGCGGACCGTCTGTCGCGGTGGTGGTGTCCCACGTCACCGCATAGGGAGCGGTCGTATCCTCGGCGCCCAGGCTCGCTCCATCGCGGAGAAACTGGACCCCGGCGACAGCGGTGTCATCCGACGCAGTCGCCGTGATGGCAACGGACGATCCCGTCACGGTGGCATTGCTCGCCGGAGATGTCAGCGCGACGGTCGGGGGCGTCGTGTCGGGCGGTGCCGCGTCGACGACGATGGTATCGGTCGCCGGCGCCGACCAGTTGCCCGCCGCATCCTGGAACTGCGCGAACACGGTCTTCGTGCCGCCGCCAGACGACAGCGTCCATGCCTTCTGGGGGGCGAACGGTTCGGCCAGCGAGTAGGTCGTGCCGGAATTCGAGAACCGCATCAGCGTCACCGGGCTCAAGGCGTCGGCCGCCGAAAGCGCCAGCGTGACGGTGCTGGTGTTGGTGAGCGATGCACCGCCGTTGATCACCACGCTGCCGGTCGGAAGCCCGTTGTCGACGATCACGCTGACGCTCGCAGAGATCGCAATGTTGCCGGCGGCATCCCGTGCTAGCGACGAGAGGAAGTGCTGACCGTCCGTCGCGGTCGTGGTGTCCCAGATCATCGCGTAGGAGGCTGTCGTCAATTCGCTGCCGAGAATCTCGTCATCCAGCAGGAACTGCACTCCCGCAACGGCGGTATTGTCGGACGCCGTCGCCTCGATGACGACGGATCCGCCAACGTTCGCCCTATCGGTCGGCGCTGACAGCGCGACATTCGGGGCCGTGGTGTCGACGATGCCGGCCGGTCCGGTGACCGTCAGCGCAAAGGTGGTGGTTCGGACTACGCCTGAAACGACGCCGCTGATGACAATCGTCGAGGTCCCGACCGGGGTCGTCGGCGCCGTGAAGATGGTGAGGGTCGTCGAGCAAGGTGGTGAGCAGGACGTCGGCGAAAAGATCGCGCTTGCGCCCGCCGGCAGCCCCGATACGCTGAACGGCACCAGTTTCGTGACGCCCGACGTCAGCACGACGGTGATCGTGTTCCACACCGACGAACCGCCTGCCACCGTCCGGTTGCCCGCGTTGGCAAGCGCAAAGTTGAACGATCCCGTTGCGGCGTTCAACGGGTATCGCGTGCCGAGAGCGGCGAAGATCAACGACGTCAGCAAACAGATGGAGCCGCAGCGTCGTACGCGGCTGGACACTCGTGAGCGCACGTCACCCCTCGAGAATTAGCGATGTTGGTTGCAGCCAGCCGCGGGGGGTGGGCTGGAAGGGAGTGCGACTATAGCCTCGCCATGCCAACGTAAGGCAAGCCGGACTTTCACGGTAGAAGCGGCGGTGAAGATCCCTTTCTGCCGTGCGGCAGACAAAACACATCTCACACGGCGACAACCCGGCGCGCGAACTGGCCGCGACGTGCCGTCGCGCTCATCTCTTACCGCTTGATTAGAATCGCCCGCGTGTAGAGCAGCTCGAAGCTGCGGCGCATCGCGTTGTCCTGGGATCGCGTCCCTGGCGCCGTGGTGACCACAGAGAGCGTGCAGCCCGCGGCGGCCGCGTCGGCGAGCCGGCGCTGCAGCAGCGCTTTCTGGACACCGCGGCCGCGGGCAGCGGGCAGGGTACCGGCCCCGGCGAGCTGCGCGAGATCGCCGTCGATCCGCATCGCCGCTTCCCCGACGGCCTCGCCGTCGATTCGCGCGACGTAGCGGAGGAACCCGGGTACCACCATCATCTCGTCGAAGACCGCGGTCAATTGCTCGCGCTCGAACGCGTCCGCCACGCTGCCGGTGCCGTCGAGATTCAGGAATGCCTCCACGGCGATGTCGGCCCACGTCCGGAGCGTGGCGTCGGTCACGATCTCGACGTTCACGCCGCCGATCTCCGGCCCGGCTGATGTGCGGTCGAGCGGGAGACCCAGGACGTTCTCGAAGCCGTGGAGCCCGTAGCCGCGATCGGTCAGCGCCGATCCCAGCGACGGGTCCGCGAGGACCGACATTTCGATCCGGACCGGCTCACCGCGTTCGCTCCACTCGCGCTCGATCCGCTCGAGGGCCGCGACGTCCAGCCCGCAATCGAGGCAGAGCCCGATGACCTTGTTCAACGGGGACGAGGGGCCGACATACACTGCCTCGCCGCCGCTGATCGGGAGCACGAACGGCGCCGACCCCGGCTTGCTGCGGCGGATGGAATCGGCGACCTGCGCGCACATGCGCCCCTCGGCGCGATCGATGCGGGCGGCGAGCGCCGCGTCGGCGAACATGAACGCGAAATTCTAAGCGACCTTCGAGGCGATCCCTGGAGGCGCCGCATGATTGCGTGCACGAAGCCGCAAGGGGCGCGCCGCGGATTCGGGAGTAAGATGGGCCGCTTCGACAACGGAGCGTGTCACCATGGCCGCAGGGCAGAGGACGCGATTGCTGCTGCTGGGAACGGCGACGACCCTTGCGGCCGCGTCGCTGGCCATCCTCGCCGTCACGGGTCTGCCCTCTCTCACCACGCGGAACGCATCGGCGACGGCGCTGAAGACGGCGTGGGGCGAGCCAGACCTCCAGGGCATCTGGTCCAGGGACGTTGACATCCCGCTGGAACGGCCCGCCAGGTACGCCAACCAGGAATTCTTCTCGGACGACGAACGCGCGGCGCTCGACCGACAGATTGCGGACATCATCCGGCGGGACAGCACGGAAAGCCGCCGCGCGCCGGGAACCGAGCGGGACGTGAACACGGAGTTCCGCCAGGAAGCGTTCACGGTGCACCTGCCCGTCGGGCGACGCACCTCGCTCATCGTCGATCCACCGGACGGGAGGATGCCGCCGTTCACGCCGGAAGCTCAGAAGGCCAGGGCCGCGCTGCGGGAGTTCCAGCTCGCGCTGCTCCAGCCGACGGCAGCATGCAAGGAGAACCATCCCGGCTGCGCGGGCGGTAAGTACGGACCCGTCTCACCGAGACGGAGCGAGACGCCTCCGAGATACGTGGGTGGCACGGGTGCGACGATCAACCGCGCGAACGACCCTGAGGACCGCGGGCTCAACGAGCGCTGCCTCGCCGGCTCCATTCCGGATTTCGGCAATTTCATCGGCGGTTTCACCCGAATCGTGCAGGCTCCCGGCGTGATCTCGATCGTCTACGAGGTGGGCCCGGGCATGGGCGTCTTTCGTGATATCCCGATCACGGCGGCGGCGCACCTGCCTGCGTCCGTTCGTCAATGGTGGGGCGATTCACGCGGCCGCTGGGACGGGAACACGCTGGTCGTCGACGTCACGAACTTCTCGCCGAAGTCGGACTTCCAGGGTTCTCACGAGAACCTGCATCTCCTGGAGCGCTGGACGCGTCTCGACGCGGAGACCATCGAGTATGCCGTGACGATCGACGATCCGACGACGTGGACGCGATCGTGGACGGTCAAGCAGGAGCTGAAGAAGCAGAACGACCAGGCCAATCGGATCTACTACGAGCCGCGGTGTCACGAGGGGAATTACGGCCTGGCGGCACTGCTGTCCGGCGCGCGCGCGTCGGAGCGGGCGTTCGCGGAAGGACGCGGCCCCGACCCGGCGACGCTGTGCATCGTCATCGTCGGATGCGGAGGATTTGTCCGCGGCGGTTTCGCCGACGACGGCCCCGACGCGGATCCGTTCCGAAGCCCGCCGCCGCGGGCGCCGTAACGCTACTCACCCTGGCGCAGCATCATGCCGGCATCACGCGTGTACGCGCGCCAGTCGTGGTAGCGCCGACGCAGTGAGGCGGTGACAACTGGCACAGGTCGGCGAAGCTCCAGGTTCTGCAACCGGCCCAGCATGGCGTCGCGGCCGCGTTCGGTGAGGCTCAACGTCCGGTACTGATCCTTCGAGGCGACGACGAGGCCGGCGGTGATGGACGCCTCGATCCAGTCGCGAAGCGCGTCCGGCGTTTCGTGACGAAGCAGGCCGGTCGTCGACAGACGGCCGAGCGCGGG
>Ga0070696_100001877_pt1 | contig 13789 bp, 13 predicted proteins | sample KBSK1253metaG_FD_65474 | JGI IMG/M metagenome (GOLD analysis project Ga0070696, IMG submission 65474) | Corn, switchgrass and miscanthus rhizosphere microbial communities from Kellogg Biological Station, Michigan, USA - KBS K1-25-3 metaG | ecosystem: Host-associated > Plants > Roots >... | reverse complement strand
GTGTCCAGGCGTCCGGGGGCGATGGTGGTGCCGTTGTAGTACACCGGCGCGTCGATCAGCGTGTGGCCGTCCAGCCGGCTGGTGGAAAACCCGAAGTGCAACTCGCCGGCATCGGAAAGCGGCTTCCAGGCGTCCAGCCTGATCGTCTGCATGTGGTTGACGCCCAGCCCGTCGCGGATGGGCAGTTGCGTGCCCTGGATGGCGTTTTCCCGCACGCGGACCCAGCCGCCGGGCGTCGCCTGTTCGGCGCGGATCGCCACCTGCCAGCTGTTGTCGTCTGCGTGCGCGGGAAGGCTGAGCAGCCCGGCTATCCCGAACAGCACGGCGGCGCTGCGCAGGATGGACTGTCGAAAGGATTTCATTCTGGGCATGGCTGATGGCACGGGGGTTTGGAAGCCACCTCGACCCGACATGGATGCCCTGAACCTGTGGCGCCAGTTTACTCTCCGTCCCCGGGGTCGCCGTGATCGCAGGGTGTCCGGGCGATGCAGGCCACGGCTTGCCCGTGTCGAAGCCATCGAGGTCGTCCGACGCCCGCCGGTGACGGTGCGGGGCGCTCCACCCGAACGGGATGAATCAGCCCCGCGGCAACGGGAGGTCACGCATCCGTGGGGATGTCGTGCGCCGGATCGGCGTCGCCGCGTGGCTGCTGGCGCTTGGCTGCATACATCGCGCGGTCGGCGTGCGCCAGCAGGGCGTCCGGGTCGCTTCCGTCTGCGGGGAAACAGGCGATGCCGACGCTGGCATCCAGCCGGAACAAGCCGTCGGGCAAGGTGAAGGGCGGGTTCAGGCAGGTACGCAGGCTGTCGGCCACGGCACGGGCGGCCTCGGCATCGCGGCAACCGGGCAGCACGGCGACAAACTCGTCGCCGCCGACGCGGGCCATCAGGTCGCCCTGTCGAAGGCCTTGCTGCAGGCGCTGTGCGACTTCGCGCAGCAGGCGGTCGCCGGCGTCGTGTCCACCCCGGTCGTTGACCTCCTTGAAACCGTCGAGATCCAGGTAGAGCACGGCCAGGCCGTCGCCGGCCTGCGTCGCGTGCGCGATGGCGTACTGCAGTTCGCACTGCAATTGGCGACGGTTGGGCAAGCCGGTCAACGGATCGTGGCTGGCGCGGTGCTCGAGCTCGCGTTCGACGCGGCGCAGTTCGGTCACCTCGTGGGCCACCCCGATACGCACGCCGTGGTCGGGCAGCCAGCGGGCCGACCACTGGATGTCCACGCTGTGGCCGTCCTTGTGGACGTAGCGGTTGCGGAAATGGTGCTGCGGCGCGCCGCCCATCACCCGTTCGGCCTGCTGCATGGTCGCCGCGCGGTCGTCGGGATGGACCAGGTCGAATATTCGCCGGCCAAGCACCTCGACGGGGGCGTAGCCGAAGATGCGCTCGAAGCTCGCATTGACGTACAGGAAGTGGCCCTCGGCATCGACGACGCAGACCGCATCGGGCATCAGGTCGAGCACTTCGGTGGGGGCTGGCAACTTCGTGATCATGCAACTGCGCGGTTCGTGGCACCGGTCGATGCCGTACAGGTGTAGTTCCCGGCATGGTAGCGCCAGGGGGGAAACCAACGAGGGGTGGATGCCGCGCGTCGCCGGGCGATCAGGCCTCGGCCGCGAATGCCTCGACCAGCGGCTGGTACTCCTCCATCGCGGGAAAGCCGGCAAAGCAGTGCTTCGCTGGGGTCGATACCCAGGAGAGCCGGGCCTCGGTGCAGGTTTCGATGAACGGCACGAAGTCCGCATGCGGGTCGAGCACCGAAGGGCGCAGGTTGACCAGCCAGTCGATGCCCGCCGGCCGGGTCATCACCCACGACTTGCAGAATGCGCAGTACAGGTGGCTGTGCTCGCCCTGCAGGCCGCCGCGGACCAGCTCGCCTTCGAGCACCTCCACGCCGTCGGCCGGCATCGCCAGCGACAGCGAAAACGCGCTGCCGGTCATCTTCTGGCAGCCGTGGCAGTGGCAGGCCATGGTGAGCAGGGCCGGCTTGGTGACGCGCAGACGCACGCGGCCGCAGCGGCACGTGCCGGTGGCAGGGAGCTGTCGCGGGTAGGACATGGACGTGGCCCTCGTGTCGTTGAAATCGGTGTCTGGCCCATTCTATGTGACGTGACGACTTCGCCGTGGAGTGACGAAGTCGTGGCAGGCGGTCCCGCGCTGAGGCATGCTGCGTTCCGGCGGACGCCGTCGCCCTGACGTGCTGGCGGCCATGGGTTGCGCAACTCGTCTACGCGCTGGCCGCGCTGATGGAGCTGGTGCCGGACCGGCGCATCGAGAAGGTCATCGCCGGGTGAAACGACGCGCCGCAGGATGCAGTCGATCCGGGAAAACCGACCCGGTCCGGTTTCGCCTTCTTCCGGCCGACCGGCCATTACACACATTGCATGGGAGTACATCGTGGCAGCAAGAATGTTCGTGATCGGACTGCAAGTCCTGTTGGCGCTGGCGCTGGCAGGGTCGGCAAGAGCGGCTGCCTCCGGCGATGACGCTGCCATCCGCCAGGTGATGGACCAGCAGGCGGCGGCGTGGAACCGCGGCGACGTCGTGGAGTTCGTGCGCAGCTACAAGGACGCGCCCGACACCACATTCGTGGGCGCCAGCGTGCGCAAGGGTTACCGCACGATCCTCGAGAGCTATCGCAAGCACTACGCCACGAAGGAGCAGATGGGGCGGCTCACGTATTCCGAGCTGGAGGTGCGCCTGCTGCCCGACGCTCACGGCGAAGTGCGCTACGCCGCCATGACCGGCCGCTTCCATCTCGATCGCACCGCCCACGGCGAAGCCGCCCGGGACGACGGCGTGTTCTCGCTGCTGTGGGAGAAGACCGCCGACGGCTGGAAGATCATCCTGGATCACACCAGCTGACGGCCCTGGGCCGGTCGATGGCCGCTCATGCCGGCTCGTGCAGGAATGCCAGCGCCTCGTGGCATGGCGCGTCGACCTTCAGCGCCAGCAGCGCGTCGGCGCGGGTTCGGCCCAACGTCACCGCGGCTACCGGTTTGCCTGCCTGCGCCGCGGCAGCCACGAAGCGGTAGCCGGAATACACCATCAGCGACGAGCCGACCACCAGCACCGCGTCGGCGGCCCGCCAGGCGCGCGTGGCGGCTTCCACGCGTTCGCGCGGCACCGCCTCGCCGAAGAACACCACGTCGGGTTTCACGATGCCGCCGCAGCGCGGGCAGGACGGCACGCCGAAGCGGGCGAAGTCGTGACCTTCCAGGTCGGCGTCGCCGTCCGGCGCGTCGGTGGCGTCGAGCCGCGACCAGGCCGGGTTGCGCCCGAGCAGCAGGTGCTGGAACGCGTGGCGGGCGAGCCGCCAGTCGCAGCTCATGCAGCGCACCTCGTCGAGGCGACCGTGCAGGTCGAGCACCCGCTCGCTGCCGGCGTGCTGGTGCAGACGATCCACGTTCTGCGTTACCAGCAGCTCGACCTGTCCGTGCCGCTCCAGTTCGGCCAGCGCACGATGCGTGGTGTTCGGCCGCGCGCTGCCGAAGCGCCGCCAGCCGACCATGCTGCGCGCCCAGTAGCGCTGGCGCGTGGCCGCTTCGTGCATGAACGCGGCGTAGTTCACCGGCGGCGGGCGCTTCCACTGGCCGTCGCGGTCGCGATAGTCGGGAATGCCCGAGTCGGTGCTGCAGCCCGCGCCGGTCAGCACGAACAGGCGCGGGTGGGCCTCGATGAATTGTTGCAGCGGAGTCATCGGCTGGAGTGGGTTCGCGGCGGCTGAAAAACAGAGTGCACGAAAACAGACAACAAACGGTTGGATGGGGCATCTTCACCCAAAGGGGTGCCACTGGAGTAATTTTGTCCGATTGGCGGACCGGTGCCTGCCTTGTCAAGGGGAATCCAACCGTGCCTACGAAAATCCGCCGCTTCATGGCCGTCTTGCCATTGGCCGTCGCGCTGGTCGGGCTGTGCGCGGTTTCCTCCGCCTGGGCTCAGGTGCCGCAGCTGTCGGGGCAGACGCAGCAGTTCGTGAAGTATGCGCAGCCGGTGCTGGCGATCACCCATGTGCGGGTAATCGACGGCAACGGCACGCCGGCACAGGAAAACCAGACGGTGCTGTTGCGTGACGGCCTCATCGCGGCGGTCGGCAGGCACGTGAAGCTGCCGAAGGGTGCGATGGTGATCGACGGCAGCGGGCATACGCTGATTCCGGGTCTGGTCGGCATGCACGACCACATGTTCTATCCGGCGCCGAAGGTGAACCCGGAAGCGAAGGAGGCCATCTATCCCGAGCAGGCGTCGAGCTTTCCCAAGCTGTACCTGGCCGGCGGCGTCACCAGCATCCGCACCACCGGCAGCACCGAGCCGTATACCGACCTTGAACTCAAGAAGGCAATCGACGCCGGCAAGATCCCCGGGCCGAAGATGCACACGACCGGGCCGTATCTGGAAGGCAAGGGCAGCTTCACTCCGCAGATGCACGAACTGACGGATGCGGCCGACGCCACCGACACGGTCAACTACTGGATCGGCGTGGGCGCGACCTCGTTCAAGGCATACATGCACATCACCCGCGCCGAACTCGCCGCGGCGATCGCGGCGGCGCATGCGAAGCAGATCAAGGTGACCGGGCACCTGTGCGCGATCGGTTTCACCGAAGCAGCCGAGCTCGGCATCGACGACCTGGAACACGGGCTGCCGGTGGACACCGAGTTCACCGCCGGCAAGCAGCCGGACGTCTGCCCGGACACCAAGCTCGCGCTGGCCCACCTGGCGACGATGAGCGTCGACGATCCACGCATCCAGCAGCTGATCAAGACCCTGGTATCGAAGCACGTGGCGGTCACCTCGACCCTGCCGGTGTTCGAGACGTTCGTACCCGGCCGCGCGCCGATGGACCGGCGCGTGCTGGACGCGATGCTGCCGGAAACCCGGGTGGAATATCTGGCGACCCGCGAGCGTGTCGCCAAGACGCCCAACTCGCCATGGGTGAAAGTGTTCAAGCTGGAGCAGGATTTCGAGCACGCCTTCGTGCAGCGAGGCGGCACCCTGCTGGCCGGCCTCGATCCCACCGGTTATGGCGGCGTGATCGCCGGCTACGGCGACCAGCACGAAGTGGAGCTGCTGGTGGAAGCCGGCTTCACCCCGCTGCAGGCGATCCAGATCGCCACCCTCAACGGCGCCCGCTTCATGGGCGAGGACAAGCGCATCGGCTCCATCGAGGCGGGCAAGGCCGCCGACCTGGTGCTGATCGCCGGCAACCCCGCGCAGAACATCAAGGACATCGAGAACGTCGAACTGGTGTTCAAGGACGGCGTGGGCTACGACCCGGCCAGGCTGGCCAAGGCGGCGAACGGCACGGTGGGCTTGCGCTAGTGCCGGCTTCGCCTTGCCGCTCCCAGGATGGGAGTGGCGGTGCACCGCATCGCGATGAAGCGCTCGTCGTGACAGGTTGCCGAAGGCGGCGCGGGTCGTCGTTTCCGGGGCAGTCCGGCGGCCCGCTTGAGTTTTTCGGCACTTGCCCGGACGATCGCCGGAACGCCTGTGCGCCGTGCAGGCGTGTCCCGTCTGCCGACGTTGCCGGAGATCATGCATGCCTGCCACCACGCCATTCCTGCGCATCGACACGGTGATCGTGCGTGTGCGCGACCTCGCCCGTGCCTTGCCGTGGTACCGAGGTCTGTTGGCGGCCGAACCGGTCTACGTTGACGGCGGCGAAGGGTTGGCGGTGCTGCCGCTGGGCAGCACCAGCCTGACGCTGTGGCAACGCGGTCCGGATGACGCCGGCCGTGCCGCCAGGGGGCGCGCGGGAACCTATCCGATCCTGGCGGTCGCGGATGCCGATGCCGCGCATGCCTTCGTGGAGGCCCACGGCGGTACGCCCGAGCCGGTCGGGGCCGGTGCCGGCGTGCGCTATTTCGGTTTCACCGATCCGGACGGCAATTACCTGGAGGCCTGCCAGATCCTGTAGGCGGTTCGTGTGAGGGCGGGCAACACTCCTTCGTGGACGAGCGGCATCGGCGCAGGGTTTGCTGGCCATTCCGAGGTCGGCTTCGCATGTTCGACACGAGCTGCCGGCGCGCTAGCATGTCGGCATGAACCTGGCCGAACTCGACAACCCATTCTGGTCTTCGCTGCGCAGCCGCCATCGTGCGATTGCGCTGTGCCGCGGCGAAGCAGCGCGTTATCCGTCGGCGTTCGCGCCATTCCTCGGCGTGGCGAGCGCGCAAGCCGACGTCGCCGGTGCAGTTGCGTCACTGGTCGACGTGGACGAGTCCGTCTACCTGCTCGGCGTGGTACCGGCGTTGCCGCGCAGTTGGACACTCGACGTCTTCCCGCCGCTGGCGCAGATGATCTGCACGGCGCCGATCCAGGTCGTCGACGGACCGGCAGTGATCGAGCTGACCGAGGCGCACCGCGCCGACGTGCTGGCGCTGACGGCGCTGGTGTACCCGCATTACTTCCGCCCGCGCACGATGGAACTGGGCCGTTATTTCGGCATCTACCAGGACGGCCGGCTGGCGGCGATGATCGGCGAGCGGCTGGGCACGGACGCCCAGCAGGAGATCAGCGCCGTTTGCACGCACCCCGACTTCAACGGCCGCGGCTACGCGCGGCGCCTGCTGGCGCTGCTGTCGAACGACAACCTCGAGCGTGGTCGGCTGCCGTTCCTGCACGTGAGCCACCAGAACCATCGCGCGAAGCAGCTGTACGAACAGATCGGCTACCGCCACCGGCGCGACATCGGCTTCTGGTCGCTGCGCCGGGCGCCTGCATGAACCACCGCCGGTAGCGTTGCATGGGGTGGGCGACGTGGCCGGTTCGACCGGTCATGTGACTGCCGGCGAAGCCCGATCATGACGTGCGGAGTCATGTGACGAAAGACAGTGGCGGCGCCCGCGCTGGTCGTGACAGCATCTGCGCGGCGTCGGATCGTGGAGTGCGGCGGGGGAGCGGCCCGGCGGATTCCCGGGTCCGGTTTCTTTCGCGAAACAGGGGAAAACCATGTGGCTTGCATCGCCCGTCGTGAACGCGCTGATTGCGGTGCTGTTGCTGGCCGGCGTGCCCTTTCTGGGTTACGTCGTCTGGCACAAACGGCGACATGGGCGACGCTTCGCCGACATCGCACGCCGCGCAGGCTTGCAGGGGTCGAGTGCCCGCTATCTGCTGATCAGCGCGGCGACAGCACTGGCCTTGGCATGCGGACTGGTGCTCTGGCAACCGCCGGTGGCGCCGTTCCTGCAGGAAGGGTCGCCGCAGCGGGCCTTTGCCGGGTTGGGGCTGGGCGTGCAGGCCATCGTGATGGCGCTGCTTTACGGTGGGGTGCAAACCGGTTTCGTCGAGGAGCTGGTATTCCGTGGCCTGATCGCCGGAAGCCTGGCGCGGCGGTTGTCGCTGATGTGGGCGAACCTGCTGCAGGCGCTTGTCTTCCTGGTACCCCACCTGCTGATCCTGCAGGCGATGCCGCAGATGGGGATGCTGCTGCCGCTGATCTTCCTGCTGGCCCTCGTGATGGGCTGGGTGCGCATCAAGTCGGGTTCCATCCTCGGCTCATGGTTGGTGCATGCCACCTTGAACGTCACGATGTGCCTGATGGTGGCTGTTCGCACGGTGGCTTGAGCCCGGGTTATGCAAGGCCGTCGCGACGCGACGCTTTCGGATCGACTGTCACGGCGCGCGTCATCCACGCCCCGAACGCATTCCGGACGCGTCCGATCGCCTGCGATCGGTGCTGACGGCGCGCCAGCCCGGGTCAGGCTTCCCATCGGCGTCACATCCCGGGCACTAGCCTTGGCGACGCGGCGCGTCGTCCAGGGCGCCGGCCAACCCGAGGAGATCCCGATGAAGAAGATTCCCACTGGCGCATGGGTCGTGGTGGCCGATGGCACCGGCGCGCGACTTCTGCGCAACGTCGGCAAGGGCCTCAACGTATCGCTCGAACAGGTGAAACTGGTGGGGCCGAAGGACCTTGCCCACGACGGCCCGGCCGGGCGTCAGCCGCCCGAGCGCAGCATGGCGGAGATGGACGAAGCCACCTTCGCCAAGCAACTGGCGCAGCGCCTGAATGCCGCCGCGCTGAAGAACGAGTACGCCCACCTGGTGCTGGTGGCCGACCCGCAGACACTGGGGCAGATGCGTCCCTTGCTGCATGAGGAAACCACCCGGCGGATGGTGGAGGAATTGAACAAGTCGCTGTTCCGTGCGCCGCTGGAAGAGATCGAGCGTGCGTTGAAAGCGACCTGGTGAAGAAGGCGCCGGAAGGAAGAGGTCGAAGCACCATCCGACGCTCCGCGGTTGAACCGGCCGGGGCAAGCACCCACCTTGCAGTGATCTCTACTGCAGGAGTGCCATGTGACCCGGTTGTCCGACTTTCCCGTCAGCACACGCTGGCCTGCGCAACATCCCGACCGCATCCAGCTGTATTCGCTGAATACGCCGAACGGCGTGAAGGTGTCGATCATGCTGGAGGAGACCGGCTTGCCGTACGAGCCGCACCTGGTCGACATCATGCAGGACGAGAGCCATACACCGGAGTTCCTGGCACTCAACCCGAACGGCAAGATTCCCGCGATCATCGACCCGCACGGGCCGGGCGGACAGGCGCTGGGCCTGTTCGAGTCCGGCGCGATCCTCATGTACCTGGCGGAGAAGAGCGGGAAGTTCCTGCCCGCCGATCCGGCGCGACGCTGGGAGACGATCCAGTGGCTGTTCTTCCAGATGGCGTCGATCGGGCCGATGTTCGGCCAGGTCGGCTTCTTCAACAAGTTCGCCGGCAAGGCGTACGAGGACAAGCGCCCGCTCGAGCGCTACGTCAATGAATCGAAGCGTCTGCTCGGCGTGCTCGACGAGCGGCTCGCCGGTCGCCGCTGGCTGATGGGCGAGGACTACACTATCGCCGACATCGCCACGCTGGGCTGGGTCGACAATCTGATCACGTTCTACGAGGCACGCGCGCTGGTCGACTTCGACCGCTTCGCCAACGTCGCCGGCTGGCTCGAACGCGGGCTGGCGCGCCCGGCGGTGCAGCGTGGGCTGAAGATTCCCGGCCGCGATTGAGATCGCGCGATCGCGCCGCAACGAAGCAACTTCGGGAGATCGACATGAGCACGGTCCTGGTCACGGGCGGGTCGGGTTTCATCGGCAGTCACTGCATCGTGCAGTTGCTGGCCGCGGGGCATCGGGTGCGCACCACCGTGCGCAGCCTCCGCCGCGAAGACGTGGTGCGCGCGATGCTGCAGCAGGGCGGGGCCGAGCCGGGCGAGCGGCTGTCCGTCGTCGAAGCCGACCTCGAGCGCGACGCCGGCTGGCCGCAAGCGGTGGCCGGCTGCGACTACGTGTTGCACGTGGCTTCGCCGTTCCCGCCGGACCTTCCGAAACACGAGGACGAACTGATCGTGCCCGCGCGCGAGGGCGCACTGCGCGTGCTGCGTGCCGCGCGCGACGCGGGCGTGCGGCGCGTGGTGCTGACCTCTTCGTTCGCGGCGGTCGGCTATGGCCATGCGCCACAGCCGGCGCCGTTCGACGAGACCAGCTGGACCGACCTCGACGGCGAGGGCGTGCTGCCCTACATCAAGTCCAAGACCCTGGCCGAGCGCGCGGCGTGGGATTTCATCGCGCGCGAGGGCGGCGCGCTGGAGCTTGCGGTGGTCAACCCGGTAGGCGTGTTCGGACCGGTGCTGGGTCCGGACTACTCCACCTCGATCCTGCTGGTGCAGCGGCTGATGGACGGTGCCATGCCCGGTTGCCCGCAGCTGTGCTTCGGCGTGGTCGACGTGCGCGACGTGGCCGACCTGCACCTGCGCGCGATGACCGATCCGGCCGCGGCCGGCGAGCGCTTCCTCGCCGTCGCCGGCAACTTCCTGTGGATTCGCGAGATCGCCACCACGTTGCGCGAGCGGCTGGGCGCGTCGGCGCGCAAGGTGCCCACGCGGCAACTGCCCAACTGGCTGGTGCGCCTGGCGGCGCTGCGCGACACGGCGATCAGGCAGATCCTGCCCGAGCTGGGCGTGCACAAGAATGCCAGCAGCGACAAGGCCCGGCGCGTGCTGGGCTGGTCGCCGCGTTCGCCGCAGGATGCGGTCGTCGCCACCGCCGACAGCCTGCTGCGGCTGGGGCTGCTGAAGGGCGGTACGAAGGCCGCGGCGTAGCGCCGCCGGCGTCCGTCCCGCCGGGACGAGAAGCGTTTGCGTGGCCGCGGGCGAACTTGCGCACAATGCCGCCATCCGATCCGCGAGAGCACCGGCATGCCCCGACACCACCACGAAAGACACCGTACCGACCGCATCGGCTGGCTGCGCGCCGCCGTGCTGGGCGCGAACGACGGCATCGTCTCGACCGCCAGCCTGGTGCTGGGTGTGGCCGCGGCGCATGCCAGCGGGCAGAACATCCTGGTCGCCGGCGTCGCCGGGCTGGTGGCCGGCGCCATGTCGATGGCCGCGGGCGAGTACGTGTCGGTGCACTCGCAGGCCGACAGCGAGCGCGCCGAACTCGCGCGCGAACACCAGGAGCTGCAGACCCAGACGGAAGCCGAGCACCGCGAGTTGGCGGCGATCTACGTCGGCCGCGGGCTCGATCCGGCGCTGGCCCGGCAGGTGGCCGAGCAGTTGATGGCGCATGACGCACTCGATGCGCACGCCCGCGACGAGCTGGGCATCACCGAAGTGTTGAAGGCGCGCCCGCTGCAGGCGGCCGGCGCCTCGGCGCTGAGCTTTGCGGTGGGCTCCGCACTGCCGCTGCTGGTGGTGGCGTTGTCGCCGGAGGCGAAGTTGCTGCCGCTGGTCTTCGCCACCTCGCTGGTGTTCCTCGCCGTGCTCGGCGCGGTGGCGGCGTGGGCCGGCGGTGCGAAGATGGGCGTCGGCGCCCTGCGCATCACCTTCTGGGGCGCGCTGGCGATGGCGCTCACCACCGGCGTGGGCATGCTGTTCGGCACCGCCGCGTAGCGCCGCGGCGGCCCGACACGCGGCGGCTCACTCGCCGGGATGGTAGACCCGCTCGGTGTGGCCCTCGAGTTGCTCGGGCCAGAAGTACACCGTGCGCAGGTTGCCGGTGGTGTAGCGCTCGGCCTGGTCGTTGAAGTGTTTCGAACCCGGGTGGCCGCTCTCGCCGCCGGCGGTGATCGCGCGGGCGCCCACCTTCGGGCCGAACTCCACTACCGCCACGAAGCTGTTGCCGCTGGTGCCGTAGTACTTCTTCGTACCGGGCCAGCGGTGCGCGCCGAACGAGGCCAGCGAACCCCAGCGCGAGGAGACGAACGGCACCGGGATGCTCGGCTTGGCGTCGTCGAATTTCTGCACGATGGCACCGTCGTTGCGCTGGTAGCGGTTGACCTCGCCCCATGGCACGCCCCAGCTGCCGAAATCCTGTTCCAGCCGGTCGGAGGCTTCGACCAGCATGCCCAACCGCGCCTTCGGGCCGGCATTGCCGGCCATGTAGTCGTAGACCGAAAGGTCTTCGGACTCGGCTTCGGCATGCACCTTGTCCCACAGCATGTCGCCCCAGAACACCGCCAGCGTGGTCGGCATCGAGGCGATCCCCCAGCGGTAGTCCCAGCTGCGCAGCAGGGCGATCTGGCCGGCCAGGCGGGATTTCAGCGGGTCGTTGTCGGGCAGCATGTCGTAGTCGTGCACCAGCACCGGGATCAATCGCGAGAACGCCGGCAGGTACGAGTCGAACGCAGCAGTGGTCAGCGAGGCCTTGCTGAAATCGCGCGCGCGGTCCAGCACGCGGGTGGCGTGGATGCCGCGCGGGTTCTCGCCGAAGCTGTCCATGTAGCGCGGGTAGTCCGCCTGCTTCGGGCTGAACGCGCCGGCGGCGGAGTACGGCCAGTTGTTGGTGTTCATGATCCAGCCGTTCGGCGGGTTGAGCAGGTGCGGTGCCTCGTCGAGCTTGTGCAGGCCCTGCCAGTCGGTGGCCGGGTCGCTGCCGTCGACCGGCTTGGTGTAGTCGAAGCGGTTGTCGCGTTTCGGGATGAACTGCGGATGCAGGTACGCGATCTCGCCCTTGTCGTCGGCGAAGATGGTGTTGTTCGAGGAATTGGCCTTGAGTTCGGCCACCTTCATGTAGCTGGCATAGTCGCTGGCCTTGGTGCGCAGCCAGCTCTGTTCCAGCGCCTCCATGGGCTTGTTCATCAGTGCGGTGGCGATCCACTTGCCGTCGGCCTCGCGCACGATCGGGCCGTGGTGAGTGAAGTAAGCGGTGAAACTGCGCGTGGCCATCGTGCCGTCCTTCGCGCGGTAGGCCACGCGGATCGTGCGCGTGGTGACCGGACGCAGTTCCTTGCCGTAGCGGTAGAACAGCTTGCCGCCCTTGTGCACGATGGTTTCGGCGAACTCGTCGACCACGTCGGCGCCGGTGGAAGTGTGCATCCAGCCGATGTGCCGGTTGAAGCCCTGGTAGACGAAGAACTGGCCCCAGGTCACCGCACCGTAGGCGTCCAGCCCCTCGTCGCTGGACATCTGCAGCTCGGAGCGGAAGAAGAACGAGGTGTGCGGGTTGATCCACAGCAGGGCGTGGCCGTCGGCGGTGAGCTTGGGCGCGATCGCGAAGCCGTTCGAGCCGGTCGGCTCGACCCAACTGGCCGGCGTGTCCGCGCGCGCCAGGGCGGTGGGGTTGCGGCCGTAGAACGCTTCGAGCCGCTTCAGCGAGACGCGCTCGATGTCGCCGCCGATGCTGCCCTCGCTGAAGCTGAGCGCCATCCACGGTTCGAAATGCTTGATGACGCGCGGATGCACGTCCGGGTGTGTGGCCAGGTAGTAGTTCAAGCCGTCGGCCCAGCTGTTCATCAGCGCCTGCAGCCAGGCCGGACTCTTCGCGTACAGCGCCTTGAGCTCGACCGGGTCGATGAACAGCTGCTGCCGCAAGTCGCTCCAGATCGCGGACTCGCCTTCGGCCTCGGCCAACCGGCCCAGCGAGTTGAGATAGTTCGTCTCGACCCGGTTGAAGTCGTCCTCGGCCTGGGCGTAGGCCATGCCGAACACTGCGTCGGCGTCGGTGCGGCCGTGCACGTGGGCGATGCCCCAGTCGTCGCGGGTGATCGTGATCGCCTGCGCCTGGCGCTGCCAGCGTGCCTGTGCGGACGGTGCGGACGGTGCGGCGGCGACCAGGCCTGGCACGAACAGCGCAGCGGCCAGCAGCAGGCGCGACAGGTGCCGGTGACGTGTCCGCGGGCATGGGTTTTTCGAGGTGTGTGGGTGCATCAGCTGGTCGTCCCCTGGTGGTGGTCTGTGCCACCGTATTTCACGGAGTTGACCACCACTCGGCCGCGCTTGCAAAAAGCCGGGCGACGGTGGCGCTTTGACGCAGGCGCCGAAAGTCGCCTTGGCGGCGCGCATCTGCGCGTCCAGAATGGGTTTTTGGCCGGGTCGCGGCCTGCCGGTACGCACGGTGACGCTTCCTGCGCCAGCCATTCTGACGAGTTGAAAAACCATGACAGCACGCATTGCACATCCCGCTCTGGCCGCGCGCCGCATGTCGGCGGAGCAGGCGGCCGAGCTGATCCTGCCGGGTATGACCGTAGGCATGAGCGGCTTCACCGGCGCCGGCTACCCCAAGGCCGTCCCGCTGGCGCTGGCCACGCGCATCGCCGCGGCGCACGAGCGCGGCGACAAGTTCGCGCTGCGCATCCTCACCGGGGCCTCGACCGCGCCCGAGCTGGACGGTGCGCTGGCCCGCGTGGGCGGCATCGACTTTCGCCTGCCGTACCAGTCCGATCCGGAACTGCGTGCGCGCATCAATGCCGGCCAGATCGAGTACATGGACATCCACCTGGGCCACGTGGCGCAGTACGCGTGGTGCGGTTTCCTCGGCAAGATCGACGTGGCACTGATCGAGGTTGCCGGCATCCTGCC
>Ga0070696_100001876_pt1 | contig 13790 bp, 10 predicted proteins | sample KBSK1253metaG_FD_65474 | JGI IMG/M metagenome (GOLD analysis project Ga0070696, IMG submission 65474) | Corn, switchgrass and miscanthus rhizosphere microbial communities from Kellogg Biological Station, Michigan, USA - KBS K1-25-3 metaG | ecosystem: Host-associated > Plants > Roots >... | reverse complement strand
GGGCCCGAGGCCGTGCCGCCGCCCTGGATGTGCTCCCGAGAAGAGCGAAGCGACGAGAAGTTCGTCCCGGTACCGGAACCCCACTTGAAGAGCAGGCCCTCGGTCTTCGCCAGGGTCAGGATTCCGTCCATCGTGTCGCCGACCGAATTGATGAAGCAGGCGCTGCACTGCGGCTTCGCCTCCACGCCGCAGTTGAACCAGACGGGGCTGTTGAACGACGCCTTCTGGTGGAGGAGGAGGTAGGTGAGCTCGTCCTCGAAGGCCTGCGCGTCCATCTCCGAGGCGAAGTATCCCTGCGCCCGTCCCCACTTCGCGATCGTCGTCACCACGCGACCGATGAGTTGCTTCACCGAGCGCTCGCGCTGCGGTGTTCCCATCTGCCCGCGGAAATACTTCGAGGCCACCACGTTCGCTGCCATCTGCGACCAGAACGAAGGGAACTCGAGGTCCTTCTGCTCGAACACGACCTGGCCGTGCTCGTTGGTGATGAGTGCGCTCCGGAGGTCCCACTCGACCTCGTCGAATGGATTCACGCCGGCGCGTGTGTACACGCGGGGGAAGCGAAGCCCCTTCTTCGATACGCCAAGTTCACGCTTCCCTTGTGTGCTCACGTCCGTTCCTTCCGCTTCCAAGATCGCCATGCCCTCGCCAATTGCCGTGCCTTCGCTGCCGAAATCCCTGACCATCGTGCTTCCCCTCTCCTAGTGCTGCCCCTCCGCCCGAGGACCGCATTCCCTGCGGCCCCATCACCCGGCCCTCAAAAACCGGGGATCCGACGTGTGTGTGTGACCGGGGTCGCACATTAGCCGAGGGGGTCCGAACCCCGTCAAGACAAAACACAACATGTAGGGGTCACCCATCATTCTACCCCAACCTGTTGGGTTCGAAAAGTGTGTATCGCCGCGCATTTGGAAGCGGCCCATTCGAAAAAACCGCATTCCCATGCGAGGATTTGGGGCTCCCGCCCGGGAAACCCCTATCCGTATTGGATTCCCGGCGGGGCCGAGGGGCGTCAGGAATTGCGAATTCGTTACCGCCGTGCGACGGTTTCGTGACGCCTCAGGGGGCTGCTTCGGGATCGGATTTCGCGACCCGCTTTCGGCCGATCTGAAAGACGCACGCGTTGGCGCCCGATGCCTGACACGCGGAAAGGGTCGTCTTCCATCGAAGGACTCGGCTCCAGAGGGAGGCCTCCATGGCGCAGATCTCGGGGTGCGCCCGCGCCAACTCCAAGATGGGGCAGTTGTGCTCGACCAGCGCCACCCCGTCGCCGTCGCTTCGCACGGCGGCCATGAACCCGTGGTCGCTCTGGTGCTGCGCGAGCGCGCGCAATCGCTCGTCGGGCGGCTTCGGCAGCCGCTCGTCAATCAACGCATGGAGCGCGTCCTCCCATTGCGCGAGCACGCGCCGGAACTCCTCCGCGCCGTGATGCTGAAGGACGCTCTCGACGAAATGCGACGCGAAGAGCTCGTATCGCCTGGGAAACGCGGCGTCGCCCTTCGGGGTGAGTTGATACCGCCCGACCGGCCGCCCCCGAGGCGGGCGCTCGAGCGTGGCCGCCACGGTCCCCTCCGACTCGAGGTGGCGGAGATGGGTGCGAACGGCCGTTGCCGTGCAACCGAGCAGCGCGGCCAGCTCCCGGGCCGTCTGGGGACCCTCGAGCCGGAGGGCTCGAAGGATGTCGGCGCGTGCGTTCCGGTTCATTCGGTGGGGTGCGCCCCCAGGACGTGGTTTCTCTAAATGGGTGTCACTTCATATTATCAAATATAAGAAAGCTATATATATCCTAAATAGGCCGGCGACTACCCCCAGGCATCGGCCATCATCTTCGATGTGCGCGACGATCCTCCGCGGGCGATCCGGCGCTTCCGGTCGGGCGATCTTCCGCCTATGCTGCGGAAGAAGGAGGTACCCCATGCCCGGCGACTACCGCTGCATCGATGAGTGCGACGTATTCGTCACCGTCTACTGGGGCCGGCTATCCCTCGTGGACATCCTGGACACGATCTCGCGCCGGATGCACGATCCCGACCTTCCGTCGGTGAAGGCGAACGTGATCGACCTCTCCCACGCCACCTGGACCGAAATCCCGCCCCAGTACATTCACGCCGAGCTGGATCGACTGCGCCCGGCGTTCGCGCCTCCGAAGGTGCGCACGATCATCGTCGCGCCTAGCGAGTTCTTCTACGGCTTCGCGCGCATGTATGCGCTCGTCCAGGTCGTCTACGGCGCGGCGAAGGTGGACACCGTGCGCTCGTGGAAGGAAGCCGCGGACGCCCTCGGAGTCGATCTCGAGGCGGCGGAGTCGTGGGCGCGATCTCGCGCGTCGTCCGGCGACGACGTGGACGTCACGAGGAGGATTTCGAAGCCGATCTAGCGTCGCCGTCCGGTCAAGTCCACCGTCCGTCCTGCCGGTGCACCAGGATGAAACATGGTGCGCCGACGCACTCCTGCGACCCGAAACCGCGTCCCGCCCCGTACAAATCGTTCGGTATTGGGCGACGCGCTGCCCCTGCCTCCACGCGGTATTCCCCGTAACTCCCTGCATTTTCAACCTCGCGCATGCCGTGGCACGCCGGATGCCTAGTCACTGCGTTACCGCCGCGACGCTCGACGTTTCGGCGATCCATAGAATCGAAAGAAGGAAAGGAGGATGCGCTGATGCACAAGGCAATCAAGGTTTCTGTTCTCTCCGCGATCCTCTTGGTGAGTGGATGCGCTACCGACCGGGGCTACTCGACGCGAGTGGAACTATCGAACGCTCCGCCGCTCCGCGTGGATTGGGTCTCGCGGCCGGAATATGCCGTGGAGTACCGCGGAGTCTACGTCGTGGACGGTTCGGTCTATGACGCGGACTGCGACATCTTCCAGTACTCGGGATCCTGGTACGCGTACACGAATGGGCATTGGTACCGCGCCCGCGACTACGACGAGCCGTACGTGTCGATCGAAGTGAGCAGCGTTCCACGCCGAATCTTCAGCGTGCCCGATCGGCACTGGACCCACAACAGCCGGCCGGACTACGCCGACAGACGATATCGATACCGGGATTCGGACGATTGGCGAGATTCGGACGATTGGCGTGCCGCGTCGAGTGCTCCTCGGATTCGCATGGCTTGGATGTCGCGGCCGACATTCGCCTTCAAAGCCCGCGGAGTCTCCGTCGTGGCCAGATCCGCGTATGACGCCGACTACGACGTCTTCCGGTACTCAGGTTTCTGGTATGCGTACACGGGCGGGTCCTGGTACCGCGCGTCGGACCATGATGGAACGTACGTGCTGATCCAGGCGAGCAGTGTTCCGAGCCGAATCTTCGAGGTGCCGGAACGACACTGGAGACACGGCCGGCCGAGTCGCGATAACTGGCGGTCGTGACGGAACAAAGCGCCAGGGCGTGAGCGATATCGATAAGACGACCAAGAAAGGACCTCGAGATCCCCGCACAACGACCCCCCCGCGCGGGGATCTCATCGGGCGGGCATAGCTCGACGAAGGCCAAAAGTCTTCGAACGAGCGGGTCGCACCATCCCGCGACCTAGCCCGCCCCCCCTTTCTTGATATCGAGAGTGCCCCGATGCATACTCGCTCCCTCTTCAGCCGGGGAGCCCAGTGACTCCGGCATCGCAACCGGCCGGAGGACCCGATGCCCAGCGACAAGCACGCCGCCAAGTCGGGCCACGCAGCCAAGACGCCGCCGCCCGCGACGGGGGACGTCTCGAAGCCCGCAGGGAGCACGATCGACGCGCTCCTCGACGAGGCCCGCCTCTACCCACCCGCTCCCGATTTCACGAAGCAGGCCAACGTCCGCGACGCCTCGATCTACACGCAGGCCGATGCCGATCCCGAAGCCTTCTGGGAGAAGTGCGCCGCCGAGCTGGACTGGTTCGTGCGCTGGAATCGCGTTCTCGAGTGGACCGTCCCGGACGCGAAGTGGTTTGTCGGCGGAAAGCTCAACGCCTCGTACAACTGCCTGGATCGGCACGTCCGAGGCGCCCGGAGGAACAAGGCCGCCCTGGTCTGGGTCGGCGAGCCGGGAGATCGCCGGACGCTGACCTATTGGGATCTCTATCGAGAGGTGAACAAATTCGCGAACGCGCTCCGGAAGCTCGGCGTGGCGCGCGGAGACCGCGTGGCGATCTACATGCCGATGGTGCCGGAAGCCGCGGTCGCCATGCTCGCCTGCGCTCGGATCGGCGCCGTCCACTCGGTCGTGTTCGGCGGGTTCTCCGCGGAAGCGCTCCGCGATCGAATCAATGACGCGACCGCGAAAGTGCTCGTCACCGCGGATGGCGGCTATCGGCGCGGCCAGATCCTCTCCTTGAAGCACGACGCCGACGAGGCGCTTCAGGGAACGCCCTCGATCGAGAGCGTCGTCGTGTTCCGCCGGGGCGTCGGTCAGGTGCACATGAAGGACGGGCGGGACCACTGGTGGCACGAGCTGATGGACGGTGTCGCCGACCACTGCTGGCCCGAGCCGATGGACTCCGAGGACCTGCTCTATACGCTCTACACGTCGGGCACGACGGGGAAGCCGAAGGGAATCGTGCACACGACCGGCGGCTACATGGTCGGCACGTACGCCACCGCGAAGTGGGTGTTCGATCTCAAGGAAACGGACGTCTTCTGGTGCACCGCCGACATCGGCTGGGTCACCGGACATTCGTACGTGGTCTACGGACCGCTCGCGAACGGCGCGACGGTGGTGATGTACGAGGGATCGCCCGACTGGCCCGACAAGGACCGATTCTGGCAAATCGTCCAGGAACTGGGCGTGACGATCTTCTACACCGCCCCGACGGCGATCCGCGCGTTCATGAAGTGGGGCGCCGAGTGGCCCGCGAAGCATCGCCTCACGTCGCTCCGACTCCTGGGGAGCGTCGGCGAGCCGATCAATCCCGAGGCGTGGATCTGGTATCACAAGCACATCGGCGGCGAGAATTGCCCGGTCGTCGACACGTGGTGGCAAACGGAGACGGGCCAGATCCTGATTTCGCCGCTTCCCGGGCTGACCGTCACGCGGCCCGGGAGCGCGACGCGTCCGCTCCCCGGGATCAGCGCGGACATCGTCGACGAGAAGGGCGAATCGGTGCCCGAAGGGGGCGGCTATCTCATCCTCAAGCGCCCGTGGCCGGGGATGCTGCGCGGCATCTACGGCGATCCGGAGCGCTATCGCCAGCAATACTGGTCCCGGTTCCCCGGATTCTATTTCACGGGAGACGGAGCGAAGCGAGACAAGGACGGATACTTCTGGCTCCTCGGGCGGGTGGACGACGTGATGAACGTGGCGGGGCACCGGATCTCGACGATGGAGGTCGAGAGCGCGCTGGTCGATCACCCCTCGGTCGCCGAGGCCGCCGTCGTGGGCCGGACGCACGAGTTGAAGGGGACCGCGATCGTTGCGTTCGTGACCGTGAAGGAAGGACGCGCGGGCGACGGGGCGCTCCTCGAAGAATTGAAGGAGCACGTCGTCAAGAAGATCGGAAAGATCGCACGGCCCGACGAGGTCCTGTTCACGGCCGACCTTCCGAAGACCCGAAGCGGGAAGATCATGCGCCGGCTCCTGCGCGACATCGCCGACGGGAAAGCCGTCGGCGACACGACCACGCTCGCCGATCCCGGCGTGATCGCGCGACTCAAGGTCAAGTACGAGGAGCAGGAGTAGGGGCGCGCCACCGAACCCCTACTCTTCGCCCCGGTAGTCCAGGACGATCCAGAAGATCCAGAGCGAGAGGCAGAGCCCCAGTCCCATCGCCGGCCGCCAGAGCGCGAGCAGCGCGGCCGCGACGTAGACCACGAGCCCGAAGCGATAGGCGTTTCGGATCTTCGCCACGTGTTTCTCGGTGACGCCGCGCTTCAAGAGTCCCCGCCCGGTCGCGACTTCCCAGAAGGCGTTGAACGCGATGCTCACGAGCACGAACGTGCCGCAGTAGGCGGCGGTCGCCGTGTGCTCGCCCGGATGCCCCAGGTACGCCGCCAGGAGCGCCGTGGGGAAGGGCACGAACGTGACGAGCAGGAGCATCGCGCCGTTCGCGTAGAGAAACGGCGAGTCGACGCGGTGGATCAGGCGAAAGAGCCCGTGGTGGTTGATCCACATGATGAGGATGGCGAAGAAGGAGAGCAGGAACGCCACGTACGAGGGCCAGAGTTGGACGAGGGCGCGAAACACCTGCGCGTTCGTCGCGCCGCCGGGGTAGTGCGGGACCTTGATCTCGAGGATGAGGAGCGTGATGGCGATCGCGAAGACGCCGTCCGAGAACGCTTCGACCCGCCCGGTTTCTTTCTCCACCGTCTCGGTCACGCGATCCCACCCGTGCCGCGGCCCGCGACGCGGCGGAGCACGTCGAGGATCGCCGCCCCGTACGCCTCGGCCTTGTGCGGCCCGATGCCGTAGCAGAGCTCGAGCGCGTCGTGCGTCGACGGCGCGAGCGTCGCGATGTCGTCGAGCGTGCGGTCGGACGCGACGACGAAGGCCGGGACCGAGTCGGCGCGAGCCCGCTCGAGCCGCCAGCGTCGAAGCGCGTCGAAGCGCGCGGCGTATCCCGCCGGCTTCTCGTCCGCGAAGGCGCCGGCGAGCATGGCGCCCCGCGGCGTCTCGCCGCCACGCCTCGCGTCGCCCCCCCGCCGCCGATCGCGGCCGCCTCGCTTCGACGGGCGCGGCGCCAAGGACGGCAGCACGAGCCGGGCTTCCCGCTTCCCGGAGAGCACCGCCGCGCCGAGCGGGGTCAGGACCATGAGCGGATACTCTCCCTCCGTGAAATCGACCCATCCGGCCGTCACGCAGCGCTGCACCACCTGGCTCAGCCAGGGCTCCGGGTAGCTCGCGAGCGCGCCGAACTCGCCGCGCCGGTCGAGGCCGTACCGCGTCAGCCGATCGTCCGGTTCTCCGCGCAGATGCTTCACGGTCGCCTTCATGCCGAGCCGGCCGTCCACGAGCTTCACCGCGGCCAGGATGGCCATCGCGACTTCGCTCCCGGCCGCGGCGTTCCCGGCCGCGTCCGCGCCGCTCGCGCCGCCGTCCGCGAGTTCGCGGCACACGTCGCACCGGCCGCAGCCGTGCAGGGTCTCCGCTTCGTCGCCGAAGTAGCGGAGGATCGCGTCGTGGCGACACGTGCCCCCCTCGGCCCATCGAAGCAGGTCGCGAAACATGGACCACCGGTGCTCGATCCACGCGGCCGCGGCGTTCTCCTCGCGGGCGCCGCGCTCGATCAGCGCTTTTCGACGGGGAATGTCGGCCAGCCGGAGGAGCAACGTGCCGAACGCGTCCTTGCCGTCCCGCCCCGCGCGCCCCACCTCCTGGTAGTAGGCCTCGACGGAGTCGGGCGGCGAGAGATGCAGCACGGCGCGCACGTCGGCGCGGTCGATCCCCATCCCGAACGCGTTCGTCGCGGCCACGACGTCGAGCTCTCCCGAGAGAAATCGGCGCTGCACTTCGGATCGATGCTCGCCCGAGAGCCCCGCGTGATACCACCCGGCCCGCCAGCCCTCGGCGCGCAGGCGCTTCGCTTCGGCCTCCGCGTTCGCGCGGCTCAGGCAATAGATGATCACCGCGCCGGGCCGGGCGGCGCGGTCCCGCGGGGCGCCAAGCGCCTCGGCCAGGGCATCGTCGACGCCCGCGTGGAGGTCGCTCGCCGTGTCGACGTTCACGACGCGGAGCGACAGGTTCGGCCGCGCGAATCCGCGGAGGATCTGCGGCGTGTCGGCCCCGAGGCCGAGCTGCGTCACGATGTCGTCCCGCACGGCCGGCGTGGCGGTCGCGGTGCAGGCGAGCACCATCGCGTCGGGGAAGCGCTTCAGGAAGCCGCCGATCTCCATGTAGTCACGCCTGAAATCGTGACCCCAGTGGCTGATGCAGTGCGCCTCGTCGATCGCGATCAGGGGCGGCGTCAGGTCCCGCGCCATTTCTTGAAAACCGGGGTACGGTAACCGCTCGGGTGCGACGTACACGAGGCGGTACTCCCGCGCGCGAATGCCGCGGAGGCGGCGGCGCGCCTCCTCGTCCGAGAGCGTGCTCGCGAGATAGGTCGCGGACACGCCACGCTGGGCAAGCGCTTCGACCTGGTCCTGCATCAACGCGATCAGGGGGGAGATGACGAGGGTGGTTCCCTCGAGCATCGTGGCGGGCAACTGGTAGATGAGGCTCTTTCCGCCTCCCGTTGGCGCGACGAGGAGCAAGCGGCGGTAGCGGAGGAGCGACTCCAAAGCTTCGCGCTGCCCGGGGCGGAATTCCGTGTAGCCCAGGCTCAGGAGCGCCGACTCGAAGGTGGGAACCGTGAGCGCCATATCCCTACGATCGCTCCGTCATCGCCTGGAAGACTCCCTCCGCCTAAGTCTTTGTACCTCAGCCTTCTACCGCGTGAGAATCTAGCAGATCGCGGCGACGGGTGCTAGGATGCCCGTGCCGTCCGATGGATGCGGCGGTGGAACTCACTCACAGGAGGAACCGACATGGTCCCCGTGATGTCGCTCTGCATTCCGATCTTCCTCTCCGCGGTCTTCGTCTTCATCGTCAGCTCGATCATCCACATGGTTCTCCCGTGGCATCGCGGCGACATGAAGCAACTCCCTTCGGAGGACGCCGTGATGGACGCGCTCCGCCGGGCGAACGTGACGCCGGGCGACTACATGGCCCCCTATTGCGCGAGCATGAAGGCGATGAAGGATCCGGCGTTCCTCGAGAAGCGGAACAAGGGGCCGATCGCGTTCCTGACCATCGTGAAGGGCGGCCCGCCGTCCATGGGATCGAGTCTCCTCCTCTGGTTTCTCTTCAGCCTCTACGTGGGCGTGTTCGCCGCCTACCTGACGGGCCGGGCGCTCGGTCCCGGCGCGCCCTACCTCTCCGTCTTCCGCTTCGCGGGAACCGCCGCGTTCCTCGGCTACTCGGTCGCGCTGCTGCAAAACTCGATCTGGTACAAGCGGAACTGGAGCGCCACGATCAAAACGATGATCGACGGCCTCGTCTACGCCCTCCTGACCGCGGGCACGTTCGGGTGGCTTTGGCCGGACTAGAGGGCGAAGGACCGGGGGCGCCGGAACCGCTCGTTCGAAACGTCTCGGACACCGCGCGATGGGTCGCGGCGTTTCGCGCGCGGGAGACCGAGAGGGCTGATGCGCTCTTTCGCGATCCCTACGCGCGGCGCCTCGCGGGGGAGCGCGGCGAACGGATCGCTCAAGCGCTTCCGCTTCGGCGCGGACGGGACTGGACGCTCCCGATTCGCACGTACCTCTTCGACGCCTTCATCGTGGAGGGGCTCGCGCAGGGCGTCGACCTGGTCGTGAACCTCGCCGCCGGCCTCGACGCCCGACCCTATCGGATGGACCTCCCGCCTTCGCTTCGCTGGGTGGAGGTCGACCTGCCGGAGATCCTCGACTACAAGGAGGGGATCCTCGCGGGTGAAACGCCGCGGTGCGCGCTTCGGCGCGTGCGTCTCGACTTGTCCGACGAGACGTCGCGCCGCCCCCTCTTCGAGGAACTGGGGCGCGAGGGAACGCGCGCGTTGATCCTGACCGAAGGGCTCCTGATCTATCTCACGCCGGAGCAGGTGGGCGGGCTGGCGCGCGATCTCGCGGTGCCCGCGAGCTTCCAACGATGGGCGCTCGATCTCTCGTCCCCGGGACTGAAGCGGATGCTCGACCGGGAAGTGGGGCCGCGACTCACCGAGGCGCGCGCCCCCTTTCAATTCGCTCCGGCGGAGGGCCCGGGGTTCTTCGAGCCGTACGGCTGGCGCGCGGTCGACGTCCGTTCGTTTTTCAAATGGGCGGCGAAGAAGAACCGACTCCCACTCTGGATGCGCCTCCTGGCGCTTCTACCGGAGTCGAAGGGCCGTCAGGGGAACGCGCCCTGGGCCGCGGTCTGCCTCCTGGGGAAAACGGACGGCGCGACGACGGGGCGTTAGCGGGTGACGAGCACCTTCATCACGCGGCGCTCGACGCGTTCCGCGCCGGGCGCTCCCGGACTCTCGACGCGGAGGAAGTAGATCCCGGATGCGACGGGTCGGCCGTCGTCGCGGCGCCCGTCCCACGAGACTCGGGCGCGCGCGCCGACCGAGGGGGACCATCGCCTCACCAGCCGGCCGCGGACATCATGAATGGAGACGATCTGTCGGGCCCCACCCGCCGCTCCCTCCACGACGACCGGGAGGGCTCCCGGGGCGGATACGAGACGGAAGCCGATGCCCGCCGCGCCCGCCGCCCTCGCGTCCGCGCCGCGTTGGGTGACGGTTCGCACGGACGCATAGCCGCGGAACCGGCCGCCCCCGATCAAGGACCCTTCCACGGTGAGCCAGGTCGTCGTCTCGTCCACGAGTGCGGCGACCGCGTCCTGCCGGAACGAGACCGTGAGATCGGACACGCCGTTCGAGTTCGCGTCCCCGAATCCGGGCCCCTCGAGGACGGCGGGGACCGCGTCCCCGAGCGTGACCGTCGCCACGTCGATCTCGGATGCGTCGAATCCCACCGGCTCGATCGTCGCGCTCACCCAGCCGCGGTCTCGGGACGACAGGATCGTCCGCGGCGAAAGCGTCACGAGGGCCTCCTTCACGCGCGGCCACTCGAAGCGAAACGCGCGGTACGCGAAGACACCCTGCTCGAAGGACAGCTCCGAGACGACGCGGCCGTCGGCGGTCACCTCGCTCAGGGTGGGTCTCGTCGTGCCCCACTGGATCAGCGTGTTCCCGGAGGGAAGCCGCTGCACGTTGCCCGTCGCCGCCCCGTAGACGTCGGGGTCGTGCCTTTGCTCCCAGACCAGGGTCGCGGACTTCTTCTTCTCGTCGATCGCGTACTCGATCGCGCGCGAGAATCGAGGGGTCCGGAAGACGCCGTTGTCGAAGAGCGTGATGTTCCCGTTCGGCAGGAATCGCGCCGAGTGCTGGTGCGAGAACCCGATCGGGTCGTTCGCGAACGTGAACTGGTTGTTCCTGCCGCCCAGGCGCCAGATCATCTCGCCGGTGTCGCGGTCGATCTTCGTCACCTCGTCCAGGTGCCGGGAGGAGATCATGAGATTCCCCTCCGGGTCCGCGTCGATCGAGTTGCCGTGGACGTAGTCCACCGTGCGGCCGCCAAGGGGCGTTCCGATGGTGTCCGTGATCTGGAAGTGGTCCCACGAGCGCCACTGGAAGACGACCTCCTTCTCGAGATCCAGCTCCTGGATCACGAGGCCGAAAACGATCGCGTCCGGCCGCCCCTTCGGGACGATCTGGCTCATGTCCACGATCTGCGGGTCATACGACATCACGAGGGCGTGCCCGTTCGGGAGGAGCACGAAGTCGTGGAAGTCCGTCGTGTAGCCGTTTCCGCAACGGAAGCTGTCCACGACCGCGTACGTCGAATCGAGCACCATGTGGGCGCCATGCGAACGGTCGAAGTAGGAGAGGCGGCCGTCGACCTGCATCTTGAAGTCGAGGGTCCGCGACGGCATCCGCCGGTACCAGTACGGCGTGCCGTCGTCGTTCAGGATCAGGAGGTAGGACGCCGCGTCCGCGTTCGAGAGGTCGATGTTGGTGAGGAAGAGACGTCCCGGCGTCGTCTTGCCGGTCACCGACGCTTCGATGACGGGGAAGTCGGGGGGGAGCGGGTCGGCGGCGGCGGCCGCGGGATCCCCCCGGGCCGAGGCCGAAGGCGCATCGTCCCCAAAGTTCGCGTCTTCCTCCCCGATCGGCGGGCGGAGGTCCCGGAGCGCCTCGCGCTCGGGGCCCGCGACGCGGAACGCGAACTCCGCCGGCGGAAGCTCGCCCCGCTTGTCGGTTCGGAGGCCGCCGCCGATCTGGACCCGCACTTCGTCCAGGGGCAGGAACGGAGCGTCGGGCCGGAAGTGGATCGTGCGGCGATCGTCCGAGAGGGTGAGCCGGCCCGCGTGTCTTCCGGAGAGGGAGCCCTCGACCGTGATCGTCGGTTCGCGGGCGCCGTCGGAAGCAGCCCGCATGGAGGCCGCGTCCACGATTCCGCCCGGGCGGACGATCACGTTGGTCTGGGGCAGGACGTTCGTCGCATGGGGAAGGGGCGAGACGTAGGCGAAGGGAACCCCGGAGGTCGCGGCGGCCGGATCCGGGACGGCCACGATCGAAGCGATGCAGATCGCGAAGGCGGCCGCGGGTCGCGCGGCCACCGAGGGACGCAGGAACATGCTCGTGCTCCTCGAACCGTCGCGGGGCGGGTTCGCGTCGGCGAAGCGAAGCCCCTCCGCGACCCGCGGATCATATCAAAGTCGCCCCGCGGGACGGATCAGGTTTCGGACGCCTGGAGCGCCCGGGTGCCGATCCAAATCCCGAGGAAACCGGCCGCGAGCGGAATCGCAAGCACGGGAAGCAGTTCGGACCAGCCGAACCCCCGCCAGACGGCGCCCTCCACGGAGAGCACGGCCCACTTCACGAGGCTGAAGTTGCTGACCGATTGCATCCAGGCCGGCATCGCGATCAGCGGGATCATCCCGCCGCCGGTCATCGACATCACGAGCATGATCGCCCAACCCGCTCCGGACACGCTCTGGTGCGAGCGGCCGAGCGTCGAGACCAGCATCATGAGGCCGGTGAAGCAGAACGCGGATGCGGCGATCGCGGCCGCGAGCATGGCCGGATTCGAGACGCGAACGTGGAAAAGGAACACGCCGATCGCGAGGAGCGCGGAGACGGAGATCATCGATGCGAGAAAGCAGGCGAGTCCCTTGCCCGCGAGGACCTGCGACCGCGAGACCGGCGCCAGCCGAAGACGGAGGAACGTGCCGGACACCCGCTCGGAAACGATCGAGATCGCGAAGGACATGCAGACGCCGATCAGGGCCCACGCGATGGAGGAGGGGAACGTCACCTCGAATGCCGTCCGAGGTCCCGTGTCCTCCTCGGCGACCTCGACGACGCGGATGTTCGGCCCTCCGCCCGCCCCTTCGCTCCCGTTGCCCAAGGATCCGGTCGCCGACCCTCCCGTCGTGTCGGCGCCTCCGAATCCGCTCGAGTCGAGCGTCGCGAGGAACGTCTCGAGGGATCGATAGAACGCTTGGGAGCGCACGCGCTCGGCGGGATCGAGGGCCGTGTTCGTGCGAAGCGAATCGAGATTCTCTTCGATCTGACGCTTTCCGAAACCGCTCGAGAAGGATCCGCGCATCGTCTCGAACGTGGCGGCGGTGACGAGCCCCCTCAAGTACTCCCGTTCGGCGGTTCGCCTTGGATCGACGCCGATCTCGATCCCGCTCGCGCTGTCGCCGCCGAACCCGAACGACTTGCCGGTGCCGGGATGGAGCGTCACGTAGGCGACCAACTCCCCCTTCCGGACGAGCGTTCGGGCGGAATCGGGCGTCGTCGCCTTCACCTCGAGCGCGTCCGACTTCCGGAGGCGTTCGGCGATCGCACGGGAATACTCCGTTCCGTCCAGGTCGGCGATCGCGACGGGCAGGGGCGCGCGGCCCCCGCCGCCGCCGCTGATCGAGCCGAAGAAGAGCGCGATCAGGATCGGAAAGCCGAGAACCCAGAAGAAGGCCGCACGATTTCGAGTGAGGAGCTTGAGGTCCTTCATCGCGATGGTCCAAATGGCCTTCATCGCGATCAGTCCCGGAGCGTGCGACCGGTCAGATGGAGGAAGACCGTCTCGAGATTCGCCCGTTCGATGGAGACGTGGGAGAAGGCGTCGTGGCCCGACATGGCTTGCTGCAGGACGTCGATGGGGCGATCGTGCCGGACGCGCCATCGGGGTCCGTCCCATTCGCCGCCGTAGGGAGCGAGGTCGGCGCGCCGCGGCTCCGAGTTCGGCTGGCGGGGCGCCCCGGCCCCGGCGGCCCCCGCGAACACGATCTCCACGGTCGGCGC
>Ga0070696_100001875_pt1 | contig 13792 bp, 12 predicted proteins | sample KBSK1253metaG_FD_65474 | JGI IMG/M metagenome (GOLD analysis project Ga0070696, IMG submission 65474) | Corn, switchgrass and miscanthus rhizosphere microbial communities from Kellogg Biological Station, Michigan, USA - KBS K1-25-3 metaG | ecosystem: Host-associated > Plants > Roots >... | reverse complement strand
GCCGAAACCGACGGCAGGCAGGGGGCCTCGACGATGGTGGCAAAGCAGGCTCATCCGCTGCTGCGGGACCGTATCGCGAGCCTGTCGCCAGAGGCGGCGCAGTTGCTCGACGAAGCCAGTGATGCGATGGCCGGCGGTGAACTGGCGCGCGCTGAAGCGGCGCTGGCCGCGGTACTGGCGCTGGTGCCTGACAGCATCGAGGCGCTGCGCCTGTCGGGTCAGCTGGAGCAGTTGCGCGGCAACTACGCGCAGGCAGTGGCGATCCTGCGTCAGGCGTTGGCGCAGGATCCGCGCGACGCCCTGGTGCTCATCGGCCTGGGCGTTTCGCTGCAGGCCCAGGGCGAGAACGAGGCGGCCCTGTCGGCGCTGCAACGGGCCTGCGAACTGGCGCCCGACTTTGCGCCGGCATGGTTCAACCTGGGTCGGCTGTTCCAGTTGCAGGGCCGTCCCGCCGGGGCGATCACCGCGCTGCATCGTGCGCTCGATATCGATCCGGATCATCTGGCGGCGCGGCTGGTGCTGGCCTCGGCGCAGGCCAGCCTCGGCGCCGAGGCTCCGGCGGCCGCGAACTATCGTGAGGTGCTGCGGCGCGAACCCGGCCATCCGGAAGCCTGGGGCGGCCTGGCCGCGCTGAACGCCGAGCGCTTCGGCAAGGACGACGTGGCCCGCCTGCAGCATGCCCTGCAGATGCCGCAGCCGACGCCGCACGCGCGCATCCAGCTCGGCTTCGCGTTGGCCCGCGCGCTGGAGGACCAGGCTGACTATCACGCGGCCTTCCGCGCCCTGCGCAAGGCCAACGCATGGCGGCGCCGGCAGCTGAACTGGAACGCGGCGGGCATGCGGGCGCGCGTCGACGCCATGCTCGCGGCGTTCGCCGAGCCGCTGGCCGGGGCCGCGGATGCCGCGCTGGGCGAGCAGGTGATCTTCCTCATGGCGCTGCCGCACGCCGGCGCCGGGTTGACCCGGCAGATCCTCGCCGCGCACCCGTACGTGGGCGGCGTCGACGAGTCGCCCGACCTGCAGAGGGTGATCAGGGACGAATCGGCCCGGCGCGGCCAGCCGCTGCTGCGGTGGATCGGCTCGGCCACGCCGGCGGATTGGGCACGCCTGGGCCAGGACTACCTGGCGCGGACCGGGCCTTGGCGCCGCGGCCTGCCGCGCTTCATCGACGCGAACCGGCTGAACGAACGCGTGGTCGGCGTGGCGCTGGCGATGCTGCCGGGTGCGCGGGTGGTGCACTGCCGGCGCGACGCCCTGGAAACCTGTTTCGCCTGCTACCGTCAGCTGTTCGCCAGCGGCCACGACTTCAGCTACGACCTGGACGACATCGCCAGCTACTGGCGCGACCACGAGCGGCTCGGCCGGCACTGGCAACGGCTGTTCCCGCAGCGTTTCCTCGAACACGACTACGAGGCCTTGCTGGCCGATCCCGAAACCCAGGTGCGCCGGCTGCTGGCGTTCTGCGGGCTTGACTATGACCTGGCCTGCCTGGGCTTCCGGCACGAGCCGACGCAGGCGCGCACGGCACTGCGCACGCGCCAGCCGTGGCTGCGCGAGCCGACCCTGGCCGCGCGCTATGGCACCGAACTGGATCGCTTGCGGCTGTTGCTGGGCACCCGCTGACTGACGAGTGTTTCCTCAGCGCCGCGGCGAACGTGCCGCAGCCAGCCGGCGCTGCCGCGGCGGCTGGCCGAGCAGCGCCGGCAGCCAGGACGTCAGCGCCTGCGGCACGATGCCGAGCGCGGCGTAGCCGTCGAACTCGCCGACCGAATCGGTGTGCAGCGAGCGGAAGTTGTCCAGCGAAAAAGGCTTGCCGGGCAGCAGTCCGGCGAACTGCGCCTGCAGCCGGCCGAGGCTGTCGGGCAGCGCGATGACCGGCGTGCGCAGGCCGGCGGCAGCGCGGATCTTGCGCACGATCTCGCCCAGCGTGAGCACCTCGGGACCGTACAGTTCGAAGCTGCGCCGCTGGCCCAGCGTCGCGTGATCGACACAGCGGGCGATCGCCTCGGCCACGTCGCCGACGAAGGTGGGCGCCATCCGCGCCTGCGCGCGCGCCAGCGGCAGCGCCGGCATCTGCCGCAGCAGCTTGGCGAAGCGGCTGACCAGGCCGTCGCCGGGGCCGAAGATCACACTGGGCTGGTAGATCGTCCAGTCCAGTGTGGACGCCCTGACCAGCGCCTCGGCCTCGCCGCGGGTCTTCAGGTACTGCGACAGGCCCTGGCCGGCCTTCAGCGAACTCATCTGATGCAGGCGCCCCACGCCGCTGGCGTGGCACGCGGCGATCAGTCGGCGCGCCAGCTCCACGTGCACGCGCTGGAATGTGTGCCGGCCGCGCGGGTTGAGGATGCCGACCAGGTTGATCACCGCGTCGGCGCCGGCCAACTGCCGACGCAGCACGTCGTCGTCGTAGATGTCGGCACTGCGCACGCTGACCGTGGGCAGCACGCCGAGCTCGCGGTGCTGCTCGCGGTTGCGGCTGAGCAGCACGATCTGGTGGCCGTCGGCGGCCAGGCGCGGCACCAGATGGCTGCCGACGAAGCCGGTGCCGCCGAGGATGACGAGTTGCTGTGCGCTCATGTGAAGGCTCTCCTGCGCTCAGGGCGTGGCGGACGCTGCACTGGCCGCTGCCGCCGGTGCGACGGCGACGGCCGACGAACAGGCGACCGCGCGGCGCGCCGTCGCGGCGGTCGGCAGGGCGTACGGCTGGCCGATCGGACCCATGCGGGTGGCCAGCGGCACCACCGTATCGCCGCTCAAGCGCCAATCGTAGATCACGCTGAACGCCATCACCCGCGCCACGTACTCGCGGGTTTCCTTGTACGGGATGGTGGCGACGAACAGGTCCGGCGCCAGCGTGCCGCGTGCGGCCAGCCATTGGTCGACCTTGTTCGGTCCGGCGTTGTAGGCGGCGCTGGCCAGCCATGGCGAGCCGTTGAAGCGCGCGGCCATCTGCGCCAGGTAGCGCGTGCCCAATGCGATGTTGACCACCGGGTCGTACAGCGTGTCGCCACCGCCCCAGTCGAGCCCGTTGCGCTTGGCCACCAGCGCCGCGGTGGCCGGCAGCAGCTGCATCAGGCCGCGCGCGTCGGCGCCGGATTGCGCATCGCTCATCCAGGCACTTTCCGCGCGCAGGATGCCGTAGGCCCAGGCCGGCTCGATCCCGGCCTGTCCGGCCTGCGGCACCAGGCCGTCCTGGCTGGCCAGCGGGAAGCGCAGGTCGTACAGCCGCAACGCGTCGCCGCTGCTCAGGGCGAACACGGCGCGGTCATACCAGCCGCGGCGGTTGGCCAGGTCGGCGGCGAGCCGCTGGGTGGCCAGGTCGGCGCCCTGCAAGGCACGCGCCCACTCGCGCCGGGCCAGCTTCGGCAGGTCCACCGCGTACAGCTCGAACGCGCGCAGCAGGCCGGGGGTGGCCAGCAGGGCCTGTTCGCGCTGCGGATCGCCGGCCAGGGTCAGCGGGCAGATCACGTACGGCAGGTCGAGCCGATCGGCGGACAGGAAGCCGAAGAAGGTCGGCTTGCCGGCCTGGGCTTCGAACAGCTGGTGCGCCTCGTCGTCACGGCCCAGTGCGGTCAGCGCGCGGGCGCGGAAGTACTGCCACTCGCCATCCTGCTGCTGGCTGGCGGGCATCGCGTCGAGGCCGGCCAGCACCGCGCTCCAGTCCTGCTGCGCCAGCGCCACGCGCACCCGCCACTCGCGGGTGCCGTCGGTTTGTGCGGCGGCGGGCAGCGCGATCAGCCGGGCCAGCGCGCCATCCTCGAAATCGGTGGCGTGGTACAGCGCGAGGGCTTGCAGGATCTGGTTGCGCTGTGCCTCGTTGAAGCTGAAGCGGGACTGCAACTGCTGCCACGCGGTATCGGCGGCGTCGACGTCGCGTCGGGCCTGGCGAACCAGCGCCAGCGTGGCGGCCTGGCGTTGGCGTGGCTGGTCGGGCCAACTGCGCGCGGCGTTCAGTGCAGCGGCCGGATCGCGCAGCGCCTGCGCCAGTTGCAGTGCGCTGGCGCGACCGGGCTCGGCGAGCCAGCCGGCGAGGCTGGCGATGGTGCCGGCCTGGCCGGCATCGGCGGCGCGGTCGATCCGCGTCCACAGCCGCGCCTCGGTCAGCAAGCCCTGGTCGTGCGCGGCGGCAAGCACCGGGTCGCAGGCGTCGGGCAGGTTCGGCTTGACCCACAGCGCGGCCAGGTCGCGCTCGAACTCCAGCGCGCCGCCGCCGGCCAGCCGCGCCTGCAGGGCATCGCAGGCCAGCGTGTCGCCGAGGCCGGGCCGGTACAGCGCGAGAAAGCTGTTCCAGTCCTGCCGGCGCGCCAGTTCCAGCAGGAACGCGCGACGCAGGTCGGCAGCGGGAATCCAGTCCGGGTACTGCGCGAGGTACGCCTCGACGCTGGCGCGATCGACCTGCTGGATGTCGTGCTGCAGCGCTGCGGCTGGCAGGTACGGATACAGCGGGTAGTCGCGCAGGCCGCTGGCCAGGCTGCGCCAGCCATCGCCGCCTTGCTGGGCGGCGGCATAGGCCTGTTTGAAGGCGGCACGCTGGGTGACGGTGGGTTCGGCGGCATGCGCCATCGCACTGGCCAGCAGCCAGCCGGCGGCCAGTAGCAGCCAGGCCAGCGGAACACGCCGCGATGAAGCGGAAACAGACATGACAACTCCTGCAATGGATCACTGGCAGTGTAGTCGATGCTCCGGGCCGGCTTGTCGCGATTCGGTGAGTGCGGGCGCGCCTGCTAAGCTGGCACGCTTCATCTTCAGCATCCCGGGATTGGCATGTCGTCAGCAGCTTCGCCCGCTTTTCGTCGAAACGGATTGGCGTGGGTGGTGCTGGCGCTGGCGACGCTGGCCGGGGCGTGCTGGTGGTGGGCGATCGGCCGGCCGGTGACGTTGCCGGATGCGCCATCGGCACGGATCGCCTGCGTCTCCTACGCGCCGTTCCGCCAGGCCGGCGAGACACCGCTGGACGCGAGCGCCTACATCAGTCCCGAACGCATCGACGCGGACCTGCGCGCGCTGTCGCAGCGCTTCGACTGCGTGCGTACGTACTCGCAGGGGCAAGGCCTCAGCGCGGTGCCCGCGATCGCCGAGCGCTACGGCATGAAGGTGCTGCTGGGCGTCTGGCTGGGCGGCGACGCGAAGGCGAACGCGCAACAGGTCGCGCTGGGCATCGCCACCGCGAACAAGTACCCGCAGGTGCTGCGCGGCGTGGTCGTGGGCAACGAGGTGCTGTTGCGCGGCGAGCTGACGGCGGCGCAACTGGCCGGCTACCTGGGCCAGGTGCGTGCGGCAGTCCACGTGCCGGTGACGTATGCCGACGTGTGGGAGTTCTGGCTGCGCCATCCCGAGCTGGCCGGCTCGGTGGACTACCTGACCATCCACATCCTGCCGTACTGGGAAGACCAGCCGGTGCCGCCCGAGGGCGCGGTGCAGCACGTGGCGGCGGTGTACGCGAAGGTACAGCAGGCCTTTCCCGGCCGACGCGTGATGATCGGCGAGACCGGCTGGCCCAGCGCCGGGCGGCCGCGCCAGGCGGCCAGCGCCAGCGTGGTCAACGAGGCGCGCTACCTGCGCGAGTTCCTGCGCTATGCCGCCACCGTGCACATGCCGTACAACGTGATCGAAGCGTTCGACCAGCCGTGGAAGCGTGCGCAGGAAGGCACCGTCGGCGGCTATTGGGGCATCTTCGATGCGCAGGCGCGGCCGAAGTTCGCGATGCAGGGGCCGGTGACCGAGGAGCCGCACTGGTGGGTCGGCTGGCTCGCCGGCGCGGCGGGTGCCGCACTGTTTGTCCTGGTCAGTGGCCGGCAGCGACGCTGGCGCGGTCATCTGGCGCTGGCCCTGGCCGGCACGGCCAGCGGTTGCGCGCTGGCGTGGCAGTACCGGCAGATGCTGTACGCCTGCCGCGACGGCTGGGAGTGGGCGCTGTCGCTCGCCGCCTGCGCGCTGGCCCTGCTTACCGCGCTGCGGCTGGCCCACTGGCTCGCCGCGCGGCTGGACGACGAAGCGGCACCCGCCGCGCCGCCGCGCTGGCTGCGCGGCGGCTGGTTGTTCGCGCTGGCGTATTACGGCCTGCTGCTGGCGGTCGACGGCCGCTACCGCGACTTCCCGCTGGGCCTGTTCTGGCTGCCGTGCCTGGGCTATGCGCTGCTCGGCTGGCTGGGCGACCGGCGCACGTCGGCGATGCCGCTGCTGGAGGAACGCTTCCTCGCGCCCTGGCCGCCGCTGTTGGCGGCGGTCGTGCTGGTGCAGGAGGCCGGACTCACCGCGGTGGCGTGGCTATGGCTGGGAATGAATCTGTTGCTGGCCGTGCCGGTGCTGCTCGACTGGTACCGCGCGCGCCGCCTGCAGGTGCAGCAGGCGTAGGCAGCCGAGCAGCAGGGCCAGCGCACCGCTCTCGAAACAGTACAGCTGCAACGCGACACCGCCGAGCGCAGCGGCCAGCCAGGCCAGCCGGGCGCGTTTCCACAACAGCGCCAGCGCGGTCGCGGCGAGCGCCGCGATGCCGTAGACGCCGTTGAGGAAGCCCAGCACCAGCCATTGCCGCCAGCGGCACCACCACGGCGCGTAGTCGCCGCCGCATTGCTGCGCCATCGCGGCGGGTTCGATCACGCCATAGCGCAGCCATGCCGCCAGCAACGCCACCAGCAGCAGGGCCAGCCAGGGCCAAGCTCGCTGCCATGCCGTCGCGCTCACCGCCGGCGCCTCGGCGAGGCCTTGCCGCCGACGGCCGCCGGCAGGCGGATCTCCGCCGCCAGCGGCAAGTGGTCGGAAAACGCCTGCGGCAGCGCCCAGGTCTTCTCCAGCCGGATCGCCGGCGAGGTGAGGATGTGGTCCAGCGCGCGCCGCGGCTTCCAGCTGGGGAAGGTCGGCGTCGGTTGCGCCGGCGGCTGCAGGGTGGACTTGGTGAACAGTTGCTGCATCTCGCTGCTGTCGGGCTCGGTGTTGAGGTCGCCCATCAGCACCGCATGCGGGAAGTCCTGCAGCAGTTCGGCGATGAAGCCGAGCTGGCGCGCACGCGCCGGTGCGCTCAGCGAGAGGTGGGCGATCATCACCGCCAGCGCGTTGTCGCCTTCGCCGAACTGGGCCAGCAGCGCGCCGCGGCCGGGAATCCGGCTGGGCAGCGGGTAGTCCAGCACCGCGTGCGGCTCCAGCCGGCTGATCAGGCCATTCGCCGAGTGCGCCAGCTTGGCCATCGCCCGGTTCGGCTGGTGGCTCCAGAACGGCAGGCCGGCGGTCTCGGCGAGGTAGCGGGTCTGGTTGAGGAAGCCCGAGCGCAGGCTGCCGGCATCGGCCTCCTGCAGGCCGATCACGTCGAACTGCGCCAGCACCTCGGCGAGCCGGTCGAGGTTGTCCATCTTGCTGCGCCCGGGCAGCACCGCGTTGATGCTGCGGGTGACGTATTCGCTGTAACGCTGCACGCTGGCGCCAGCCAGGATGTTGCAGCTCAGCAGGCGCAGGCGGCGCTCGGCGGGGGCGACTTGGAGGGTGGCAGCGCGGGTCATTGCAACACACTACACGGGAAGGGGATGCCGGGGCGCTCAGGCGCCAGGCACGGCGCCCAGCATGATCCGCCGGATATGAACGGCGCGCCAGCCGTGTCGCCCGGTGCCGCGGGCGACGCCTACTTGCCGGCCAGCTCGCGCTTGACCAGCCACTGCGTCACCGCAACCATCTCGTCGTACGAATGCACCGCGGCCACGCGGTATTTGCCGTTGACCACGATGGTCGGGGTGCCGTCCACCTGCCACTTCTGGATCAGCGCAAGATCTTCCTTCAGCTTCGCGGTGGCCTCGGGCGACGTGGCTACGCGCAGGAACTCGGCGCGGTCGACGCCCTCGCGCGCGTAGAAGTCGGCCAGCTCGTCCATCGAATTGATCGGGTAGTGCTGGACGAACTTGGCGTCGAACAGTTTCAGGTGGGTGCGCTCGACCACGCCCAGCTGTTTCGCCGCGTAGTACGCACGCGCATACGGCAGCCACTCGGCGCTGAACGGCGCCGGCACCAGCTTGAACTCCACCCCGGCCGGCAGTTGCTTGCGCAACGCCTCGGCCACCGGGGCGAACTGCGCGCAGTGGATGCAGCCATAGGAGAACACCTCGACCACTTCCACCTTGCCCTCGCTGCTGTAGCGCTGGTGTGGGGCGGGCAGGGTGACGTATTCGTTGCCCTCGGTGTACGGCGCCGGCGTACCGGGCTGCGCGGTGCAGGCGCTGGCCAGCAGCAGGCCGGCGAGCAGGGTGAGTACGCGCGGGTGGACGAATCGCTTGAACATGGGGGCTCTCTTCGCGGGGTGGCGGTGGGGTCGCCGTGCGGGTCAGATTAACCGAACCGGCTTACTTGCCGGCGGCTTCCTTGGCCACCAGCCACTGGGTCAGCTCGATCGACTGCGCGTAGCCGCCGGCGGAACTCGCCGTGAAACGGTACTTGCCGTTGATGACCATGGTCGGGGTGCTTTCCACTCCGTAGGCCTTCATCAGGTCGTCGGCGCGCTTCATCCGCGTGTTGACCGTGAACGAATTGGCGACGCCGACGAACTCCTGCGGATCGACGCCGTACTTGGCGTAGAACTTCGCCGCGTCCTCGATCGTCGGCCAGGCCGAATGCGGCTTCAGCCCGCTGGACTTCAGGTTGTAGGTGGACAGCTCGCCGCTCTTCCATACCGCGTCGAACATCGCGTCATGGGTCTTGTCGACCAGGCCCAGTGCCTGCGCCGCGTAGAACGCGCGCTGGTACATCGGCCAGTTCTCGTCCGGGCGGAACGAGGCGGCCAGGTAGTTCATCACCGCATTCGGCGGCAGGTTCCTGGCGATCTGCTCGGCGGTGGAATGGAAGCCGTTGCAGGCCGGGCAACCGTAGGAGAACACCTCGGTCACCTCGATCTTGCCGGGATGGCTGGTCGGCTGCGCCGGATCGATCAGGAAGTAGTTCTTGCCCTCGACCCACTTGCCGTTGTCGACGAACGGTGCGGCGGCCACGGCCGGGGCGGGCGCGTCGGGGGTGGTCGCGGCCGGTGCGGCGGCCGCCGTGCCGGTGGCGGCGGGCGTTGCGCCGCCGGCGGCGGCCGGTGCGGTACTGCTGGTGGCCGGCGGCACGGCTTCGGCGCTGCTGCCGACGGCCGGCGCGGCTTGCTGGACGGCACTGCCGGTGTTGCTGTCATGGCTGCAGGCGGCGAGCGCAAGCAGGGCGGCACACAGGAACGGCAGACGCTTCAACATGACAGACCTCGAAAAGGCGGAACGCGGAACGACAGCGCCGACCCTTCAGCCGGCGCAGGTTCGATCAGGGCGTGGCGGCCGGCTGGCTGCCGGCGCTGTGCAAGCCCTCGATGTAGCTGGCCAGGGCGGCGATGTCGTCGGCGCTCAGCTGCTTGGCGATCGCCGGCATGACCTGCGAGTGGGCGTCATCGCCCCAGGTGGTGCCGTCGTGCCAGGCCTTCAGCGTGGCCTCGATGTACTGCGCGTGCTGGCTGGTCAGTTGCGGGTACATCGCACCCGGATTGCCGCGGCCGTCGATGCTGTGGCAGGCCATGCAGGCCGGGATGTCGCGCGTGGCGTCGCCCTGGCGGAACAGCGTCTGGCCGTGTTCCACCAGCGCCTGGTCGGCCACGCCGGGCAGCGCGGTCTTGCTGGCGAAATAGGCGCCGAGGTCGTGCATGTCCTGCTCGGACAGCGGCGCGGCCATGCCCATCATGATCGGGTTCTGCCGCTTGCCGGCCTTGAAGCTGGTCAGCTGGCGCACGATGTACTGCTCGCTCTGGCCGGCCAGTTTCGGATACTGCGCGTCGGCGGAATTGCCGTCCATGCCGTGGCAGGCGCCGCAGACGGCGGCCTTGGCCTGGCCGGCGGTGGCGTCACCCGGCTTCACCGCGGCTTCGGCAGTCGCGGCGGCCGAAGCCGCGGTCGTCGGTGTTGCCGCGGTGCTGGCGGCGGCTGGCGCGGCAGTCTCCGGCTGGGCGTCTTGTGCGATCGCTGCGCCGGCAGAAAGCGCAAACACAAGGGCTAGGGCGGACCCGAGAACAGCGGGCCGAAAACCAGCGGACCGAAAACTCATACACTTGACTCCCGAGAGACTTGCGAACACTGCCCGGATGGCGGCCATGCGGCCTGCAACAGGCAGAAACCGCAGAATTATCCCTGTGCCACCATAGCTTGGTCAAACCATCCTCATGCCCAATCCCCTGCAGGGCGCGCAATTCGTGCTCGCCGCCCACCGCATCAGCCAGCTTCCCGTCGACCAGGGTGCCGAGGTGGCGTTTGCCGGCCGCTCGAATGCCGGCAAGTCCAGCGCGCTGAATGCGCTGACCGGGCACAAGGGCCTGGCGCGCACATCGAAGACGCCGGGGCGCACCCAGCAGATGGTGGCGTTCTCGCTGCCGCCGCTGGCGCAAGCCGAGGGCGAGCCGCCGCCGGAGGCGCGTCTGGTCGACCTGCCCGGCTACGGCTACGCCAAGGTGCCGCAGGAGCTGCGCGAGCACTGGCGGCAGGAGATCGACCGCTACCTGCACCAGCGGCGCAGCCTGCGCGGCGTGGTGCTGATTGCGGACATCCGCCATCCGCTGAAGGAGTTCGACCGGATGATGCTGGACTTCTGCTTCGCCAGCGGCCTGTCCTGCCACCTGCTGCTGACCAAGGCCGACAAGCTCTCGCGCAACCAGGCCGCGCAGGCGCTGGCGGCGATGCGCAAGAGCTTTCCCGATGGCCTGCACGCCACCGCGCAGGTGTTCTCCTCCACCGCCGGCATCGGCGTGGACGAGGCGCGGCAGGCGGTGGCGGCGCTGCTGCGGCAGCCGCGCGTGGAGTGAGGCCGACGCCGTCGCTCAGCCGTCCACCGACGCCATGAACACCGCGCACAGCGCCTCCATCCCGGCGCGGTCGTCTTCGTCGAAGCGGTCGGTGACCGGGCTGTCCACGTCCCACACGCCGAGCAGGCTGCCGTCGGGCTTGACCAGCGGCACCACGATTTCCGACTGCGAGGCGGCGTCGCAGGCGATGTGCCCGGCGAACGCATTGACGTCGCGCACCAACTGGGTTTCGCGGGTCTGCGCGGCGGTGCCGCAGACGCCCTTGCCGAGCGCGATGCGGATGCACGCCGGCTTGCCCTGGAACGGGCCGACCACCAGCTCGGTGCCGTCGTACAGGTAGAAGCCGGCCCAGTTGAGCTGGGGCAGGCTGTGGTAGATCAGCGCGCCGAAGTTCGCCGCATTCGCGATCAGGTCGCGCTCGCCGGCGAGGATGCCGCGCGCCTGCCGCACCAGGTCCTCGTAGTGCTCGCGCTTGCTGGCGTAGGTGTGGGTTTTCAACTCGAACATGCGGCGTGTCCTGCAGCAAAGCTCGTATTATGCGCCGAGCGATCATGACGAGAATGCAGGTGTGAGTCTGACTGGACAGCGCGAAGACCATCGAATCGCCGTGGCGGCGAACCATTTCGACCGGTGCATTACGCAGGCATGACGGCTGCGGTGTTCATTGCCGGCACCGACACCGGCATCGGCAAGACCCATGCGGCGTGCACGCTGCTGCACGCACTGCGCGCGGCGGGTCGCGATGCCTGCGGCATGAAGCCGGTGGCCAGCGGCTGCGTGGAAACGCCCGACGGCCTGCGCAACGACGACGCGCTGGCGCTGCTGGCGGCCGGCGGCGTGGAGCTGCCGTACGCGCAGGTCAACCCGGTGGCGCTGCGCGAACCGCTGTCGCCGCACCTGGCGGCGGCGCACGACGGCGTGACGATCACGCTCGCGTCGTTGCGTGAAGCGTTCGAGCGGCTGCAGGCGGCGCACGACACGGTGGTGGTCGAGGGCGTCGGTGGCTGGCTGGTGCCGTTGGCGCCGGGACTGTTCGCTTCGGACATCGCGAAGCAGTGGCAGCTGCCGGTGATCCTGGTGGTCGGCCTGCGGCTGGGCTGTCTCAACCATGCCCAGCTCAGCGCGCGTGCGATTGTGGCCGACGGTTGCCGGCTGCTCGGCTGGATCGGCAACTGCATCGACCCGACGATGGACGCGCCGGAGGAGAACCTGGCCACCCTGTGCCGGCTGCTGCCGGCGCCGTGCCTGGGCGTGCTGCCGCACGGCCCGGCCCCGGAGCGGGCGGCGCCTGGCCTGCGTGCCGCCGTGGCGGCGTTGGACTGAACTTCACATCCGACGTGCTTGGATGAGTGCCTGTCCGCACCCAGGAGGCCCCATGGCCCGCAACCACTACTACCTCACGATCGCCGACCTGATCCACGCGCGCGGCAACGATCCGCGTTTCGCCTGGGACGGCGCCGGCCCGAGCGATTTCGCCGCGGTGCTGCAGCAGTCCTTGCGCGACGACGCCCTGTTCCGGCGCTGGTGCGCGGCGCAGCCCGACCCGGACGCAGTGGACGGCAGCCTCGGCGCCACCGATCCGGCGGCGCAGGTGCACGCCAGGGTCGCCGACCTGCGCACCGACGTGGACCTGGTCACCGACTTGCCGATGAGCGTGGTGCGCCACCGACTGTATCTGCTGATCGGCGCGGCGTGGCAGCTGCGCGACCTGCGCGCGGCCTGAGCGCACGATCCTGCGCTGTTTGGAAAGTGCCTGCGCTGCCGCTAAAGTCGGCGGCCACCACCTTCCGCGCCCGGCCACGGGCACGCCATTTCAGGGAAACCCGATGTTTCGTCTGCGCACGATTGTGATCGCCACCACGATGATCCTGGCTGCCTGCTCGCAGCAGCCGAACGGAACCGCCACCTCTCCTGCGCCGGCCGCTTCCGCCACCAGCAACGTCGCCACCGCCATGACCAGCAATCCGTTCTACGCCGCCAGCACGCTGCCGTTCCAGGCGCCGCCGTTCGACCGGATCAAGGACGCGGACTACCAGAGCGCGATCGAGGAAGGCATGCGCCAGCATCTGGCCGAGATCGAGAAGATCGCCAACGACCCGGCCGCGCCCACGTTCGAGAACACCTACGTGGCAATGGAGAAGTCCGGCGCCATGCTGCACCGGGTGATGGCGGCATTCGACGCCGTCACCGGCGCGAACACCAACGCCACGCTGCAGAAGGTGCAGGAAGAGGAAGCACCGAAACTGGCCGCCCACAATGATGCGATCCATCTCGACAGCAAGCTGTTCCAGCGCGTCGAGACGATCTACCAGCAACGCGACACGCTCAAGCTCGATCGGGAATCGGCGCGGCTGGTCGAGGTGGTCTACAAGGACTTCGTGCATGCCGGCGCGAAACTCTCCGACGCCGACAAGGCGAAGCTGAAGGAGCTCAACAAGGAAGAGTCCACGCTGAGCACCGCCTTCACCAACAAGCTGCTGGCCGCCACCCGGGACGCCGCGCCGGTGATCGCCGACAAGGCGAAGCTGGCCGGGCTGTCCGATGCCGAGCTGGCCGCCGCCGCCCAGGCCGGCAGGGAGCGCAAGCAGGACGGCAAGTACGTGCTGACCCTGCAGAACACCACCCAGCAGCCCGAGCTGCAGGACCTCACCGACCGCGCCACCCGCCAGGCACTGTTCGAGGCCTCGTCGAACCGTGCCGAGAAGGGCGACGCCAACGACACCCGCAAGACCATCGAGCGGCTGGCGCAGATCCGCGCCGAGCAGGCCAAGCTGCTCGGCTACCCGAACTACGCGGCATGGAAGCTGGACGACCAGATGGCGAAGACGCCGCAGACGGCGCTGAAGTTCATGCAGGATCTGGTGCCCGCGGTCACCGCGCGCGCGAAGGCCGAGGCGGGTGACATCCAGGCGCTGATCGACCGGCAGCACGGTGATTTCAAGCTTGAGCCGTGGGACTGGAGTTTCTACGCCGAACAGGTGCGCAAGGCGAAGTTCGACC
>Ga0070696_100001874_pt1 | contig 13800 bp, 9 predicted proteins | sample KBSK1253metaG_FD_65474 | JGI IMG/M metagenome (GOLD analysis project Ga0070696, IMG submission 65474) | Corn, switchgrass and miscanthus rhizosphere microbial communities from Kellogg Biological Station, Michigan, USA - KBS K1-25-3 metaG | ecosystem: Host-associated > Plants > Roots >... | reverse complement strand
ACGTTGTCGATGAAGTAGTGGTGGATGTTGATGAACAGCATCGCCGCGGTGAAGAAGAAGAACATCTGCCAGGAGTTGAAGGTCCCGAGCGCGGTGTCGACCTCGTTCGGCACGAACTCGAACGCGAGCCACCCCGCAAGCACGATGCTGAAGGCGAGGATCGAGCCGCGCACTTCCGGATGACTCAACCCGCGCAGCCGCGTGTCTTCCATCTTGTAGACGAACGCCAGGTACTGCAGCGAATGGAAGAACGGCGTCAGCAGGAAATAGAACTCGTACTGGCGCGTCACCGGCAGCCACCAGACATACAACGCGACGAACGGCACCACCATGTTGATACCCGGCGTCTGGCCGCGTTCCCTGAAGTTCTTCCAGAACACCTCGTAGGCCACCAGCACCAGCCCCGCGGCGACGACGAACGTCGTGATGGGGACGAGGATGTCGGGCAGATCGAACGAGTAGTACTTGAACTGCGAGAAGTTGTTCTGCGCGCCCGCCTGGTTGCCCTGCGCGAAGTTCAGCCACCAGATGCTCAGCAGCGCGTACTTCGTCAGCGTCCGCTGGCGCGGCGAGAACTTGTACTTGTCGAAGTAGGCGTACACCATCATGCAGCCGAAGACCTGCTTGGTGTAGTGCCAGCCCACCGTGAAGATCATCACGTTGAACGTCAGCGCGAAGAGCAGGTCGCCCAGGCGCGGCCCCGAGATCACGCGCGCGTTGTTGCCGAAGCCGTTCAGGTCGCGCGACAGCAGCGAGACCAGCGGCAGCTGCGACACTGGCACCGCGTAGTAGGCGTACGCGAACGCGAACGTGGCGACGAGCAGCGCGGGAACGGCGAGCAGCTGCCACCAGTGCGTGGTGATGAACGGGCGCCCGCGGCTGTACGCCAGCTTGTACGAGATCAGGAAGTGCGGGTAGTTGACGAGGAGCGACAGCGACGCCGTCGTGACCGTCAGGTTCTTGAAGTGCTGGTCAATCGCCCACGCGGCGCGGAACCCCTGGACCGCGAACATCACCAGCCAGACCAGCAGACTGGCGCCGCCAAGTAGCCAAAAGTCTGCGTACCGGGTGGTTAATGCCCGCCTGGGGGTTGCCAGTTCCGGCGCCGCGCCCACCCCGAGGGTCGTCGAGGGGGCGCCGGGCGGCAGCGTGGTTGCCGTAATTGACAAGCGGTTTTACTCCGATAACCTGTAAAGACAGCAGTTTACCAGCTAGTGGAACCGCCATTCGTACCGGAGGGCGGGACCTCTCGTTCCACGCGACGGCGGGTAGGCCCGAGTTGTGAAGAGGTATCTCGCCGGCGATGCTGAAAGTCGAACTCCATACCCATACCGCGGACGATCCGGCGGACCCTATTCCCTACAGCACCTTCGAGTTGATTGATCGTGCGGCTGAGCTTGGGTACGACGCGCTCGCCATCACTCTTCACGACAAGCAGCTCGATCTCACGGGGTATGTGGAGTACGCGGCTGCGCGAAACATCGTCCTGATCCCCGGCATCGAACGGACGATCAAGGGTCGCCACGTTCTCCTCCTGAATTTCAGCAGCGCCGCCGAATCGGTGCAGTCGTTCGACGACGTGGCGCGGCTGAAGGCCCGCGAACGGGGAATCGTGATTGCGCCGCATCCGTTCTTTCCGGCCGGCAGCGCGCTTCGCGGACATCTGATCAAGTACGCGCACCTGTTCGACGCGGTCGAGTGGAACGCGATGTTCACGCCGCTGATCAACTTCAACGCCATCGCGGAGCGCTGGGCGCGCAGGCACGGGAAGCCGATGGTCGGCAACGGCGACGTGCACCGACTGGAGATGCTCGGGACCACGTACTCGCTGGTCGATGCGGCGCCGAACGCCGACGCGATCTGCAAGGCGATCGCGGCGGGCCGCGTGCAGGTGGTCGCGACACCGCTCTCGATGTACACCGCCACGCGCCTGATGGCGGATCTCTACGTGGGCAACTTCGTCCCGCGCCGCCACGTGGGGTCCGACCCCGCTACGGCGCATCACCGGGGTCAGACCCCGGTGACGAGCCGACTCAACGTTGCCGGTCAGTTGTGATGCTGCGTTGAGCAGCACCTCACCACAACAAACTCGACAATAGCGACACCGCAGCGCCACGTCGCTGACGTCGCAGCGCCACATCGTTGACACCGATGCGAACGCGCGACGCTCGTCGACCGATCATTTACGCGTTACGTCATCGCGCCGGCAGTCGTGCGCGCATCACGAAACGTGCAGAACTGAGGATGTGAGGCGCTCGATATGACAGGGAAGCCCAGTACGCTCCGCTCAAATTCGCGCAAAAATCTCAACGATTAGGCTCATTTTCGCTGCACGAGCGCGCTTACGCGGCACGTCGGTTGCGCGGGCTTCGTCGCGCTATGCCAACTGCCGAACCGCTCGCCGCATCGTTTCTCGCGTTCATCACGACGATTCATATGGGGTTAGTGGTGCTGAGGATGCACCGAAGTCCCACCGCTGGAATATTCAGCTTCGTCACGCCAGTTTCAATTGCGTTAGCGGCATCGCCGTGGCTGCTCTCTTCACCAACGGGCGTCGCTGCAGGGCTTGCGACGCAGTTCGCCTGGTTCGTCGCGTGCGAACGTCTGCTGCCGGTGCCCGCGCCGGCGGCGGCTCGAATCCAGTCGATCGCACCACAGGCACCTGCCATGTCCCCGCCTGCTCGCGCTCCGCGCACGGCGACGGCGGCGTCTCCCGCCGTACGCCGGCCGGCTCCCGCACCGCCGGCACCTCGCGCGGGGACGGCTCCTGCAGCGGCGCCACCTCGTGCGGCATCGAGTGATTTCGTCCAGGTGCCGGTCATCGCCGTGCTCGACGAGGCGCGCGACACCAAGACGTTCCGTCTCGGACGCCCTGACGGGTTCGAGTTCAAAGCCGGCCAGTTCCTGACGATCCGCATGCGCGCGGACGGCAAGGAGCACGTGCGCTGCTACTCGATCAGCTCGCGGCCCGAGGCGAAGGGCTACATGGAGATCAGCGTCAAGCGGCTCGGCTCCGTCTCCGCGACGCTGCATGCGTCCGTTCGTGCCGGAGGGATGCTCGCGGTCAGAAAGCCCTCCGGCGCATTCGTCTATCCCGCGGGCGACGACCGTCCGATCGTGTTGATCGCCGGCGGCATCGGCATCACGCCGCTGATGTCGATGCTGCGGCACGGCCTCGACGTCGAGCCGCTGCGTCCGGTGACGCTCGTCTATTCGGTACGCACGCCCGACGACATCGCCTTCCGCGACGAAATCCGCGCACTCCGCAAACGCCATCCGCAGTTCGCCGCGGTGATCGTGGTGACGGATGCCGAGGTGACCGGGGCCGACATGTTCCCGGGGCGGGTCGACGCGCACTTCCTCTCGATCACGGTGCCCGACGCGGCGCACTCGACGTGCATGGTCTGCGGGCCGCCCCCGATGATCACCGACGTCAAGGCGATGCTCGCGGATATCGGCGTGCGGGACTCGCAGGTCCACTACGAAATCTTCCAGCCGACCGTCGCCGCGACCGCGGGCATGCCCGTGCGCGAGCAGCCCGTTGCGGCGGCGGCGGCGGCGCCGGCGTCGTTCGAAATCCGTTTCGAGCGCAGCGGCCAGTCGGTCCGCGTCCAGCCCGGAGAGACGCTGCTCGAGGCCGCCGAGAAGTGCGGCGCGGACGTGCCGTCGCTGTGCCGCGCCGGCGTCTGCGGCACCTGTCGCACGCGCGTGTTGAGCGGCGACGCGGAGTGCGCCTCGCGGACGCTCGACGAGCGCGACCGGGCCGAGGGCTTCACCCTCCCGTGCGTCGCACGCCCGTTCACCGACTGCGTCCTCGAAGCCTGATCGATGTCAGCGACTGCGCTCACCGCGTCGGCCACCCCGGGGACACAGGCGTCAGCGAACCCTGTTCGCGCGCTGGGCCACGTCCTCGTCCTGAGCGGCCTCGCCGTCGCGGCCATCACGTGGTTCGTGCTCATCGAGATGGACGGCTGGTCCTATTACTCGACCCCGCAGAGCGTGCGCGGCTACAACGACCTCCACAAGATGCTGCGCCCCTCCGGCCTCATCGGGCACCTCTTCGGCGTCGGCGGGTTCGTGCTGATGACGGTCCCGGTGATCTATTCCATCCGCAAGAAGGTTCGGTCGCTGCGCAACTTCGGCTCGATCAAGACGTGGCTCGAGGTCCACATCTTCTGCGGCATCGTCGGGCCGGTGCTGGTGACCTTCCATACGTCCTTCCGGTTCAACGGCGTCGTGTCGGTCGCGTACTGGTCGATGGTCGCTGTCGTGCTCTCCGGGTTCGTCGGACGCTATCTCTACGTTCGCATCCCGCGCAGCCTGCGCGGGCTCGAGCTGAACAGCACGGAACTCGACGCCCGGGCCGACGAACTCGGTCGCCGCCTGGCGGCTGCGGATCTGCCGCCGGCGCTGCTGTCGGCCATCACCGCCTTCGAGCAGCGGGTGCAGCCGGCGGCCGGCGCGTCGCCCTCGATCGCCGGCCTCTTCTTCGGCGAGCTGCGCGTGCGTCGCGAGATGGACGCGCTGCGCGTGCAGATCGAGCACGCCGGCGTCTCGGCCTCGCTGCTGCACGAGCTGCTCGACGTCGTCGCCGAGCGCGCGTCGCTGCTGCGGCACCGCGCCTACCTCTCGGTGACGAAGTCGCTCTTCGACGTCTGGCACGTGTTTCATATGCCGCTCGTCTACGTCATGTTCGGCATCGTCGTCCTGCACGTGGCCTTCACCGTGTACATGGGCTACGTGCCGTTCATCTATTGAGTGGATGTATGACGCGATGCGCGTGGGCTGGTGGTTGTTGATGGCGGCTCTGATGGTGGCGGGATCGGCGCGCGCGGCCCGGGCGGGACAGCTTGGCGAGCTGGTGTCACCAGGCCCGCTGGCCAGGGCGCACGCGGCGCTCGAGGGCGTGAAGAACTGCGCGTCGTGCCACGAGGCGGGGCGCCGCGTGACCGTCGCCAAGTGCCTGACGTGTCATGCGCCGATCGCGGATCGCATCGCGCGGAAGGTCGGCGTCCACCGGTCCGCCGGCACTGACTGTGTCGCGTGCCACGTGGAGCATGCGGGGCGCGACGCCGAGCTGCGTCAGTTCGACATGCGAACGTTCAACCACTCGGCCGATACGTCGTTCCCGCTCGACGGGATGCATGCGTCGCTCGCCCGCAGCTGCGCCATGTGCCACAAGCAGCGTTCGTTCCTGACGCTCAAGGCGAACTGCAGCTCGTGCCACACCGACGTCCACAAGGGCGCGCTCGGCCCCAACTGCACCGGCTGTCATACGACCGCCGTCCCGTTCGCGAAGACGTCTGGCGTGTTCGACCATTCGCGGACGCGCTTTCCGCTCACCGGCTCGCACAAGCAGGTGATGTGCGTGCAGTGCCACACGACCGGCCAGCAGTTCCGCGGGTTGGCGTTCGAGAGCTGCTCGTCCTGTCACATGTCGCCGCACCGCTCGACGAGCTTTCCTGCGACGTGCACGAACTGTCATACGCCCGACAGCTGGTCGACGCGGATGGTCGCGCACGACAAGACCCGGTTTCCGCTCGCCGGCGCGCACGCGCAGGTTGCTTGCGAGAAGTGCCACGTCTCCGGCGACATGGCCAGGCCGATCAAGTTCGACCAGTGCTCGACCTGCCACGCGAACGTGCACGGCGACAGCATCAAGGGAGACTGCCGCTCGTGCCACACGGAGACGAGCTTCCACGTCACGGGGCCGACGGGCGCTGCCGCGAAGTTCGATCACGCGACGCGTACCGGCTTTGCCCTCGAGGGAAAGCACGCCGCGCTCGAATGCCGCAAGTGCCACACGTCGATCAGCGCGTCAGCTGTACCGCTCGCGCGCAAGAACGTCGACTTCAGGGGCGCCCGCACCGCGTGCGTCAGCTGCCACATGGACCCGCACAAGTCGGAAAACGGCCTGCGCTGCGAGGCGTGTCACCGGCCGGCGACCTTCGACGTGAAGACGTTCCGCCACCCGAATCACCCGGAGTTCTACGCCGGCGAGCATGCGGCGGTGGCGTGCGTGAAGTGCCACGTCCCCGAAGGACGCCTCCGGCCGGTGCGTACCGGCCAGGCGATCGTGTCGTTCTCGCCGGTCGGGCCCTCCACAACGTGCCGCACCTGCCACAGCGACGTGCACCTCGGTCAGCTCGGCACGTCATGCGAGACCTGCCACGACGTCAAGGGCGCGCGCTTCGCCGCGGTCCTCTTCACGCACCAGCAGACCCCGTTTCCGCTCACCGGACGGCACGGGATGCTCGACTGCATCAAGTGCCACACGAGCGAGACATCCGATTTTCCCGCCGGGCACGGCACCGCCACGCGCTTTGCGCCGATGTCATCCACCTGCAGCATGTGCCACAAGGACCCGCATCTCGGCCAGATGGGGGCGACCTGCGAGACCTGTCACACGACGACGACGTTCAGCCTGCCGAACTACGTCCACAAGGGCATGGACGACTTCTTCGTCGGGGTGCACGCGGGTCTCGCGTGCCAGAGCTGCCACAAGCGCGAGACGGGATCGTTCCCGGCGGGCCCGGGAATAACAGTGCGGTATCGCGTCGGCCGCACGTGCGCCGCGTGCCACAAGGGGTTCTGAAGGATGCGCATGCCACGACATCACCACGCACATCGGCTGGTCGCCGCCGCGACATACGCGGCGATTGTCACGGGCGCCGCGGCAGGCATACTGTACGCGGCGCCCGGTGGCAAGGACGACAAGCCCGCCGGGAAAGCGCCGCTCGTCTGGCCGCTGCCGCCCGAGAAGCCGCGCGTGAAGTACGTCGCGGCCTACAGCGGCGCCCTCGACTTCAACAAGAAGCCGGGACGCTGGAAGACGGCCATCCTCGGTAACAGCACCGACCAGGCGGCGCCCGACACGTTCGTCAAGCCGTATGCGATTGCGGTCGCGCAGTCCGGCCGCATCTACGTCACCGACACGGCGGCCCGCCGCGTGTTCGTGATCGATCGCGACAAGCGGAAGGTGTCCTTCATCGGCGATCGTGGCAACGCGGCGCTGACCAAGCCGGTCGGGATCGCCGTCGACGCGGTGGGGACGGTGTTCGTCTCCGACGCGACGCTCAAGCGCATCTTTGCGTTCGCCCCGGACGGGACGTTCACCACGGCGATCGGCAAGGAAGGCGATTTCGACAGCCCTTCCGGCCTCGCCATCGATCGCACCCGCAAAGTGCTGTACGTCGTCGACTCGAGCCGCCATCAGATCGTCGCCTACTCCCTCGTCGACGGCACGCGCCTCCGCACCATCGGGCGCCGGGGCGGCGAGGAAGGCGAGTTCAACTTCCCGACCAACATCTTCGTGGATGCAGCCGGACGGTTGTATGTCGCCGACACGCTGAACTTCCGGGTCCAGATCTTCGACGAGCACGGCACGTTCGTCCGCATGTTCGGCGCGCTTGGCGACGCGCCGGGCACCTTCAACCGGCCGAAAGGCATCGCGGTCGACAGCGAAGGACACATTTACGTCGCCGACAGCGCGTTCGACAACTTCCAGATCTTCGATGCCGAGGGACAGCTCCTGCTGTTTGTGGGGCACGGCGGCGCCGAATCCGGACAGTTCCTGCTGCCGGCTGGCCTCTACATCGACGAGCGCGACGAGATCATCGTCGCGGACCAGGGCAATTCCCGCGTGCAGGTGTTTCAGTACGTCCGTGGAGACGTCCGGTGAGCGTCACTCCGCTCCTGCGCGCGTATCGAGCCTTCCCCCTCTACGGCCGAACCACATCGATCATTTGTTTGTTAGGAGGGGAGGGACTATGACACACACACGAGGGAGGTGGCGGCGCCTGCGGCGCTCGCTCCTTGTCGGGGCGATCGTCTGGGCGCTCGCCCCGACGCTGCACGCGCAGAACACGGCGGTCATCGCAGGTGGGCCGCACGATCTGAGCAACGGTTCGGCGATTCGCAACACGAATGCGACCATCGCCGGGCAGACGTGCATCTTCTGTCACACACCGCACGGCGGCGCGAACAATATTCCGCTGTGGAACAGAACCGCGCCCACGGGTGCCGCGTACCAGCTCTATACGAGCTCGACGACCGACGTCACGACCAACGCCAGCCTCGTCGCGGCCAGCGTGTCGGGTGCGTGTCTGAGCTGTCATGACGGTTCGATTGCTGTCGACGTGCTTGCCAACGTCAACGGCCTCGCGTTCGGGCCAGCGGTGGCCTTCACCCGTCAGGGCACCGCGAAGTCGATCTACGGCAACTCCGGCGCCGGCTCGAGCGACCTTATGACCGGCGGGCTTCCGTTTCTTGGCAGTGATCTTCGCAACGACCATCCCGTCGCGATCGTGTACGAGACGGCGCGGGCCGCGACCGCGCCGGAATTCGTGACGCAAGTGGTCAATGGGGCGAGGATCACGGTGGGTGCCGTGAACCCGCTTCCCATCTTCGGGGCCAGCGCGGCGACGGCGACGGTGGAGTGCGCCAGTTGTCACAACCCGCACAACAACGCGCTCGGCAATTTCCTGCGGAAGGCGAACACGGGCAGCGCGATTTGCCTCAGCTGCCATATCAAGTAGCCAGCTATCGGGGGCGCCGGCACGCCGGCGCCCCCGCATGGAGCATGCTGTGCGCACATCGACTGCCCTTCTCGTTGCGTTGCTGGCTACTGGCGCGGCCGCGCAGGTGCCATCCCATCAACCCGATCGTCCGGCGCGCACGGGCGCCAGGGTGGTCGCGCGCGTCAACGGCGTGGCGCTCACCGAAGCGCGCCTGAACGCGGCGCTCGGCGCGCTCATACCGTTCGAGTCGTTCCACCGCAACGTCAGCCCGGCGAAGCTGGCCGAGCTTCGCCAGCAGGCGCTCGACACCATCGTCGACGAGGAGCTCGAGTTTCAGGAGGGCGTGCGCCTCCACGTCGCCGTGGGCGACGCCACCGTGCAGAAGGAGGTCGACGCGATGCAGCGCAGGTTCGCGACGCGCGCCGCGTTCGACGCCGCCCTTGCGCGGTCCGACGCGACGATGAGCGATCTCCGGCAGGAGCTGCGGCGGAAGCTGGTCGCGGACGGAGCGCTTCATCGTGAAGTCACGGTCCGATGCCAGGTGATGCGGCCTGAGGCGGAGGCGTTCTTCCGTTCGAATCCCGACCGCTTCGTCGTTCCCGAGCAGCTTCACCTGTACAGCATGACCGTCGCCGTGGAGCCCAGCGCCTCGTCCACCGATTGGGACAAGGCACGACAGCGCGCGGAGGAGTTACGCCGGCGCATCGTCGCGGGCGAGTCGTTCCGGCCGATGGCGACCGATATGGGCTTTCTCCATCGCGGCGCGTTGACCGACGAATTCGAGCGCGCCACCCGCGCGCTGCCCGTCGGCGTGCCGAGCGAGGTGGTCCAGTCGCTGTACGGCTTCCACATCGTCGAGGTCGTCGAGACGAAACCACAGACGCGGAAATCGTTTGCCGACGTCGCAGCGGACCTTCAGCGCGATCTGACGTCACAACGGTGCGATTCGATGAAGACGGCGTGGCTGCGCGGGCTTCGTACGCGTGCCGTGGTCCTGGTGGCGACCGCTGACCTATGAGGAGGGGCGCCTGCGCAGCAGCGGTCGCCACGCTGCTCTGGTCGTCGAGTGCCGCCGCGCAGCAGGTCAACGGGCTGGCGGCGTGGACGCTCGGCAACGGGACCAACACCTACGACACGCAGACGTACCGGAATACCGGGCTCTCGCAGCACTACGTGCTCGGCGTCGACTCGCCATTCCTCGATCGCCGGTTGATGAAGCTGAACACGGAGGGTTCGTTTCGGACCAACGCGCTCACGTCCGGACCGCAGCGCGAGCCGCAGCGCGGCGACCAGAGGGCCGTCGGCTACAGGCTCGGCGCATCGGTGTTCCCGTTGCGGCCGTTTCCGCTGACGGTGCAGGCGTCGCGCGATGTGATCGACGAGTCGGCGGATTACCCGTCGTCGGCGGCCATTCGCGGAGGTGTCGCCATCCCCGCGGGGACTGTTGCGCCCGCGTTCGTGACGACCGCCCGGACGCTCGCTGCGAACTGGCAGCTCAACGCAGGCACGCTTCCGCGCGTGGAGCTTGGGTACACGACCGACAGCCTGTCGACGGCGGGGAGCACGTACGGCGCCGCGCAGCAGCACGAGGACCTGCACGCCAACGTGGTCAAGCAGTCGGCGCGCTTCAGCAACACGTTCCGCTACGACCGCAATGCGATCGACAACCAGCAGTCGAGCGCCTACAACCAGCGGAACCTCGACATGGACTACGAGTTCGGCGCCCTGCTGAGCGCGCGCAGCCGCATGAACGTCCATACCGGCCGCCGCCGGATGTTCTCGCTCTTCGACCTGCCGGCGACTGTCGTCGATCCAGCGGCAGGCGCCTATGCCGTCCCGTCGCGCGGCGACAGCGAGGTCCGCTACGTCATTTCGAGCATCAGCTTCGAGCCGGTGACGCGCTTTTCGATTGACGCGACCGCGAGCATCGATCGGCAGCAGGCGGCTCCCGCGTCGACGGGCGCACGTCTCGTGTACCTCTCCACGCGCCTGGACGCCGGCAAGGGCCTGTCGCTGAACGCCACCGGCACGTATGGCGACCGGGAGGAAGTCGTCATGGAGCGCGCGGTGACGGTGGTCACGCAGAGCGGGCTGGCGGGCGCGGCGTTCCGGACAGGTCCGCACTGGCTCGAGGGGAGCGTCGCCTACAGCGCCGGGAAGGGGTTGAACCGGACGCCCGACGGGATGACCGGCACCACGGCCACGCAGTACGGACAGGCCACCTTGAGCTCCACGATCGGCTGGTTCGTGATCAGCGCCGGAGAGGATCGATCCAACACGCGCGACGACATCCTGGACTACGGGAACACCGACATCGTGCGCGATCGCGCGTCGATCGACGTCCACCCGTGGCGGCTGACGATCGGAGGAAGCTGGGAGGACTCGACCATCGACCGCGGCCGGAATGCCACGTTTGCCCGCCTGCGGCAGCAAGCGGGAACTGGAGCAGCCTCGCTGCGGGTCTCGCGCGGGTGGGCGATCACGGCCAATGCCGGTGCCTTCACCAACGTCGGACTGTCCGGCACCGATATCACGCAGTTCTGGGGTGGCCACGTGGATGGCGACCCATTACGAGGTCTTCACGTGTCCGGCTGGATCCGCAAGGAATTGGCGACCGCGACGCAAACGGGACTGGATCAGCAGACGCTGTCCTGGCTCGGTCTTGCCGATTACCAGCTGCGTGATTTCACGGTGGGGCTCGAATATCGCAACAACTTCCAGGACCTTCGCGCGGCGCCGCTGGTCGATCGGTACAGGTTCAAAGGACATCAAGTACAGCTGCGCATCGCGCGCAAGCTGGCGATCCCGCTATGAGCACGACACGCGCCGTGCGGTGTCTGGGCGTCATCGGGCTCGCGGCGTTCGCAATCGGCGCGGGTCAGCGAGCGCCGCAGCCGCGCCCGGTATGGCCGCCGCCGCCCGACATCGCGCGCATCCGCTTCGTTCGATCGGTCGATCCGCTGAGCGCGCGCGGCCGGCCCTCGCTGTTCTCGCGCCTGGCGCGCGTGATCGTCGGACGCAGCGAGGATCCGGCCATGCAGCAGCCGTACGGGATCGCCGTCGGGCCGGATCGCCGGGTGTACGTCGCGGACACGACCGGGCGCGCGCTGCACGTCTACAGCCTCGACGCGCCCGGTTACTCGACGATCAAGGTGGACGGCGACTCGCTCATCGGCGTGGCGGTCACGGCGGGGCGCATCTTCGTCACCGATTCGGTGTCGGGGCGAATCATCTGCCTCGACGCGCGCGGCCGCACGCTGTGGACGCGCGGAACGCGCGACGGCTTCCTGCGGCCGACCGGCATCGCGGCGGCCGGCGACAGGATCTATGTCGTCGACACGCTGCGGCATCAGGTCGCGATGCTCTCGTTCGCGGGAGATCTCCTCGGCGCGTTCGGGGCGCACGGGACGGGCGGCGGCCAGTTCAACTTTCCGACCAATATCGCGCGTGGGGCCGACGGACGGCTGTACGTCGCCGACACGATGAACTTCCGCGTGCAGATCTTCGACGCCGACGGCCGCTTCCTCCGGGCCTTCGGGCAGCTCGGCGACGGCTCCGGCGACTTCGCGCGCGCGAAGGGCATCGGCGTCGACAGCGAGAATCACGTGTACGTGGTCGATGGGCTCCACGACGTCGTCCAGGTCTTCGACGACGAAGGGCAGCTGCTCCTCGGCTTCGGTGAGTCGGGTTCGGGAGACGGACAGTTCTGGTTGCCGACCGGCCTCACCATTGCCGACGACGTCGTCTACGTGACCGATTCCGCGAACAGGCGATTCGAGGTCTTCGAGTACGTCGGCGGTCGCCGATGAAGCGGCGCGCCCTTCTCGTCCTGGTCGCGACCTGCGCCGCGGCGTTCACCGCCGTGGTCGACGCGCAGGTGGACGTGGCGGCGCCAACCAACAAGCACAACCTCTCGATCACGGGCCCGGGGCCGGTGAAGGCGCAGGCCGAAACCGAAATCTGCATCTTCTGTCACACGCCGCACAACGCGAACCCGGCGGTGCCGTTGTGGAATCACAGCATGTCGGTAGGGGTCAGCTATCAGCCGTATACCAGCACCACGCTCCGTGCCGCAGTCGGGCTCCCAACCGGATCCACGAAGCTGTGTCTCAGCTGCCACGACGGGACCGTGGCCATCGGAAGCACCATCAACAACGGCGCGAAGGCGATGATCGGCGTGGATGGGGCGGGCCGGCTGACGGGTTCATCGGTGCTCGGCGTCGATCTTCGCGACGATCACCCCGTGTCGTTCGCGCCGCTCGCCAACAGCGAAATCGTGGCGCCGCCTTCGGGCAGTCCCGTGAAGCTCGACTCGACGGGCCAGGTGCAGTGCCGCACGTGTCACGACCCGCACCGCATGGACGTCGACACGACGACGCAGAAGTTCCTCGTGATGAACAACTCGGGTTCCGGACTCTGCCTGACGTGCCACAACAAGCAGTACTGGGCGAGCAACCCGAGCACGCACAAGACGTCGACCAAGGCGTTCACGGCGGCGCAGGGCGCGCACACCGGCTACGCGACGGTGACGGCCAACGGGTGCGAGAGCTGCCACAAGCCGCACGGCGCCGGCGTGCCGGAGCGGAACCTGAAAGGGGCGGAGGAGCTCACCTGCGCGAACTGTCACGGCGCGAATGCCATCGGGCGCAACATCGCCGCTGAGTTCCAGAAGGCGTATCGTCATCCGACCTACAGCGTCACGCCGTCGGTTCACGACGCGGCGGAGTCGCCGACGAACGCGGCGCATCCGCTGCCAGAAACTGGCGCGGCCACCGCGCGGCATGCGGAGTGCGCCGACTGCCACAACCCGCACGCCAGCTACGCCGCGACGGCGGCGGCACCGAAGGCGTCGGGCAAGCTCGCCGGCGTCTGGGGCATCGATTCCAACGGCGCGCGCGTACTCCCGAGTGGCGTACCCGCGTCGGTGAACGAGTACGAGATCTGCTACAAGTGTCACGCGGACTCGGCGAACCAGCCGCAAGCCGGCGGTGCCCCGTACCCGCCGTACCCGAATCGTGTCGCCTCGCAGTTCAACAAGCGGCTCCAGTTCGACCCCGCCAACCCCTCGTTCCACCCGATCGAGGCCGCCGGCCGCAACACGACGACCATGCCGAGCCTCCTCGCGCCGTGGACGGTCACGTCGATCGTGACGTGCACCGATTGCCACAGCAACGACACTGGCCCGAAGGCGCCGACACCTGGCGTGGGCCCCTCGGGGCCGCATGGCTCGAACATCAAGCACATCCTCGTGGCGCGGTACGACATGGACAACAGCAACACG
>Ga0070696_100001873_pt1 | contig 13801 bp, 17 predicted proteins | sample KBSK1253metaG_FD_65474 | JGI IMG/M metagenome (GOLD analysis project Ga0070696, IMG submission 65474) | Corn, switchgrass and miscanthus rhizosphere microbial communities from Kellogg Biological Station, Michigan, USA - KBS K1-25-3 metaG | ecosystem: Host-associated > Plants > Roots >... | reverse complement strand
GCGTAGATGTGGTCCTCGATCAGCGGCACGCTCTTTTGCGCGAGCAGCTCGACCAGGCGCTTCTTCGAGGCATCCGACATGGTCGCGCCGATCGGGTTCGACACGTTGGGCATGACGAGCAGCGCCCTCACCGGATGCTCGGCGAGCGCGAGCTCCAGCGCCTCGAGCGAGATGCCCGAGCGCGGATGGGTCGGGATCTCGAGCGCGCGCAGCCCGAGGCTCTGCAGGATCTGCAGGAAGCCGAAATAGGTCGGCGACTCGAGCGCCACCAGGTCGCCCGGCCGGGTGACCGCGCGCAGGCAGAGGTTGATCGCCTCCATGCAGCCGCTGGTGGTGACGAGGTCGCGGTAGTCGACGCGGCAGCCCCAGTCGAGCGCGCGGCGCGCCACCGCGCGGCGCAGGCGCTCGGTTCCCGGCGGCAGGCCGTAGCGGCCGAGCGCGTCGCGCTCGCGCCGCGCCATCGACGAGAGCACGCGCCGCACGCGCTCGAGGGGAAAAAGCTCGGGCGACGGGCAGCCGGAGCCGAAGGCGACGAAGCCCGGGTCGTTGGCGTGCGCGAGCATCGCGTCGGCGAGGTCGTTCACCTCGACCTTCAGCGCGCGCCGCGGCGGGCGCGAGGGCGCCGGCTCCTGCACCGCGGCCGGAAGGCGCCGCACGTAGTAGCCCGACTGCGGCCGCGCCTCGATGATGCCGTTGTCCTCGAGGCGCTGGTAGGCCTGCAGCACGGTGGAGACGCTGCAGCCCTGCTGGTGCGAGAGGCGCCGCACCGAAGGCACGCGCTCGCCCGCGCGCAGGGTGCCGGCGCGGATCAGCTCGTGGATCTGGTCGGCGACCTGGTGATAGAGCGGCGCTTCCAATTCGAGCATGCACCATCCTCCCAAGGCGGCAGCCCAGCGGCCAGACACAGTTCGGGCTCGCCGCGGGCCTAACAGTTGCCTCCGGAGGCAACTGTTATGGACACAGTGTACGGGAGGTGAAGCTGTTCCGGGAGCGATGCCCCGACCTAGGATGGCGCGATGATCCTGCGCCTCAACCGCAACGACTTCCTGCGGCTGCGCGGCGCGCGCGGCGTGGCGATCGAGGTGCTCGAGGGGCGGGTCTGGATCACCGAGGACGGCCGCGCGAGCGACAGCTTCCTCGGACCGGGACGGCGCTACCGCATCGGCGGCGAGGGCCTGGTGCTCGTCGGCACCGAAACCTTCGCCGGCGAGCGCGAGGGCGCAGAGATCGCCCTTACTTCTTCCTAATCAGAAGATCCCTGGGGCATGCCGAGCCCCAGGCGGATCTTCAGGCCCTTGATGGTTTCCTTCACGCTGCCCGAGAGCGGCAGGCTCAGGCGCGCGAGGTCGGCCTCGTGCAGGACGATGCTCATGTCCTTCTCGGCCCACGGCATGCCGGCGCGCTCGGCGGCATGATCCATGGCCCAGTTCTGCGCGCTGCCGTGATGCAGCGCCGCCTGCAGGTGCGCGGCGTCGACGCCCAGCGCCTCGCCCAGGCGCAGGCCCTCGTCGTTCGCCACGATGCAGGCCCACAGGATGAGGTTGTTCACCATCTTGCCGACCTGGCCCGCGCCCGCCGGGCCGAGGTGGAAAATGTCCGAGGCGAAGGCGCTGAACGCGGGCCGGCAGGCCGCGAAGCTCGCCTCGTCGCCGCCGCCGTAGATCAGGAGCTTGCCCTCGCGCGCCGCGGCTTCGCCGCGCGCGAGCGGAATATCGAGCAGCACGATGCCGCGCTCGCCCAGGCGCTCGGCCAGCCGGCGCGCGTAGCGCGGCGCGACGGTCGAGCCGAGGGCCACGATGAGGCGGGGAGGAGGCGCTTCCAGGATCCCCTTCGCGCCGAACAGCGCCGCTTCGATCTCCTGTTCGAATCCCACCGCGATGATGACGAGCTCGCTCGCCTGCGCGACTTCGCGCGGCGAGTCGAGCACCGGTACGCCGAGCGCCAGGGCGTTGCGCCGGGCGGCGTCGAGCGGGTCGTGGCCCGCGACGGTAAATCCCTTGGCAAGGAGATGCCGCGCCATCGGCGCGCCCATTTTGCCCAGGCCCAGGATCCCGATCCTGCTTATTGTGCTCATGGCGATATCACAGGGTATATTCCCGGCAGGAGGCTACTACAGACAATGAAGATCGCACGCTTTGCTGCTTTGATCGTTCTTTCGCTCGCTACGGTTCCCGCGCTTGCGCAGGGCTGGCCGCAGCGCCCGGTCAAGTTCATCCTGTCGCTCGGTCCCGGCTCCGGCGCCGACATCGGCGCGCGTCTCTATGCCGACCGCCTCACCAAGCTGTGGGGGCAGCCCGTCGTGGTGGAGAACCGTCCCGGCGGCGACGGCGTCATCGCCATCAACGCCGTCATCCAGGCGAAGGACGATCACACGCTGCTGTGGGGGCCGACGGCGAACTTTGTCGGCCACCCGTACAGCCTCGAAGCCATGCCTTACGACCCGAAGGAGCTCGTGCCGGTCGCGCGCGTCACGGGCACGGTGGTCACGCTCGGCGTGCCGGCGAGCATGAACATCGGGTCCCTGAAGGAGCTTCTCGCGACTGCGAAGCAGAAGAAGGGCTGGCTCAACTGGACCACCGCGGTGACGATGACCGACATCATCCTCGAGGGCTTCCTCCAGAGCCAGGGCATCGAGGCGGCGCACGTGCGCTACAAGCAGCCGGCGGAGGCGGTGAACGACCTCGTCAGCGAGCGCATCCAGCTCTACAGCTCGGCGTACGCGATCGTGCGGGCGCAGGCGCAGCCGGGGGGCAAGGTCAAGCTCCTCGCAGTGCAGGCGCGCAAGCGCGTGCCGGGGCTCGAGCTGCCGACGGTGTCGGAGCTCGGCTTCCCTGGGCTCGACTTCGAGGGGCTGGTCGGCATCATCGCCGCGCGTTCGAGCAACCTGCCCAACACAGCGCGCGATCGCATCGGCGCCGGCATCAAGACCGTGTCGAAGGATCCTTTCGTCGCCGAGCGGCTCGCGGCGACCGCGCAGCTCAACACGCCCGGCGACGCGGCGGAGTTCGCCGCCTCGATCGACGAGCAGGTGAAGCAACTCGCCGAGTCGGCGAAGCGCCTGGGCCTCAAGCCGAAGCAGTAGCTAGAGCTTTTTCAGGCGGTAGAGGAGCTCAAGCGCCGCGCGCGGCGTGAGCTCGTCGGGGTTGACCTTCGCCATCTCCTCGCGCAGAGCGTCGGTCTCGAGCTCTTCCTCCGCCGGCTTGGTCGTTGAAAACAAGTCCGCGGTGTTGCCGCGCGTGATGCTCGACTCTTCCAGAAGCTGCAGGTACTTCTTCGCCTGCCGGATCACCGGTTTGGGCACGCCCGCGAGGCCCGCGACCTGCAGCCCGTAGCTCTGGCTCGCCGGGCCTTCCTCGACCGCGTGCAGGAACACGACGCTGTCCTTGTGCTCGATCGCGTCGAGGTGCACGTTGGCGATCTCCTTGTATTCGAGCGCAAGGCGCGTGAGCTCGAAGTAGTGCGTCGCAAAAAGACTCGAGGATTTGTTTTTCTCAGCCAAATGCTTTGCAATGGCCCAAGCGAGGGCCAGACCGTCGAACGTGGAGGTCCCGCGCCCGACCTCGTCCATCAGCACCAGGCTCTTCTCGGTCGCGTTGTGCAGGATCGAGGCGCTCTCGGTCATCTCCACCATGAAGGTCGAGCGCCCGCCGGCGAGGTCGTCGGCCGCGCCGATGCGGGTGAAGATCTGGTCGATCGGGCCGATGCGCGCGGCCCTCGCCGGCACGTAGGCGCCGATGTGCGCCATGAGCGTGATGAGGGCCACCTGGCGCATGTAGGTCGATTTGCCGCCCATGTTGGGCCCGGTGATGAGCAGCAGGCGGCGCGTCGGCGCGAGGCGGCAGTCGTTGGCGATGAAGGGATCGCTCGTTTGCTCCTTTTGGCCCTCGACCACCGGATGGCGCCCGCCCTCGATCTCGATCACCTGCTCGTCGACGAAGTGCGGCCGCGCGTAGTTGCGCTTCAGCGCCGTGGCCGCGAAGCTGGACAGCACGTCGGCGAGCGCCAACGCCTTTGCAATTCGCAGAAAAACAGGAACGTGCTTCTGGAGCGATTCCAGGAGCTCGTCGTAGAGGGACTTCTCCAGGGCTAACGCGCGCTCGCGCGCCGAGAGCGCCTTGTCCTCGAAGCTCTTCAGCTCGGGCGTGATGTAGCGCTCGGCGTTCTTCAGCGTCTGGCGCCGCCGGTACTCGGCCGGGATCTTGTCGGCGTGCGAGTTCGTGACCTCGATGTAATAGCCGTGCACCGAGTTGTAGGCCACGCGCAGGTTCGGGATGCCGGTGCGCTCGCGCTCCTTGGCCTCGAGCGCCACCAGGAACTCACCCGCGTTCGACTGCAGGCCGCGCAGCTCGTCGAGCTCCGCGCTGTAGCCCTCGGCGATGACCCCGCCGTCCTGCACGCGCGCGGCCGGTTCGGTTTTGATCGATGTCTCAAGCAATGAGAGACAGTCGACAGGCGTGACGAGATCCAGCCTTAGTTGAAGCAAAAGCGCGGAAAGAGGCGGCAGCGCGGCCACCATGTCCGGCAGCAGCTTCAGCGTTTCGCGGAGGCCGGCGAGCTCGCGCGGGCGCACGCTTTTCAGCGCGAGGCGTGCCGTGATCCGCTCGACGTCGGAGGCGTGCCGCAGCACCGATTGAACCTGCGAGGAATGCTTTTCGAGGCACGCCATGGCCTCGTGCCGCGCCACCAGCACGGCGCGATCTCGCAGCGGGTGATGCAGCCAGTGGCGCAGGAGCCGGCTGCCCATGCCGGTGGCGCATTCATCGAGCAGCGAGAACAGCGTCGGCGCGGGCTCGCCGCGCAGCGTCTCGGTGAGCTCGAGGTTGCGGCGCGTCGCCGCGTCCAGGCGCACGTACTCGCCGGCACGCTCGGCGGTGACCGCGGTGACGTGGGCGAGGGCCTGGCCCTGCGTCTTGCCCGCGTACTCGAGCAGCGCGCCGCACGCGCCGATGGCGAGCGTCAGGTCCTCGCAGCCGAAGCCGGCCAACGTCGCCGCGCCGAGCTGCTTGAGCAGCTTCTTCCTTCCGCTGTCGACGTCGAACTGCCAGGGCGCCAGCCGCGTAACGAACCATCCATCGAGGTGCGAGTCGTCGGCAAGCAGAACCTCGGCTGGATCGATGCGGCGCAGCTCGTTCGCGAGCGCCTGCGGCGCGATCTCGGCCACGCGCAGCGCGCCGCTCGCGAGCGAGAGCCACGCTAGACCTACTGTCGTCTTATCCCTGTGAAGGGAAAGCAGGACGTTGTCGGCCTTGTCGTCGAGCAGCGCAGGATCGGTGAGCGTCCCGGGCGTGACGATCCGCGTCACCTGCCGATCCACCGGGCCTTTCGAGGTCGCCGGGTCGCCGATCTGCTCGGCGATCGCCACCGACTGGCCGAGCTTCACCAGCTTCGCCAGGTACTGCTCGACCGAGTGCACCGGCACGCCCGCCATCTTCACCGGCGCCCCGGCCGAGGCGCCGCGCTGCGTCAGCGTGAGATCGAGCAGGCGCGACGCCTTTTCCGCGTCGTCGTAGAAAAGCTCGTAGAAGTCCCCCATCCGGTAGAACACCAGGATGTCGGGGTGCTCGCTCTTGATGCGAAAGTACTGCTGCATCATTGGCGTGTGGTCTAACTGCCTGTCGTTCAAGACTTCTTTCTCGGCTGTTTATTGGACGTCTAAACGAGATCGAGCGGCCGGCGGCAAAAGCCGGATTGTACGCGGCGGAGCGCGTCTGCTTATCGGCTACGGCTCGTCGCGAGGCGCCTCGCTCGTGGCATCAAAAAGCTGGACAGGACGGTTCCGATTGATGAAACTGCCTCGATGAGAATCGCTGCCATCCGTATCCCTTGGGCGGCGATGCTCATGCTCGTGGCGGCGCAGCTCGCGTTCCTTGCGCCGCGCTCGGCGCTCGCCCACGAAGGCGCGCACCACGGCGCGCATCACGGCGCGCACGCGCATCCTGGCCGCAGCGTCACCGCCGATGCGAGCTTTACGACGCCGTGCCCGGGTGGATCGGGTCATTCCTGCGGCTGCGGCAATCTCGATGTACTGGCGGACGACGACGGGACGCCTTGCATCGCCGTTTGCTTTTCGCGGCCGTGCGCCGGCATTAAGACAAACCGCACCAAGCGGACCTATTCCGAGAGCTTCTTTCCCGTGGCGTGCGCGCTCGCGCACGCCCAGCCCCGCGCGCCTCCGTCCGCGGTCTGACGAGCTTCATCTTCGGCGCCCGGTGTTTCACCGGGCGTCGCGTTCAGACTTTCCAGGAGGAGATCGATATGCAGTTGAAGACGTTTCGCGCCGGCATGGCGCGCGCATGCATCGCATCCGTTATTACCCTCGCCGGGTCTGCCGCAACCGAGCCCGTGTTTGCGCACGGCTTTGCGGGAAAGCGCTTTTTCCCGGCGACTCCCACCATCGAAGACCCCTTCGTCGCCGACGAGCTGTCGCTGCCTACCATCACCAGACGCAAGAGCGCCGCCTCCGGCGACGAGCCGGCGACGACGGAAACGCAAACTTCGGCGGAGCTCGCCAAGCGCATCACGCCGGACTTCGGCATCGGCATCGGCGTAACCCACCTCCGGCTGCAGCCCGAAGGCGGCGACACCCAGCGCGGCTTCGACAATCTCGAAGCGAGCGTGAAATACCAGTTCTACAAGAGCGATGCGCATGAAGCGATCGTCTCGGCCGGCATGGACTGGGATATCGGCGGCACCGGCGCGAAGCGCGTCGCGGCGGAATCCTTCAGCACCTTGACGCCGACGCTCTTCTTCGGCAAGGGCCTGGGCGAGCTGCCGGAGGGCGCGAAGTACCTGCGGCCCTTCGCCGTCACCGGGCTCGCCGGCATCGCGATCCCTTCGCGCTCCAGCACCTCGAGCGCCGGCGACGACGGCGAGCTCACGGTCGAGCGCCATCCGCACGTGCTGAAGACCGGCCTTGCCATCGAGTACAGCGTCCCGTACCTGCAGTCGTTCGTGAAGGACGCGGGATTGCGCGCGCCGTTCAACCGCCTGATCCCGCTTGTGGAGATAGCGCTCGAGAAGCCGCTCGATCGCGGCCGCGGCCCGACCACCGGCACGCTCAATCCGGGCATCCTCTGGGCGGGGCGCTATATGCAGCTCGGCCTCGAGGCCGTGATCCCGGTCAACTCGGCCACCGGAGGAAAAAACGGCATCCTTTTCCAGGTGCACTTTTTCCTCGATGACCTGTTTCCGCGGAGCATCGGTCGGCCGCTGCTCGGCAACTGACATGCGCATCGCGCTGCGCGCCTTGGCACTGCTCGCGGTGCTCGCCGTGCCGCTGGCGGCAATGGCCCACGCGTTTCTCGACCATGCGGAGCCCGCCGTTGGCAGCAAGGTGCACGGCGCTCCGCCGGGCGTGAAGCTGTGGTTCACGCAGGAGCTCGAGGCCGCGTTCAGCACGGTGCGCGTCGTCGACCAGGAGGGCAAGCGGGTCGACCGCGGCGATCCGCGCGTCGACCAGCGGGACCGCACGATCCTGGAAGTCTCGCTGCCTGCGCTTGCTCCCGGACGTTACCGGGTGACGTGGCGCGTCGTGTCGGTCGACACGCACGTCACCGAGGGCGACTTCACTTTCGACGTGGCACCCTGAGCGGGTCATGCAGGCGCTGACGATCGCGACGCGCACGCTGCACTTCGCCGCGGTCATCGCGCTGTTCGGCGAATTCGTCTTCCTTCTCTACGTCGCCGATCGGGCTTTCGCCGCGGTTTCACCGCCGGCAAACGCTGCGCGAGCCGCGGCGGGGCGACGGACGCTTTGCGTCGCCGGCTGGTCGATCGCCGCCGCGCTCGTTTCAGCCGTTCTTTGGCTCGGCCTCGAGGCCGCCGAGATGAGCGGCGCGGGCATGCCGGCAGCGTTGCGAGCCGAGACGCTCGCTACGGTTCTTGAGCGAACCGGGTTCGGGCGGGTGTGGGCCTTGCGTCTCGGGCTGGGCGTCGCGATAGCGCTGCTGCTGTTGTTCGGGCGGCACAGGATGCAGGCGTCCCAGCCACTGGGGCTCGCCACGGCGCTCCTTGCGGGCGTGCTGCTCGCAACGCTGGCATGGGCCGGTCACGCGGCCGGCGAGCGCGGCGCAGATCGCGTCGTCCATCTTTCGGCCGATGCGGTGCATCTCGTTGCCGCGGGCGCCTGGCTCGGCACGCTTCCCGGCCTCGCTTGGCTGCTCGCGCGTGCGCGCGAGCCGAAAGATCTCGAGCCGGCCGCAATCGCCGCACGACGCTTTTCGGCGCTCGGCGTCACGAGCGTCAGCGCGCTCGTCCTGACCGGCATCGCGAACGCCTGGTATACGGTGGGCGCTCCGGCTTCCTTGCTCGGCACAACCTATGGCCGCTTGCTCCTCATGAAGCTCGTCCTCGTCGCAGCCATGGTGGCGCTTGCGGCGGTCAACCGAACGCGCCTCACGCCCCGACTGGCGAGCGAAACGGGCATCGCCGCGGCCCGCGAGCTGCGGCGCAATGCGATCGCGGAAGCGGTGTTCGGCGTTGCAGTGCTGGCAATCGTCGGGTTGCTCGGCATCACCGTTCCCGCCGTCCACGCGCACATGCACATGTGAGCAGCGGGCGCCGAAGCGGCGCCCGCTGCCCGGTACTTCGCGCCTAGTAGCGCGGACTGCTGCCGCTCGGCGGGTACGAGCTGCTGCCGCTGCTCGACGAGCCGCTCGGGTAGGAGCTGCTGCTCGAGGCGCTGCCCTTGGGGCAGTTGGCGCCGGTGCAATCCGAGGCGCTCGATCCGCTCGTGCCGCCGGTCGTGGCCGAAGCGCTCCCGCTGCCGCTGCCGGAGGCCGATGCGCCGGAGCTCGGCGACGTGGGCGCGCCGGTGCTGCCTCCGCTTCCGGTCGAGGCGCCCGCAGACGTGGTGCTGCCAGCGTTGCTTCCGCTCTGCGCGCAGGCCGCGGCCAGCATGGCCGCAGCGACGGCGACCCCGATTGCTTTCAAGACCATATGGAACCTCCTTGGTTGGTGAAGCACTTCGGGTAAAGCAAGGGCAGTGCCCGAACAATGCCGAGAATAACACGCGCGCCAGCAAGCGCAGTGCCTGCGCGATTCTCCCGACTATGTCGCGTTGGAATTCTTTCGCAGCGTTCCGCTCTAATCCCGATCCTTCCGTTTTCGGTGACCCGCGTTATCGCCATGAGCAATTCACCGCACCAAGAGACGATCGAATCATCGTGACCGCAATCACTTCTCGAACCGGCATCGTTGCCCATATCAACGTCTTCACCGTCGCGCCGGAGAAGCAGCAACTGCTCATCGACTCTCTTATCGAGACGATAAACGCGGCTCGCACCGTGCCCGGATGGCTGTCGGCGAGGCTTCACCGCAGCTACGACGGAACGCGCGTGGTCAATTACGTGCAGTACGAGAGCCAGGAGGCCGCGCAAGCCGTTCTGAGGCACCTCGCTGCCGGGGGTTACCTCAAGCGCAATACGGAGCTCGGAGCGGTTGCGCCGGGACAATACGAGGTGGTCTACACGCTGGAAAAGGAGTAGCCGAGCTTGCGCATCGCCTCCTTAGCGAGCGACAAAACCTCACCGACCGATTCCCTGCCGATCCGACGCTTCGCCAGCGAGCACGACTGGGCCGCGTGGCTCGAGCGCAACCACGACCGATCGCCCGGGCTCTGGCTGCAGATCGCCAAGAAAGGTGCGAACGTGGCCTCGGTGTCATATCCCGAAGCGCTCGACGTGGCGCTCTGCTACGGATGGATCGACGGGCAGAAGCGTGCGCAGAGCGATACGTTCTGGTTGCAGAAATTCGGCCGGCGCACGAAAACAAGTCTTTGGTCGCGCATCAACCGCGAGAAAGCGCTCGCGCTCGTCGCGGCGGGCAGGATGCGACCGCCCGGGATGAAGGAGATGCGGCGCGCGAAGGCCGACGGCCGGTGGAAGGGCGCCTACGATTCGGCGCGCGCCGCCACGGTGCCCGAGGACTTGGAGAGGGCGCTGAAGCGCAACGCGAAGGCGCGGCGCTTCTTCGCAGCGCTGGATCGCGCCAATCGCTACGCGATCCTCTTCAGGCTGCAGACGGCGAAGAAGGCCGAAACACGGGCGCGGCGTCTCGCCGATTTCCTGGAGATGCTCGAGGGCGGCCGCAAGATCCACGAGGTGCCGCGCAAGCGGCGGCCTTATCCGTAGATGAGCGCGCCGGCAATCACGGCGCTGTCGGCGGCGATCCAGGCGATGCAGGCAAGGTAGATGTTGCGGTCGCGCTGCCGCAGGCCGTGCCAGAACCATAGCAGCGCGGACAGGAGATACGCGCCCCAGGAGGCGACGGATACGCCCGCGGCCTGATGCGCGACCCAGATGGTCCAGATCTGCGGCCCTGTCATCACGATCGTGAACACTGACATGGCTCCGAGCGCCCGGCGCAGCATGGTCTCGGGGATGGAGCTGTGAGGGGCGGGGTTTGCCGGCTGCGGAGCCATCGTGTCCTCCAGCTTGGAAAGGTCTAAGTTATTGTATTGCCGGCTGGAACGCGGCCGCGAGTCGCGCCATCCAATGGCGGTACCGTATATGAGGATGCAATGACCCAACCCCTACCACGCGCCGGTTCGACGGAGGTACCCGAAGCCGAGCTCGCTCGGCGCGTCGCCGCGGGCGACCAGGCGGCCTTCGAAGCTCTGATGCGCAAGCATAACCGGGCGCTCTTTCGCACTGCGCGGGCGATCCTGCGCGACGACGCCGAAGCCGAGGATGCGCTGCAGGAGGCGTATCTGCGGGCCTACCGGACGATCGGCACCTATCGTGGCGAGGCGCGGCTTTCGACCTGGCTCGCGCGCGTGGTGGCAAACGAGGCGCTGATGCGGCTGCGCAAGCAGGCGAGGCGCAGCGCCATAGTCCCGCTCCTGGCGGGTGTGGCGGTGGAGGAGCTCAACGAGATCGCGGAAGGCAGTATGGAGAAAAGTCCCGAGAGTTCGGCGCGCCGCGCCGAGATGAGGAAGCTTCTGGAAGAGCGCATCGATGCGCTGCCGGGCGCCTACCGCGCAGTGTTCATGCTGCGCGCGGTCGAGGAGTATTCGGTGGAGGAGACGGCGTCGATCCTGCAGATCCCCGAGGCCACGGTGCGCTCGAGGTTCTTCCGCGCCCGCAGCCTGCTGCGCGAGGGCCTCGCCTCCGAGGTCGACCTCGCGTGCGAGGACGCGTTCGCGTTTGCCGGCGAGCGCTGCGACCGGGTCGTGGCGCGGGTGATGGAGCGCCTCGCCGGGGAGCCGTCGCGATGAACATGCCGGTCGAGACCCTCACCGATCCGATCGCCGAGTACGCGCGCGCCATGCTCGCTCACCTGGGCGAGGACGCGCACCGCCCCGGTCTCGCCGACACGCCCAAGCGCTTCGCCAACGCGATGCGCTTTCTCACCGAAGGCTACGAAGCCGAGCCCGAAGACGTGGTGGGCGGCGGCATTTTCGAGGCCGAGGGCGACGGCGTGGTGCTGGTGCGCGACGTCGAGTTCCATTCGCTGTGCGAGCATCACCTGCTGCCCTTCTTCGGGCGCGTGCACGTCGCCTATCTTCCGGGCGAGCGGATCATCGGCCTGTCGAAGATCCCGCGCATCGTGGATCTCTACGCGCGCCGCCTGCAGGTGCAGGAGCGCATCACCGAGCAGGTGGCCGACGCGCTCGTGAGGCTGCTGCAGCCGAAGGGCGTCCTGGTGCTCGCCGAAGCGCGCCATCTGTGCATGGCGATGCGCGGCGTCGAGAAGCAGCTCTCCGTCACGGCCACGCGCACGCTGCGCGGCTGCTACGCCCACGATGCCGTGGCGCGTCAGGAGGTTCTCTCCATGATCAAAACCTAGGTACGCTCGTTGCTTGAGCCCGGGAACACACAGGAGGTTCCCATGAGCAAATCCCCGGGACATCAGAAGATGCCTTCGCACAAGGTCGAGGAAAAGCGCGCCGGCGAGAGAGTGAAGGTCGAGGTGGGCGGCCAGCCGATCGCGGATTCGAGCGACGTCGTGCGCGTCGATGAGGACGGCAGCCCGAGCCGCTACTACTTCCCACGCTCGGACGTCAAGATGGATCTCCTGGAGCGCTCGAGCACGACTTCCCAGTGCCCGTTCAAGGGCACCGCGAGCTACTTCAACCTGAAGCTCGGCGGGCGCAAGCTTGAGGATGCGGTCTGGAGCTACGAAGACCCATACGACGAGCACCGCGGCCTCAAGGACCGGCTCGCCTTCTACGACGACAAGATCAAGGAGATCCAGATCAAGGAGATCCAGGTCAGGCCGCAGCCCGCGCGCGGCTCCTGAGCATCACTGCCTATCGCGCGCGTCCGTGGGATGCGCGGGAAGGTTCTCTGCCGTAGAGCTTTCTGAGCTCGCCCTTGGCGCGTTCCAGCACCTTGCGCTGCGAGCTCGACAGGCCACGGCACGCGGGCTGCGCTTGGTAAACACGTTCTTCTCGAGGTCGAGCGCGTTGCTCGCGCGCATCACGCGCGCGGACCAGCGGTGCGTTGAGGCGCTTGCCCCTGCCGGCGATGATGGAATGGATGTTGCACCGCTACGGGAATCAAATTCACGGGGGGAAACCATGCTGAACGGAAAGAGAGTGGCGATCCTCGTCGCCGAAGGCTTCGAGCAGTCTGAGATGGTCGGGCCGCGCACGGCGCTCGAGCAGGCCGGCGCCCATACCGATATCGTCTCGCCGGCGAACGACGAGGTGCAGGGCTGGAACCATTTCGACAAGGGCGATCGCTTCAACGTCGACGTGGAGATCGACGAGGCGGCGGCGGACGAATACGACGCCTTGCTGCTGCCCGGCGGCGTCGCGAATCCGGACCAGCTGCGCACGAATCCCAAGGCGGTGCAGTTCGTGCGCGAGTTCGTCGAGAGCGGAAAGCCGGTCGGCGTCATCTGCCACGGGCCGTGGACGCTGATCGAGGCGGGGGCGGTCAAGGGCCGCACGCTCACTTCGTGGCCGTCCCTGAAGACCGATCTCACGAATGCCGGTGCCAAATGGGTCGACCGCGAAGTCGTGACCGACCGGGGCTTGGTGTCGAGCCGCAAGCCCGCGGACATTCCCGCGTTCAGCCGCAAGCTGATCGAGGAGATCGGCGAGGGGCAGCACGCGCGCCAGCGCACCGCGGCCTAGCCATGCCGATCAGGCTCGAGGACCTGCTCTTCAGCCTGGAGGAGCGGTTCTGGACCGAGGGCGCGGCCTATTACCAGAGCAATCTGGCGACAGCGGCCATCATGGTGTTTCCCGACCCGGCGGGCGTGCTGGTGAAGGACGAGATCGCCTCCTCACTCGGCCGGGGCACGCGGTGGTCGGACGTTGCGCTGGAGGAGCACCGGTTGCTCGAGCTGAGCGAGCGCGCCGCCGTCGTGACCTACAAGGCGACGGCGAAGCGCGCAGAAGGCGGCGAGCGGTACGTGGCGCGCGCGAGCAGCGCCTACGTGCGCGACGGCAGCGGCTGGAAGCTCGCCTTCCATCAGCAGACGCCGCTCTAGCCCGCTAGATCAGCGCTTCGAGGCGGATCGGCAGGTCGCGCACGCGCCGGCCGGTGGCGTGGAACACCGCGTTCGCGATCGCCGCCGGGATGCCGGTGATGCCGATCTCGCCGATGCCCCGGGCGCCCACCGGATTGAACCTGCGGTCGTCCTCGTCGCAGAAGCTGACGTCGATCGTGCCGATGTCGGCGTTCACCGGCACGTGGTACTCGGCGAAGTTGGCGTTGGCGAAGCGGCCGTAGCGCTCGTCGAGCAGCGACTCCTCGGTGAGCGCCATGCCCACGCCCCAGACCAGGCCGCCGATGAGCTGGCTGCGCGCGAGCTTCGCATTCATGACGCGCCCGACGCTGTAGGCGGCGAC
>Ga0070696_100001872_pt1 | contig 13803 bp, 9 predicted proteins | sample KBSK1253metaG_FD_65474 | JGI IMG/M metagenome (GOLD analysis project Ga0070696, IMG submission 65474) | Corn, switchgrass and miscanthus rhizosphere microbial communities from Kellogg Biological Station, Michigan, USA - KBS K1-25-3 metaG | ecosystem: Host-associated > Plants > Roots >... | reverse complement strand
GTCCTCACCATGGGCCCCGAGCAGGCGGCCACCGCCGTGAAGAAGTCGCTGCAGATGGGCGCCGACGCGGGCGTGCACGTGGCTGACGACGCGATCGCCGGCTCCGACGCGGCCGCGACGTCGCTGGTGCTGGCCGCGGCCATCACGAAGCTGGGGGAGGAGAGCCCGGTGGACCTGGTGCTCACCGGCATGGCGTCCACCGACGGCACGATGTCCGTGGTGCCGGCGATGCTGGCCGAGCGCCTGTCGCTTCCCCAGGTCACTTACGCCTCGCAGCTGACCGTCGAGGGCGACGGTGCCGGCGCGACCGTGAGCATCCGCCGCGATGGCGACACCTCCACGCAAGCGATCGCCGCGACCCTGCCGGCGGTCGTCAGCGTGACCGACCAGATCAACGAACCGCGCTACCCGTCATTCAAGGGGATCATGGCGGCCAAGAAGAAGCCCGTGACGACCTGGACGCTCGCGGACCTGGGCGTCGACGCCTCGCAGGTCGGCCTGGACGCCGCCTGGACGACCGTCGACGAGGTCACCGCGCGGCCGCCGCGTGAGAAGGGCCAGATCGTCACCGACGACGGCGACGGCGGGGAGAAGCTGGCCGAGTTCCTCGTCGCCCGTAAGTTCGTCTGAGCACGGCAAGCCCGAAGGAGAGAACGGAAATGAGTGAGGTCCTCGTGCTCGTCGACCACGTCGACGGTGCCGTGCGCAAGACCACGAGCGAGCTGCTGACGATCGCGGCCCGCCTGGGGCAGCCGAGTGCCGTGCTGGTCTCCGCTCCGGGCGGCGGCGCCTTCGAGGCGGCGTTGCCGACGCTGGCGGCCTACGGCGCGGTCAAGGTGTACCGGGTGGAGTCGGCCGATGTGGTGGACCACCTGGTCGCGCCGATCGCCGAGGTGCTGGCCCAGCTGGTCGAGCGCACGTCTCCGGCCGCCGTGCTGGTGCCGTCGAGCGCCGACGGCAAGGAGGTGGCGGCGCGGCTGGCCATCAAGACCGGCTCGGGCCTGGTGACCGACGCCAGCGACGTGCAGGCCGGCGACTCCGGCCCGGTCGCGACGCAGTCGGTGTTCGCCGGCTCGTACACCGTCACCAGCCGCGTCACTCACGGCACGCCGATCATCGCGGTCAAGCCGAACTCCGCCACCCCGGAGAAGACCGACGGCGCGCCGGACCAGGTGGCCGTCGAGACGCTCGACGTGACGGTGAGCGACGCGGCCAAGGGCGCCCGGATCACCGACCGCCGGCCCCGCGAGAAGTCGGGTCGTCCCGAGCTCACCGAGGCGGCCATCGTCGTCTCGGGCGGCCGCGGCACCGGCGGGGACTTCTCCCAGGTCGAGGCCTTCGCCGACGCGCTCGGCGCGGCGGTGGGGGCGTCGCGGGCCGCGGTCGACGCCGGCTGGTACCCGCACGCCAACCAGGTGGGGCAGACCGGCAAGACCGTCTCGCCGCAGCTCTACGTCGCCAACGGCATCTCCGGCGCGATCCAGCACCGGGCCGGCATGCAGACGTCCAAGACGATCGTCGCTGTCAACAAGGACGAGGAGGCGCCGATCTTCGAGCTCGTCGACTTCGGTGTCGTCGGCGACCTCGCCACCGTCCTGCCGCAGGCCACGGAGGCCATCGCGAAGGCCAAGGGCTGACGCAGACCTAGACTTCAGGCGTGACGGTCTATCTCGACCATGCGGCGACCACCCCCATGGTCGACGCCGCGGTGCAGGCGATGTGCTCCGAGCTCGCTCTCGTCGGCAACCCGTCGTCCTTGCACACCGCCGGACGACGGGCCCGCCGGGTCGTCGAGGAGTCGCGTGAGCTGCTGGCGGCGTCGCTCGGTGCTCGTCCCAGCGAGGTCGTGTTCACCTCGGGCGGCACGGAGGCCGACAACCTGGCGGTGATCGGCGGGTACAGCGCGAGACGGGCCGCCGACCCCCGGCGCCGACGCGTCCTCACCAGCGCCGTGGAGCACCACGCCGTGATGGACTCGGTGCAGTGGCTGGCCGACCACGCCGACGCTGAGGCCGTCTGGCTGCCGGTCGACCGCCTCGGCCGGGTCGACCTGGAGGCCCTGCGCGAGGCCATCGAGAGCGACCCGGAGAGCGTCGCCCTGGTCAGTGTCATGTGGGCGAACAACGAGGTCGGCACGCTGCAGCCGATCGAGGACGTCGTCGAGCTGGCGCACGCCCACGGCATCCCGGTCCACACCGACGCCGTGCAGGCGGTCGGCCACGTGCCGGTGGACTTCGCCGCGTCGGGGGTCGACCTGCTGTCGTTGACGGGCCACAAGCTCGGCGGGCCGATGGGCGCCGGGGCGCTGCTGGCCGTCCGCGGCGCGGCGCTGGCGCCCGTGCAGCACGGCGGCGGGCAGGAACGCGGCGTGCGCAGCGGCACGCTCGACGCGCCGGCGATCCGGGGGCTCTCGGTGGCCGCGCAGGTCGCCACGGCCGAGCTGACGTCGTCCATGGCGCGGGTCACCGCCCTGCGCGATCGGCTCATCGACGGCATCCTGCGCGCGGTGCCGGACGCCGTCCTGCACGGCGACCCGACCGACCGGCTGCCTGGCAACGTCAACGTGGGATTCCCGGGCTGCGAGGGCGACTCGTTGCTCTACCTGCTCGACGCCCAGGGCATCGAGTGCTCCACGGGCTCGGCCTGCCAGGCCGGCGTGCCGCAGCCCAGCCACGTGCTGCTGGCCATGGGCGTGCCGGACGACCTGATCCGCGGCGCCCTGCGGCTCACGCTCGGGCACAGCACCACCGAGGCGGACCTCGACGCGGCCCTGGCCGTGCTGCCGGCCGCGGTCGAGCGGGCGCGCGGGGCCGGCCTCGCCAGCAGGGTGGGCTGATGCGCGTCCTGGCCGCCGTGAGCGGTGGGGTCGACTCGGCCGTCGCCGCCGCTCGCGCCGTCGACGCCGGGCACGACGTCGTCGCCGTCCACCTCGCCCTGTCCCGTCAGCCGGCGACGCTGCGGATGGGCGCGCGTGGCTGCTGCACCCTCGAGGACGCCGGCGACGCGCGACGGGCCGCCGACGTGCTCGGCATCCCGTTCTACGTCTGGGACCTCGCCGAGCGTTTCCAGGCCGACGTCATCGACGACTTCGTGGCCGAGTACGAGGCGGGCCGCACCCCCAACCCGTGCCTGCGCTGCAACGAGAAGATCAAGTTCAGCGCGCTGCTGGAGAAGGCTGTGGCGCTGGGCTTCGACGCCCTGTGCACCGGCCACTACGCCCGCCTCGCGCGGGACGAGCAGGGCCGCGTGCAGCTGCACCGGGCGGTCGACCCGGCCAAGGACCAGTCGTACGTCCTCGGGGTGCTCACGGCCGACCAGCTCGCGCGGGCGATGTTCCCGCTCGGCGAGAGCCGCAAGACCGAGGTGCGCGCCGAGGCCGCGGCCCGGGGGCTCGCGGTCGCCGAGAAGCCGGACAGCCACGACATCTGCTTCGTCGCCGACGGCCGCACCCAGCACTGGCTGGAGCAGCGGCTCGGGCAGCGTCCGGGACACGTCGTGGACGAGGACGGCCAGGTGCTGGGGGAGCACACCGGCGCGTACGGGTTCACGGTCGGCCAGCGGAAGGGCCTGCACCTCGGCACCCCTGCCGCCGACGGCCGCCCCCGGTACGTCCTCGACGTGCAGCCGGCGACCGGCACGGTCGTCGTCGGCTCCGCCGAGCGTCTCGACGTCGACCGGATCCGCGCCCTGCGGCCACGGTGGTGCGGCGCCGCCCCGGTCGGCGCGGTCGACGTGCTCGCCCAGGTCCGGGCGCACGGCGCACCCGTGAGCGCCACCGCGGAGGTCGTCGCCGGGGCGCGCGGACCCGAGGTCGCGGTCCGGCTGCACCGCCCGGTTCGCGGTGTCGCGCCCGGGCAGTCCGTGGTCCTCTACGACGGCAGCCGGGTGCTCGGCGCGGCCACGATCGCCTCCACCAGCCGCGAGCCGTGACGGATCTGCCCCGCGGGTCGGCGTCCGGCGTCGGCTCGCTGCCCGGCACCGACGTCGCCGCCGCGCTGCGCCTGGTGCGCGAGGTGCTCATGTCGCCGTCGCCGTCCGACAGCTCGCGCGCGAGCGGCGTGCCCTTCCTGCCGGAGCTGCCGGGACGCGGGCCGGGAGCCGACCTCGTCGGGCGCGCAGCCGTGCGGCTGGTGGACCTGCCGGTCGACCTCCAACCCTCGGGCTGGCGGTTGGTCGAGCGACCCGGCCACGACATGCGCCGGGCCGCAGCGTTCTGGCGGGAGGACCTCGACCGGATGGCGGAGGCGGCCGACGGCTGGGCCGGACCGGTGAAGGTGCAGCTGGCCGGACCCTGGACACTCTCCGCGAGCCTGTGGCTGCCGCGGGGGGAGCGTGCCGCCTCCGACGCCGGTGCCCGCCGTGACCTGGTGGAGTCCAGCGCCGAGGCGGTCCGGGCCCTGGTGGCCGACCTGCTCGCCGCGGTGCCGGGCGCGGAGGTCGTCGTGCAGGTCGACGAGCCGTCGTTGCCCGCGGTGCTGGACGGCGCGCTGCCGAGCGCGTCCGGCCTGCGCCGCGTGCGCTCGGTGCCGGCGCCGGAGGTGAGCGATGGGCTGGCGCTGGTGGTGAGGGCGGCACGCCAGGCCGGGGCCGCCACGGTCGTCCACTGCTGCGCCGACGACCCGCCCGTGGCGCTGCTGCGCCGCGCCGGCGCCGACGGCCTCAGCCTCGACACGACCCGGCTCACGCCGTCCGGCTGGGAGTCGGTCGCCGCCGCGGTCGAGGACGGCGTGGCGCTGTGGGCCGGCGCGGTGCCGACCGTCGACGCTGCGGGCCGTGCCGATGCGGCGCAACGAGTCGACGCGGCCGCCGACGCCTTGGTGAGGGCCTGGCGGGACGTCGGTCTCGGCCTGCCGCTGCTCGCCGACGTGCTCGTCACGCCGGCCTGCGGCCTTGCCGGCGCCACCCCCGCCGCAGCTGCCGCAGCCCTGCACGCCGCCGTCGCCGTGCAGGGCCGGCTCGCCGAGCGGGCAGCCGGCTGAGGCAGCCGATGTCGGTGCCCACCGGCAGAATGTGGGCGTGACGAGCCCACAGCAGGACGTGCCCGAGCAGGCCATCGAGGGGGATTCGGGGGGGCCCCACGCGCCGGTCCCGGACGACGTCCGGCACCGGTGGACCGAGCTCGCTGACGAGGTGCGCGGCCACCGGTTCGCCTACTACGTGCGCGACGCCCCGACGATCAGCGACGGCGCCTTCGACGCTCTGATGCGCGAGCTCGAGGCCATGGAGGCCGAGCACCCGGACCTGCGGACCCCGGACAGCCCGACCCAGGTCGTCGGCGGCACGTTCTCGACGTCCTTCACGGCGGTGGACCACCTCGAGCGCCTGCTCAGCCTCGACAACGTGTTCTCCGCCGACGAGCTGGCCGCCTGGTTCGCCCGGGTGGAGCGCGATTCGGGTTCGGCCGACCTCCACTGGCTCTGCGAGCTGAAGGTCGACGGGCTCGCCATCGACCTGGTCTACGAGGAGGGACGGCTCGTCCGCGCGGCCACCCGCGGCGACGGGCGCACGGGCGAGGACGTCACGCTCAACGTGCGCACCCTGCGCGACGTGCCGCGGCGGCTCAAGGGCGACGACGTGCCCGAGCTGCTCGAGGTGCGCGGCGAGGTCTTCTTCCCGATCGCGGCGTTCGCCGACCTCAACGCCTCGCTCGTCGAGGGCGGTCGGGCACCGTTCGCGAACCCGCGCAACGCGGCAGCGGGATCCTTGCGGCAGAAGGACCCCAAGGTGACCGCGACGCGACCGCTGCACCTGGTGGTGCACGGCATCGGCGCGCACAAGGGCGTGCACCTCACCCGCCAGTCGCAGGCGTACGAGCTGCTGCAGCGGTGGGGGCTGCCCGTGAGCCCGTACGCCCGGGTGCTCACGTCGAAGGAGGAGGTGCAGGAGTTCATCACCTCCTACGGCGAGCACCGGCACGACGTGGCGCACGAGATCGACGGGGTCGTCGTCAAGGTCGACGAGACGGCCGTGCAGCGCCGGCTGGGCAGCACCAGCCGGGCGCCTCGGTGGGCCATCGCCTACAAGTACCCGCCAGAAGAAGTCACGACCAAGCTGCTCGACATCCGGGTCAACGTCGGCCGCACCGGACGGGTCACGCCGTACGCCGTGATGGAGCCGGTGCTCGTCGCGGGCAGCACGGTCGAGATGGCGACCCTGCACAACGCGGCCGAGGTTCGGCGCAAGGGCGTGCTGATCGGCGACACCGTCGTGCTGCGCAAGGCCGGCGACGTCATCCCCGAGGTGCTCGGCCCGATCATCGAGCTGCGGCCGGCCGACGCGCGCGAGTTCGTCATGCCGACGCACTGTCCCAAGGAGGTCGGCGGCTGCGGCACCCCGCTCGCGCCGGCCAAGGAGGGCGACGTCGACATCCGTTGCCCCAACACGCGCTCGTGCCCCGCACAGCTGCGCGAGCGCCTGTTCCACCTCGCCTCCCGTGGCGCTTTCGACATCGAGGCGCTCGGCTGGGAGGCGTCGTCCGCGCTGCTCGCCGCCGGGGTCGTCCGCGACGAGGCGGACGTCTTCGACCTGACGGCCGAGACCCTCGCCACCGTGCCGTTCTTCGTCCGCAAGGACGGCGGCCTGTCCGCCAACGGCGCCAAGCTGCTGGCGAACCTGGAGCAGGCCAAGACCCAGCCGCTGTGGCGCGTCCTGGTGGCACTGTCCATCCGTCACGTCGGGCCCACCGCGGCGCGGGCGCTGGCCTCCGAGCTCGCGCGCATGGACGTGCTCGAGCAGATCGCGCTCGAGGGCGACCGGGCCCGGCTGGCCGCGGTCGAGGGAGTCGGCCCGGTCATCGCCGACGCGCTGGTGGAGTGGTTCGCGGTCGACTGGCACGCCGAGATCGTGCGGCGGTGGCGCGCCGCCGGGGTGGTCATGGCGGACCAGCGCGACACGACGGTGCCCCGCACGCTCGCCGGGCTGACGATCGTCGTCACCGGCACGCTGGAGGGCCTGAGCCGCGACGAGGCCAAGGAGGCGATCCTCGCGCGCGGCGGCAAGGCGGCCGGGTCGGTGTCGAAGAAGACCTCCTACGTCGTCGTCGGCGAGAACCCGGGCAGCAAGCACGAGAAGGCCATCGCGCTCGGCGTGCCCGTGCTCGACGAGGCGGGGTTCGTCGAGCTGCTGGAATCCGGTCCCCCAGCGGTGCCCGGCGCGACGACCCCCGAGGGGGGCCCGGACCCCGCGCCCTAGACTGGCGGCCATGTCTGCCCTCACCCGCGACGACGTCGCGCACCTCGCCGGGCTGGCCCGGATCGACGCCACGGACGACGAGCTCGACCGGTTGGCAGGGCAGCTGGCGCAGATCCTCGACGCCGTCGACCGCGTCGGCGAGGTGGCCGCCGCCGACGTCCCGCCGATGTCCCACCCGTTGCCGCTGACCAACGTGACGCGACCGGACGAGCCGCGTCCGGGCCTCACCGCCGACGAGGCGCTCGCCGGCGCCCCGGCCAGCGAGCTGCAGCGATTCAGCGTGCCGCGGATCCTGGAGGAGGACTGATGCCGGAGCTCACCCGCTCCACGGCCGCGGTGCTCGCGCAGCGCCTGGCCTCCGGTGAGGTCAGCGCGGTCGAGCTGACCCAGGCGCACCTGGACCGGATCGCCGACGTCGACGGCGACGTCCACGCGTTCCTCCACGTCGACGCCGACGGCGCGCTCGCCGCCGCGCGGTCCGTGGACGAGCGGCGGGCCGCCGGTGAGGCGCTGCACCCGCTGGCCGGCGTGCCGATCGCCGTCAAGGACATCGTCACCACCAAGGGCATCCCGACCACCGCGGGCTCGCGCATCCTCGCCGGCTGGGTGCCGCCGTACGACGCGACGATCGTGCGACGGCTCAAGGACGCCGGCCTGGTCATCCTCGGCAAGACCAACATGGACGAGTTCGCCATGGGGTCGTCCACCGAGCACTCCGCGTTCGGGCCGACGCACAACCCGTGGGACCTCGAGCGGATCCCGGGCGGGTCCGGCGGAGGCTCCGCGGCGGCCGTCGCCGCGTTCGAGGCTCCGCTGGCGATCGGCACCGACACCGGCGGATCCATCCGCCAGCCGGCCGCGGTGACCGGCAGCGTGGGCGTCAAGCCGACGTACGGCGGGGTGTCGCGGTACGGGCTGATCGCCCTGGCGTCCAGCCTCGACCAGGCCGGTCCGTGCACGCGCTCGGTGCTCGACGCCGCGCTGCTGCACGACGTGATCGGCGGCCACGACCCGCTCGACTCCACCAGCATCGACGCGCCTGTGCCCGCCGTCGTCCAGGCCGCCCGTCAGGGTGAGGTGCGCGGCATACGGGTCGGCGTGGTGCGCGAGCTGTCCGGGGATGGGTACCAGGCGGGCGTGCGCTCCCGGTTCGACGAGGCAGTCCAGCTGCTCGTCGAGGCCGGCGCCGAGGTCGTCGAGGTCTCCTGCCCCCACTTCGAGTACGCGCTCGCCGCCTACTACCTGATCCTGCCGAGCGAGGCGAGCAGCAACCTGGCCAAGTTCGACGCCATGCGGTACGGGCTGCGCGTCGCGCCGCCCGGCGTCGAGACCCCGACCGCCGAGCAGGTCATGGCCGCGACGCGGGACGCCGGGTTCGGCGACGAGGTGAAGCGGCGCATCATCCTCGGCACCTACGCCCTCTCGGCCGGCTACTACGACGCGTACTACGGCCAGGCGCAGAAGGTCCGCACGTTGATCGCTCGCGACTTCGCCGCGGCCTTCGAGCAGGCGGACGTGCTCATCTCGCCGACGACGCCGACCACCGCCTTCCGGCTGGGCGAAAAGCTCGACGACCCGCTGGCCATGTACCTCAACGACATCGCCACGATCCCGGCCAACCTCGCGGGCGTCCCCGGCATGTCGTTGCCGGCCGGCCTGGCAGCGGAGGACGGGCTGCCGGTCGGCGTGCAGCTGCTGGCGCCCGCCATGGCCGACGACCGGCTCTACCGCGTCGGGGCGGTGCTGGAGTCCCTGCTGGAGCAGCGCTGGGGCGGCCCGCTGCTGGATCGTGCTCCCCAGCTTCAACCGTCGCGGTCGGTCCCGCAGGAGGTGCGCTCGTGACCACCACCACGCAGGTCGGCGACGAGGTTCTCGACTACGACGACGTCGTCCGCGACTTCGACCCGGTGTTCGGGCTCGAGGTGCACGTCGAGCTGTCGACCGCCACGAAGATGTTCTGCGGTTGCTCGACCGTGTTCGGTGCCGACCCCAACACCCAGGTCTGCCCGGTCTGCCTCGGGCTGCCGGGCGCGCTGCCGGTCGTGAACGCCACGGCTGTGGAGTCCGCGATCCGTATCGGGCTGGCCCTCGGCTGCTCGATCACGCCCTGGGGCCGCTTCGCGCGCAAGAACTACTTCTACCCGGACATGCCGAAGAACTTCCAGACGTCGCAGTACGACGAGCCGATCGCGGTCGACGGCCACCTCGACGTCGAGCTGGACGACGGCACGACGTTCCGGGTGGAGATCGAGCGGGCGCACATGGAGGAGGACACCGGCAAGTCGCTGCACATCGGCGGCGCGACCGGTCGCATCCACGGCGCCGAGTACTCCCTGGTCGACTACAACCGGGCGGGGATCCCGCTGATCGAGATCGTCACCAAGCCCGTGCGCGGTGCGGGGGAGCGGACGCCGGAGGTCGCGCGCGCGTACGTGACGGCGCTGCGCGACCTGGTGCGGTCGCTCGGCGTCTCCGACGTGCGCATGGAGCAGGGGTCCATGCGCTGCGACGCCAACCTGTCGCTGCGGCCGCGCGCGACCGGCGATCAGGCGCAGGACGCCGTGCCGCTCGGCACCCGTACCGAGACGAAGAACGTCAACTCGCTGCGCAGCGTCGAGCGCGCCGTCCGGTACGAGATGTGCCGGCAGGCGGCGAGGCTGCAGGCCGGGCTGCCGATCGTGCAGGAGACCCGGCACTGGCAGGAGGACTCGGGCACCACGACGTCCGGACGACCGAAGTCGGACGCCGACGACTACCGCTACTTCCCCGAGCCCGACCTGGTGCCGGTCGCGCCCGACGCCGCCTGGGTGGAGCAGCTGCGCGGCACGCTGCCCGAGCCGCCCGCGCAGCGACGTCGTCGGCTGCAGAGCGACTGGGGCTTCACCGACCTGGAGATGCGCGACCTGGTCAACGCCGGCGCCACCGAGCTGGTCGAGGCGACCGTGGCCGCCGGTGCCGCGCCGTCCGCCGCGCGCAAGTGGTGGTCAGGGGAGCTGGCGCGGGTCGCGAACGCGGAGGGTGTCGAGCTCGGCGAGCTCGCCGTCACCCCGGTTCAGGTGGCCGAGCTGGCCTCGCTGGTCGCGTCCGGGCGGATCAACGACACGCTGGCCCGTCAGGTGCTCGAGGGCGTGCTGGCCGGCGAGGGCTCGCCGCAGCAGGTGGTGGAGGCCCGCGGCCTCGGCATCGTGTCGGACGACGGGGCGCTGGGTGCCGCCGTCGACCGCGCGATCGAGGCCAACGCCGCGATCGCCCAGAAGATCCGCGACGGCAAGGTCGCCGCCGCCGGTGCCCTCATCGGCGCGGTCATGAAGGAGATGCGGGGGCAGGCGGACGCCGCGCGCGTGCGTGAGCTCGTCCTCGAGCGGCTGACCTAGACCGGTCGCCTCAGGCCGGTCGACGTCGAAGGTCAACCGGCGGCGTCCGGCTGCCGATAGAGAGCGCGTGGACGCCCTCGATACGCGATCGATGACGCCCGCCCCGCGTCGCGTGCTGCCCTGCCTGCTCGCCGTCGCCGCTGCGCTCGCTGCGCTCTGCGTCGTCCTCGTCATGCGCATGCGTCCCGATGTCGCCGTCGTGGCCGGGTGCTCGTTCAGTGGTGGGGTCGCGATCCTGTCCGGGGCGCTGGTGCTCTTCCGCGCTCAGCGCCGACGGCGACCCGCGAAACCCGCGCTGCGGCTCATCGGGGTCGCGATGGTCGTGTGGGGGGTCGGCCAGTTCCTCGTGGCGGCTGCGATCCTCGCCGGTCGAGACACCTACCCCACGGTCGGCGACGGGCTGGCGACCGCGGCCGGCCCGTTGGGCATCGCCGGGCTGCTCCTGGCGTTGCGGGGTGGCGGCAAGTACGCCGGGAGCCTGCGGTTCGGCCTGGACTCGATGCTGCTGGGCGGCGCGACCGCCCTCGTGGTGTGGCGCGCCGGGTTCGGGGACGTCCTGTTCCGCAGCGGCGCGACGCTGGCCGACGTCACCTCGGTGCTCGTCCTCATCGTGGAGGTCACCCTCGTCGCGCTGCTCCTGCTGGCGTACCTGCGGGATCTCGACCGGGCGCTGCTGCTCGCCGTCATCGGCATGGCGGTGTACTGCACCGCTGACCTGCTGACCGTGCACGCACTGGTCCAGCCTGGGGGCCGGTGGCCGCCCGTCGCCTCGGCGCTGTGGTGCATCGCGTGGCCCTGCGTTGCCGTCGGGCTCGGCCGCTACATGCCGCGCGTGCGACGCGACGACGACTGGTACGACTCGGACATCCGCGTGACGACGGCCACCGCCGTGCTGTCGATCGGCGGGCTCCTGGTCTTCGTCCTGATGGTCATGCACTCGCCGCGGATCGACGGCGTCTCCATCGCCATCGGCATGTTCGTGATCGCGATCTTCGGGGCCCGCGAGGTGGTCTCGGGGCGACAGCGTCGGCGCCTGCTCGCGACGCTGACCCAGCACGCCGTCCACGACCCGCTGACCGACCTGAGGAACCGGCGCGGGCTGCTGCCATGCCTGCGGCGGGTCGAGCGCACCGGCGGCAGCCTGCTGACTCTCGACCTCGACGGGTTCAAGGCGGTGAACGACATCCTGGGTCACTCGCGCGGCGACGAGCTGCTGGTGGCGGTGTCCCGCCGGCTGGAGGACTGCCTGCCGGACGGCGCCGAGGCGTTCCGGATCGGCGGTGACGAGTTCGCTGTCGTGGTGCCCGGTACGGCGAGCCAGGTGTCGCAGGTCGCGAAGCAGCTCCTGGTGGCCGTCCGCAAGGCGGCGGACGACGTGCCCGGCGCCGTCGCGGTCGGCGTGTCGGCGAGCGTCGGGGTGGCGCGGATGGCCGGCGACCACGATGCCAGGCCGGGCGAGCGGCCGATCGACCACCCGCCCTCGACGGCGCGCGGCGACGGCCTCGGTGTCCTCGTCGAGAGCAGCGCCGCGCTGAAGGCCGCGAAGCTCTCCGGGCGCGACCGCATCGAGTACTACGGCGGCACGGTCGCCGAGGCCCACCGGCGGTCGTTGCTGGTCGAGCGGCGACTGCACGTCGCCGTCGGCCGCGACGAGATCAGCGTGCACTACCAGCCGCTCGTCGATCTGGCGACCGGTCGGGTCACGGGCGTCGAGGCCCTCGCCCGGTGGACCGACCCGCTGCTCGGCCGGGTCGGCCCCGACGAGTTCATCCCGCTCGCCGAGCAGTCGGGGCTCATCCGCGCGCTCGGCTCGGCCGTGCTGCGGCGCGCCGTCGACGACATCGTCTCGTCCGACCGGCTGGCCGACCTGACGCTTGCGGTCAACGCGTCCGCCGTCCAGGTGCGGCACGCGCATTTCGCCCATGAAGTGCTCGATGTGCTGGACCGCGTGGGCATGTCGCCGGGGCGCCTTGCGATCGAGGTGACCGAGTCGGTGTTCGTGGACGCCGACGACCCGGCGCTCGTGCAGCTGACGCGCTTGCGGGAGCAGGGCGTGCACGTGGCCATCGACGACTTCGGCAGCGGGTTCTCGGCGCTGGCGTACCTCGCGCGGCTCCCGGCGAGCGTGCTCAAGATCGACCAGGCGTTGACCGGGCAGGTCGGCGACGAGCGGTCGTTCGCGGTGATGCAGGCCGTCGTGTCGCTTGCCCACACCATGCCGATGGCCGTCGTCGTCGAGGGCATCGAGACCGCGGAGGTCGAGGACCGCGTGCGGTCCACCGGAGCGGCCTACGGCCAGGGGTGGCTCTACGCGCCGGCGGTGCCGGTCGATGCGCTGGCCCTGACCGTGGCCGACGTGCAGGCCCGTCAGCAGAGGCGGAAGCCGGCAGGCGTCACCGCAGGGTGACCCGCACCAGGCGGTCGTCGCCTTGGCGCGGCTGCCCGCGGAACGTGTTGCTGGTGAGCAGCAGCAACGTCCCGTCCGGCTCGATCTCGACGCTGCGGAGCCGCCCGAGCTGGCCGCGCAGCAACGCCTGCGGCGTGCCGACCGACCCGTCGTCGTGCAGCGGGACCCGCCACAACCGCTGACCCCGCAACGCGGCCAGCCACACAGCACCGTCGCCGACCGCGATACCGCTCGGCGACGCCTCGTCGGTGCGCCACGCCGCCAAGGGGTTCGTGAAGCCGCGGCGCACGGCGCTGTCGCCGCCGGCGCCCTCGACGTCCGGCCACCCGTAGTTGTGGCCCGGCTCGATCCGGTTGAGCTCGTCCCACGTGTTCTGCCCGAACTCGCTGGCGAACATCCGGCCGTGGGAGTCCCAGCCCAGCCCCTGCACGTTGCGGTGCCCGAGGCTCCAGACGGGGGACCCGCCGAACGGGTTGCCCGGCGCCGGGCGACCCTGCGGAGTGACCCGCAGGATCTTGCCGCCCAGGCTGCGCCGGTCCTGCGCGCGTCCGCCGTCCGAGCCGTCGCCGGTGGCGATGTAGAGCATCCCGTCCGGCCCGAACGCGATCCGCCCGCCGTTGTGCACGCCGGACTTCGGGATGCCGGAGACGACCAGGTGCAGCGGACCGAGCCGCCCGTTCGTGTAGCTCATCCGGACCACGCGGTTGTCGTTCGCGGCGGTCAGGTAGGCGTACAGGACGGTCGGGTCGTCGGGTGCCAGCGCCAGACCCATCAGGCCGCCCTCGCCGTCCGGGCGGACGCCGGGCACGCGGCCGTCGGGGCCGGTGGCGG
>Ga0070696_100001870_pt1 | contig 13807 bp, 9 predicted proteins | sample KBSK1253metaG_FD_65474 | JGI IMG/M metagenome (GOLD analysis project Ga0070696, IMG submission 65474) | Corn, switchgrass and miscanthus rhizosphere microbial communities from Kellogg Biological Station, Michigan, USA - KBS K1-25-3 metaG | ecosystem: Host-associated > Plants > Roots >... | reverse complement strand
TGCTCGGTCTCGCGAACGTCATCGTCAGACCATCGCCATACTGGGAGTTTCCGCTCGCACACCTGGTGAACTTCGCCATCTACGTCGCCGCCCTCGTGGCGTTCGATCGGATGCTGTGCCAGCTGATCGATCACCAGCGGCGCCACGACAACGCCTGGCCCGCCTGGGCGTCGATCGGCCTCGGATTCGGGCTCTTCGCCTGGTCGTCGCTCGTGCTAATCAATCTCACGGGCGTCTCTCCCGACATGTTGGTCGCCGCTGCCGTGTACTTCGCTGCGGCCACGTTGTTGCGCCTCGCGGCGGAACCCTCGGCGGCCACTCGGCCGCTGCTGATCGCGTTCGGGGCGACCCTGGGCCTCGGGTACCTTTCGAAGGCCGCGATGTTTCCGCTCGCCTTCGTCTTTCTCCTCGTCGGCGCCCTACTGCGCGGGGCTGAGCGCCACCGTGCGACCAACGCGGCCCTCGCCCTACTCGCATTCGTGCTCGTCTCAAGCCCGTTCGCGCTTGCCCTGTCGGTGTCCAAAGGGCGTCCCACCTTTGGGGACGTCGGCAAGATCAACTACGCGTGGTACGTGAACGCGGCCGATCTCGGCCCCGATGAGCTCCAGGTCTTCCGGCGGCATTGGCACGGCGATCCTCCGGGCAGTGGCACGCCGCTACATGGTGCGCGAAAAGTCGCGGACAGCCCGCCGATCTACGAGTTTGGCACTCCGGTCGGTGGGACCTACCCCGTGTGGTACGATCCGTCCTACTGGTATGACGGGCTGCGGGTGCACGTACGCCCGCGCGAGCAAGCGAGGTTGCTGGTGACGCACGCGCGCTGGTACTACAACACGTTCATCGGGGTGCCGCTGCGTCAGTTGCTGCGACAGGGCCCCTCGATGCGCATGCTCGCGGACCTCAAGCTCGTGCCGCTCGCGCTTATAGGGGGATGGGTACTGCTGGCGTATCAGTCGGGCCGCAAAGGCGCACTCGCCGGGGACGCACTGCGGTACTGGTTCCTCCTCGTGCCGGGGCTCGCTGCGTGCGCGATGTACGCCCTGGTGCACGTGGAGGAGCGCTTCGTCGCGCCGTTCGTGGTACTGATGTATCTCGGCGTCTTCGCCGCGCTCCGCCTGCCCGCGAAGCGGCTATCGGCCTTCGTCGCCGTGGTCGGGGTCGCTGTCCTGGTGTCGTTCGCCACGGGAGCGGTGGCGCGCTCAGTCCCGCGCGACTGGCAGATCGTCGAGGGGCTTCGGAGCGTGGACGCGCGGCCGCACCCCAAGATCGCCTCGCTGCAGTATGCGAACCGGGTGCACCGCGGCTGGGCCCGCTTGGCGCGCGCTCGCATCGTCGCCGAGATCTTTCCGGGCGGCGAAGACCAGTTCTGGTCGGCGCCGGACTCGGTGCAAGCGCGTGTGTTGCGGACATTTGCGGATGCGGGGGCCGACATGGTAGTGGCCGCCACCGTGCCGGTCGGCGTTCTGCCTCCCGGGTGGCGGCCCGTCGGCGCGACGGGGTATCTCGCCTACGTGCTGACGGTGCCTTAGCTCTGAGGCGCCAGGCCGACCGCGGCCACGTCGTACTTGCCGTTGGGGAGCCGCGGCAGGCTGGTGCGTACCTCGAAGCGCACTGGCTGCATGTAGCGCGGCAACTCGAGACCGCAATGCAGCCGCAAGCGCTCCATGGCGCCGCCCTGGGCGAGCACCACGTGCGCGATGATGCGCTGGCCGCGCAGCTCGTCCGGTTCGGCGGATACGACACAGTCGGTAACTTCGCCTGACGCCAGAATCACATCGCTGACCTCGAGCGGACTGACACGGTAGCCCATCGTCTTGATCAGACGGTCGCGGCGCGTCACGTACGTCAGGAACCCGTCCGCGTCGCTGCGGACCAGGTCCCCCGTGAAGACCACGCGCTCAGCGTCGCGTTGTGGATGGCGTCGGAACACCTGCGCCGTTGTCTCGGGATCGTTCCAATATCCCAGGGTGACGGTGGGCCCGTTGAACACGAGCTCCCCAACCTCCCCGACCGCGCAGGGCGTCAGGTCGTCGCGCAGCACGAGCACCTCGCCCCCTGGGATGGCGCGTCCGATGGAGTTCGGCCGACGATCCACCTCTCCGCTGGGGAGGTACGTGCAGCGCAGCGCTTCGGTCAAGCCGTACATCAGAAACAGCTGAGCCTGCGGCTGCGCGGCCCGGAGGCCTCGCACAGCGACGACTGGCAGATGGCCGCCGGCGTTCGTCATGACGCGCAGATCGGGAAGCCGCTCGTCCCGAAAGCCGGGAACGCTCAGGAACTGGAGCCAGAGCGGTGGGACGCCGGCCAGGACCGTCACCCGCTGAGCGCGAAGCTCCGTCACGAGCTGAGCGGCCAAAGGCGATCGCTCGATCACCAGAGTGGCACCGGTCCCGATCGCGCACAGCACCTGGCTCATGCCGTAGACAAAGCTGAATGGCAGGAATGCGGCGATGCGGTCGTTCGGCGAGATGCTCAGGTATGCCGTAACGGCCCTGGTACTCGCCCACAGGTTGCCGTGACTGACCGTGACGCCCTTGGGCCGCCCTGTCGACCCGGACGTGTAAACGATTTGCACGGGGTCGGTGCTTTGGCGAGCGACTGGGGCGAAGTCGCCCGCGGCCGGGATGTCTTCGACGAGCACGAGACGGGTGGCGCCGGGATCGAGAGACGGCTGCGCTCCTGCGAATAGCGCGGAGGTGAAGAGCACGCTCGCGCCGCAGTCGGTTAGGACATGCGTGATCTGGCGGGCCCGGAGCGTCTCGCCCAGCACCACGGCGATCCCGCCCACAGCCGCGACCGCGAAGAACGCCGCGACGGCGTCCAGGCCGCTGTCCAACCAGATCGCGACCCGGTCGTCGGGGTGGAGCCCCATCGCCGTAAGCGCCGTCGCGATGGCGGCGGCGCGCGACATCAATTGGTGGTATGGCGTCTCGCGTCCGCGCTCGACCAAGGCCGTCGCGGCGGCCCGGGAGCGCGCCGATTCCCACAGGAGGCGGGCGATACTACCACGATCGGAGCCGTTCATACCCCCATGGTCAGCATTGCTCGTGCCAGCGTAGCCCCTCGCGCCGTCGAACGCGTGGTCGTTGGCCAGCAGGGCGAAACGTATCAAGTCTGCAACACCGCTCCGTTTGGTGACCGGCGCTGACAGCCCTGATCCACCTATCTCCTTCCAGCGCAGTGAGCTACGAGAGAATCGCGGGTCCCGCAGGGAAGGCGCCTTCCTTGCAGGTATCGAGGCGTATGAGTCTGGCTCGTGGGTTGGAGTTGGACGCCGCGGAGGCTACGGCGTCGATCTGCAGGGAGCTACGCGACCAGCTGGGTCGGCACTTGCAGCGGCGGGGGCTCGTCGTCGCCATGAGCGGAGGCCTCGATAGCTCCGTGTGCGCCGGGCTGGCCGTTCGCGCAGTCGGGCCGAACCGCGTGTTCGGGCTCTTCCTGCCCGAGCGGGAGTCGGATCCCGACAGCTTGACCTTGGCGCGCGAATGGGCGGACGCGCTGGGAATCGCCTACGCGGTGGAGGACATCGGGCCCGTGCTCGAGGCCCTGGGGTGCTATCGCCGCCGCAACGAGGCGATTCGGCGTGTCGTTCCCGAATTCCAGGACGACTGGCGGTGCAAGGTGGTGCTGCCGGGCGGCGTGCTGGAGACAGAGCGCCTGAACGTGCCCTACCTCGCCGTGGAGTTCCCTGGCGGAGCCCTGCGCCGCGTCCGACTACCCGCGGCGGAGTACCGGCAGATTGTCGCGGCGACGAACTGCAAGCAGCGCACTCGGAAGATGCTCGAGTACTACCACGCCGACCGCCTGCACTACGCGGTTGTCGGGACGCCGAACCGCCTGGAATACGATCAAGGGTTCTTCGTGAAGGGCGGAGACGGCGCCGCGGATGTGAAGCCGATTGCGCACCTGTACAAGACGCAAGTGTACGCGCTCGCGGAGTATCTGGGTGTCCCGGCGGCGGTGCGGGAGCGCATTCCCACGACCGATACGTATTCGTTGCCGCAGACGCAGGAGGAGTTCTACTTCGCGCTTCCGGCACGCACGCTCGACCTCGTGTTGTTCGCCCACAATGCCGGGCGCGACGGGGCCGCGGTGGCGGCCGAGTTGGATCGCAGCGCGGACGAGGTCGAGCGTGTGTTCCGGGACATCGAGCACAAGCGGGCCGCGACCCGCTATCTCCACCTGCCGCCGCTCCTCGCGGGCCCGGTGCCCGAGATTCACGCCTGATGTGCGGCCTGGCGGGAATCGCGCGCCGAGAGGCCCGGGGTGTGACGGTCGAGACCCTCGATCGCATGGCGGCGGCGCTGCGTCATCGCGGACCGGATGGGTATGGCCGGTATGGAGGCGCGCGCGTGGGACTGGCGCATGTCCGCCTCAGCATCATCGACGTCGCGGGGGGTGCTCAGCCGCTGTCGAACGAGGATGGGCGTCTCTGGGTGATCTGCAACGGCGAGATCTATAACCACGTCGAGCTGCGGCAGGAGTTGGAGGGGCGCGGGCACCGGTTCCAGACCCGGAGCGACACCGAGGTTTTGGTGCACGGGTACGAGGAGTGGGGCGTTCGTATGCTCGAGCGCCTGCATGGCCAGTTCGCGTTTGCGATTCACGATCGCCAGGGCGACACCGTATTCCTCGCGCGTGACCGCTTCGGGGTGCGGCCGCTGTTCTACAGCGAGCAGCGTGGAGACGTGTTGTTCGCTTCGGAGGTCAAGGCGTTGTTCGCGAGCGGGGAAGTGCGCGCGGCTCCCGATCTCCAGGGCTTGGACGAGGTATTCACGTTCTGGGCCGCGCGGCCGCCACGCACGGTGTTCGCGGGAGTGCAATCGCTCGAGCCGGGGTGTTTCGCGGTGTGGCGGGATGGTCGGTTACGGGTGCAGCGCTACTACACCCTCGCCTATCCCGAGGCGCGCGCAGAGTCACCAAACGCCGTGGCCGAGCTGGACGAGCTGCTCCATGCCTCGGTCGCCGAGCGCCTGCGGGCGGACGTGCCGGTGGGTGGCTACTTGAGCGGAGGACTCGACTCCAGCATCACCTGTGCCCTCGCGGGGGCCCTCACGCCTCATCGGCTGCGCACGTTCTCGGTGACCTTCGATGACCCGCAACTGGACGAGCGCACCTTCCAGCAGCTCGTCGCGCGGGAGCTGCGCACCGATCACGCCGTCCAGGCGATCGGGCCCGGCGACATCGCGGCCGCGTTCCCGGAGGTTGTCCGCCACACGGAGACGCCTCTCGTTCGGACGGCGCCGGCGCCGATGTATCTGCTGTCACGTCTCGTGCGGAAACAGGGGATCAAGGTCGTGCTGACGGGGGAGGGATCGGACGAGCTGTTCCTGGGCTACGATCTGTTCAAGGAGACGGCGGTCCGGATGTTTTGCCTGCGCCAGCCGCAGTCGCGGTGGCGACCCCGTCTGTTCGAGCGGCTCTATCCCTACCTCGACGCCCGCGGCCGGCGGGGCGATTTCTGGCAGCGGTCCTTCCTGGACGCCGGATCACCCGCGGATCCGCTGTTCTCGCACCTACCGCGCTTCCAGCTAACGGCGCGTATCAAAGATTTCTACTCGGGCGAAATGCGTGTCGAGACGAGGGGCTTCGACGCGCTCGCGGAGCTACGAGCGACGCTGCCCGCAGAATTCCCGTCGTGGGCGCCGCTGCACCGCGCGGCCTACCTCGAGATGGTGACACTGCTGTCCCCCTATCTGCTCAGCTCGCAGGGGGATCGAATGGCGATGGCCCATGCCGTCGAGGGGCGCTTCCCGTTCCTGGATCATCGCCTGTTCGAGTTTGCGGCGCGCCTGCCGACCGGGAGCAAGCTGCGCGGTCTGCGCGAGAAAGACATCCTGCGCCGCTGGGCCGCTGCTGTGGTGCCGCAGCCGGTGGCCGAACGGCCCAAGCAACCGTATCGCGCGCCCGACGTTCCCGCGTTCTTCGCGCCGGAGCTCGTGGGATACGCGCGCGAGTTGCTCGATAAGCGCGCCGTTCAAGACTCCGGGATATTCGACCCAGCGGCCGTGGCCGGCCTGCTCGGCCGTTGCCGGAAGGGCGCGGCGTTGGGCTTCCGCGAGAACCAGGCCTTTGTAGCCATACTGTCGACCCAGTTGTGGTATCAGCACTTCATCGACTCGACGGCACCGTGGCGCGGGGCAACCGCGCCGGAACCCGACATCGCGGTGGCCGAACGGGCCTCCGCACAGGGCTGACTCGCATGGGCTTAGAGAACGTACTCGCGCGCCTGCGGGCCTACGTACAGGAGAGCTTCTTGTACATGCGGCCAGGATTCGCGGTCGGTGATGACGAGAGCCTGTTCGACAAGGGCGTCATTGACTCGATGGGGATCGTCGAGTTGATCGGCTTCCTGGAGAGCGAGTTCAGTGTGGCCGTGCGCGACGACGACGTGAGCGAGCAGAATCTGGGGAGTCTCACCAGCATCGCCCGCTACGTGATGGTGCGGCGTGGCAACGGAGGCGGGGTGTGACCGCCGCTCGCGAGCTGTCCTCGGGGGAGGCGCTGCGCGTCGAGCTGTGCCGCGAAGCGGACGTTCCCCTGCTGATGCAATTCATCGGGGCGCATTGGCGCGCGGGGCACATCCTCAGCCGTGACGAGTCCCTGCTGCGCTGGCAGTTCGCACCCGCGCTGCTGCCGGGCCAGAACCCACCAAGTCCCACCGTCCTGCTCGCCTGGTGCGAGGGTGCGATTGCGGGCATGCTGGGACTTACCGGCTTCGCCCTCAACGTCAACGGAGAACGGTACCCGGCGCTGTGGCTCTCCCACATGTTCGCCAGCCCCGAACACCGTGGTCGCAACGTCGCGCTGCGGCTGCTGTGGGCGGCGCGGGATCTGGGCTCGCAGGCGGTGGCGACGCTGGGCGCGAATGCGATTGCGACCCGCCTGCTCACGCGCCTCGGCTTTGCGGTACTCCCCGACTTGCCGCGCTGGGTTGGTGTCTTCGACCCCGCGAGGGCTGCAGCGCTCATCCACGCCGCCGACGCCGCTGTGTCGCTTGAGGAGGCTGAACGGCTCTGTGCCGACCACGGCGCCGTGACGCCGCCGGCTGCCGGTTCGGATAATGACTTCCGGGCGATCACGTGGAGTTGCGAGACCGCCGCCCAGTGGGATCGGTGTTGGCGCGAGCGCCTAGCCCCGCGCCTCGTGGGGACCACCCGGGACGCCGCGTACCTCGAGTGGCGCTACGTCGCGCATCCGCGGTTTACCTACGAAGTGCGGTTTGCACGACGCGACCTGGATGGGGAAGTGGACGGCCTGATGGTGTGTAGGGTGGAACAAGTGCGGGATCAAGCGGCGCGGGTGCTGCGCATCGTCGAGTTCCTCGCCTCGCCCGCGAGCGCCCCGAGCTTGCTGCGCTCCATCGTCGAGATCGGGCGCACGTCGAACGTGGCGTTTGCGGACTTTCATTGTTCGTCCGCCCCGTACGCCCAAGCGTTGATGGGGATCGGGTTCCGGTTGCAGACGCGAGCCCCTGGGACCCCCGTGTTCCCCACGCGGTTTCAACCGCTCGAGGGTGGTGAGGCGCCGATGAGTCCGTTAGTTCAACTGCCCCCAGCGTGGCGCGGCCCTCTCCAAGGACTGCTGGAAGAGGGCCGCGTCTACATCACGAAGTCGGACGGGGACCAGGATCGGCCCAACTAGTCTCGGGGGACGACCTCCACGAGGCCTTCGGCGGCCAGCTGCTCCAGCAACGTCACGACGTCCTGCTCGCAGCGCTCACGCCCCACATCGTACTCCCGCAGGATGGTGTCTCGGATGTCGGCCACCCGGCGGGGTTCGCCGATCATCTGCCAGATTCGCGCTCCTACTTGCTCCAGGCCGAAGTACCTGCCCGAACGCACCTGCAGAATCACCGCCTCGCCAGCCAGGTCCGAGGACACCTGATTCTTGGCGGCGACGACGACCGACTCGGTGGAAAGCGCGTGCAGTTTGATCGGAGGCATGGAGGGGGGGGTGCCTCAGCGCACCCGAGGGGCTAGGCGCCGCTCCCCTGAGACTGTCGCCGGACCGGGGTCTGGGGCGTCACGAACGCTTCGATCGCCGCTTCGCGCCGCTCGAGGCCGGAGCGACGCTCGCCCTTGGCGCGGCGCTCGCCACCGGGCGCGTGATTGCCGTTCGTCCGGCGCGCGTCGACCCGCCGCTCTTCGCCGCCGCGGCGCTCGACCACGATCGTCCGCGCGCGGCCATGCCACGCCGGGGTCGGCCGTCGCGCCGGGACGTGCCAGTCCGGCCGCGCCGCGGGCCGTGTGTCGCTCCGGAGGGGAGCGAATTCGGGGACGAGCGACTTGAGCCCGCGCCGCAGCTCGTCGTCGGGGCGGCACTCCCGGGCGGCGCTCGTCAACGACTCCAGCATCCCCTCGAAGTCGCCGCTCAGATGGGTGTTCCGGGCGCGGACGATCTTGGGGTGCGCCGTCGGTTCGACCTCTTCGGACTGGAAGAAGCGCTCCTCGTAGAGACGCTCGCCCGGCCGCATGCCCGTGTACCGAATCTCGATGTCCTTGCCGACCTCGAGGCCCGAGAGACGGATCATGTCGGTCGCGAGGTCTACGATGCGCACGGGATCACCCATGTCCAGGGCGAACGTTTCGGCGCCGCGCGCCAGTACCGCGGCCTGCATGACGAGCTGGACGGCCTCGGGGATCGTCATGAAGTAGCGGTTCATCTCCGGGTGCGTTACGGTCACAGGGCCGCCCGCCTGGATCTGACGCAGGAAGGTCGGGACGACGCTGCCCCGGCTGGCGAGCACATTCCCGAAACGCACCGAGACAAAGTTGCGGCCGTGGCGCAGGGCGGCGCTCTGCACCACCATCTCGGCCACGCGTTTGGTGGCGCCCATGATACTGGTGGGGCGCACCGCCTTGTCGGTCGAGATCAGCACGAACCGTTCGGTGTCCCACTGGACGGCGCATTCCACGACCGTGCGCGTGCCGTGGATGTTGTTCGTCACGGCGTCCGCGGGGTTGTCTTCCATGAGCGGCACATGCTTGTGCGCGGCTGCGTGGAACACGGTATGGGGTCGGACCTGCCGGAACACCGACGACAGCCGCGTGCGGTCCCGGACGTCGGCGATGACCGGCGTCAGGGCAAGAGTCGGGTGCGCTTCGCGCAGCTCGTTCAAGATGTCGAAGATTTCGTTCTCGGCGTTGCCGAGCAGTACCAGCCGCGAGGGAGCGAGGCCGGCAGCCTGCCGCGCCAGCTCGCTGCCGATCGAACCGCCGGCGCCCGTCACCAACACGGTGCGGCCTTGAACCATGGCGCGCACGGGCTCGATATCCGTCCGCACCGGTTCGCGACGCAGCAGGTCCTGAATCTCGACCTTCCGCAGGTTTGAGAGACTCACGCGTCCGGCGAGAATGTCGAACAACGCGGGGACGGTGCGTGTCGGTACGTGCGCGGCGGTGGCGGCCCGGACGACCTGGCGCACGACGGCCCCGGAGGCGGTGGGCATGGCGATGACGATCTCACCGATGCGACGGCGCCGGACGACTTCCGGGATCTCGGCCAGGGAGCCGAAGATCGGAAGATTGCCGAGGCGGTGATTGCGCTTGGCAGGATCGTCGTCCACGAAGCCCACGGGCGTGAGGCCGAGCTGTGGGTTGGCGAGCATCTCCCGCAGGATCATCTGGCCAGCGGCGCCGGCCCCGACGATCAAGGCGCGGCGGCCGTCGGCCGCCAGCCACTGCTGCCGGGTCGTGAGGACGCGGATGCACATGCGCGGCGTCGCGGTGGCCGTCAGCGTCAGGAACGCGTCGAGAAACACGACCGAAACCGGCACGCGGACGGGGGTCACGCCGAGGATGGGCAGCAGCACGATCCCCACCACGCCGCAGACCAGCGCTGTGACGGCCCCCGCCTCGAGGATGATGACCATGTCGGGGAAGCTGGCGTGACGCCACAAGCGGCTGTAGAGGCCGAACGAGAAGGAGATGGCGAGCCGGAGCGGCAGCATGACCGCGGCGTACGTGACGATGGTCCCGACGTAGGGCGCGGGCCAGGTCCACCCCTCGAACCGCAGCCACCCGGCGACGAGCGGGACGGCGGCAAGGAGCAGGCAGTCGACGAGCAGGAGGTAGCGGTTACGGACGTTGGTCAGCACGTCGTGCCTGCAGGCGCATAATCCGTACCCTCACTGCGGCGCGTAACTCTTGGTGCCGCAAGCGAATCGAGCGGGCGGGGGTGTGGTGAATTGGTGTTGGTTGTGGCGACTTGCTGACGCTTCAGACGACGTCGGCGAAGGTCCGTTCCATCCGCCGGAAGTAGTACAGGCCGCTCACGAGTAGTGCGAGCGCCGCGGCCGACGAGACCGCGATGAGCGGGCCGGGAGCGGTGTTGCTTCCCAACAGAGCCCAGCGGAAGCCTTCGACCACACCGGCCATGGGATTCAACCCATAGAGCGTGTGCCACGGCTCGGAGAGCAGACTGCTGGGATAGGCGATCGGGGTGCCGAACAGCCAGACTTGGGTGAGGAACGGCACGGTGTAGCGAACATCGCGGAACTGCACGTTGAGCGCCGCGAGCCAGACGCCTACGCCAAGCGCGGTCACGAGGGCCAACAGGACGAGCGCCGGCAGCCACACGACATTCCCCGTCGGCATAATGCCAAAGTACAGCATCATCGCGACGAGCACGACGAACGCCAGTACCAGATCGACGAGCCCCGACAGCACGCTGGAGATCGGGATGACGAGGCGCGGGAAGTACAGCTTCTTGATCATGTTGGCGCTGCCGACCACACTCGCCGACGACTGGCTCAATCCGTTGGAGAAGAACGTCCACGGCACGAGCGCCGCAAAACTGAAGACGGGATAGGGAATTCCGTCCGACGGCATCTGCGCCAGCTTCCCGAAAAACAGACTGAAGACCACCATCGTGAGGAACGGTTGGATAATGGCCCAGGCGGCGCCCAACGCCGTCTGCTTGTACCGCACCTTGATGTCGCGCCAGGTGAGGAAGTAGAGCAGCTCGCGGTACTCCCACAGCTCGCGCAGACCCAGTGCGACCCAGCCGCGCGAAGGCTTGAGGCGCAGGACGGGAACTTCGTGTTGTGCTTGGAGGGCGCTCATCGTCATGGGGAGCGCTGGCGCAAGTTGCTTGCCGCGACCCAGGCGCGTGGCGCGCTCGCGCTCATGGAAACGGCGTGTGGTAAGGCGGCAACATTTGGGGTGTAGCGAAACACTGCGCGCCGGCGCGCCGCCCCGCCCTCGATTCCAATTGTCCGTCCCCCCAACGACTTACGCATTCCGGCCGACGTGGGCCGGGAGGTACGGAACCTGAACTTGCACGTGCGCACGATGGTAACGACGGACTTCTTGGTGATCGGCGGCGGGGTGATCGGCATCAACATCGCGCGCCAATTGCGGCGCGCGCATGGGGGTGCATCCGTCACGGTCATCGAAAAGGAGCTGGCCTGTGGGCTGCACGCCAGTGGCCGCAACAGCGGCGTGCTCCACGCCGGGTTCTACTACCCGGCGGACAGTCTGAAGGCGCGGTTCACGCGGCGCGGCAACGCGATGCTGACCGAGTATTGCGTCGAGCGGCGGCTCCCGATCAGCCGGAGTGGGAAACTCGTCGTGGCGCAGTCGCGGGCGGACCACGCGGCGCTCGACGTCCTGTGGGAGCGCGGCCGGGCCAACGGCGTGCCGCTCGAGCGGCTCTCCGAGGACGATGCCCGCCGTATCGAGCCGCGGGCCGTGACCTGTGAACAGGCGCTGTTCTCGCCGTCGACCGCGACGATCAATGCCGCGGTGGTGATGCAGGCGATGACGGCGGACGCGATGCAGGAAGGCGTCGTAGTGATCCCGGGAGTCCGCTACCTGCGGCGCCGCGCCGGCTGCGTGGAGACATCCGGGGCATCCTATAGCGCCGGGTACGTCGTCAACGCGGCGGGCCTCTACGCCGACCGCGTCGCGCACGATTTCGGATTCGGCGAACGGTATCGCATCCTGCCGTTCAAGGGGCTGTACCTGTACTCCGACGATCCCGGTGAACGGGTGCGCACCAACGTGTATCCCGTTCCCGATCTGCGGATGCCGTTCCTGGGTGTGCATGTGACGAGCACGCCGTCGGGCCGCACCAAGATCGGCCCCACGGCGCTGCCGGTGTTGTGGCGCGAGCAGTACGGCGGGCTCGCGAATTTCCGTCTCGGAGAGTTCTTCGACCTGGCACTGCGGCAGGCGACGATGCTCCTGACGGGTGGACGGTCGTACCAGCGCCTCGCGGTCCACGAGCTGCGGAAGCGGTCTCGCGGCAGGCTGATCGGGTTGGCGTCTCGGCTGTTGCGGGGAGTGCGGGCGGAGCGGTATCCGGCGTGGGGTGCCGCCGGTATCCGCGCGCAGTTGGTGGACATTCGGCGACGGAGCCTCGAAATGGATTTCGTTTTGGAAGGGGATGACCGGTCGATGCATGTGCTGAACGCCGTGTCCCCCGGCTTCACCAGCGCCCTGCCTTTCGCCGCCGAGGTGTGCGAGCGGATCGCGGCGGCGATCGGGCCCTCGTTCCGGAATGCGGCCGCGGCGACCGCCCCGGCGGCGCTGAGCGCGTCATGAGCGACATCTCCATTCACGCCACGGGGCTCGGCAAGATGTACCGCATCGGCCGTCATCGCCGCGGCGGCTATGAGACGCTCCGCGAAAAACTGACGCGCAGCATGACGGCGCCGTTCCGCCGCATGGGCAGCCTGCTGCGTGGCGAGGGGACGGGATCCGGCGGAGACAACGACAACGTGTGGGCGCTGCGGGACGCGTCGTTCGAGGTCAAGAGCGGGGAACGGGTGGGGATCATCGGCCGGAACGGGGCCGGGAAGACGACGCTCCTCAAGATCCTGTCGCGCATCACCGACCCCTCGTCGGGACACGCGGAGGTCCGAGGCCGGGTCAGCTCCTTGCTCGAGGTCGGCACCGGGTTCCACCCGGAATTGACCGGCCGCGAGAACGTGTTCCTGAACGGCGCGATCCTCGGCATGGGCCGGGCGGAGATTCGCCGCAAGTTCGACGAAATCGTGGCATTTGCCGAAGTGGACCGGTTCATCGACACGCCCGTCAAGCATTACTCGAACGGGATGCAGCTGCGCCTTGCGTTCGGGGTCGCCGCGCACCTCGAGCCGGAGATCCTGCTGATCGACGAAGTCCTTGCCGTCGGCGATGCGGCCTTTCAGCGCAAATGCCTGACCAAGATGGAGGGCGTCGGGGCGGGCGGACGCATCGTGCTGTTTGTCTCGCACAACATGCCGGCGGTCACGCGCCTGTGCGAACGCACGATCCTGCTCGACGGTGGGCGCGTCGCGCAAGACGGCCCGTCCCACGAGGTGGTCAGTACCTACCTGGGGAACGGCATGGGGACCACCGCCGAGCGGGAGTGGAGCGACGTCACGAAGGCGCCCGGCAACGACATCGTGCGCCTGCGCGCCGTGCGGATCCGGACGCCCGACGGCCGCGTATCCGACGCCATCGACATTCGGCAGCCGGTCGGCGTGGAGATCGAGTTCGAGGTGAAGAAGGCCGGATATGCCCTCTGGCCGCACTACACCGTGGACAACGAAGAAGGCACGCGGGTATGCGTGTGCTTCGATCAGGATCCGGAGTGGCGGCGCCAGCCCCGTCCGGTGGGCCGCTACGTCAGCACCGGCTGGATCCCCGGCAACCTCCTGTCGGAGGGGACGATGATCATCGGCGCGTCCGTCCGGACCGAGGAACCCAACATTCTGCACTTCTACGAGCGCGACGCGGCCGCCTTCCAGGTGATCGATAGTCTCGAGGGGAATTCCGCGCGGGGCGACTACCTCGGTCCGTTGCCCGGGGTTGTGCGG
>Ga0070696_100001868_pt1 | contig 13823 bp, 8 predicted proteins | sample KBSK1253metaG_FD_65474 | JGI IMG/M metagenome (GOLD analysis project Ga0070696, IMG submission 65474) | Corn, switchgrass and miscanthus rhizosphere microbial communities from Kellogg Biological Station, Michigan, USA - KBS K1-25-3 metaG | ecosystem: Host-associated > Plants > Roots >... | reverse complement strand
CGGCCTTGCGCCTTGCTGACCCGAACCAGAGCACGGTCGAACAGCTCATGCAGCTCGGGAGGAGCGGCGAACATGGTGGAGTAAGTCAGCTGGAATCCGGGCATCGAAACATCCCCTGGGGCGTCGGCCGGAGAACCCGGCTCGTCCATCATGAAACACTTGTTTCGTTTTCGATTGTAATGGCACCACTGTTTTTTGCAACCGCGACCGGCCGAGTCGTGCTTCGCGCCGCCGGCACCCGAAACGATGGCTGAAACAAATGCATCGTATTGACTAGTAATAGTCTATATGTTCTATTTCATCCCGCAGTATTCATTGGCAATGGCCGCACCGACCGCATCGATTTCTCCATCGACACCACCCGTCTCTAACGGATATTCCACGCGAATTACGCGCCGCAATCCCTTTCTTGCGGCCGCGCGAGGTAATTGGCCACTCCAAGGACGCCGGTGGTTCGACTGGTGTCCGGCAAGAGATCGTCGTCGTCGCAGCCGTGCGGGCGATTTCGTAGCAACAACGCGGGAGTGAGGATGAGCAGAAGCAAACAGCGAAGTATCCGTATCGGAGCGCGGTCCGACCTAGGGCTGCCGCGAAGGCGGTCCATGCATTCAATGCTCGCCACCGGTCTGCTGCCGCTCACTTCGGCCATCATCGCGTGTCTCAACACTGCTCAAGCCCAGGAAGCGGTATCGGCAGGTACTCTCGAGGAAGTCGTCGTCACGGCCCAGAAGCGCTCCGAAAGTCTGCAAAACGTTCCGCTCAGCATTACTGCGTTGGGTACGCAGAAACTCGATGAGCTGAATATCCAGAACGTGGACGACTACATCAAGTACCTGCCCAGCGTGTCCTACCAGTCGAGCGGCCCGGGCTCCGCCAAGCTCTACATGCGCGGCGTATCGAGCGGCGGTGACGGCACCCATTCCGGATCGCCGCCGAGCGTCGGTGTCTATCTGGATGAGCAGCCGGTCACGACCATCCAGGGCATGCTCGACTTGCACATGTACGATATCGCGCGAGTGGAGGCGCTGGCGGGACCGCAAGGCACGCTTTACGGTGCCAGCTCCGAGGCGGGCACCCTGCGCATCATCACGAACAAGCCGGAACTCAACGAGCTGAAAGGCGCCTACGATGTTCAGGCCAATCAGGTCGATCACGGCGGTGTGGGGTATACGGGCGAGGGTTTCATCAACCTGCCCATCGGCTCCACGGCCGCATTCCGGCTCGTCGGGTGGTATGAAAAGGACGCGGGCTACCTCGACAACGTGCCCGGCTCGATTACCTACCCGGCCACCTACTCCAACGGCGCGCCCGGCGGCGGCTTTACCGAGAGCAATCGTCCGGCGCCTGGCACCCTGGCGCCCAACACGCGCTACTTCGGCACGGCGAAGAACAATTACAACGATGTGGAGACCTTTGGGACGCGGGCGGCACTGCGCATTGCTCTGGGCGACAATTGGACAATCACCCCCACGGTGCAGGGCCAAGAGGCCAACTCCAATGGAATTTTCGCCGAGGAACAGACCAGATCCGTTCCCGGGTATCCCGGCCTCTATCCCAGCCTCGGCGACCTTCAGGTCCAGCATTTCAGCCCCGAGTCCTCAACGGATCACTGGGGTCAAGCCACGCTGACGATCGAAGGCAAGATCAGCAACTTCGACCTGACCTACGCGGGCGGTTTCGTGCACCGGACCTCCGTGGTGCACACGGACTACACGGATTATTCGCTCGGCTATACGCTCGAATACACGCGCGCGCCGGATTACTTCGCCGATAATGCGGGAAACCCGCTCAGCCCGACGCAGGAAATCACGGATTCGGACAACTATAAAATGTATAGCCACGAGATCCGCATCTCGACCCCGAAGGACTATCCGGTGCGGGCGACGTTCGGCGGCTTCACCGAGCGACAGACCGATGACTTTCTGCAGAATTATCTCATCCCGGGGCTCTCGGATGCCGAGAGTGTGACCGGCTGGCCCGGCACCTATTATTTGACCGACGAGATACTCATCAAGCGCGACAGTGCGGCCTTCGGCGAAGTGACCTGGGATGCAACGTCGCACATCAGCCTGTTGGGCGGGCTGCGCTACTACACTTATAAGAACTCCGAGCAAGGTTATTCAGGTTTTCAATCCGCGCAGACGAAATGCGCCGATGAGACGCTGCCCACCCCCTACGGCGCACCCTGCCAGCAGCTGTTCCAGGTGGCACAAGGCAGCGGCACGACGCCGAAGTTCACCGTCACCTATAAATTCGACGATCAGCGGCTGATCTATGCCACGGTTTCCAAGGGATTCCGCCCCGGCGGCCCCAACACCATCGGCCCCCAGTACCAGTCCGACACTCTGCAGAATTACGAGCTGGGCTGGAAGACCAGTTGGCTGGGCAACAGCCTGCGCGTCAACGGCGCGATATTCCAAGAAGACTGGAACAACTTCCAGTTCTCCTACCCCGGCTTGAACGGCATCGTGGAGACCAAGAACGCGGGCGGTGCGCGAATCCGCGGCATCGAAACCTCGGTCGACTGGGCAGCCTCGAGCGCGCTGACGGTCGGCGGCGGCTTCTCTTTGCTGAACCCGATATTGACGGTGCCTTACTGCAACTTTGCGGCTCAAAACGGCGGCATACAAACGTCGACTTGCTACGACTACAGCGGCGGCACCCCGGTCCCCGAACCCTACGCAGCGCCGACGGGGCAACAATTGCCCACCACCCCGAAGTTCAAAGGCAACCTGACGACGAGATATAGCTTCGCGCTGAACAGCGAGTGGCAGGCCTACGCTCAGGGCTCAGTAATCTACCAATCGGCCGCGTGGGGGGACCTGCGCACCGCTCAACGGGAACTGATCGGCCAACAGCCGGCCTACGCACTGTTCGACGGGAACATCGGCGCCCAGAAGGGCGGAATCGGCGTCGAATTGTTCGTGAACAATATGTTCGACCGGCGGGCGCAGAACTATCGCTATGCGGAGTGCAACGCGTTGCTGTGCGGACAGCAGGCGGTATACGCCGGCATCGCCAGACCGCGCACCGTCGGGGTGAAATTCACGCAGAAATTTTGATCGTCCCTTGAGCGATGCCGACACATTCGAGTCGGGCGCCGCGGCGCAGAACATCTCGCGGCGCGGGTTCGTGTTCGGGGCCGCTGCGTCCGTTCTCGGCGCGGGCGGCGTCGCATGCCGGGCCGAAGCTCCGTCATCGGGGCCGGCACCCGGGCAGGCGCCGGCCGAGTCCAGCCGTGAGTACCTGAATCTCTCGGCCGTAGATGCCGTCGCGGCCATGAGCACGGGTGCTCTCACGGCGGAGCGCTACGCCGGCGCGCTGCTCGAACGCTGTGCGCGTCTGAAGGCTCTGAATGCCTTCATCACTCTGGATCCCTCTCTCGTGCTGGAACAAGCGCGCGATGCCGACCGCCGGCGGGCCGGCGGCGAAGCCCCAGGGCCCCTGCACGGGCTGCCGATTCCAGTGAAAGACAGTTTGAATACCGCCCAGTATGCGACCACCGGCGGCACGCCGGCGCTCAAGGGCTTTCGGCCGCCCGCCGATGCTCCTCTCGTGGCAACGCTGCGCGCGGCCGGCGCCATCGTGCTCGGCAAGACCAACCTGCATGAGCTTTCATACGGCTGGACCAGCAACAACCTCGCATTCGGCGCCGTGCATAACCCTTACGATCCCGCCCGCATTCCGGGCGGCAGCAGCGGCGGCACGGCGGCGGCAGTCGCCGCGCACATGGCGCCGCTCGGCGTCGCCGAAGACACCGAGGGTTCGATTCGCGTGCCCGCGGCTTTGTGCGGAGTGATGGGCTTCAGGCCGACCACTCGGCGCTACTCCACCGTCGGTGCAATTCCGGCGTGTTCGCTGTTCGATCAAACCGGCCCGGAAGCGCGTTCGGTGGCCGACATCGCACTCTTCGATCGCGTGGCCAGCGGCGATATGCGCGAAATCGAAGCGCTGCCTCTCGACGGCGCGCGCTTCGCCGTGTGGCGCGGCTATTGGTTCGAGGGGCTCGATCCCGAGGTCGAGCGCATTACCCGCAATGCCATCGCGACGCTGCGCGCAGCGGGTGCCAAGATTGTCGAAGCCGAGGTGCCGGGCTTGCCGGAACTGCTGGCCCAGACGGCCGATCTGATCGTCGACCATGACGTGCGCCTCGAGCTTGCGCACTACCTGGCGGTCAACGGCGCGAAGCTGAGCTTCGATGAACTCGTCGCACGCGCAAGCCCCGATATCCGCGCCATATTTGCGCACGAAGTCATGCCCGGCTCGCCGGGATTCGTGTCCCAGGGCGCCTATGAGACTGCGGTCAAGGTGTATCTGCCGCGGCTGCGCCGCATTTTCAAGGATTACTTCGCCCATACCGGCGCGGCGGCGATTCTGTTTCCCACCACCTTGGTCACGGCGCCGCGAATTGGGGAGGAGTCCGAGCTCACCGTCGGGCATCGCAAGATGAGTTTCGATGTCGCGATCGGACGCAACATTGCTCCCGGGAGCCGGACGGGTCTGCCAGGGCTCGTGATGCCGACGGGAATTGCGGCCAACGGCCTGCCGGTCTCCATGGAGTTCGACGGTCCGGCAGGCAGCGACCGCACTCTGCTAGGGCTGGGGCTTTCCCTGGAGCGGGTGCTCGGTCACGTGCCGCCGCCGCCTGTTTGAGGCAGGCAAGTGCCGATGCGCCGCTACCCTCTGGAAGTGGAAATGAATGCGCTCGTGCGCGTTCAACCGCATCGGCTGCGGGTCCAAGATTCAGTGCGCCACAATCGGCAGCAAGAAGACGATGATCGCTTCTCGCAAACTAAAAGACGCGCGGCCGCCTAGCGACCGGTGTAGGCGTGCGAGCGATGCAGCTGCGCATCGCTGCGAGCGATCTCGGCGAGAGTCGCCTTGCCGCCGGCGGTCACCATGAGGCTCGCCAGCGCCTGAGCAGCGGCCATGGCCGGCAAAATGGAGGGAACGAGCGCGGGGCCGGCGTTAGGCGCCAGCAGTACCACACTGGCGCCGTCCACGATGGGCGAGACGACGCTGTCGGTGACGGCAATGATCTTCACGTGCCGTTCCGCGGCGTACTGAACCTCGTCGACCGTCAATCGAGCATAAGGCTCGAAGCTAAAAGCCACCAGCGCATCCTTGGAGGTCGCGCGCCGCAGCTCATCCGCAATGGCTCCGCCGACGCCCGCCACCAGCACGCTCTTGTCGGAAAACAGGCGGCAGGCGTAATCGAGATAATAGGCGGCGGGAAACAGGCTGCGAAGCCCTAGCACGTAAAATCGCCTTGCGGCAGTGAGGATTTTTTTTGCAGCCTCGAAGGCGGCCGCGTTGGCGGAGCCCAGAGTGCGATCCAGACTGGCCACTTCCGTATCGTACATATCCGCGAATAATTTCTCTTGGCCGTCGCTGACGCGCCGCCTGCGCAGCGACTTGGCGCGGGCCACGAAGGTCATCTCACTGGAGGACAGCCAGCTTACGTACAGCGCGCGGAAACTCTCATAGCTGTCGAACCCGAGCTCTCGGGCCAATCGAAGCATTGCGGCCGGCTGAAGCTTGGCATCCGCCGCCACCGAACGCATCGACTGTATTGCGATGTCCTTCGGCGAATCGAGCACATGTCGCGCCGCCAATTTCAGCTTCGGCGGCAGAGATTTATAGCGCCCAGATATGAGCTTCTCCACTTCCTCCTTGGTCATGTGCCGCCGCCCGAATCAACGCCGCCGGGTGCCGCGCTCGCCGGATCCCTACGCAGTGAAAGACGCATGATCGACTCCCTGTTTTTTTGCAATTGCACGCGGCCCCAATCCGTATCCGCGTGCGCGCACCCTCCAAAGTATACCCCCGGCGCCGGAGTCGGCACGAACGCGGGGATCATCGAGGCTGCAACGCGCCTTCGACGGCCAGCGTGAATTTGGCGACCAGCTCATCCAACTCCGCGTCGGTTGCGTTGTAGGGCGGAGCAATGATTATCGTGTCGCCCAAGCCACCGCCGACGTTGCCGGCGCAGGGGTAGCAAATCAAGCCGTTCTGAAATGCGTGCCGGCCGATTTCCACGTTGACGCGGCGGTCCGCCGGAAAAGGCTGTTTCGTACGCCGATCGCTGACCAGCTCGACGCCGATGAAAAATCCGCGCCCTCGTATGTCGCCGACTTCGTCGTAGCGATCCAGCGATTCCCGGAGCGCGCGCTTCAGAGTCGCACCCCTGTCCCGCACCCGCGCCACCAGCGATTCGCGTTCGATGAGCCGCTGGACCGCAAGTCCGGCCGCGCATGCCGCGGTATGCCCAGAATAGGTGTGGCCGGTCATGATCGCGCCTTGCGCTTCAAGGATGGTGCGGCCTATTGCGCGCTTGAAAACCGTCGCGCCGAGGGGAATGTAGCCTCCCGCCAATCCCTTGGCCACGGCCATGATGTCGGGCGTAATGCCATCGTGCTCGAGGGCGCGCCAGGTTCCGCACCGTCCCACCCCGCACATCACTTCATCCGCAATGAGCAGGACATCGTGGCGCCCGCAAACCTCTTGAACCGCCGCGGCGTACCCGGGCGGCGCCGGAACGACGCCGCCGGCTGCACCCACGACCGGCTCGAAAATGAAGGCCGCGACACTGTCCGGGCCCAAGGCCTGAATCGTGGACTCGAGCTCGTTCGCGAGATGCTTCACCAGATCGGCCTCGGAAACGCCTGCCGGAGGACGGTAGGCATTCGCGGCCGACACGAACGAAACGTCGAGAAGGCTGCCTTCAAAGGGCGCACGGCGCTCGGCGAATCCGGAAATCGACAGCGCTCCCAGCGTATTGCCGTGATACGAACGGTGGCGAGAGATGAAGCGGCGCTTCGCCGGCAGGCCTCGTGCATCGAAGTACTGCAAGGCCACTTTCAGGGCGGACTCGATCGACTCCGAACCGCTCGAGGTAAACACCACGTGCCCGAATTGCGGGCCCGAAAGGGAGAGCATAAGCTGGGTCAGCTGTTCGAGCGCGTCGCTGGTAAAGAGATAGCGGTATCCGCAGGCCACCTTGTCCAGCTGTGCGGCGATTGCCGCATTGACCTCGCGATTGGCATGTCCGATGCAAAACGCGGCCGGCCCGCCCGAGCCGTCGAGATAGCGCCTCCCGGCGTCATCGATCAGATAGCTGCCCTCGCCGCGCACGATGCGCGGCAGATTTTCGATCCCGAAGCCGATTCCTCGATTCTTAGCCATTGCCGATACCCGCGGAAGGATTTGCATTGGCAGGCAGTTGAACGTATGTTTCGTACTTCGTCAATATGCAACGAACGTACTATTAGCGATCAGGCCCATGGCCGCCCCCTCCACCCGAGGCGGCTCGGGATCGACACTTGGCCGCGCGGGTCGCGTGTGACCTCGGTGATGCGATTCTCGTGTCGATTTATCGGGGCGGTGATGACTTGCCGGCGCTCGCTGCTTGGTGTGCAGCCAAAGGTGAATCGGCAAACCCGGGAGAAATGCTCCAAAGATCGGGATCCCACGCGGTCCGGCAACATTGCGTTGAATCTGACCATGCAGATGCGCGGCTTGCCGACCGCGTACGCCCTGAAGGCCGTCGATGATCCCGGAGCGGATACACTAGGCGCCGCGAAATCTTTCCGGAATGTCTGCGCGGTGAAACAGGGGGTAGGTTATGTTGGCGAAGGAAATCTTTATCACCTGCGCCGTGACGGGTTCGGCCGACTCGGCCGGCAAGAGCGGCTTTGTGCCCGTGACGCCGGCGCAAATTGCCTCCTCCGCGCTTGACGCGCATGCAGCGGGGGCCGCGATCGTCCATCTCCACGTGCGCGACCCAAAGACTGCCGTGGCGAGTCGAGACCCTGCGCTTTTTCGCGAAGTCGTCGAGCGCATTCGGGATGTGAATAGCGACGTGATTCTGAATCTGACGGGCGGCATGGGCGGCGATTTGCTGATAGGGCCGGAGGATGCCCCGTTGAGCTTCAAGGCCGGTACCGATTTCGTCGGGCCTCAGGAGCGAATCACTCACGTGATCGAGTTACTACCCGAGATAGGGACGCTCGACTGTGGTTCCCTGAACTTCGACGAGACGCTCTACGGCACGACGCCGGGTTATCTGCGCAGCATCGCGCACACCTACCAACTGAAGAACGTCCGCCCGGAATTGGAAGTGTTCGAACTGGGTCATATCGAACTCGCTAAACAGCTCATTGCTGAGGGTCTCATCAATCAACCCGCACTGTTCCAATTATGTCTCGGCATCAAGTACGGCGCACCGGCCTCATCGGAGGCGATGATGGCGATGCGAGACGCGCTGCCGCCCGGATGTCTGTGGTCGGGGTTCGGGCTCGGTCGAATGCAAATGCCGATGTTGGCCCAGGCCATCCTCCTCGGCGGTAACGTGCGGGTCGGTCTGGAGGACAACCTCTACCTGGACAAGGGCGTGCTGGCAACGAACGCCCAACTCGTCGAGCGGGCGTGTCGGATCGCCGAGTCCTTGGGCGTTAGCGTTCTGTCTTCTACGGAAACGCGCGAGCGACTTGCGCTGAGACAGCCCCACACATTCAGAAACGTCCGCGACGTGTCGGAGCGCGAATCATAATTCTCGTGGAGATAAAAACGATGCGACCCGCGCCGCGCAGACCGAAATGCGGTCGCCCGGCGCTATGCCGACCTCATCGATGGGTTCGTCGTCGACCAGGCGGATCCCATTCCGGAATCCCTGCAGGGCGTCGCGTATTTCAGAGCCGCGACACTCATGAACGCCGCCGATGACCGCTTGCAGCTGGCGCGCGCAGTGCCGCAGGCTGCCGACATCCTCGGCGCAAATTGAGAGGTGACGACAGCTTCCGAGCTACCGGATCGGATCGAGAATCACCTCTCGCGCGACATCGCCACCGATGGCGTGGATGGATACCTGTGGGACGCCTGCGCCGGCGGCGGCAAGGGAATGGTGACCATGATTTCTTCAAATGTGAACGATATCGCACAATTCGTGTGAACGGCATCGCACAACCAACATATGGCATCGGCGATTCCCGGCCGGCAGCAATAACGTTCTAGACCCTCACCGTCCTCATGCATGTTAATCGCGTCGCCCATGAGCCGCATCGCGGCCACATGAGAGAGAGCGATTCGTGTACCAGCCTTCGGCGCGATTGTGCCGACGTAGAGGAGATTGTCCGTGAAGATATCCAAGCATGTTGTCGTGCTGCTGCTGAGCGGCGCGGCGCTGTTCGATCTGGCCGGCTGCGGTGGTGACAGCGGCGGCAAGGTCAGCACCGTCGCTGCACCGAGCGCATTGTCATACACGAGTCCGGTAACGACCACGCAGGGCACGGCGATGACATCGCTCTCGCCGACCGTCACCGGAACCGTCACCGGCTATTCGGTCAGTCCCGCTCTGCCGGCCGGTTTGTCGCTCAACACGGCGACCGGCGCCATCACCGGCACGCCTACGGCCATCAGCGCGCAGGCCACATACACGGTCACCGCTACCAATGCGACCGGCAGTACGACGTTTGCATGGGTACTGACCGTCCGCTCGGCCACGGCCATCACTGGTACGGCCGCCAGCGGAGCGCCGATCACCGGCGCCATGAATGGCACGGTCACTTTGAAGGACTCGACCGCGCCGGCGAAAACCGTGTCGACCCCGACCGACGGCACCGGCAAGTACTCCTTCACGCCCGCCCAGATCCAGGGGTTCACCGCCCCTTTCATGCTGGAAATCGCCTATAAAGTCGGCGGTGCCAGTTACTACCTGCACTCGGCGGTAACGGCTGAAGATGCCGCGAGCGGTAACGCCACCATCAATATCACCCCGCTGACCGATCTGGTCATTGCCAATCTGGGGCATGAAATTGCCGCAAAGATCTTTGCCAACGGCAACTATTCCAGTTTGCTGACCAAGACGGCGCTGGACGGCGGCGTGACGGCGCTCGACAGTGTATTGCAGCCGGTGTTGCAACAGCTGGGGGTTTCGAACAGCGTGGACCTGCTGCGTCAGTCCTTTGCGGCGAACGGCGCGGGGCTGGATGCGGTGCTGGACGCGCTGAAGGTGACCATCGACCCGTCGACCAACGCCGAGACCATCACCAATCGCCTGAACGACACATCCGTATCCGGAACCTTGAGCTCTCCTCCCACGACACCGGTCACCGCCGGCGCCGCCAACAATGTCACCGACCTGCAGGGCATCACCACCGCATTCAATAACTTGACTGCGCTGATTGCCACGGCGCCCGCGCCCACTTCCACGGCCCTGCTGGCGTTCTTCGATCAGACTAATTTCAAGGACGACGGCCGGGGTCTCCAGCCCTTTCTGCAAATGATTACCAGCAACCCCGTCATCGCGGGTGGCGCCCTGGCGTTGAGCGACATCGTGCTGAACAGCGTCCCGGGCTGGGTGACGATGGTGCCCTCGGGTGCGACCGCCTATGACGTGACCTTCACGGTGCTGCAAAACGACTCACCCAACAGTCGCCATCACTTCATCGTATACGCGAGCCAAGGCGCCTGGTTGATACTCGGCAATCAGCGCGTGGCCAAGGTGGATTTCTCGGCGTTCGAGGGCGACAACAATGGGGTCATGTGCAGCGGCATCAATTTCAGCGTCAATGACAAGGGTGGCCTTGGACTCAACTACGCGGTGGTGACGGGGCCCGCCCTGCCTGCTGCAGGCCTGTTGCTGTTCAACTCGGCCACCGCGGGTGGCTCCTTCACACTGGCCGCCGGCGACCCGACGACCTATAACGGCACCAGCACTCCAGTGGTGACAACCTCCTGCAGCTATAGTGTCTATACGATGACGGACACGCAGATTCAAAGCATCAACACTCTGCCCGCTGTCTACACCGTGAAGCTGTACAAGGACAATGGGACGCCCAGCAATCTGACCGATGACATTCTGGTCGCCACCTATACGTCCGAACTGCCCGCCGCTCCCTTGCAATCGACGGCGCTGACCAGCGCCCTGTTTGCCGGCAATATCACTGCCAGCCCCTCGGTGCTTTCGGCTGCCCCAACAGGCGGCACGGTGAATGTCACCTGGACGGCTCCCACGGCGGGCGGACTCTACGCCAGCTCGCTCGATATATACCTCTGCAATGCCACTGGCTGCCAGGACGTCAACCAGGATCTGTCTTCGACGCAGACCAGTCTGACCATCAGTGTCCCGATGACCTCAGGCCCGATCACCGGCGACGGTGGCACGGTGGAATACACCGACTCGGTATTCCGCACTCTCTGGAGCAGTCCCGCCGGCGGCAGTTTCTAAAAGCCTTGACCGGGCCCCGGACGGGGCCCGGTACATGGGGCCGGTCCACATGACGGAGCCCGCGGTTCACGGGGGTGTGGCCGGCGCTAGGAGCCGCCGCGACCGGCGGCATGCATGCGGGCATACCGGCCGGGTGTGATGTGCCTCATCCGCTTGAAGTGCCGCGTGAAATGACTCTGGTCGGCAAATCCGACCTGAGCGGCCGCCTCCGCCGCAGTCGTGCCGGCCCGAAGCAGGACGCAGGCACGCTCGATGCGCAGCTTCAGTTGATAGGCGTGTGGGGGAATCCCCGCATGCAGTGCGAACGCGCGCACCAGGTGAAAGCGGCTCAGCGTCGTCAATGCAACGAGTTCGTCGAGACTGACCAATTCGTTGAAGTTATCGTGCAAATAATGCTTCGCGCGCTCGATCGCGTTCGGCGTCTTGGAGTTGCGGCCTGTGCCTCGCTTGCCGGCGCGACGACCATTCTGAGGATTCATTTGACGCAGCCTGCCGGTGTGGGAATTCCGGCCAGACGCTACGTGGGCTGCGCGCTCCGAGTCATGATGAAGTTTTGACGAATCATGACTATCCAGACTGAATATTGACGATAGACTACGGATATCGCCGCATTGGAATTGCCAACGAATGGCCGATCATGGAATGAGTCCCCGCCAACGAGCCGAGAACCATGGCTGAGCTATATCGCTTTGGCCGGTTCGAATTGAAGCCGGCGCAGCTGCAGCTGCGCCGCGGGGAGACTCTGCTCAAGGTCGAGCCAAAGCCGCTGGAGGTACTCGCCGAGCTGGTTCGCAACGCCGGCGAACTGGTCACCAAGAACGAACTGATGGACAGCGTCTGGGCGGGTCGTGTCGTGACGGAATCGGTCATCGCGCGCTGCATTGCCAAGCTGCGGGCCGTGCTGGAGGACGAAGCGCAGACCCTGATTCTCACGGTCCACAGCTACGGCTATCGCTTTACCGGGGAAGTGCGTCTCGGCGCCGAGGAACCCGCCCGCGCAGAGGGTGGGGTCGCCGGCACCATCAGCTTGAGGGCGGGCGACACGCCGGCGTTGCGTCCGCGCTGGCGCCTGTTGCGGCCGCTCAACGAGCAATGCGGCGTGTGGCTGGCGCAGCACGACAAGACCGACGAGAAGCGGGTGTTCAAGTTCGCTCTGGAGCCGCGGCAGATTCGCATTCTCAAGCGCGAACTCACCATTCACCGCGTTCTGCGGCGCGGCCTGGGCGAACGCGATGATATCGTGCGGCTGCTGGACTATAACCTTCAGGATCTGCCTTATTTTTTGGAAATCGAGTACTACCCGGAGGGCAATCTGGCGGACTGGTGCGCGGCGGCGGGGGGCGCCGACCTTGTGCCGCTCGAACTGAAGGTGGAACTCATGGCGCAAGCCGCTGAATCGCTGGCCGCAGCGCATGCCCTGGGCGTTCTGCACCTGGATATCAAACCCTCGAATCTTCTGGTCTGGATCTCGCCGGACGGCCATCCGCATATTCGCTGGGCGGATTTCGGCAATAGCCGCCTGCTGCAGCCCGAGCGCCTCTCCGAACTCGGCATCACTCGGTTGGCATCCACGCAGACGCTGGGGATAGGCGGCCCTGCGGAAGGGACGCTTCACTACATTGCCCCGGAGCTGTTCAAGGGAGAGACGGCCACCGTCCGTTCCGATTTGTATGCGATGGGCGTGATGCTGTACCAACTGGTCGCCGGCGACCTGCGTAGACCCATGGCCGCGGGATGGGAGCAGAACATCGCAGACGAAGTGCTGCGTGCCGATGTGGCGGCCACCGCCAACGGCGATCCGGCACTGCGCTTGAGTTCAGCCGACGAACTGGCCAAGGGTCTGCGCAATATCAAGCAGCGCCGCGCCGCGGTCGATGCGGAGCGCGCACGTGCGCGAGAGCATGCCGAACTGCGCCGCAAGCTGGAATATTCACGCGCGCGCCGACCCTGGCTGATCGCCGCCGGCGTGGCGCTGACCACCGGACTGGCGGCGAGCCTGTGGAATTTCCGGGCCGCGGTCCAGGCGCGCGACGAGGCCCGCGGTCAGGCCGCGATCGCCGACGCCGTCATCAACTTTCTCGATCAAGACATTCTTTCCGCCGGCTCGCCCTTCAGCGTCAGCGGCGACGGTCCCGGCGGACTCACGGTGCGCCAAGCGGTGGACCGCGCCGAGGCCAAGCTGGCCGGCCGCTTTCCCGCGCAGCCGGCGGTGGAGGCCTCGATCCGTGCCGCCATCGGCCAGGTCTATGTTGAGGACGGCGACTACGACAAGGCGGAGAAGCAGGTGCGGAGCGCGGTACGGCTCGGCCGCAGCGGCCCCGGTGGCGCAGACTTTCGCACCGTGCGCGCGGAGTACGGCCTGGCGTTCGCTCTTACCGTGGAGCAGAAATTCACCCAGGCCAGGGAATTGCTCGAAGAAGCGAACTCGGCGCTGGCGCGTGCGCCCAACGTCGATCTGCTCACGGCATCGCGACGCGACGTCATCAACGGCAACTATTATTTCGCGCTGCAGGACTATGGCCGCGCGGCGCCTTATTTCGCCAGGGCACTGACGGAGGCGCTTCAGCACGATTCCAGCGATATCAGCCAGATTGCC
>Ga0070696_100001867_pt1 | contig 13828 bp, 11 predicted proteins | sample KBSK1253metaG_FD_65474 | JGI IMG/M metagenome (GOLD analysis project Ga0070696, IMG submission 65474) | Corn, switchgrass and miscanthus rhizosphere microbial communities from Kellogg Biological Station, Michigan, USA - KBS K1-25-3 metaG | ecosystem: Host-associated > Plants > Roots >... | reverse complement strand
CCTCCGGGCGCCACATCGGCCACCAGCACGCCCCAGTCGCGCGGAAGGCTCAGGCCGGCCGCCAGCCCCGGCGTGATGGTTTGCGCGTAAACACCGATCTGCGCGCGATGCACGTGCCCGTCTTTTCGGATCTGCGTTACTACATTGCGAACGATGTTGCTGGGAATCGAGAAACCGATGCCTTCGCTGCCACCCGATTGCGACAGGATGAACGTGTTGATTCCAACCACGCGGCCCTCGGTATCCAGCAGCGGTCCGCCACTGTTGCCCGGGTTAATGGGCGCGTCGGTCTGAATGTAAATCATCGGATCGTCAGGCTTGAGCTGGCGCGCGATCGAGCTCACCACCCCCATGGTGACCGAGTTGGCGAGGCCCAGAGGATTGCCGAACGCCAGAACGAGTTGGCCCTGCCGCAGTTCTTCGGAATCGCCAAATCGCAGTTGAGGCAAGTCGGTCCTCTCAATCTTGATCACCGCTAAATCACTCTCCCGGTCGATGCCGACAATTTTTGCGTCGAGCCTTTTGCCCGCCGGTCGAATGACGGAACGGCCCGCGGTCTTGTCCAGCACGTCCGAAAGTTGAACCTGAATACGGCGTGCATTCTGCACGACGTGCGCATTCGTGACAATGTACCCGTCCGAGCTCAAGATCACGCCCGACCCGCTGCTGCGTTGCCGCGCGAGCAGCCCGTCGTTGCCGCCGCCTTCGCTGTCGTCGCTCAGCACATAACTGGTCGAAAATATCTGGACAACCGCTCGTCCGGCGCGATGCGACAGCGATTCGAGCGCGACGCTCAGCTCGTGAAGTGTATCCGGCGGCTTGCTGGCAGGTGGCTTGTCGGCGGTTTGCGCTGAAAGAAGTCCCGAACTCAGCGCGATCAGGAAGAGACCTCTATTCATATCGCAAAGCCGTCATGGGATCGACCTTCGTCGCGCGTCTCGCCGGCACGTAAGACGCCACGAATGCGACCGCCAGCAGGACGCCCGAGACCATTGCGAACGTTGTCCAATCGGTCGAGCTCACACCGAACAAAAGCGTGGAGAGCAGGCCCGTCGCCGCCGCCGCTACAATCAAGCCCGCGACTATCCCCGCTCCGACCAGTGCCATGCCCTGCCCGAAAACCATTCGCAGCACGTCGGAACGGCCAGCCCCCAATGCGATCCGAATCCCGATTTCATTCGTCCGCTGCGTGACACTGTAGGAGATCACGCCATATAGCCCGATGGACGCCAGCAAGAGCGCGCCGAACGCGAATACCGCCAGCAGGAACATGGAGAAGCGCCGCCCGGCCATGGAATCGGCCAGAATCTGGTCCATGATTGCCGCGTCCGTCACCGGCTGGTCTTTGTCGATGGAGCGCACTGCAGCGCGGACGGCCGGAACCAGCGCCATGGGATCGCGCTGCGCCGTCCGCACCAGCAGAGTCAGCCCGCCGTTCGGCCATTGCGGATGTGGAATGTAGAGCTGCATGGTCTTCTGCGAGTCGAGCCCGTAATGGTAAGTGTCACCGACGATTCCCACGATTGTGCGCCAGGGTTCTCCGTCGCCCCCGGTTCGCACCTTGACGCCTAAAGGATCCTGGTTAGGCCAAAGCCGGCGCGCGGCAGTCTCGTTGATCAAACACACGCGCGAATGATTTTCATCGTCTTCGGCGGTCAGCAGGCGTCCGCGAACCAGCGGGATTCCGATGGTGCGGAAGAAATCGGCAGTCACAATGTACTGGTCGACACCCGGCGCTTCACCGGCCGCGTAGACTCTTCCGGGAATGTCGAGCAGCATCTGGTTGAAATTGCCGGACTCGGGAAGAATATCAACAGCCGCCGCGTGCTCGACGCCCGGCACGCGCTTCACGCGCTCCATCAGCTCCCGAAAAAAGGCGATCCGTTTCTGCGCGGTCGGGTATTTGAACTCCGGTATACCGACTCTCGCAACCAGGGTGCCGCGCGCATCAAATCCGGGATCGACACCGCGCAGCCGCATGAAACTCTTGATGAGCAGCCCCGCGGAAACCAGCAGGACCAGGGCCAGCGCGGTCTGCGCAACCACCAGCAGATTGCGAAATCCAGCGCGACCCGCGGCACGCGAGCTGCGGCCTCCCTCTTTGAGCGCCGCGCTGAGGCCGGTGGCCGAAGCCTGCATCGCCGGCGCAATCCCGAACACGATCCCGGTCACGATCGATACCGCCGCGGTAAAAAGCAGCACGCGCAAATCCACGTCGATCTGCGCTAGTTCAGGCAGCGCTTTCGCGCCCAGAGCCGCAAGCCCCGCCATACTCCAGACCGTCAGCAGAATCCCGAGCGCGCCGCCGAGCGCACCCAGCACCACGCTTTCCGTCAGCACCTGGCGAATGAGCCGGCCGCGGCCCGCTCCTAATGCCGTGCGAATCGCGATTTCCTTGCGACGCACGGTTGATCGCGCCAGCAGCAGGTTCGCGATATTCGCGCACGCGATTAGCACTAACAGCAGTACCGAAAATTGAAGAATAACTAGCGCCGGCCGAATGTTTCGAACAATGTCGACCTTCAATGGCACGATGTGCACACCCAGCCCGGCGTTGGTTTCCCGATGTTCGCGTTCCAGCCGCGATGCAACTACGTTCATCTCCGCCTGCGCCGTTTCGAGCGTGACGCCTGGCTTGAGACGCGCGATGGCGCGATCGTGGTGACCGGAGCGTTCGCGCTCGCTGTACGGCTCCGCCAGCGGACGATAGATTTCCGCAGGCTGATCGATAAGGCTGGCCGGTAGCGAGCGAAACTCCGGCGGCATAACTCCGACCACCGTGTGCGGCACTCCGTTGAGCCGGATCGATCTTCCAACCAGTCCGGGATCTTTCGAAAATTTCCGTTGCCAGAATCCGTAGCTAAGCACCACCACGCGGTCTTTGCCTTCCTGCTGCTCTTCGGGTGTAAACACGCGGCCCAGAAGGGGCGCCGTCTTCATGACCGTGAAGTACCCGTCGGAAACCTGGATGCCGCCCAGGCGTTCGGGCTCAAATTCGCCGCTCAGGATCGGGTCCCAGCCGTGAAACGCCGTGATCTCTTCAAACGACCGCGCCGCCCGCCGCCAGTCCACGACATCGGGAAAAGTCACTTGGCTGCGCAGGTTCTCTGCCTTTCGGTCAGCGCCCCATAAAATCACGAGCCGGTCCGCCTCGCGGTAGGGAAGCTCGCGTAGCAGCACGGCATTCACCACGCTGAAAATCGAACTGGAAGCCCCGATCGCCAGTGCCAGCGTTCCAACGGCCACGGCCGTAAATCCGGGCGCCTTGCGCAGAATGCGGAGAGCGTAGCGGAGGTCGTGCAGGAAATTGTCGGTCATCGAGACCTGCCTCGCTCGAATGATATCTCAGTGACAGCCGAGGCAGCGGAATCGCCGCCCGTGGCACACCGCGCAGCTCGTTTTGTCGAACTTGGCGTCAGGGCGGCTGTGCGATTCGAGAAATTCTGTCGGATGATCGGCGGGCCTCAGTTTTGCACCGGCGCCGTGGCACTGCTCACAACTGAAGGGCAGCTCGATCTTGTTGTGGCACACCAGGCAATCGGCCATCTGCGGCATCTGGGCGCGTGTAACAGCCTCGGAAGTTTCAATCCCCCGGTGGCAGGCCAGGCACGCGTTTGTGCCGTTGAGATGCTGCCGAATGTCGCCGGGCGGCGAGAGGTACTGGCCGGTATCGATGGCTTTCGCAATAATCGGCGCAATATTGCCGAGCTGCAAGTGCCGTTCGTGGCTGAAATTCGCGAGCAGCGTCTTTGGCGGCGCGGGGATGTTGGCGCCCGCGTGGCAGGATTTGCAGGCCGCCGCCGACGGCAGATTGTTGTCCTCTACCTTCGTGCTCTTCGCGACCGTCGTGTGACAGCTTGCGCAATCCGCCTTCAGCTTGAGATGCAGCTGATGCGAGAACGGACGATCGGCAGCCAGCGCGGCAACGGCGAAAACAAGGACGCCGGCGCTACTTCTTATAGCTGATGCGCCAGATCTTTTTGCCGCCGTCATCCGATACCAGCATGCTGCCGTCCTGCAACTGGACCGGCGCCACCGGGCGGCCCCATACCTCGCGCTTGTCCGGCGAAAGCATCCAGCCTGTCAGAAAATCGCGTGGCGCATCCGCGGCCGGCTTGCCGTTTTTGAACGGAATAAACGCAACCGAATAACCAACCCGCTTTGAGCGGTTCCACGATCCGTGAAACGCCAGAAACGCGCCGCCCTGATATTCCGCCGGAAACTGCTTGCCGGTGTAGAACAGGAAATCCAGTACGGCCACATGCGCACCCAGCAGGATATCGGGCACTATGGTCTTCGCCACCAAATCGGGCTTCTCGCCCTTCCTCCGCGGATCTTCGTGCGGCCCAGCGTATGCAAACGGCCATCCGTAAAAGCCGCCCTGTTGCACGTGCGTGAAATAGTCCGGGACCAGATCGTCGCCCAGCAGATCGCGCTCCTGCACCGCCACCCACAGCGTGTCCGTCCCGGGATACCAGTGCAGCCCGATGGGATTGCGCGTGCCGGAAGCAAAGATTTCGTGGCCGGATCCGTCGGGATTATAGCGATTGATGGCCGCCCGCCGCGGATCTTCGCGCGCCGAAACATTGGATCGCGATCCCGTGCCCACGTACAGCTTCTCGCCTTTGCGATCGAACAGCAGCGAGCGCGTCCAGTGGCCGCCATCCAGGCCCGCGAGCGAAATCACTTCCTCACCTTTGCCGGCAGTCTGCGCCTTCGAGTCATATTTGTATCGCTTGATCGAAGTCACTTCACCGACGTAGAGATAGTCTTTCCAGAACGCGAGACCGTAGGGACGGTCGAGCCCGTCAAGCAATTTCTTGCGCTGTTTGTTGCGATCAACCACGTAGACCGAGCCGTTCTTAGTCGAATCGGAAACCAGCAGCTCGCCACCGGGGCCGAGAAGCATATAACGCGGCTGTTCGATTCCTTCAGCGTACGTTTCGATATGAAATCCGGCCGGCAGCTTTAGTTGTGCGCCGCCCGGCTGGTCGATGACACGGGGGCCATTGTCCACCGACGGAGTCGCAAAAGGCGGCGGCAGCTTCGCATCTTTGGCGTCCCAGGCGAGTGCCGTCGCCGCGGCCAGCACGGCGGCTGAGTAGAGGAGGGCCTTGGTTTTCATAAACCATAGTTTATGATATGGAGCATCGTGAGGAAGCGAAATTATTTACGATTGCTGGCAGGGGCGGCGCTCCTGGCAGTTTCCTGTGCGGCCCAGGACATTGACGCCCGCGCGCGACGGCTCCAGTCCGAAATAATCGGTATCGATAGTCACATCGATACTATGCAGCGCGTTTTGCTGGAGGGCGCGGATATCGGCAAGCGCCTGCCCGACGGTCAGGTCGACCTGCCTCGCTTGCGCGAAGGCGGAATGCGCGCGCCGTTCTTCGCATTATGGGTTCCGACGTTCTATAAAGGCTCGGAAGCCGTTCGACGTACGCTCGATCTGCGGGACGCCATGCAAAGCGTTTTCGACCATTACCCGGACCAGATCGAGCTTGCCGCCAACGCCGCCGACGTCGAACGCATCGTGAAGGCCAAAAAAATCGCCGCCGTACTGACGCTCGAGGGCGGCCACCAGATCGCCGACGATCTCGCCGTCCTCCGCATGTATCAGCGCATGGGAGTGCGCTCCATGACGCTGGTCCATTTCCGCAACAACAATTGGGCCGACTCTTCCACAGACAAGCCGAAACATAACGGGCTGACGGATTTCGGCAAAGAAGTGGTTCGCGAGATGAACCGCATCGGCATGATCGTCGATATCTCGCACGTGTCCGACAAGGCCTTCTATGACGCGCTGGCCGTCACCACGAAGCCGGTGATCGCATCCCATTCCTCCTGCCGCGCAATTTCCGAATTTCCGCGCAACATGACCGACGATATGTTACGGGCGGTGGCCAAGAACGGCGGAGTGGTCGGTATTAATTTCGGCGGCGGCTTCCTCAACCAGAAGGAGGCCGAAAATGATCTGCGGAATATCAAAGCTATCGGCGAGATCGAGCCGGATCTGACGGGCAAGGCGCTCGATGATTTCGCAATCAAGATGTGGATCAAGAATGACTGGCGCCATCCCCGCAAGAGCCTGGCATCGCTCGCCGATATCGTGGCGCACATCGATCACGTCAAGAGCGTGGCGGGGATCGATCATGTCGGCATCGGCAGCGACTTCGATGGCATCTCCGACTCGCCGCAGGGCCTGGAAGACATATCCAAAGTGCCCGCGCTCACCGCCGAGCTTCTCAAGAAGGGCTATAGCGAGGCCGACATCAAGAAAATCATGGGCGGCAATTTTCTGCGGGTGATGCGCGAGGTAATCGGCAAATGAGTCTCGCAGCGTTGTTGCTGTTCGCGGCCGCCGTTGATCCGACGTTCCTGCATCGTTCCGTTTCGGATTTGGCGGAAAAGCCCGCGGATATCAGCACTGCGACGTGCCATTACAAGCCGATTTTCGGAATTGGCGATGCGCAAGCCGGAGTTCCGCGCGGTATTTCAAGGTTCGGCGAGATCACAATCGACCGCGCCGGCGCCTGCAAAGCCATCAGTTACCCCGCCGAGGAGCAGGCGTACGTAATTCTCGATGGCAGCGGTACGCTCGACTACGCAGGCCGGCAGGTCCCCGTCCGCAATCACGATTTCTTCTATCTGCCGCCGGGCGTTCAGTACGCGATGACAAGCGCCACCGGCGCGCGCGCTATCGTGATGGGCTTCAAGATTCCCGAGGGCGCCCGCGCAAGCCCGCCGGCATCGCCTTTGATCGCCAATTTCGATGACGTGAAATGGCAGCCCGTCTCCGGCCATCCGGACTCGGTGCTTTATCAGCTCCTGATGGGCGACACGAAGAGCACACGCGACAAGATCGCCGCCGGACATGTGCTCTCGAGCCTGTTCATTATGGAGTTCGCGCCCGGCGGTACCAATGCGCCGCACCATCACGAAACCGAGGAGGAGATTTACCTGGTGCTCGATGGCTCAGGAGATATGGTCGCAGGCGGCGGCATGGACGGAGTCGAGGGACGCCACCCCGCACGCGCCGGCGACGCCTACTTTTTCCGCCTCAACTGTACCGTGGGTTTTTACAGCTCGCCGGATTCAACCGTGAAGGCGCGGATTCTCGCCGTTCGATCGCGGTATCCGTTCGGTAAAGACTAACTGAACTTCCAGACGCGTTCCGCGGTCTGCCCGAGCAACCACCGCTTGTCTTCCTCGCTGAGAAAACTCATCTCGTCGCGCACCACCGCAAGCGCCTTCGCGTATGGGCATTTCGATTCCGCCATCGGCCAGTCCGTTCCCCACATCAGCCGCTGCGGCCCGAAGCGATCGTAAAGCCGTTTCACTTGCGATTGCGCGTCCGGATACGGATACGCCCTCTTGGAAACCGACCACGTGTGCGAGATCTTCACGAACACGCGCGGATACCTCGATAGCGCCAGCAGCTTTCTCAGCTCCTGCGGCTGGTCCGCCGGGCAGTCGGCCATGTGATCGATAACCACTGTGAGGTCCGGAAACTTTTCAGCCAGCGCCGCGATATCCGGTATCCGGGTTGTGCCCGCAAGAATCGTCATGGGCACATTCAGCTCGCGGCATCGCTTCCACAAAGTCGGCATCAGCGGTCCACGAATCCAGTCGCCGGTCGCATCATCCGCCGGGCTCAGCCGCACACCCTGAAATTTCTGCTCCTCTACCAGGCGCGACAGATCGTCCGGCGCCGCCGGGCTTTCCGGATTCACCCGTGCGACGCCCACGAAAAACTCGGGGTATTGTTTCAACACATCCGCCGCGTAACTGTTGTCCCAGCGATAGTAGATCACGTGAATGAGCACGGTCCGCTCGACGTCATTGGCCCGCATCAGATCCAGCAGCATCTCGGGCGTCGCATCTTTTTCCGGAGGCTTCGTCGTCTCTTTCGCCCACGGATACCGCTCGTCGCGCTTCCAGACGTGGACGTGCGAGTCGATAATCCGGTACTTGCGGGGCTGCGCGTTCGCCAGGACCGGCGTAACCAGTGCGCCAATCGCCTGGCGGCGCGTTAACATGCCGCGGGGATCACGGATTGACGCGTGCTTTATCTTTTTCATCGTCCAGACAGTGCCAGTTCCCATCGGATCTTTTCTGGTAAACAAAATTGTATCCGCTTGCGCTGCGGAGAATCAGGCCCGAGGGCACTTCGTTCGCGCTGATGAGGGCGTTACTCAGCCCGCGGTTCTCGACGTCCACCTTGAGCAGCGGCCAGATCTCGTCCACTTCCCGCCGCAACGCCTTCTTCTCGGCGACCTTCAGATCGGTCTGATATTTGAGTATCAGGGCCGGACCCTCTTGCGGAAAGGTGACTTCACTCAAAGCCAGCACCCTTATCTTTTTCCCTGACGGTAGCGCGACCGAACGGGTCGGTGGCGGACTGCAAGCGCTGATCGCAAACAACAGAAGCCAGACTGTTGTTCGAACTCCCATGCGTCAATGATAAGCGTAACGCCCGGCCGTCAAAAATGCTCCTGTTCGGAAACATTGGCCAATTTACTTCGGCCAGCATCAAAATCGCACCGGAGGGAAACACTCCGCAAGGTTAGAATGAGTTTTGCTGCAGAACATCGTGAATTTTCTGGTGGCGTTTGGTCCCTGGGGCTTGTTTCTGCTGGCGATTCTCGATTCCTCTGGCCTGCCGATTCCCAATTCGCTGGATGCGTACCTGATTTTTCTCTCCGTGAAAGAGCCGCAACTCGCCTACCGGTACGCGGCAATCTCTTTGGCGGGATCGATGATCGGCAATGTAACCCTGTTCCTCATCGCGCGGCGCGGAGGCCGGCGTTTTCAGGAGCGCGTCGATCCCGATCGCAAGCATCGGTTCCGCCAGTGGTTCAAGCGTTTCGGCCTGGTGACGGTCTTTGTCCCGGGGCTCATGCCCATTCTGCCACTCAAACTTTTCGTGATTTCCGCCGGCGCGCTCCATACCCGCTTTTTCCCTTTCCTGATCGTGATCCTGCTCGCGCGCGCGGGACGGTATTTCGGAGAAGCGTGGCTCGGCGTGAAATTGGGCATCGAATCGACCGGATTCCTGCGCAAGCACACCTGGGAAATCGTGATCGCCACCGTCCTGCTGTTTGTGGCGTTATATCTGCTCGTGATCGTGAGCGAGCGTTGGCACAAGCGGCACTCCCGTGCGCTAGAATGACCACGTGAAAACCGAGCGTCGTAGTTTCCTCAAAACCGCCGTGGCCTCGGGCTCCGCTCTGCTGGCTGCCGCCGCGGAGCAAAGTCCGGCGAAGGGCGTGCTCATCAAGAAGGTTGAGGTTTTCCCCACCAGCGTCGAGTTCAAGCACACGTTCGTCATCGGTCGCGGCAAGGTTGGAACGGCCGGCCAGGGCGGGCGCTACGCTTTCGTGCGCGTGGAATCGGCCGACGGCCGCGTCGGGTGGGGCGAAACCAATACCGTCCCGAGCTGGAGCTACGAAACGCTCGAAAGCGTCGTCAGCACCATCCGCAATTACCTCGCGCCCATCGTGCTGAACCGGTCGCCCTTCGACCAGGTCTATTTCCAAAAGCAGTTCGACGACCGGCTCACGCCCGCTGTCAGCCAGGGTTTTCCGTTTGCCAAGAGCGCCATTATGACCGCGACGCTCGATCTTGCCGGTCAGATCGCCGGGATGCCGCTACATCGGTTCTTCGGCGGGAAAATTCGCGACAAGATCGAGCTCACTTACGCGCTCTCCATCGACGAGCCCAAGGCCATGGCCGATGTCGCGCTCTCCTATCCGTTTGTGAAGTGTTTCAAACTGAAAGTCTCGGGTGATGAAAAGCTGGACGCCGCGCGCGTGCGCACCGTGATTGAAGCTCGTCCCGATGCCGACATCTGGCTCGATGCAAACCAGAGCTACCGGCCCATCCATATGGAGAGCTTTCTGAAAAGCATCGCGACTCTCGAGCAGGTGCGGTGTCTCGAGCAGCCGGTCCCGAGCGTCGATTGGTTCGGATTGAAGCGCGTTCGCGATCGCAGCGCGCTGCCCATCGCGCTCGACGAAGGCTGCTTTAGCTCGTACGATGTCGCGCGTCTGGCCCGTATGGAAGCCGGCGACCTGGTGGTGTTGAAGGTCGCCAAGAGCGGCAGTCTGTGGGGCTGCCAGCGCAGCGCCATTGTCGCGGAAGCGAACGGTCTCGGCCTTCTCGGCAGCGGGCTTACCGAGACCGGCGTGGGTTTGATTGCTGCGATTCACCTGTATTCGACGCTCGAGCTCCAGCTCCCACCCGAGCTGAACGGTCCGGAGTTCCTGACTGACCTGATGGTCGACGGTATCGAAATTCAAGGCGCGACCGTTACGGTGCCGGATGGGCCGGGTATCGGCGTCAGGGTCAAAGAGGATAAGATTCGCGCCAACGCGATCGCGATCTGACGGTCGCCGAGAAGTTCCTAGGCTTCCATTTTCCGCGCCGCCGCGTTCCACTTCATGCGCCGGCCGCTGCGCATCGCCTCAATCGCCATCGCCAGGACGACGCTGGTCTGCTGGCCCATCTCGACGTTCGCGTTTGGATCGCGGCGGGTCCCCATGCACTCGAGAAAATTGCGGATGTGCGCGCGCGTGGCGCTCTCAAAGCTTCCCGGCTGGCGCTTTTCCGCGGCCGGTTTCGTCTCGACTTCATCGCTTTGCGGATAAAGTGCGTACGACTCGCGTGCCATGTCCAGCCGCGCCTTCGAGCCGTGGAACTGCTTCATCTGATCGTTGAAGGCGTTGTAGTGCATGGCCTTGTAGCCGACCGTAAACACCGCCAGATAATTTTCCGGATACTCGATGGCCATCGAGGTGGTCTCGGTAATTTCGGCGCCGTCCAGGTTCACGCGGCCGCCCGTGCAGGTCACCGCCGTCGGATAAGTGGAATTCATGAACCAGTGGATCGCGTCGATGACGTGCGCCCCCTGCCCGATCATCAATCCGCCTGAGTAGTCGTAGTAGTAATACCAGTTGTGAAAGCGCGTGGGATCAAGCTCGCGTTTCTCCGCCGGTCCCAGCCACTGGTTCCAGTCGAGCTTGCCTTCGAGAGGCGCGCGCCGCAGCCCTTTCTGGTCGTTCAGCCACCAGGAATTGACCAGCCTCACTTCGCCCACCCGGTCCATCAACGCTTTGCCTTCCTGAAAGATGTCGAAGCTCCGGCGCTGCATCCCCACCTGCACCACGCGCTTGGTGCGCCGCACGGCTTCGATCACGCGGAATCCATCGTCGATCCGGTGCGACATCGGTTTTTCGACATAGACGTCCTTACCGGCTTCCACCGCGTCGATCACCATCTGCGCGTGCCAGTGATCCGGCGTCGCGATTACAACTGCGTCGATTGCGCGGTCCTCCAGCACACGTTTATAGTTGTCGTACCTTTTCGCCCCGGTCGAAGCCGCTTTCAATCCTTTTTCGAGATTTGGCTCGTAAACGTCGCACACCGCGCCCATATCGACGCCGAGTTCTTTGAAATTTGCGGTTAGAAAGCGGCCGCGTCCTCCGCTGCCGATGATGCCGGCTCGCACCCGTTCATTCGCGCCCGAGACCTGCGCTGCCGAAACTGCTGTCGAGAGAAGAAATGTACGGCGATCCATGGACAGAGTGTAAACTACCAGCGATGCGGATTGTGACCGTCATTTTGCTGCTTGCCGCCTGTGCCCTTGCGCAACCGCTGCCCGGCACCGAGCCCCTCACGATTTCCGGCGACGCGGCGCGGCAAATGGTAGACGGCATCAGCGCGTACCTGCTGCGCGAGACGGATCGGGCGCGCACGCACCGGCAGGCCACGCGCGAGCGGCTGCGTGAAATTATCGGCGCCGTCGATCGTCGCGTCGCGGACGTCATACCGCAGTTCATCGCGACCACCCGGCAACCGGCCAAGCTCGCCGAGACCGCTGCCTACACCGTCTACGCCGTGCGCTGGCAGGTGCTCGAAGGCGTCACCGCTGAGGGGTTGCTCTACGAACCGAAGCAGGCGCCGGTCGCGCGCGTGATCGCAGTCCCCGATGCCGATCAGCCTCCCGAAGACGCCGATTTCGCGCAGCGGCTCGCTGAAAACGGCTGCCAGGTTCTTGTACCCATGCTGATCGACCGCAGCGATACGTTCTCCGGCAACCCGAAATTCCGCATGACTAATCAGCCGCACCGCGAGTACATCTATCGCATGGCGTTCCCGCTTGGCCGCCACATCATCGGCTTTGAAGTCGAAAAAGTTCTGGCCGCGGTCGACTGGTTCGCAAATCAGGACCCGAAAATTCCCATCGGCGTGTGGGGCTACGGCGAGGGCGGTCTGATAGCGTTGTACTCGGCTGCCCTCGATGAGCGGATCTCCGCCACTGCCGTTTCCGGCTACTTTCAGCCGCGCGACCAGTTGTGGAAAGAGCCCATCTTCCGCAACGTCTGGTCCCTGCTGCGAAACTTTGGCGACGCGGAAATCGCGAGCCTCATCGCTCCACGCGCGCTAGTCGTAGAAACTCGCCCAGGACCGATTTGGCGCGGGCCGTCGCTCGCCGATCCCAAGCGCAACGGCGCAGCGCCCGGTCTGCTCGAGCCCGCCTTGCCCGAAGCTGTCGAACGTGAAGTGGCCCGGGCCCGCGCTCTTGGCGCGCGAATCGAAACAGCCGCCGACGCCATAGTGTCATTTCTCAAAGCACTCGGCGCACGCTCGGACGCCGCGCGCTCCCCTGTCGCCCTTCGCGCGGCCGATCCCGACGCCCGTCTCCACCGCCAGTTCCAAGAGCTCATCGATTACACCCAGAACCTCGTCCGCAATTCCGAATACGTGCGCAACGCCTGGTGGGACAAAGCCGACCGCTCATCGCCCGAGGGCTGGCGCGCGTCCACGCAGCCCTATCGCGACGTCATCTGGAACGATATGATCGGCCGCCTGCCCGCGCCGTCGCTCGCGCTCAATCCTCGCACGCGCAAGTCCTACGGTACTGACAAATGGGACGGCTACGAAGTCACGCTCGATCTGTGGCCGGATGTTTTCGCCTATGGTGTGCTGCTTCTGCCAAAAGATCTTCGGCCCGGCGAGCGGCGTCCGGTTGTCGTCGTCCAGCACGGCCTCGAGGGCCGCGCGCAGTTCATGTTCGGCCAGCCGGAAATCGCTCGCGACGCGAACGGGAAAACGTCACCTTTCGGTTATTACCGGAACATTGGCTCGCGCCTCGCCGACATGGGCTTCATCGTTTACTCGCCGCAGAATCCCTACATCGGTGAATTCCGGCATCTGCAGCGTCAGGCGAACCCCCTGCAGCTTTCCATTTTTTCGTTCATCCTCGCCCAGAATGAGCGGCTGCTCGAATGGCTCGGCTCGCTCGCGTTTGTCGATCATTCCCGCATCGGTTTCTACGGCCTGTCCTACGGCGGAAAAACGGCGCTGCGCATTCCCACCCTGCTCGACTCCTACGCGCTCTCCATCTGCTCGGGCGATTTCAACGAATGGATTCGCAAGCTCACCGCCGTCGACATTGGTCTGAGCTACATGTTCACCGGTGAGTACGAAATGGATGAGTGGAACATGGGGCACGTTGTGAATCACGCCGAACTCGCGATGTTGATGGCGCCTCGCCCGTTCATGGTCGAACGCGGTCATCGTGACGGCGTGGGCGTCGACGAATGGATTGCTTACGAGTACGCCAAGGTCCAGCGCCTCTACGACGAGATGGGCCTTCAAGACCGTGCGCGCATCGAATACTTCAACGGCCCGCACATGATCCACGGCGCGGGTACGGTCGATTTCCTGAAAAAATTCCTGCGATGGCCGTGATCGCGGCACAAGTCCTTAAAACACATCCGCCGGCGCCGCTCTATGATACTCTGACGCTACAGTGGCCACCGAT
>Ga0070696_100001865_pt1 | contig 13841 bp, 7 predicted proteins | sample KBSK1253metaG_FD_65474 | JGI IMG/M metagenome (GOLD analysis project Ga0070696, IMG submission 65474) | Corn, switchgrass and miscanthus rhizosphere microbial communities from Kellogg Biological Station, Michigan, USA - KBS K1-25-3 metaG | ecosystem: Host-associated > Plants > Roots >... | reverse complement strand
CTTGTCCCGTTCCTCTTGGCTCATCGCGATTCGTTCCATCCTTCAGCCTTGCGGCTGTCAAGAGGAACTTTCTACTTTGGCCAATTAGGAACTTCTCACTTTGGCGCGACAGAGAGCTGAAAAAGCGCCTTCCTCGGCGTTTCAGACTTGATATCATAGGCGCAAGACGCCGTGCCGGCGGAGCAGCGTATTTTGCCGCGCGGAGCGTTTCGGATGAAATTCTCGAGAGACATTTTGAGTTCGATGCTGGTTGTGGTGGCCGCTGCCGCCCCGGCGCTCTCCCAAACGGCCTCGCCGGAAGCCAAACCAGCCGGCTTCGAAACCGATGTCCAGCCGATTTTCACGTCAAACTGCACGGGCTGCCACGGCACCGCCACTCGCATCAAGGAAATGAACCTTAGCACGCTCGATGGCGTGATGAAAGGCAGCGAATCGGGTCCCCTGGTGGTCCCCGGCAAGCCGGACGAAAGCAAGCTCTACCAGATGGTTCGGGACGGCAAGATGCCGCCGGGCAAAACGCATCTCTCCGAGCAGGCGGTCGCATCCATCCGCGCCTGGATTGAGTCTCTGTCCGCACCGGCCGCCAATGCCGCTTCAACACCCGCCGAACCCGTAACCGAACACGACATCATCCCGGTGCTCTATCTGCGCTGCACGGTCTGCCACGGACTCCGGAGGCAGGAAGGCGGGCTCGACCTGCGGACGCTCGCGTCCATGTTGAAGGGCGGCAAGTCGGGGCCGGTGATGGTTCCGGGCCACCCGCAGCAGAGCCTGATTCTCAAGCGAATCCAGTCAGGCGAGATGCCTCCGAAAAAAGAGCTGATGGACGTCAGCATCAAGGTGATCACGCCGGTCGAGACCGGGAAGCTTACCGAGTGGATTCGCGCGGGCGCGCCGGCCAGCGACATTCAGCCCGACGTCGCCGATGGAAATCCCGACCCTCTGGTGTCGGACAAAGACCGGCAGTGGTGGTCCTTCCAGCCGCCCAAGCGGTCCGCCGCGCCGCAGGTGAAGCACAACGACCGGGTGCGAAATCCGATCGACGCATTCGTGCTGGCGAAGCTCGAGCAAAAAGGTCTGACGCTGTCTGCTGAAGCGGACAAGCTCACGTTGATGCGGCGGGCGTATTTCGATCTCACAGGGCTGCCGCCGGACCCCACCGACGTTCAGGCCTACCAGGCCGACAAAGATCCTCAAGCCTACGAAAAAATGCTTGACCGGCTGCTCGCTTCGCCGCGCTACGGAGAGCGCTGGGGCCGTTTCTGGCTGGATGTGGCGGGATATGCGGATTCGGAAGGCGGCAAACTCACCGACGACGTTCCGCGGACGTACGCGTGGCGTTATCGCGATTACGTCATCCGGTCCTATAACGCCGACAAGCCTTACAACCGGTTCCTGCTCGAACAGATTGCGGGCGACGAGCTAGCCGATTACGAGCACGCGACGACCATGACGCAGGAATTGGTGGACAACGTCGTCGCCACCGGTTTCCTGCGCATGGGACCGGATTCGACCATCGAACACAACATCAGTTTTGCGGATGACCGGCTGGAAGTAATCGCCGACGAATTGGACGTTCTCGGTTCCGGCGTCATGGGCCTGACGATGAAATGCGCCCGCTGCCATAGCCATAAATACGATCCGATTCCGCAGCGCGATTACTACCGCCTGAAGGCGGTTTTCCAGGGCGCCTACGACGAGCACGACTGGCTCAATCCGCACGCCTCCGTTTACGACGATTTGAAAGACTATCGCGCGACGCTGCTGCGCTACCTTCCATTTGTTCCGCCGGGAAAGACGCCGGTCGAGATCCTGGAAGAGCGCCGCGTGGCGGAAGAATCAAATCACAATCTGGATCTGGCCATCCGCGCCATGAAAAAAGGGCTTGAGGAAAAGGCCGGGCCGATCAAGAAAAAGATTGTCGCCGACCGCTTGAAACAACTGCCACAGTCGCTTAGGGAGGACCTGCAGAAGGTTCAGGAAACGGCCCCCGAAAATCGCACGGAAGTACAGAAGTACCTCGCGACCAAGTTCGAGCGGATCCTCAAGGTACAGGCCGAGGAGCTAAAAATCTTCGACGCCGCCTATCGCAAAGAGGCCGAGCAGACCGAATGGAAAATCAAATCCATCGAGTACAAGAAGGCGCCCGATCCGCGGATTCGCGCGCTATGGGATCGCGGGCAACCTTCGTTCACGTACATCCAGCGGCGCGGAGATCCGGCCAGCTTCGGGCGCCTGGTTGGCCCGGGCGTTCCCTCCTGTTTGACCGACGGCAAGACGCCCTTTGCGGCGACACCTCCGTGGCCGGGCGCTAACAAAACGGGACGCCGCCTGGCGCTGGCGAAATGGCTGGTTGCGCCCGATCATCCGCTGACCTCGCGCGTGGGGGTGAATCGCATCTGGAAACATCACTTCGGTACGGGCATCGTGAAGACGCTGGGGAATTTCGGCAAGGCAGGCTCGCAGCCCACGCATCCGGAATTGCTCGACTGGCTGGCGACCGAATTCGTCCAGCAGGGCTGGAGCATCAAAACGATGCATCGCCTCATGATGACTTCGAGCACTTATCGTCAGAGCTCGGCGCTGACCCCGTTACTCGAAAAGCAAGACCCGGCGAACAAACTGCTTTCGCGCATGCCCATGAAGCGCATGGAGGCGGAAGTCATCTACGACACTATGCTGCTGGTTTCGAACAAGCTGGATGAGTCAAGATTCGGCCAGCCGGAGCCGGTAGTGATTCGCGACGATGGCCTGGTTACTCCCGTGGGAACCGAAAAGGGCTGGCATCGCGGTATCTACGTCGAGCAGCGGCGCACTAAGCTGCCCACCGTGATGGAATCGTTCGACCTTCCCGCAATGAGCCCGAACTGCATGGAGCGCAGCATTTCGATGATCGCGCCGCAGGCTCTCCACATGATGAATGACGGCATGATTTCTAGGCTTGCGGAGTCTTTTGCGGAACGGGTTCGCAAAGAGGCCGGACCGGATCCGGAAAAACAGATTGAGCAGGCGTACTGGATCGCACTGAGCCGTGCGCCAAGCGAGGAAGAGCGGAAAATCAGCCTGGATACGGTACGGCGCTTGAGTGACTCCCGTGGCACGAAGGCGCAATCCGCAGCCGCCTCGAGCCTGGCCGCCAAACCCGGTGCGGCAGCTGCAACCCTCGGAACTGAAGATCCAACAGCCACGGCGCTGGCGGAGTTCTGTCACACTCTAATGAACTCCGCGGCGTTCGTCTATATCGATTAAGGAGGAATGGCGTGCCAGACGAGCAGTTGAAACAGCGATTGACGCGGCGTTCCTTCTTCGAGCGGGCGGCGGACGGCTTGCAAGGCGCCGCGCTGGTCTCTCTGCTCAGCAAGGATCTTTACGGCGCGTCGAGCGGAAACGGCCGCCCGGAAGAAGGCCTCTACGATCTCAAGCCGCGCCCGCCGCATTTTCCGGCCAAGGCGAAATCCGTCATCCAGCTTTTCATGAACGGCGCGCCCAGCCACGTGGATCTTTTTGATCCCAAGCCGATGCTCGATAAGCACCACGGCGAGGCGTACTTCGAAAAGATCGCGAACGACGTTTCGTTCCCCAAGGCTGCGGGCGGCCTCATGCGCAGCCCGTTCAAGTTCGAGCAGCACGGTAAATCCGGCATTTGGGTTTCGGAGCTGATGCCGCACTTCGCCAAGCAGGTGGATAACGTTGCGATGATTCGCTCCATGTACACCATTCACCCGGAGCACGAGCCGGCGCTGTTCATGGTGCATTCGGGCCGGATCATGCAGGGGCGTCCGGCCATCGGTTCGTGGGTGATTTACGGACTGGGGACGGAAAACCAGAGCCTGCCCGCATACGTTGTTCTGGACGATCCGTTCGGCCTACCTATAAATGGAGTGCAAAGCTGGCAATCCGGTTTTCTGCCGCCGATCTTTCAGGGCACCCGGCTGCGCACCAACGGCTCGCCGATTCTAAATCTCAAGCCCGAGACCGAGAAGCCGTCCGAGGTTGTCCGGCTCACGCGCGATCTGCTGGGCCGCCTCGATCAGATTCACAAACGCAATCATCCGGGTGAAGGCCAACTGGACGCCCGCATTGCCAGCTATGAACTGGCGGCGCGCATGCAGATGCAGGCCAGCGATGCTCTCGATATTTCCAAAGAGACGGACGCCACCCGGCAGTTGTACGGCATCGGCGACGAGGCGACTGATTCTTACGGGAAACGCTGCCTGATGGCGCGGCGGCTCGTCGAGCGCGGCGTGCGCTACATCCAGATCTATATCAACGGGCAGATATGGGATCACCACACGAATCTGGAAAGCGGCATGCGGGCGTGCTGCCTGCGCACCGATAAGCCGGTCGCCGGGCTGCTGGAAGATTTGAAACAGCGCGGGCTTTTCAAGGACACGCTGGTGATCTGGGGCGGCGAGTTTGGCCGGCTGCCGATTTCGCAGTTGGGCGGCGCCTCCGATGGCCGCGATCACAATCCGCGCGGATTCTCCATCTGGATGGCCGGCGCCGGTATCAAACCTGGAATTTCATACGGTGCGACCGATGAATTCGGTTACAAGGCGGTCGAGAATCCCGTCAGTGTTACGGACTGGCAGGCTACGGTGCTGCACCTGTTCGGGCTCGATTATCAGAAGCTCACGTTCGATGACAACGGCCTCAAAGAAAAGCTGACGTCTGTTTACGAGGCAAAGATTGTCGAGGGGATTCTTACCTAAGCCGTGATGCGGAAATCGATACTCCTCGGCGCATTTTTATGTTTCTCGGCAGCGGCAGTTGCCGCCAGCGAAAAGCCGGCGAAGCATCCCGAAAATGCCGCCCGCGCGCTGGAATCCCTGAACAAACTCACCACTGAGGTTGCGCCCAAAACCTCGCGCGCCGGGATGGAACCCGTCGCCAAGCGGAACTTCATCGATGAGTTCATCTTTTCAAAAATGGAGCGCGCCGGCATTCCGCACGCGGGTTTGAGCACGGATGCAGAGTTTCTTCGCCGCGTTCATCTGGATCTTACGGGCCGGCTTCCCGAGCCGGATGCGATTCGCAAATTTCTCGCCGGCAAGGACCCCGCCAAGCGCGAAAAGATGATTGACGAGCTGCTCGCCACGCCCATCGAGGGCCGGCTCGACAAACCGGAGACGCCGTTTCTCGATAAATGGACGTACTTCTTCGGTGACCTGTTCCGCAACTCCGCCGCCGAGCTCGGGCCCCGCGGACGAAACCTGTTGCGCGACTACATCTACGATGCGCTGCTGCTGAACGTTCCCTATAACGAAGTGGTGCGCGAGCTGCTGACCGCGAAGACGCGCGATAACTGGGTGGACGCCGCGTCCAATTTTCTGCTGCGGGATCACGTCGACGATTTCAACGACCTGCTGATCAATCTCACCGATACCTACGATGAAATGGCCATCAGTTCGAGCAAGTATTTTCTGGGCGTGAATCTCGAATGCGTCTCGTGCCACGACGGGAAGGGCCATCTCGAGAAGATCAATCTCTGGCTGAGTCAGGTCAAGCGGCCGCAGGTCTGGCGGCAGGCGGCTTTCTTCAGCAATATCTCCATCAGCCGCAACTACGGTATCGGCAATGAGTATGAGCTGGTCGATAAGGGCGGCCGGTACGATGTCGCCTCGCGCAGCGTGCGGCGCATGCCGCGCTACAAGACGGATATCTCGCCGCAGTTCCTGCTGACCGGTGAAAAACCTCGCGAAGGCGAGCCGTGGCGCGAGGCGTACGCGCGCGTGCTGACGGAAAATCCGCAATTTGCCCGCGCTACCGTCAACCTTGTCTGGGCCGAACTGATGGGCGTGGGGATTGTGGACCCGCCGCTCGATTTCGATCTGGCCCGGTTGGATCCCGCGAATCCGCCGCCGGCTCCATGGACTATTCAGCCGAGCCACCCCGAGCTGCTCGAAGCCTTGGCCAAGGATTTTCGCGAGCACAATTTCGATCTGCGCCGCGTCATCCGGCTGATCGTCACCTCCAGCGCCTATCAGCTTTCATCGCATTTCGACGGCGAATGGAAAGCCGCATACGCGCCGTATTTCGCGAGGCATTTCGTGCGGAGGCTGCCGGCCGAGGAGATCGCCGACGCCATCTCACAAGCAACCGGCATTTTCCCGGCGATTTCGATCAACGACACGGACATCAAAGTCGGATACGTCATGCAGGCGCGATCTTCGGAAGACCTGAAAGGTAAGGATCTCGAGTCGCTTCGATTGCTGCTGGCCAGCTTCGGACAGGCCGATCGGGATAAGACCGATCGCGACGTCACCGGGTCGACCGTGCAGGCCGCCGCCCTGCTCAACAGCAAGTTTGTGAAGGACTGTGTCAAGATTCAGGAAAAAGGGCGGCTTCACGGGCTGCTGAATCGCGACACGGCGTTAAGCAACAAGGAAATCGTCGACGAGATGTTTCTGGCGTTTCTGGCACGGCCGCCGCGCGCTCCTGAAGCCGCTGTGGCGATCCAGGCGCTCGAGGAGCGGCATAATCAAGGTCTGGAAGATCTGGCCTGGAGCCTGATTAACAAGCCCGAGTTTCTTTACAACTACTGACCATGCGAGAAATTCCCAACATACCCACGCTGACCCGCCGGCATTTTTTCCGCGCCGGTGCGGCCACGGTTTCCGGTTACTGGCTGCTTCCCCTGGTGCGGCCCCTCAACGTCGAGGCGAAAGAAAACGTGACAACGCGTGGCGGGGCCGAGTACTGTATTTTTCTTTTCCTAAACGGCGGAGCCAGCCAGCTCGACTCTTTCGACATCAAAGAAGGCAAGTGGACGCCGCCCGATTTCGACATCCGTACAGTCAAGCCGGGCATCCGCCTGCCGTATAGTCTGTTTCCCAATCTCTCCGGACAACTGGATCATCTGGTGATCTCGCGTTCCGTCGAGGCCTGGGAGAGCGCGCATTCACGGGCCCAGTACTATATGCAAGTGGGCCATCCCTTTAGCCCCGCGCGGCGCAACGAAATGCCGGCCTTGGGCGCGGTGATCGCATCGGAGCTTGCATCTCGCCGAAAGGATTCCGATTTCCTGCCGCCGTTCGTTGCCATGAATTTTTCCGGCACCTCCGCGGGACTCGTCCGTCAAGGCTGCCTGCCGTTTGGATATGGACCGCTGCCCATCGAGATGAAGCACGGCACGGAGTTCCTGATCGATCCGAAAGAGAAAACGGCTTTCGACAGGCGCTGGCGGCTACGCGAGGCGCTCGAAGGCACGGCTGCCGGGGCCTCGCCGTCGCAGGAGTTCGGCAGCTTTTACGAAAGCGCGCTCAGCATGATGACCGCGCCGGGACTGGCCGAGGCCTTCACGATTCCCGATGAGGACCGTACGCGATACGGCAGCTCGACGCTCGGCGATTCGTGCATTCTCGCGCGCAACCTGGTGCGAGCCGAAGCCGGCACGCGCTTCATCTCCGTTTCTCACAACGGCTGGGATCTGCACGCGGACATGTACGATCCGAAAAACAAGCGCAACCATTACGGGCTGTGCCGGGAACTCGACAGTGCGTTTGCCGCGCTGCTAACGGACCTGGCGAAGATCCGCGCCAAAGACGGCAAGACGCTGCTCGAAAAAACGTTCATCGTCTGCATGGGTGAGTTCGGCCGATCCGGTGGAGAGCTGACGGTCAACAAAGGCCGCGATCACAATCGCTCCGCTTTCACGGCCGCCTTCGCCGGCGCCGGGGTAAAGGGCGGCCGCGTATTTGGCGTAACGGATGCGAACGGCGTGAACGTGCTCGAGTCGCAGTGGACCGAAAAACGGTCGATCTATCCCGAGGACGTGATCGTCACTATTTATTCGCAGCTTGGCATCGACTGGACCAAGAAGATCACCAACACACCTTCGGGCCGGGCGTTCGAATATATCGAGCAGCAGTCCGGCACGGACTTCGTGCGTTTTCGCGAAATTTCCAACCTCTTTGCCTGAAAGGCAGAACGATGCGTATCGCTTGCTTTGCGATGTGGCTGGTTGTATCCATGTCCGCGCTGTCTTGGGCGCAAACCGCGCCGCGTTACTCCTGGCCTGAACCAAAATACAAGGTGCGGGTCGAGGAAAACGTCAAGATCCCGGCGCGCGATGGAATCAAGCTGTCGAGCGACCTGTATTTTCCGGTCGACGCAGGCCCTAAGCTGCCGGTCATACTGATTCGCACGCCTTACAACAAGGCGCCGTATCTCAAACCGAACAGCGCGGCGCGCGCGTTCGCCGGACAAGGCTATGTTGTCGCCGTTCAGGACACACGCGGCCGCTACACCTCCGAAGGCGACTTCACGGCCTTCGCGGGCGATGTGACCGATGGTTACGACACGACCGATTGGCTCTCCAAACAATCCTGGTCGAACAGCAAGATCGGGACGTATGGTTGCTCGTACGTCGGCGATGTGCAGATCCTGCAGGCGCAGTTGCGGCATCCCAATCTGACCGCCATGATTCCGCAAGCTGCCGGGAGTTCGATTGGCGCGGCCGGCGACCGTTACTACTATTTCGGCGCACGCAAGGCCGGCAACCTGGATTTCGCCAGCGGGCTCGGCTGGTTCTCGAACGAAGGCAACAAGGATCGCAGCAAGCCCGCGCCGAAAATCCCGGACAGCGAGTTGCGCAAAGTGTGGGGAACTCTGCCGCTCTTGGGCATGAGTGCGCGCGCCGGCGCCGCGCCGAGCGATTGGGACGACATCGTCTCTCGCGAGCTGAATGATCCGTGGTGGGATCAGTTCGGCTATCTGAAAGGAAAAGAGCGGTTCAACGTGCCGGCGCTGCACATCGGTTCCTGGTACGACTTCGGTGTCGCCGAAGTGCTGCTCGAATTCAACATGCTGCGCACGAACGCGGAGAGCGCGCTGGCGCGGGACAACCAGTTTATAGTTATTTCGCCCACCAACCACTGCCAGTCGGAAACCGGCACGACGGAACATACGGTAGTGGGCGGGCGCGATCTCGGTGACGCCCGGTTCGGATTTTATGCGCTTTATCTCGAGTGGTTCGACCACTGGCTGAAAGGCGCCGACAACAGGGTGACGAAGCGGCCGAAGGTCATGCTCTATGTCATGGGCAAGAACGCCTGGCGCGGCGAAAATGAGTGGCCGATCGCGCGAACGAAGTATACGCGCTACTACCTGCACAGCGATGGACACGCCAACAGCCGCTCGGGGTCAGGAACGCTTTCGACGGCGCCGCCGAAGCAGGAAACGCCGGATCGATACACGTACGATCCGGGCAACCCGGTTCCCTCGCGGGGCGGTCCCATCTGCTGTACCGGCGATCCGCATGCCGATGGAAGCTACGATCAGTCAGAAGTGGAGAGCCGCCCGGATGTTCTGGTTTACACGACGCCGGCCTTAGAGCAAGGTGTGGAGGTGACTGGTCCGCTGAAAGTCGTGCTGCACGCGGCTTCATCGGCCAAGGATACGGACTTCTCGGCGAAACTCGTGGATGTTTATCCCGACGGGAAGGCGTACAACGTGCAGGAAGGCATCCTCCGCGCGCGATTCCGCGAAGGCTTCACCAAGAAGGTCTGGATGAAGTCCGGCGAAGTCTACGAGATTCCGATCGATCTCGAAGCCACCAGCAACTACTTCGGCCCCGGCCACAGAATTCGCATCGAAGTCTCGAGCAGTAACTTTCCACGATTCGACCGGAACCTCAACACCGGAGGAAAAAACTACGACGAGACGAAATGGGTGACCGCCGAGAACCAGGTCCACCACTCGGCGGCGCACGCATCTTATATCCTGCTGCCGGTTATTCCGGAGCGGTGAATCTAGAAATAAAACTTCAGCGCGAACTGCATGGACCGCGGATCGGTCTGGATGTGGGTGATCGGCCAAACGAGCAGCCTGCCTGACGAACCGAATCGGTTTCGCCATTCGGCTTTTGCTAACGGTGAATTCCATTAGGAGAATTCGGGCGAATAATTTTTTTATGATCGATTTTTTTTGATCGATCGCCACACGCCGGCGTCGACGTTGTAAACTGTCCCCCATGCCAGTACCCGCAATGCGAATGCTCGGCCTGCTGATCTTCGCCGCCTCGGTTTCCGCCACTGCAGCGCCCAAAACGGACCTGAGCCGGACATTTAATCGCTCTGAGGTCCGCATCCCCATGCGCGACGGCGTGAAGCTCTACACCGACATCTACATTCCGAAGAAAGCTCGGGAGAAGCTGCCATTTCTGATCACGCGCACGCCGTACGGCGCCACCAATGAGAAGGGCCTCAACACGTTTCTCGAGAGCAGCTACAAGGATTTCGTCGCGGACGGCTACGTTTTCGTTTTCCAGGACATCCGCGGGCGGTACAAATCGGAAGGGCAGTTCGTGATGTTCCGGCCGCCGCGCGATAAGAGCGATGCGAAAGCCATCGACGAGAGCACCGACACCAGCGACACCATCTCCTGGCTGATCGAGCACATCGCCAACAACAACGGCCGCGCGGGCGTCCTCGGCATTTCCTACGGAGGCTGGCTGACCGTAATGGCCATGCTCGATCCCCATCCGGCGCTCAAGGCCGTTTCCGAACAGGCTTCACCGGCCGATCAGTTCCTGGGCGACGACTTCCATCACAACGGCGCGTTCCGTCTGAGCTACGGCCTGGAGTATTCCGCCATGATGGAGACTTCGAATACCAATTTCCGTTTCCAGTTCGACAAGCACGATACCTACGAGTGGTACGTGAACCTCGGCGCGCTCTCCAACTTCGAGAAAAAGTTCGCGCAAGGCAAATTGCCGACGTGGACGGCCTTCATCGAGCATCCGAACTATGACGAGTTCTGGCAGAAGCAGGCGGTTACCCCTTATCTGGACGCGCCCAAAGTGCCGAACCTCAATGTCGCGGGGTGGTGGGACCAGGAGGATTTCTACGGGCCGATGAAGATTTACGAGACACACGAGAAGAAAGACACGAACCATCTGAACTACGTCGTCGCGGGTCCGTGGAATCACGGCGGGTGGTCGGGGGGCGACGGGCGCAAACTGGGAATCGTAGATTTTGAAAGCGACACGGCCAGCTACTTTCGCGAAAAGGTACAGGCGCCGTGGTTTGCGTACTGGCTGAAGGATAAAGGCCCGCTCAAGCAGCCGGAAGCGCTTACATTCCAGACCGGCTCCAACCGCTGGGAGTCTTATGACGAATGGCCGCCGCGCAGCCGCACCACGGACCGGCCGATCTATTTCCACGGCTCGGGCCGGTTGTCGTTTGATAAGCCGAGCGGCGATGGCGAAACGGAGTTCGACACTTATGTTTCGGACCCGGCGCGGCCCGTTCCGTACCGGCATCGCCCCATCAGCCCGACCTATCCCGGCGGCGGCTGGCCCGCATGGCTGGTGGAAGATCAGCGTTTCGTCCATCTCCGTCCCGACGTGCTGAGCTGGCAGACGGAGCCTTTGAAGGAAGACGTCGCCGTGGCGGGCTCCATCGTCGCGCGCCTGTTTGCTTCGACATCAGGCACCGACAGCGATTGGATCGTGAAGCTGATCGATGTCTATCCCGACGATTTTGCAAACAATCCCGACATGCGCGGATATCAGCTGATGATCGCCGATGATGTGCTGCGCGGGCGGTATCGCGAGAACTTCACTCATCCAAAGGCTGTGCCGGCGAATGAAGTCGTCGACTATTCCATCGACCTGCACACCAACAACCATGCGTTTTTGAAGGGCCACCGAATCATGGTCCAGGTCCAGAGCACGTGGTTCCCGGTGATCGACCGCAACCCGCAAACGTTTGTGGCGAACATCTATACGGCATCGGAAGCGGATTACAAACCGGCAACACAGCGCGTGTATCGGTCCGGCAAGTTCCCGTCGCATGTGGTGCTGCCCGTGCTGAAGTAGCACACCGGCAACGGCAGGATATGATATTCCGATGCGTTTGCGGTTGTTCTCAACGCTCGGAATCTTTTTCGTTATTTCCGTCAGCGCCGCCGATTGGCCGATGTTTCGCGGCGTGAACGGTTCGGGCGTCGCTCAGGTCTCGAGTGTTCCCACCGAATTTGGCCCGAGCAAGAATGTTGTTTGGAAAACCGAATTGCCTTTTGGTCACTCATCGCCAGTGATCGTCGGCGATTTGGTTTTTCTCACGGGAGCTGAAGGCGGAGAACGCGTGGACGCCGGCCGCGGCGACAAGGTGATCGACCAGGGCGGCAGGCTGTTCACATTTTGCCTGGACCGCAAGACCGGCAAGATCCTGTGGAGGCGCGAAGCTCCGCGGCCGCGCATCGAGCGTTACCAGAAGGTGAACTCTCCCGCCTCGCCCAGCGCCGCCACCGACGGCGAAAGCGTCGTCGTATTTTTCGCGGACTACGGTTTGCTTTCCTATGGCAAAGACGGCAATGAACGATGGCGGACGCCGCTCGGGCCTTTTAACAATGTCAACGGGCACGGCTCGTCGCCCATCATCCATGAAGACCTCGTGATTCTGGTGTGCGATCAGGATTCCGGATCGTACATGATCGCGCTCGATAAGAATACGGGTCGAACGCGATGGCGCGTGGAGCGTCCGGAAGTCACCCGCAGCTACGTGACACCGGTCGTTTTCGAGCCTAAATCCGGGCCTGCGGAACTCATCGTGCCGGGCGCGTATCAAGTGACTTCCTACCGCGCCGATACCGGCGAGAAGCTCTGGTGGGTGCGGGGATTCTCGTGGCAGCCGAAGTCACTCCCGGTGATCGACGGCGACATGATCTGCGTTCATGGCTGGGAATATGGCGGTGAAGCGGAGGCGCCGACAGAAACTCCGGCGTGGGAGGAAGCACTCGGCCGCTACGACAAGAACAAGGACGGCAAGATCACCAAGGACGAAGTCGATTTGAAAATGCAGAATGAATTCTATCTGCTCGATCTCGACGGCAAGGGTCATCTGGCGCCGCGGGACTGGGATTTCTATCGCGCACGCCGTGCTGCGCGTAACACGCTGCTCGCTATCAAACACGGAGGCCGCGGGGACCTCAGCCGGAGCTCAGTTGTGTGGCGCATGCAGAAGTTTCTGCCCAATGTTCCTTCGCCGTTAATTTATCAAGGCGTCTTGTACCTGGTGAAAGACGGCGGCATTTTTTCGTCAATCGATCCCACAACAGGCGAGATATTAAAACAGGGCCGGCTGACGGGCGCGCTCGATACCTACTACTCCTCACCGGTAGCGGCGGCGGGCAAGATCTACCTGTTCAGCCAGACCGGCATCGCCACGGTGCTCAAAGCCGGCGGCCAGTGGGAAATTCTGGCGAGCAACGATATGGACGATCCCGTGTTCGCGACTCCAGCCATCGTGGATAACAAGATGTACGTGCGTACGCGGGGCGCTCTTTACTGTTTCGAGAACCGGTAAACGTTGGAACTATTTTGAAGAGAGCCGATACCGGACCAGAACGTCTTCGATGAAGTCGGCTTCAATCTTATTGTCGTCGTCCTGAAAACTGCAAGTCAGCACTTTCAAATTACCTTCGGAATGCTCCTGCAATTTCAGCGGCTGGCCGAGCATGGCGATCACTTCCGATCTGCTCATGCCCTTCTTAAGCGCAGTGGGGCCTCGTGGAGCGGTACGCTGCTCGTTCACCGCGGAAGAGGCGGCAGGAGCCAGTGAACTCTCCGACATCGTCGAGAAGTCGACATACTCGCCGAGCATGCGCATGACTGATTCGGGAGTTACCGGCGTCTCTTTGAGGTAGTCGGCTTGGAAACGAAGGTTGAAGCGCGATCCTGCCTGTAGCGCTTTTTGACGAATCACCTCGCGTTTCGTCTCGCTGGCCTCGGCTGTCATGGCGCGCAATCGAGCATCCTCTCGATGCCGATCGGCCTTCAGGTCGCTCAACTCTTCCTGCAGGCTGCGCTTCTTCTTCGGATCGGTCTCATTCTTGAC
>Ga0070696_100001863_pt1 | contig 13844 bp, 12 predicted proteins | sample KBSK1253metaG_FD_65474 | JGI IMG/M metagenome (GOLD analysis project Ga0070696, IMG submission 65474) | Corn, switchgrass and miscanthus rhizosphere microbial communities from Kellogg Biological Station, Michigan, USA - KBS K1-25-3 metaG | ecosystem: Host-associated > Plants > Roots >... | reverse complement strand
CCCCACTGGCGCTGGCGCGAAAGCGTCCAGTCCGGGCGGTTCGCGATCATGCCGTGCAGCCGCGCCTTGCCCCACGCCGGGAAGAACTCGGTCGCCTCGATGCCGCGCAGTGCGGTCGCGCGCAGGGTTTCGCCTTTCACGGGCTTGTCCATCGCCGCGAACCATTGTGTGGTGGCGCGCAGGATCACCGGTGTCTTGTGCCGCCAGCAATGCATGTAGCTGTGCGTGTAGGTTTCCTCGTGCAGCAGCACGCCGCGTTTCTCGAGCTCGGCGACGATCTTCGGGTTTGCCTCCCAGATCGACATGCCGCCGAAGAGTGGCAGCGATGGCGCGAATTTGCCGTCGCCCATTACCGGCGTGAGGATGTCCTCGTCCTTCATGCCGTAGCGGCGGCAGGTGTCGAAGTCCTCGACGCCGTAGGCCGGCGCCGAATGCACGATGCCGGTACCCGTATCGAGGGTTACATAGTCGCCGAGATACATCGGCGCGCGCCGCTCGTAGAACGGATGCTGGAAGCGGATGTTTTCCAGCGCCTTGCCCTTGCAATGCGCGAGCGTGCGGCCTTCGAGCCCATAGCGCTTGAGGCAGGCCTGCTGCAATTCGGCGGCGAGGATCAGCAGTCCCTTGGACGTTTCCACGAGGCTGTAGACCAGCTCGGGATGCACGTTCAGCGCCTGGTTTCCCGGCAGCGTCCAGGGAGTCGTCGTCCAGATCACGGCGAAGCCCGGCTTGTCGACCTTGATGCCGAAGGCCTTGGAGAGCCTCTCCGGCTCGGTGAAGGCAAAGCCGACGTCGATCGCCGGATCCTTGCGATCCTCGTATTCCACTTCCGCTTCGGCGAGCGCCGAGCCGCAATCGAAGCACCAGTTGACCGGCTTCAGTCCCCGGTAGACATAGCCGTTCGCGAGAATCTTGCCCAGCACGCGGATCTCGTTCGCCTCCGTCACCGGATCCATCGTGAGATACGGGTGCTCCCAATCACCGAGCACGCCGAGGCGCTGGAAACTCTTTTTCTGGCTCTCGATCTGCTCGTGGGCAAAGGCGCGGCAGCGGCGCTGGGTCTCTGCGGTCGGCAGGTTCTTGCCGTACTTCTTCTCGATCTGCACCTCGATCGGCATGCCGTGGCAGTCCCAGCCCGGTACATAGGGCGCGTCAAAGCCGGCGAGGGTCTTCGACTTGACGATGATGTCCTTCAGGATCTTGTTCATCGCCGTGCCGATGTGAATGTCGCCGCTCGCGTAAGGCGGCCCGTCGTGCAGGATGAAGCGCGGCCGGCCCTTGGCGATTTCCCGCAGCCGCCGGTAGACGCCCTTCTCCTGCCAGTCCTTCACCCATTGCGGCTCGCGCTTGGCGAGGTCGCCGCGCATCGGGAACGGCGTCTCGGGAAGGTTCAGCGTGTCCTTGTAGTCAGCCATGTCTCGCAAAGTACTGGCGCGCCTGCTCGGCATCCTGCGCAATCGCCCGGCGCAGCGCCGCCAAATCGTCGAACTTCGCCTCGTCCCTCAGCTTGCGCAGGAAACGCACTCGCAACCGCTCGCCATAGAGCTCGCCGTCCCAGTCGAAGAGATGCACTTCGAGGAGCGGTTTTGCCACCGGGTTGACCGTCGGGCGCCTGCCCACACTGGCGACGCCGCGACCGCGGCCTTCGACTTCGACCACGTAGATACCGCTCAGCGGCGGGCGCTGCGCGAGGGCGATGTTGGCGGTCGGAAAGCCGAGCTCGCGGCCTAGCCGTGCGCCCGGGCCGACTTTGCCGCTGATGCTGTAGGGCCGGCCGAGAAGCCGCTCGGCATGCGCAAAGTCGCCGGCAGCAAGGGCGGCGCGCACCGCGGAGCTCGAGACGCGCTCGCCGTCATGGGAAACGTCAGGCATCGCTTCCAGGGAAAAACCATCGCGCCGCGCCGCCGAGTCGAGCGTGCCGAAGTCGCCCTGGCGCTTTGCGCCGAAGCGAAAGTCGCGGCCCACCAGCAGCCATTGCACGCCCAGTCCGTGCACCAGCACATCGCTGATGAAGCGCGCTGCGCTCATCGCCGCAAAGCGCGCGTTGAAGTGAATCAGGTGCACGCGCTCGGCGCCGGCAGCGGCCAGCAGCTCGAGCTTGTCGTGCAAGCGCGTAAGGCGCGCGGGCGCGGCATCGCCGGCGAAGAATTCGCGCGGGTGCGGTTCGAACGTCAGCACGCAGGAGGTCACGCCCAGCTCGCGCCCCTTGGCCACGACGCGCTCGATCAGCGCCCGATGGCCGCGGTGCACGCCGTCGAAGTTGCCGATGGTCAGCGTGGTGCGGCTCCGGGCGCTCCGCAAAGAGCCGTGCGAGACCACCATGGAGTCGTTAAAATACTGATTATAGATGAAATGTCCGTATCGCCGATGAAAACGGCCGAACAACAGATGGCGAGCTACGCGGCCTACCACCAGGACGCGCGCAACAAGGCGACGCACTTCATCGGCGTGCCGGTAATCGTGCTTTCGCTTTTCATTCCGCTCGCCTGGCTGCGATTCGAAATCGGCGGCCTTGCAATTAGCGCCGCGCTGCTCTTTGCGGCCGCGGTGCTGGTCTACTACTTCATTCTCGATGTGCCGCTGGCGCTCGCCATGCTGGTGGTCTTCGCGGCGCTCGCCTGGGTCGGCGATGCGATCGCGCGGCTCGGCAGCGGCCCGGGCTGGACGTGCTTCGCCGTGCTGTTCATCGGCGGCTGGATACTGCAGCTCGTCGGTCACGCTTACGAAGGCCGGCGGCCGGCACTCACCGACAACCTGTTGCAGATTTTCGTCGCCCCGATTTTTCTCGCCGCGGAAGTTTTCTTTGCGCTAGGCTACAAGCCCGCCTTGCATGCCGCCGTGCAGGAACGGGCGCGGCGCATGCGGGCGGCAAGCTCTGGCGCCGAACTGACGCCGGCGAAATAGCGGGTCCCTGAGGGCATCGAGGAGGGGGTATGCAGCCGCTGCTCGCGCTTTCGCGCGGCATTGATACTGTCAACGAGCACCTGGGGCGCCTGGTGTACTGGTGCGTGCTGATCATGGTGCTGGTGAGCGCGGGCAACGCCACCTCGCGCTACACGCTCAACCTCGCTTCGAACGCCTGGCTCGAACTGCAGTGGTATCTGTTCGCCGCCGTCTTTCTCTTGTGCTCCGGCTACACGCTGCTGCACAACGAACACATCCGCATCGACGTCGTCTCGTCTCATCTTGCGCGCCGTACGCAGGTCTGGATCGACGTCTTCGGGCTGCTCTTCTTCCTGCTGCCGATGTCGGTCTTCATCATGTGGCTCTCCTGGCCGATCTTCATGAACGCATGGACCAGCGGCGAGATCTCAGGCAGCGCCGGCGGGCTCATTCGATGGCCGGTGCGGCTGCTGGTGCCGATCGGCTTCTTTCTGTTGAGCGCCCAGGGACTCTCTGAGCTGATCAAGCGCATCGCCTTCCTGCGCGGGCTCATCCCCGACCCGGTGGAGAAGCACAAGGATCCCGGCCTCGATGTGGTGCTCGACGTCGAGCAGGAAGGCAAGCGATGAGCGCCTGGATCATCGCGAACATCGCGCCGATCATGTTCGCGGGACTGATCGTCTTCCTGCTGCTCGGTTTCCCGGTGTCGTTCGCGCTCGCGGCGCTCGGGCTCTCATTCGGCATCATCGGCATCCACCTCGGACTGCTAAACGAAGCGTTGTTCCAGGCGCTGCCCGAGCGCATCTTCGGCATCATGTCGAACGACACGCTGCTCGCGGTGCCGTTCTTCACCTTTATGGGGTTAATCCTCGAGCGCAGCGGCATGGCCGAGGATCTGCTCGATACCATCGGCCAGCTGTTCGGACCGATACGCGGCGGCCTCGCCTACGCAGTCGTGTTCGTCGGCGCGCTGCTCGCCGCGACCACCGGGGTGGTGGCGGCCTCGGTGATCTCGATGGGCCTCATCTCGCTGCCGATCATGCTGCGCTACGGCTATGACCGTCGCCTCGCCACCGGCGTGATCGCCGCCTCCGGCACGCTTGCGCAGATCATTCCGCCAAGCCTGGTGCTGATCGTGCTCGCCGACCAGCTCGGCCGCTCGGTCGGCGACATGTACGCCGGCGCGATCTTTCCAGGGCTGGTGCTCACGGCGCTGTACGCCGCCTTTGTCCTCGGGATGACGATCGTCTATCCGGACGCGGCACCGGCACTGCCGCCCGAGGCGCGGCCGCTGCGCGGCTGGAAGCTCGCGCGGCGCGTGGTGTTCGTGCTGATCCCGCCGCTCGCGCTCATCTTCCTCGTGCTCGGCACCATCTTCATCGGCGTCGCGACGCCGACCGAGGGTGGCGCGATGGGCGCGACCGGCGCGCTGGTGCTTGCGCTGATCAATCGCCGGCTCAGCTGGTCGCTGCTGCGCCAGGCGATGAATTCGACCGCCAAGCTCACCACTTTCGTGGTGTTCATCCTGGTCGGCTCGACGGTGTTCAGCCTGACCTTCCGCGGCGTGAACGGCGACCTGTGGATCGAGCATCTGCTCACCAGCCTGCCGGGCGGCCAGGTCGGCTTCCTGATCGTGGTGAACGTGCTCACGTTCCTGCTCGCTTTCTTCCTCGACTTCTTCGAGCTCGCGTTCATCATCGTGCCGCTGCTCGGACCGGTGGCCGAGAAGCTCGGCGTCGATCTGATCTGGTTCGGTGTGCTCCTCGGCGTGAACATGCAGACCTCCTTCATGCATCCGCCGTTCGGCTATGCGCTGTTCTATCTGCGCAGCGTGGCGCCCGACAGGGAATACATCGACAAGATCACGCGCAAGCCGCTCGCCCCGGTCACCACCGGCCAGATCTACTGGGGCGCGGTGCCGTTCGTGGTGATCCAGGTCATCATGGTGGCGATCGTGATCATCTTCCCGGGGCTCGTCACCGGCAACGTCGAGCGCAGCACGGTCGATCCATCGAAGGTGAACATCGAGCTGCCCTCCGAGACTCCGGAGGAGCAGCGCGAGGAGACCGCGCCGCCCGACTTCGGCCAACCGCAGGGCGGCGGTGGCCAGAAGTCGGAGCCGGCGCCCGCCGACGATCTGCAGAAGCAGTTCGGCGGGAAATAAGAATGCTACTTCGCGCTTGACCCCAGCTTGGAGTTGAACGCGTAGGTGTCGTAGGTGTGCTCGGCGACGCGGAACCAGAGGAACTGCTCGTTGCGGAACTTGAGCCATTCCGGGTACATGCGCGCCCAGTGCTTGCTCTTGCCCTTGAGCTCATCGTAGAGCTCGTAGGACGCCTTCTCGGCCGCCTCGAGCACCGCCCGCGGGAACGGGCGCAGCTGTGTGCCGCTCGCCACCAGCCGACGCAGCGAGATCGGGTTGAGTTCGTCGTACTTCGCCGGCATCCAGACGTTTGCTTCCGCGCACGCAGTCATGAGCGCCGCCTGGTAGTGCTTCGGCAGCTCCTCCCACTTCTTCAAATTGACCAGCGTATGCAGCATCGGGCCGCCTTCCCAGTAGCCCGGGTAGTAATAGAACTTGGCCACTTTGTTGAAGCCGAGCTTCTCGTCGTCGTAGGGGCCGACCCATTCGGCGGCGTCGATCGTGCCCTTCTCGAGCGCCGGATAAATGTCCGGCCCGCCGATCAACTGCGGCACCACGCCGAGCTTGGCGAGGATCAGCCCCGCCATGCCGCCGATGCGCATCTTGAGACCCTTCAGGTCGGCGATGCTCTTGATCTCCTTGCGGTACCACCCGCCCATCTGGCACCCGGTATTGCCCGCGAGGATCGCCTTGAAGCCGTACTCCTTGCCGAGCGGCTCGAAGGCCTGCTCACCGCCGCCGTGGTACCACCAGGCGTTCGACTGGCGCGTGTTCGGGCCGAAGCACACGGCGCAGGCGAGCGAGAAGGCTGGATCCTTGCCGTAGTAGTAGTAGAGCGCGGTGTGGCCGAGCTCGACGGTGCCGGCCTGCACCGCGTCGAGGACCTGCAATGCGGGCACGATCTCGCCCGCCGCAAAGGCGCGGATCTGGAACTTGCCGTCGGTGAGCTCGCCCACGCGCTTCGCCACGAGATCGGCGCCGCCGAACAACGTGTCGAGGCTTTTTGGCCAGCTCGCGGCAAGCCGCCACTGGATCGTCGGCTGCGATTGCGCGATCGCCGGCGCCGCGACGGTTCCGGCGGCGACGCCCGCGGCCGCCTTCTTAAGGAACGATCTGCGTTGCATGCTTGGTCCTCGGGGTTGGTTGGAAAAGAGCGACGGATTGTAGGTCAATTGAGCCGCGCGCAGCGCGCCGAGACCTCCATCAGCCGCGCGCGCACCTCGTCGAGGTCGGCGGCCTGCGGCTCCCGCTCGAGGTAACCCGTGAGGTCCTTGAGCGCCGCGCGGTAGCACTCGAGGCGCTGATACACGATGCCGCGGTCGCGCAATTCGGCCGCGGCATCCGGTGTCACGAGGAGCATGCGGTTCAGCACCGCGAGCAGCCGCTCCGGCTGGTCGGTGTCGTGATAGATCGCCTTGAGATTGCGCAGCACGCGCGCGAGGATCTGGCGGTTGGTCGCCGCCTCGAGGAACTGATCGAGCGGCAGCTCTGACACCGGAACATCGCCGGCAACACCGGGCGGAATGACGCGCTGCAGCCGGCTGCGCAGATCGGCTTCCGATTGCGGCATACCACCCGCGAACGGATCGAGCACCAGTACGCCGGTGCGCAGTCGCAGCCGCACCAGAAAATGCCCGGGAAACGAAACTCCTTCCAGCGGCAGACCGGCACGGCGTCCCAACACCATGTAGAGCACCGCGAGCGTGATCGGGATGCCGGTGCGCCGGTCTAGCACCTCGTTGAGATAGCTGTTGCGCGGATCGTAGTAATCGTCGGCATTGCCGCGAAAACCGAGCTCCTCATAGAGAAACTCGTTCAGCGCGGCGACGCGGTCCTCGGCGCCCACGCCCTGCGGCATGCGCGAACGCAGGCGCAGCGCGAGCCGCTCGATGTCGCCGAGATAGCGTTCCACCGCCAGGCCGGGATACGCGTCCTCGGCGATCATCAAGCAGGCGTGCGCGAGATCGATGCGCGCATCGTCCTGCGCCAGCGTCTTCTCGAACTCCGCGAGTGGCGCGCCCATCACGTCGCCGACCGCCGCGAGAAATCGCGCGGCCGGAAGCCGAACAGCGCAAGGCTCGCGCCATAGGTAAGCATGCCGAGCGCCACCAGCCCAGCGAGCGCCGGCAGCTTCCTCTGCCAGCCCGCAGCGAGCCACCAGCTCGCGTCGCCCATGGTGAAGTAAAGCACCGCTGCCATGATGACGACCGCGCTCCCGACCTTCAGCAGGAACACCGGCCAGCCGGGCTGCGGCGTATACGCGCCAGCGGAGCGCAGCGCGCGATAGAGGAACGCCGCGTTCACGCACGCGCCGAGCCCGATGGCGAGCGCGAGGCCGGCGTGCTTCAGCGGGACGATGAAGGCCAGGTTCATCAGCTGGGTCAGTACGAGCGTCAAGATACCGATCTTCACTGGCGTTTTGATGTTCTGGCGCGCGTAGAAGCCCGGCGCCAGGATCTTGACGAGGATCATGCCGATGAGGCCGATGCTATAAGCGACCACGGCGCGCTGCGTCATCCAGGCGTCCTCCTGCGTGAAACGGCCATAGTGAAACAGCGCCGCGATCAACGGGATGGCAAGCACCGCGAGCGCCACGGCCGCCGGCACGGCGAGCAACACTGTCAGCCGCAGTCCCCAGTCTAGAAGTTTGGAGTATTCCGCATGGTCGGCATCGGCGTGGTACTTCGAGAGGCTCGGCAGCAGGATCGTGCCGAGCGCAACGCCCAGCATGCCGGCGGGAAATTCCATCAACCGGTCGGCGTAGTAGAGCCATGAGACGCTTCCCGACACCAGGAAAGACGCGAAGATCGTGTTGATCAGCAGCGACAACTGGCTGATCGACACGCCGAAGGCGGCCGGCGCCATCAGCTTGAGGATCCGCCGCACGCCGGGATGCGCGAAATCCAAGCGCCAGCGCGGGAGCAGGCCCATGCGATAGAGGTACGGCACCTGCAGTGCGAGCTGCAGCACGCCTCCCGCGAACACCGCCCAGGCGAGGACCAGGACGGGCGGGTCGAACCGCTCGGCGAAGAACGCCGCGCCGACGATGAACGACACGTTCAGCAGCGCCGGCGTAATGGCCGGCACGGAAAAGCGGTTCCACGTGTTGAATACGCCCGCCGCGAACGCGACCAGCGAGATGAAGGCGATATACGGGAAGGTGATGCGCAGCAGCGTCACCGTGAGTGCGAACTTCCCCGGATCGCTCGTGAAGCCGGGCGCCGAGATGTAGACGATGAACGGCGCGAGCGCGATGCCGAGCAGAGCGGCTGCCACCAGCGCAAGGAACAGCGCAGTCGCCGCGCCGTCGATCAGCGTCCTGGTCTCTGCGGGCGGCTGACGGTTCTTATGCTCGGCGAGCACCGGCACGAAAGCCTGGGAGAAGGCGCCTTCGGCGAAAAGGCGTCTCAGCAAGTTCGGAATGCGAAAGGCGACGAAGAACGCGTCGGTGGCGAGGCCGGCGCCGAAGGCGCGGGCGATGGTGAAGTCGCGCACGAAGCCGAGAATGCGCGATACCAGCGTCAGGCTCGAGACCGCCATCAGGGCGCGCAGCAGGTTCATGCGCTGACTACGCCTTTCTCCCTATTTGCCCGGCCGTCCGTGTTAACATTCCGCCCCTTTTTCGGGACCGCATCTTTTCATGGCGAACATCAAATCCGCACGCAAACGCGCCAAGCAGGCGCTCGAGCGGCGCGACCACAACATGGCGCTGCGCACGAGCGTGCGCAGCGCCATCAAGAAGGTCAGCAAGGCCGTGGCCGCCGGCAACAAGGAGGCGGCCCTCTCCTCGTTGCGTGAGTCGCAGCGCGTGATCGACCGCGTGGTGGCGAAGGGTATCCTGCATCGCAACGCCGGCGACCGACACAAGAGCCGCCTTGCGCACGCCATCAAGACGCTGAAGTAGCCTACGCCGTATCGCCCACACGCTCGAGCTCGGCGAGCCGCGTGCGCTCTTCGATCCGGCCTTCGCGCACGCGCAGCTCGTTGTCCTTCGCGAAGTTGACGAGAAAGCGATAGGCCATCGGCTCGATCTGCTCAAGGCGCCGGTCCACCACCACGCAGCGCACGCCGTTCACCGTGATCGGATGCACGAACGGCGAATACTGCATGCGATGATCGCCGCCGAACGCGGCCATCACGCCGCAGAGCCGCTCGGCCCAGTCGCTGGGCCGGAAGGCTTTGCCGTCGTGAGTGATTCCCTGGATCACGAATTCGGCCGCCGCCGATTCGGGCATAGCGCGCGATTATAGGGGCGCGCCGTGGCGAAGCCCGCAAGCCGCATCCTGGTGGTGAACGACGAGCCACTGGTCTTGCGCGAGTTCGTCAAGGGCCTGAATGCCGCCGCGCGCTCCCTCGACAATCCACTGGGCATCAGCTTCATCGGCGTCACCACCGCCAAGGAGGCGCTCGCGGTGATCGCGCGCGACGGCGACCTTCAGGCCGTGCTGGTCGACGACACGCTCTACACGCTGAAGAACGGCCAGCAGCCCAAGTCGCAGATGTCGGCGCTCGAGCTCGTCCAGCGCATCACGCGCTTTCGGCCGGAGCTCGACGTCTACATCCTGATCGCACGCGAGGAAGAGGACGACATCGTCGACGCGCTGTTCGCCGAGGCGGTCGACGGCTATTTCTATCGCGAGGAGCGCGACTATCGCGGCATCTACCGCATCCTCAACGCGCAAATCCAGGAACGCGCGCGCACGCCGTTCTACGACCAGCTGAAGAACTACGTGTGGATGGCCAAGGACCAGTGGCACACGCCGGGCCATTCTTCGGGCGAATCGCTGCGCGGCAGCCCCTGGGTGAACGATTTCTACGATTTCATGGGCGAGCACGTGTTCGACGCCGATCTTTCGGTTTCGGTGCCGATGCTCGACTCGCTGATGGAGCCTAAGGGCGTCATTTCGGAGGCGCAGGCAAAAGCCGCGAAAGCCTTCGGCGCGAAGCGCACGTTCTTCGCCACCAACGGCACCTCAACCGCCAACAAGGTCATTTTCCAGACGCTGCTCGCGCCGGGCGAGAAGCTGATCCTCGATCGCAATTGCCACAAGAGCGTGCATCACGGCGTGGTGCTCTCCGGCGCGCATCCGGTGTATCTCGACTCCTCGCTCAATCGCAAGTATGGCCTCTATGGGCCGGTGGCCAAGAAGGTGCTGCTCAATGCCATCAAGAACCACCCGGATGCGCAGGCGCTGATCATCACCTCGTGCACCTATGACGGGCTGCGCTACGACCTGCCGCCGATCATCGAGGCAGCGCATAAGCGCGGCATCAAGGTGATCGTCGACGAGGCATGGTATGGCTTCGCGCGCTTCCATCCCGATTTCCGCCCGACGGCGCTCGAGGCGGGCGCCGACTACGCCACTCAGTCGACGCACAAGGTGCTCTCCGCCTTCTCGCAGGCGTCGATGATTCACGTCAACGACCCGGACTTCAAGGAGCATCTGTTCCGCGAGAACTTCAACATGCACACCTCGACGAGCCCGCAGTACGGGCTCATCGCGAGCCTCGACATCGCCCGCAAGCAGGCGGTGATGGAAGGCTACAAGCTGCTCTCGCGCACGCTGGAGCTCGCCGCCGAGGTGAGGAAGCTGATCAACTCGACGCGCGTCTTCCGCGTGCTCGAGGTGGAAGACCTGCTGCCGGCCGAGGTGCGCTCCGACGGCATCCGGCTCGACCCCACCAAGGTGACGATCGACATCTCGGGGTGCGGCTACACGGTGGAGGACCTGCAGAAGGAGCTCTTCGAGCGCTACAACATCCAGGTCGAGAAATCGACCTTCAATACGCTCACCCTGCTGCTCACGATCGGCACGACGCGCTCCAAGGTCTCGCGCCTGTACGACGCGCTGATGCGCATCGCCCGTCAGGGCCACCCGCCGCGCCAGCTGGTACAGACGCCCGAGATCCCGGGCTTCACGCGGCTGCGCTGCCTGCCGCGCGACGCGTATTACTGCGGCGGTGAACTGCTGTCGGTGTTCGACGAGCGCGAGCGCATCAACCACAAGCTCTCCGGGCGGGTGTGCGCCGACCAGATCGTGCCCTACCCGCCGGGCATCCCGGTGCTCGTCCCCGGCCAGCTCATCACCCCGAAAATCCTCGACTACCTCGGGCGGCTGCTCCATTCGCACAAGAGCCTCGAGATGCACGGCGTGGTGCACGAGGCCTACCTGCCCTGCATCCGGGTCCTGAAGAGCGCCGAAGAACGCGGCCTCAGGCGCCTCTCCTAGGCGAAATCTGCTAGGATTTTCCGAACGGCGGCCGGTGCCGCCGTTTTGCATTTAGGGAGCGAGCGATGTCGCACCTTATGAACACCTACGCGCGCCAGAACGTCGCCTTCGTGCGCGGCGAAGGCGTGTGGCTCTGGGACGAGGAGGGCAACAAGTACCTCGACGCGCTTGCCGGCATCGCGGTGAACACGCTCGGCTACGGCCACCCGAAATTCACCCGCGCGCTCTCCGCACGTCTCGCCTCCGGCGTGATCCATACCTCGAATCTCTGGCGCATCCCGGACCAGGAGGCCGCCGCAGATCGGGTGGCGGAGATTACCGGCCTCGATGAGGTGTTCTTCTGCAATTCCGGGCTGGAAGCGAACGAGTGCGCCATCAAGATTGCGCGCAAATATGGACACGAGCGCGGCATCGCCGAGCCGGCGATCGTGGTGATGGAAAAGGCATTCCACGGGCGCTCGCTCGCTACGCTTTCCGCTACCGGCAGCCGCAAGGTGCAAGCGGGCTTCGAGCCGCTCGTCTCGGGCTTCGTGCGTGTGCCGCTCAACGACCTCGAAGCGGTGCGCCACGTTGCCGAGCACAACAAGAACGTCGTCGCGGTCTTCATCGAGCCGATCCAGGGCGAAGGCGGCATCAACGTCTCGCGCCTCGAATACCTGCGCGGGCTCTACGAGCTTTGCCAGCGCAAGCAGTGGCTGTTCATGTCGGACGAGGTGCAATGCGGCCTCGGCCGCACCGGCAAATGGTTCGTCTACCAGCATGCGGGCTTCATGCCCGATGTCGTGCCGCTCGCCAAGGGACTCGGGTCCGGCGTGCCGGTCGGCGCTTGCGTGGTCGGCGGCCGCGCGCGCGGTGTGTTCAAGCCCGGCAACCACGGTACGACTTTCGGCGGCAATCCATTGGCGATGACCGCGGTGCGCACGACGATCGATACCATCAAGGAGGAGGGCCTGCTCGCCAACGCCGAGCGCGTCGGCGCGGTGATCCGCAACGGCCTCGCGGCCGCCGTCGGCGGCGCCGGGGTGAGCGAGGTGCGCGGCATGGGACTCATGATCGGCATGGAGCTCGATCGGCCGTGCGGCGACCTCGTGCGCGAGGCGCTCGCCGCCGGCCTGGTCATCAACGTCACGGCGGACAACGTGGTGCGGATGCTGCCGCCGCTCGTGATGAGCGAAGCGGAAGGCCGCATGGTGGTGGAGCGGCTCGCGCCGCTCGTCAAGCGCTTCCTGGAGAAGCGCGTCGCGGCCTAAGTGGCGCAGCCGAAGGCGCCGGTAAGGCATTTCCTGCAGTTCAAGGACTTCTCGCGCGCGGAGCACGAGCACCTCTTCGCGCGGACCCAGGCGATCAAGGACAAGTTCAAGCGCTACCAGCGCTACTGGCCGCTCGAAGACCGGACGCTGGCGATGATCTTCGAGAAGCCCTCGACGCGCACGCGCATGTCCTTCGAGTCGGGCATGCACCAGCTCGGCGGCGCGGCGATCTATCTCTACACGCGCGACTCGCAGCTCGGCCGCGGCGAGCCGGTCGAGGACGCCGCGCAGGTCATCTCGCGCATGTGCGACATCATCATGGTGCGCACCTTCGAGCAGGACATCATCGAGCGCTTCGCGCGCAATTCGCGCGTGCCGGTGATCAATGGGCTGACGGACGAATACCACCCGTGCCAGATCCTCGCCGACCTCTATACGTACATCGAGCACCGCGGCGCGCTCCGCGGCCGCACGGTGGCCTGGATCGGCGACTCGAACAACGTCTGCAATACCTGGCTGCACGCGGCGGCGATCTTCGACTTCAAGCTCAATATTTCCACGCCGCCGGGCTACGAGGTCGAGCCCGAGCGCCTCAACCGCAACGCCGAGACCCACGCCGATCCGATGGCCGCGGCGCGCGGCGCGCACCTGGTGACGACCGACGTTTGGACCTCGATGGGCTTCGAGGCCGAGAACGAGGAGCGAAAGCGCGCCTTCCAGGACTGGCAGGTCGACGCCGAGATGATGAAGGCGGCGGCGAAGGACGCCCTCTTCATGCACTGCCTGCCTGCGCACCGCGGCGAGGAGGTCGCGGCCGAGGTGATCGACGGCCCGCAGAGCGTCGTCTGGGACGAGGCGGAAAACCGCCTGCACACGCAGAAGGCGCTGCTCGAATTCCTGCTCCTCGGCAAAGTGCAGACCTGATGCTGCTCGGTTTCGGGATTAAGCTCGCCGTCGGCAGGTAAACCACCAAGGGGGACCGCATGATGCGAGTGCATCGCTGGATTTCCTGGCTGCTCTTCCTCATCGCACCCTTCGCGCTCGCGCAGACCGAGCCGGAGGTTCGCAAAGGCATCGAATACGCGACGCACGACGGCATGCGGCTCACGGGTGACCTTTACCTGCCCAAGACCGCAGGCGCCCATCCCGCGATCGTCGCCATCCACGGCGGCGGCTGGCAGGCCGGCGGTCCGTTTGGGTATCAATACTGGGGCCCGTATCTGGCGGCCCGCGGCTACGGCGTCTTCGCCATCAGCTACCGGCTGTCCAAGCCCGGTCAGAAAACCTACCCCGAGGCGCTGCACGATGTGCGCGCTGCCATCCAGTTCCTGAAGGGGC
>Ga0070696_100001859_pt1 | contig 13862 bp, 11 predicted proteins | sample KBSK1253metaG_FD_65474 | JGI IMG/M metagenome (GOLD analysis project Ga0070696, IMG submission 65474) | Corn, switchgrass and miscanthus rhizosphere microbial communities from Kellogg Biological Station, Michigan, USA - KBS K1-25-3 metaG | ecosystem: Host-associated > Plants > Roots >... | reverse complement strand
GCCGTTCGCAAACCGCGCAACGAACACGCCGACCAACGCAAAACGCGACGCGGGATTCGGAAATTTCGCATAGCCCGCGCGCTGCACAATCGGAAAGTCGACGGCGGTGATGATCTCGTCCGCCGCGAGCGCGGTTTCGAACATGCCCTTGAAGAAATCGTCGGCGGTGAGTGCGCGCCGGTCGGTGCGAATGGTCGCGCCAGTCCCGAGCACAGCCGCCGGCCAATCGGCCGCCGGATCGTTGTTGGCGAGCGAGCCGCCGAGCGTCCCCATGTTACGGACCTGCCGGTCGCCGATGCCTTCGGCAAGGCTCGACAACGCCGGCATCGCGCTTTGGACGATATCCGACGAGGCGACTTCCGCATGTCGCGTCATCGCGCCGATGACGATGCGCTCGCCGTCCCTGCGAATCCCCTTGAGATCGGGAATGCCGCTCAAGGAAACGAGCGTGCCGGGTTGCGAGAGCCGCAATTTCATCGCCGCGACGAGGCTTTGGCCGCCGGCAAGCGGGCGCCCGCCCGTCGATGCAAGAGTGGCAGTGGCATCCGCGAGCGTTTTCGGTTGCGCAAACTCGACTGTGTACATGGAATTCTCCCTATGCGTGACCGACGAGCGCGGGATCGCGCGCCTGGCGAATGGCGTTCCAGACGCGCTGCGGCGACGCCGGCATGTCGAGATGCGTGACGCCGACGGCTGCGAGCGCGTCCATCACGGCGTTCATCATCGCCGCCGGCGCGCCGATCGCCCCCGCTTCGCCGCAGCCTTTCGCGCCGAGCGGATTGTGCGTGCACGGCGTCACCTTCGTGTCCACCGTGAACGACGGCAGGTCGTCGGCGCGCGGCAGCGCGTAATCCATCATGCTTCCGGTCAGCAGTTGCCCGCTGTCGCGGTCGTAGACGCAGTGCTCGAGCAGCGCCTGTCCGAGGCCCTGCGCAACGCCGCCGTGCACCTGCCCGGCGACGATCATCGGATTTATGACGGTGCCGAAATCGTCGCAGGCAGTGAACGCGGCAACCTCGACGACGCCGGTGTCGGGGTCGATCTCCACTTCGCAGATGTGCGTGCCGGCCGGATACGTGAAGTTCGTCGGGTCGTAGAACGCCGTCTCGTTCAACCCCGGCTCGAGTGTTGCGAGCGGATAGTTGTGCGGCACGTACGCGGTCAGCGCGATTTCGGCGAACGTCTTGCTGCGATCGGTGCCGGCGACGCTGAACTTGCCGTCCTTGAACTCGATGTCCGTTTCCGCCGCTTCGAGCAGGTGCGCGGCAATCTTGCGACCCTTGGCGACGATCTTGTCGAGCGCCTTGACGATCGCCGTACCGCCGACCGCCAGCGAGCGCGAACCATATGTGCCCATGCCGAACGGCACGCGGCCGGTGTCGCCGTGCACGACGCTGACGTTGTCCACCGGCACGCCGAGGCGCGCGGCGACGATCTGCGCGAACGTCGTCTCGTGACCCTGCCCGTGGCTGTGCGAGCCGGTGAACACCGTCACGCTGCCCGTCGGATGCACGCGCACTTCGCCCGCCTCGAACAGGCCGGCGCGCGCGCCGAGCGCGCCCGCGACGTTCGACGGCGCGAGCCCGCAAGCCTCGATATAGGACGCGTAGCCCAGACCGCGCAGCTTGCCCAGCTTTTGCGACTCGTCCCTGCGCGCGCCAAACCCCGCGACGTCCGCCATTTCCATCGCCGCATCGAGCGTCTGGTCGTAATTGCCGATATCGTAGTTGAGCGCGACCGGCGTCTGATACGGAAACGCGCGAATGAAGTTGCGCCGGCGCAGCTCGTCCTGCGGAATGCCCATTTCGACCGCTGCCTGATGGACGATCCGCTCGACGACGTACGTCGCCTCGGGCCGGCCGGCGCCGCGGTAGGCGTCCACCGGCGCGGTGTTCGTGAACGCCGCGGTGACTTCGCACCAGATCGCGGGTGTCGTGTACTGGCCGGCGAGCAGCGTCGCATAGAGGATCGTCGGTATGCATGATGCAAACGTCGACAGGTACGCACCCATGTTCGCGGTGGTCTGTACGCGAAGTGCGAGAAATTTGCCATCCTTGTCGAGCGCAAGTTCCGCGTGCGTGACGTGGTCGCGGCCGTGGGCATCGGTCAGGAACGATTCGCTGCGCTCGGCGACCCACTTGATCGGGCGATTGATGCGCTTCGACGCCCAGACCATCGCCGTTTCCTCGGCGTAGAGGTAGATTTTCGAGCCGAAGCCGCCGCCGACGTCGGGCGCGATGACGCGCACCTTGTGCTCGGGCAGGCCGAGCACGAACGCCGTCATCAGCAGGCGCTCGACGTGCGGATTCTGGCTGGTGACGTACAGGGTGTAGGCATCTTCGGCGCGGTTGTACGACGCGAGCGCCGCGCGCGGCTCGATTGCGTTAGGCACCAGACGGTTGTTGACGATGTCGAGGCTCGTGACGTGCGCGGCCTTCGCGAATGCTGCTTCCACCGCGCTCCTGTCGCCGAGCGCCCACGTGTAGCACTTGTTGCCGGGCGCCTCACCGTGCAGCTGCGGCGCGCCGGGCGCCAGCGCATCGACGACATTCACGACGGCGGGCAGCACGTCGTACTCGACGACGATAGCCTCTGCCGCATCCTTCGCCTGGTCGACGGTTTCGGCGATGACGAGCGCCACCGCATCGCCGACGTAGCGCACCTTGCCTTGCGCCAGCACCGGATGCGGCGGCTCGTTCATCGGCTTGCCGTCGCTGCCGGTTATGAGCCAGCCGCAAGGCAGGCCATTCACACCCGTGAGGTCGGCGCCGGTAAAGATGTCGATCACGCCCGGCAAGCCCTTGGCCTTCACGACGTCGATCGCGCGGATGGCGGCATGCGCGTGCGGCGAGCGCAGGAAATACGCATGCGTCTGCCGCGGCATCGACACGTCGTCGGTGTATTGCCCGGTTCCCGTCAGGAATCGCGCATCCTCCTTGCGCAGCACCGGCTGCCCGATCACGCTGGCGAGGCCGGTCGTATCGTTCGCGCCCATCGCCTTCTCCTATTTGCCCATCGCGGCCGCGCCCTGCCGCACGGCCTTGACGATGTTGTGGTAGCCGGTGCAGCGGCAAAGGTTGCCTTCGAGCTCGGCGCGGATGGTCGCTTCGTCTGCCCGTGGATGCCGATTCACGAGGTCGATTGCGCTCATCACCATGCCGGGCGTGCAGAAGCCGCACTGCAAGCCGTGGCAATCGCGAAACGCCTCCTGCATCGGATGCATCGTCCCGTCTTCGGCGATCAGGCCTTCAATCGTCACTATGCTGGCACCTTGCACCTGCAGCGCGAGCACGTTGCACGACTTCACCGCCTGTCCGTCGACATGCACGGTGCACGCGCCGCATTGTGCGGTGTCACATCCGACATGCGTGCCGGTCAGCGACAGCTGATTGCGCAGAAAATCGACGAGCAGCGTGCGGGCATCGACGTCGGCAGCTACCGGCTTTCCGTTGACGGTCATTGCAAGCGAAACGGACACGTTGTCCTCCTTCGATGAAAGCGCGCGCGGTCGCCTCGTTTCCTTGTCGCGCGAGGCAACAAGGATACTCCCGCACGCCGCACGGATGGAAGCGTCGACGGTCACGAATGCCGCGCGCGCGAAGCCGCATCAAACGGTCGCCTGTGCCTGCAAGGCGCGCATCTTGCTCGATTCCCTTCCGCATCCCCGCACAACCGCCGGCATTTGTAATTTCTGCCCCGTCGGCGTTGCATCATCGGCAATGCTGTCGTAACGCGGACGACACGTGGAACCGCGTTTTTCGACCGAGGAGATTCGCATGCCCGACCTTTCGCAATTCGCACGCACTTTCAATATCGCCGGCGCCGGTTGCGCGGCGTTGCTCGTCGCGGCCTGCGCGACCGTCACGCCGGCGCCTACCGGGCGCCTCGCGGTCGCCGACGCCGCCGTCGCGGACGCCGCGAGCGCGGACGCCCCGCAATACGCCGCGGCCGATTTTCGCAATGCGCAGCGCAAGCTGAACCGCGCGCACGATGAGTTCGCACAGGGCGACTACGCAGGCGCGCAGGATCTCGCCGAGGAAGCCGAGGTCGACGCCCGCCTCGCCGCCACGCGCGCACGTGCCGCAAAGGCGGCGCGCGCCGAAGCCGAAGTGCAGGCAAGCATCCGCGCGCTCCGCGACGAAATGGCGCGCACGCCGCAATGAAGGAGTGAAATCATGAAACCGTGGAAAACCGCAGTTGGCATCGCACTGCCCGCCTTGGCCCTGGGCGCTTGCGCCGTGCTGCCCGAACGCGACGCCGAAATCGACGATGCGCGCGCTGCCGTTCGGGCGGCGCAGAACGATCCGCAAGTGGTATCGCTGGCGCCCGTCGAGTTGAACCAGGCAGTCGAGGCGATGCGGCGGGCCGACGCGTCATGGGAGGATCGCATCGATCTCGCCGAGGTTCATCATCTTGCGTATCTCGCCTGGACGCGCGCTGCGATCGCGACGGAAACGGCGCGGCTCAAGTCTGCCGAGGCGTCCGTCGCATCAGCCGATCAGGAACGCACACGCATTCGCCTGGCGGCGCGCACGCGCGAAGCCGAACGCGCACAGCAGCAGGCGGCGCTCGCGCAACGCAACGCGCAAGCCGCGCAGGCCCAGGCGGCAGGCGCCGCGCAGCAGGCGCAGACAGCGCGCGAACAGGCGGACGCGGCGCGTGCGCAGGCGGCCGCCGCGCAGGCCCAGGCACAATCGCTGCAATCTTCGCTAAGCGAGCTGCAGGCGCGGCCGACCGACCGCGGCATGGTGGTGACACTCGGCGACCTGTTGTTCGACACGGGTCGGGCGCGGTTGAACCCCGGCGGCGTGCGCGTCGTCGATCATCTGGCCGATTTCATGCGTCAGTACCCGCAGCGGCGCGTGAGCATCGAAGGGTTCACCGACAGCACCGGCAATCCCGATTCGAACCAGGAATTGTCCGAGCGCCGCGCTTCGGCGGTGCGTCTCGCGCTGATCGATCGCGGCATCGATCCGGCACGGCTCGTCGCGCGCGGCTACGGCGAGGAATATCCGGTTGCGAGCAATGGCAATGCGGCGGGACGGCAGATGAATCGGCGCGTCGAGATCGTGATCTCCGACGAGCACGGCATGATCGGCTCGCGCGGCGCGCCGCCGGTGGCGACGGTGGGCCGGGGCCCGCGCGGCTGACGGCGAAAGGGCTCAGCGCGGATGCGGCGTGACGACATCGGTGGCCGCATCGATGTCGTTCAGCGCCGCGTTCAGCATTGACAACGCCGCTGCGTGATCGCCTGCGGCCAGCCGGTCGCGCACGTCGACGATCAACTGGCGCAGGCGCTGCTCGTACGCTTCCGCCTGCTCGAGCTCGGCGAGCAGCAGGTCGGCCTGCGCGCGCGAATCGTGTTCCGCGGGCATCGACATCACGAGAGATTCGCGACGTATTGCGCGAGATCTTCGATGTCGTCGTCCGAGAGCGTGCTCGTCACGCTGGTCATGTTGCCGGCATCGTTGGTGCGCCGCTTCGTCTTGAAGTCCTCGAGCTGTTTCTTGATGTATTCGTAATGCTGCCCCGCGACGCGTGGAATTTCGTTCTGGCCGACGAAATCGCCGCCGTGGCACATCGAGCACAGCACCTCGTCGGCCTTGCTTCTGCCGGCCGCAACTTTGGCCGGATCCGCCTTGAAGCCGGTGGGCTTCTGCTTCTGCTTCGAAAAGTAATCGGCGAGCGCCAGCATGTCGCTCTGCGCGAGCGTGGCGGCGATCGGGCTCATCAACGGGTCCTTGCGCCGGCCTTCCTTGAAGTCCTTGAGCTCGAGGTAGATGTAGCGCGCGGTCTGTTGCGCGAGAATCGGGTACAGCGGATTCGTCGAGTTGCCGTCGGCGCCGTGGCAGGCGGCGCACACGTCCGCCTTGGCGGGCGGCTTCGCATCGGCAGGCGTTTGCGCGAGCGCACTCGCCGTTGCGATCGACGCCACGACGGCACTCAACATCATGAGCGTTGTCATCGAAAGGGATTGGCGCCGCCGGGCGATGGGGCGGGCATCGGAGTGGACATGAAAACGGCCACCCCGGTTCCGGAGTGGCCGTGCGGCAGGAGCGCGCGCTATGGCAGTGCGAACACGAATACGCTGTTGCCGCGCTTCGCGTCGATCTGGTTGTTGCCGCCGGCCGCGACCGCGATGTACTGCTTGCCGTTGACCATGTAGGCGACGCCCGGTGAATTGACGCCGGCGCCGCAGTTGAACTTCCACAACTCCTTGCCGGTGCGCGCGTCGTAGGCCTTGTACCAGCCGTTCGCTTCGCCGTTGAACACGACGTCACCTGCGGTCGCGAGCACGCCGCCGATCAGCGGTTGCGGCGTCTTGTGCTTCCACGCGATCTTGCCGCTGTCGAGGTTGACCGCGACGAGCTGTCCCCACTGCTCTTCGGTGGGAATGGTCTTGAACGCGCCGCCCAGCCACAGCTTGCTGCCGCCGGGATACGCCGCGTCTTCGACCTGATACGTCATCGGCTGATGGAGGTTCGCCGCATAGGCCATGTGCAGCTTCGGATTGACCGCCATCGGCGACCATTCGACGCCGCCGTTGGCGCCAGGAAGCATGCGCGCGCCTTCCTTCGTCGGCAGCACCCACATGTTCTCCTGCGGGATCATCGCCTCGGAAAAGCGGATCAGCTTGCCCGTCGCGCGGTCGTTGACGTACACATGCCCCGTCTTGCCGGCGTGAATGACGACATCGACGAGCTTGCCGCTGGCATCCTTTGCCTGCGTAAGGATCGTCGCGCTCACCGCATCGAGGTCCCAGACGTCATGCGGCACGTACTGGTAATGCCACTTGTACGCACCGGTCTGGAGGTCGACGGCGACCATCGAATCGGTGTACAGGTTGTCGCCCGGCCGGATGGCGCCGTAGAGATCGGGCGACGGATTGCCGACGACGAAGTAAGCCGTATGCGTCTTCCGGTCGATCGACGGCGTCATCCATACGCCGCCGCCGAGCGTCTGGAAGAACGAGCTGTCCTTGGCCAGCGCCGCCTTTTCCGTCGCAATGTCGCGATGCAGCGTGCGTCCGGTCGCATCCTTCTCCGCCCACACGCCTTCCTGGCCCTTGTCGGGAATCGTGTAGAACGTCCACAGCAGCTTGCCATCCTTCTCGTCGAACGCCTTGACGAACCCGCGGATGCCGTATTCGCCGCCGTTCGTGCCGATCAGCACCTTGCCGTCGACGACCGTGGGCGCCATCGTTTCGGAATAGCCTTTGTCGGGATCGGCGATTTGCGTCTCCCACAGCAGCTTGCCGGTCTTCGCGTCGAGCGCCACGAGCTTCGCGTCGAGCGTGCCCATGAACAGCATGCCGGCGTCGATCGCGACGCCGCGATTGTTCGGGCCGCAGCAGAACGTCGTGATCGGCCCCATCTTGTGCTTGTAGTGCCAGTATTCCTCGCCCGTCACCGCGTCGATCGCGTACACGTGGTTGAACGACGTCGTGAGGAACATGACGCCATCGACGACGATCGGCGACGTTTCCATCGATTCCAGCACGGCGGTCTGGAACACGAACGCCGGCCGCAGCTTGCCGACGTTGCCCGCGTTGATCTGCGTGCCAGGGTAATAGCGCGTCTGCGCGTAGCTGCCGTTCGAATGGATCCAGTTGTTCGCGTTGCTGCCCGCCGCGTCGAGCATCGACTGCGACACGGGCGCGAGCTTGCTCGACATGGTCTTCGCGGTCGTCGTATCGCCGGTGCCCGTTTCCTGCGCGCTGACGCCAAGCGCCAGCGCAAATCCCGCGGCCGCCGCGATGATACCTGTCATCCTGCTGCGTTCCATCATTGCTTTCTCCTCGCCTGTTCTGATCTTCGGGAAAGTGGAAACCGCCTTGTACATCGCATTTGGTACGCCCGCGCAAACGCCGTTATAGTGCGTTTCCCGGCAAGTTGCAATCAGCTGCGTTTGTGCGGCGCGGAAACGTCGGGAAACACCCGGAGACGATCGTGATTGAAAGATATCGAAGGATACGAAGCGGAATTGGACGCTTCGCGGCCACGCCGCGGCGTATGCGCTACGGCATCGCAAGCAACGGCGTCGCCCTCGTGCTGGGCGCCCTGCTGCTCGCGCCGTCGCCGGCGGGCGCGGTTACAGATGCGGAACTGGCGACCAATGCCCGCTTGCTTATGTCCGTTCGCAACGAGGATTCGACCGGCGTAGCGCGCGCGTTGCACGACGGGGCGGCGGTGAATTCACGCACGCGTCTCGGCGAATCGGGATTGCTGCTCGCGCTGAAAAAGAATCGGGCCGATATTGCGCAGGCGCTGCTCGCAGCCGGCGCCGACGTCAATCTCCCCGCCATCAACGGCATCACGCCCTTGATGGCAGCGGCCTATGGCGGGCAGGTCGAGGTGATACGGGCGCTGCTCGCGCGCGGCGCCGACCCGGCCGCGACCGACCGACTCGGCAAGAACGCGATCACCTACGCCGCGGGCGAGGGCCATACGGACGTCGTGCGCCTGCTGCTCACGAAGGGCATCGATCCGAACGCCGTTTACCGCAACGACCTGACGGCGCTGATGTGGGCCGCTGGGTACGGCCACGCCGATACGGCGCGCGTGCTGATCGAAGCGGGGGCGCGGGTGGATCTCGTCGACAATCGCGGCAAGAGCGCGCTCGACATGGCGCGCGAGTTCAAGCACGCGGACACCGTCGAGGTGCTCGAGCGCGCGCTTCGCGCGACACCGCACTGATCCGCGTTACAGTTATTCGACAGCCGGAGTCGTCGTCGCACGAGCGCGGCTCGCTTTGCCGCTTCCGAACGTCATCCGCGCCAGGATGCCGTCGCCGCGCACCGCGTGCAGTGCGGCGGCCGCGACGTGCAGCGCGACGAGCGACAGCAGCACCCAGCTCGTGACGAAATGGACGGTGCTCATTGCCTCCTTGAGTGCGGGCATGCTCCGTCCCCACGCCGGCAGCGTGATGCCGAACCACTTGACGGGGTAGCCGCTCCAGACGGAGCCAAGATATCCCGCGACCGGCATCGCGATCAGCGCCACGTAAAGTGCCACGTGCGTGATCCTTGCCGCGCGCGCCTGCCACAGCGGCATCGGTGGCAACGCCGGCGGCCGGTGCGCAAGACGCCAGCCGAGCCGGAACAGCATCAGCGCGAGCAGGCAGAGGCCGATCGATTTGTGCAGATTGAACGCGTCGGCGCGCACGCCCGGCGGCGACTTCGGAATCTGTTGCATCAGCCATCCCCAGCTGAACTGGCCGAGCACGACCGCGGCGACGAGCCAGTGCAGGACGACGGCGGTTTTCGTATAGCGGGACACGATGAAGCACTACAACTTGATGTTGACGCTCGCGCCAATGAACCAGTTGCGGCCCGGTGCGGGCTCGAAAAAGCGGCCGTTGCTGTCGCCGACGATCACCGATCCCGCGTAACGGCGGTCGAAAAGATTATTGAGACGCACGAACTCCTGCCATTTCGCGGCGCCCGATGTCTGCGAAAAGCCGATCCGCGCATTCATTACCGCGTACGCGGGCGCCGCATCGGTGTTGCGCTCGTTGACATACAGCTTGTCGACGTATTGCGCTTCGAGCGCGGCGTCGAGCCCGGACCATCCGCCGGGAATCCACGCGAGCTCGGCATACGCCTGCTTCGACGGCACGCCGGGAAGTCGCGCGCCTGACGGGACGACGGCCGGCGGCGAGCCCGTCGCGTAGGCGTCGACGAATTCGGCGCGCAGCCACGTCAGCGCGACATGCGTTTGTACGCCGTATCCATAACGGCCGTCCCACGACGCTTCGGCGCCACGGCGACGCGTCGCGCCCGCATTCTTGAACGTCGTCCGTCCACCGGTCGCGGTATCGACGACGATTTCGTTCGATGTATCGACGTTGAATAGCGCCGCGTTCAGCCGGTGGCGCTCGCCGATCCGGTATTTGACGCCGATTTCGGTCGCCCGGCTTGTTGCCGGCTGCAGCGCGAAATTGAGCCCGGTAGCACCGTTGCGGTACGCGAGCTCGGCGAACGTCGGCGTCTCGAAGCCTTCGCCGTAGCTCGCGTAGAGGTTCAGGTTGTCGGCGGCATGGAACACGACGCCGGCCACCGGACTCGTGTCGTTGAAGCGCTGCGCGCCGCTGTCGTCGGGGTTCTGCGCGGTCACGTAGTGGTCGTCGGAGCCATAGCGCACGCTGCTCGTGCGGATGCCGGCCGTCGCCGACCAGCGCGCCGACATCTCCCATTCGGCCTGCGCGTAAACGTCACTGCTGCGGACGGTATCGTCCTCGTCGCGCCGCAGGTCGCCGATGTCGCCGTTCACGTTCACGAATCCCTTGCGCAATTCGTGCTGCCGGTCGGCATCCGCGCCCAGCGTCAGCGCGATCGGCTGCCCGAACGCCCGCGTGCGCCACACGATCCGCGCGCCGACGCCGCCGTAATCGCGATCGAGATCCGCGATGCCGCCCGACGACGTCGCACCGATGCCGGACAGTGCCAGGTACTGGCGAATCAGCCGGCGCCCGCCGTACGTATCCACGTGGAGCTGCAGATCATCGCTGAGCCGCTGATCGAGTGCCGCACCCGCCTGCGCCTGGTTGATCGTCTTGCGCGTGTCGAACTGGGTCGCCGCCGGATCGGCCGCTCGCGGATTCGCGCTCCATTGCGCGCGCGTGAGTCCCAGCGGGTCCTGCGTCTCCGGCTGGTATTGCGTGTTTCCGATGAGCGTAATGCGCGTCGCGGACGACGGCTCGAGCACGAGCTTCGCGTTGGTGAGATCGCGCCGCGCGGACGAATGATCGCGGTAGCCATCGGTGACGAACTCGCTCGCGGCGACGACCGCACCCACATGTTGTCCGGCGGCACCAAGCTTGACGCCAAATGTGCCGGTACCGTAACTGCCGCCGCCGCCGACGAATTCGGCGTACGGCACCGCCGGCGGGTCTTCGGAAAACACCGAGATCACCCCGCCCGAAGCGTTGCCGTAGAGCGCGGAGAACGGCCCGCGCAGGATCTCGATGCGGTCGGCCGACAGCAGGCTGAAACTGCCGGTCTGGCCCTGCCCGTCGGGCATCGTGACCGGGATTCCGTCCTGGTATAGCCGCACCCCGCGCACGCCGAACGCCGCTCGCGCGCCGAAGCCGCGCGAGCTTACCTGCAGGTCCTGCGCGTAGTTCTGCCGGTTCGCCGCAAACACGCCGGGAATGCGCGACAGCGTTTCGGAAAGGTTCACCTGCGGCTGACCGTCGTGAATCGTCGACGCATCGATCGTGTCGACGGACGCCGGGACGTCGAACGCACGCTCGGCGTGTCGCGTCGCCGTGACGGTGATCGGATCGATGACGACAGGTATGTCCGGGACCGTTTGCGCGAGCGACGCTGGCGTTGCCGCGAGCGGCAGCAGGACAGCCAACAGTCGAGACGACGCGCGCGCGCACCGCGCAGGCCATGCATCCATCGAATGCCCGGGTTCGTGTCGGAAGTCGGTTAGCATACGAGATTCGCCCTGCCGCGGCCAGCTTATGCTTCCGGCGCCGGATTGTGCGATGACCCTGGAAAAGAGGTCGCAATGCGTAACATTTTCCGTTGCGTTGTGTTGCTCGTTGCGCTGGGATCGGACATCGCGACGGCGCAGCCGATGGCGTACGCATCGGATGAGGGCTCGGGTAGCGTATCGGTGATCGACACGGCGACGGATCGCGTGACCGCGACCATCCGAACCGGCGGCAAGCCGCGTGGCATCGCGGCGTCGCGCGACGGCAAGCGACTGTACGTGAGCGACCAGGCCGCGAACGGGCTCGCCGTCATCGATGTGGCGTCGGGCACCGTGGCGAAGCGCGTTTCGCTCGGCAGTTCGCCCGAAGGCATCTACCTTTCGGCGGACGGGCGGTTCCTTTCCGCGGCGATCGAGGAGAACAACCAGGTCGTGGTCGTCGATACGGCAACGCTCGCCATCGTGAAGCGGATCACGACCAGGGGCAAGAATCCGGAGCACGCGGTCTTCAGCCCCGACGGAAAGTGGCTGTACGTGAGCGCCGAGGAAGCAGACAGCGTCGACATCATCGACGTCGCCCGCGGCGAGGTCGTAAAGTCGATCACGGTGGGCGAGCGTCCCCGCGGGATAGGCTTTCTTCCCGACGGCAGCCGCGCCTATGTCGGCGTCGAGCAGGCGAACATCGTTGCCGTCATCGACGTGGCCTCGCAGGCGCTCGTAACGAAGATCAAGGCTGGCGTGCGGTCGAACGGCGTCACCGTGCATCCGGACGGCAGGCGTGTATACGTCTCGTCCGGCGGCGACGGCACCGTGCAGGTGATCGACACCGTTACGAACGCGATCACCGCCGCCATTCCTGTCGGCAAGCGACCGTGGAACATGGCACTGACTCCCGATGGCCGCAAGCTCTACGTCGCGTGCGGACGCTCGAATGCAATCGCGGTGATCGACACGCAATCGAACACGAAGATCGCCGACGTGCCGGTCGGCCAATTACCCTGGGGTGTGGCGATTCCGTAGGCCCCGGATTCGATTTTTTGCGCGCGTTGCCACTTTCGCGGACGCACTTGGCAATCTCCGGCACGTGTGCGAAAAGCCGCGTCTGACCCCGCTTTTTACCCTGCTTTCGCTCGCGACGGCGCTGTTCGCAATTTTCGCCGCCAGCGCGCACGCGGCGGACAATCCGGCCGAAGTCTTCGAGCTTCCGTCGGTGAACGTCGTCGGCACGGCGCCGCTCCCCGGTCTTGGCACCGCGTTGCGCGACGTTCCTGCGAACGTGCAGATCTTCGACAACCGGCTGCTCGAGCGCATGCGCCCGCTGACGCTCACCCAGTTTCTCGACATGAACGCGAACAGCGTCGGTGCGCAGTCGGGACAGGGCAATCCGTTCCAGCAATCGCTCAACTTCCGTGGCTTCGCCGCGTCGCCGCTGCTTGGAACCCCGCAAGGCATTTCCGTGTTCCAGGACGGCGTGCGCATCAACGAGGCATTCGGCGATGTCGTCAACTGGGATCTCCTCCCGCGCTCCGCGATATCGAGCGTGCAGCTCATCCCCGGAACGGTGCCGGCGTTCGGCCTCAATACGCTGGGTGGCGCGCTGGCGATCTATACGAAAAGCGGCGCGCAATATCCGGGCGCATCAGTCGAGGCGTCGGGCGGCTCGTTCGGGCGGCGCGCGCTCGAATTCGCGTACGGAAAAGCGGGCGAGCATGTCGACGCGTTCGTCACGGGGAACCTGTCGGACGATGAAGGCTATGCGCTGCACAATCCGAGCCGCGTTCGCCAGCTCTTCGGCAAAGTGGGCCGCGCCGATGATCGGTCGGATCTCGACGTCAGCATCACGCTTGCGGACAACGCGCTCCAGGGCCAGCAAACGCTGCCGCTGTCGTTTCTGGACCGGCCGCGCGAGCCTTACACGTACCCGGACCTGAACGAAAACCGGCTCGCGTTCGTCGTGGCCAAAGGCAGCCGGTTCGTCGGCGATGCGCAGTTGATCGATGCGAGCGTCTATTACCGCAGTTTTCGCAACAGCAACGTCAGCAGCAACGTCAACGACGATTTCGGCGTCGCCGATCCGGGCACGGGAATCACCGCGACCAATCCGGCCACGAATGACCGCGCGACGATCGAGCAGGCGTCGTTCGGAGGCAGCGCGCAGTGGTCGATGCGCGCACTGGTCGCGAGCCGCATGCATCAATTCGCCGTCGGCGCGTCCACGGATGCGGGAATCACGCATTTCGCGCAATCGTCGCAGCCCGCCGCCTTCACCACCGACCGCGGGACGATCGCAGCCGGCCCCTACAGCGAGAGGACGCTCGTCGCGCTGCGCAATTCCGACGTCGGCTTTTATGCGAGCGACGCCGTGGCGCTCAGCGACACGTGGACACTGACGGCATCCGCCCGCTACGACACGGCGCGCGT
>Ga0070696_100001857_pt1 | contig 13865 bp, 10 predicted proteins | sample KBSK1253metaG_FD_65474 | JGI IMG/M metagenome (GOLD analysis project Ga0070696, IMG submission 65474) | Corn, switchgrass and miscanthus rhizosphere microbial communities from Kellogg Biological Station, Michigan, USA - KBS K1-25-3 metaG | ecosystem: Host-associated > Plants > Roots >... | reverse complement strand
GCTGATTCCCTCCGCAGCGGACGGGTGGCGCTCGTCGTGCGGCCGATGGCGTCTGGAGAAGTGGAGTATGAGTACGACGCCGAACGGCCAGAGGGCCGGAGTACCAGATTGATAGTGGATGCGGCCGTCCAACGGGCCGGCGGCCAACGCGAGGTCGTGCAAGTACGAGAACGCAAAATCAGTGAGCGCGGGTCGCGCTACGTTGACTTCGTGGTTCCAGGACTGCTCGGCATGAATTTGATGGGGAGCGGCATTTGGGGACTCGGCTTCGCTATTGTCGATGCCCGGCGAAAGCGCTTGCTGAAGCGCTTGGTCGCTACTCCCATGTCCCGAGCGCAGTATCTCGCTTCCTTCGTCCTGTCCCGGATGACGCTGCTCATCATCGAGGTCGTCCTCCTGCTCGGCTTTGCCATGGTAGCTTTTGGGGTTCCCGTCCGTGGATCTCCCCTCCTCTTGGTAGTGGTGTGCGTCCTGTCCTCACTCGCCTTTACCGCGATCGGACTCCTGATTGCCTCCCGAGCGAAGACCGTGGAGGGTGTCTCGGGCCTGATGAATCTGGTCATGCTGCCGATGTGGATCTTCTCGGGCGTCTTTTTCTCGGCTTCACGGTTTCCCGACGCGATACAGCCCTTGATCCAGATTCTCCCGCTGACCGCGGTGGTTGACGCTCTCCGGGCCACGATGCTTCAGGGGGTCGGACCGAGCCGGCTGCTCCCCGAACTGGCCGTCATTGGGGGGTGGCTGGCGGTCAGCTTTCCCCTGTCTCTCAGGCTCTTCCGGTGGCGGTGAGGCTGGGCCCAACCCTCGCAATTCCCCCCGGCTCACCGCGCGGTTCGGGAACCCCCACCGGTGCCTGATTCGGGCTGAATCCATAGGTATAGTCTCCTCAATTACTTAACCCGGTCCACCCTCCGGCGCGGCTCTTGCCCGAACAGGCCAAGCTACCGTCCCTTGGCCGGGTTACCGCCATTCACGTCAACAGCTTAGGAAGCGTCAGCAGGGGAAGTCCGGGGTGGGGGGCCTTACGTCAGGAGGCCGTACCCGCGAATGTCGGCGAACGTACCTCTCTCAACCGTACCTATCCAGTCAGCCACCCTCGTCTCCGCCGACGGGGAGCGCGTTGCGCTTGCCCGCGACCTCGCCGATTTGCTGATGGAGTTCTCCCTCGCGCTTGGTCATCAGTCGGCCTACCCGCCGGGCCATCCTATGCTGGTCGCCGCGGCCGAGCGTCTCAGCCATACCCTGGGAGCGGTCCTGGTAGGGCGCGAGAGCCTGACGCTTGGAATTGCCAAGCGTCAATTCATCATCAATGGCGTGGCCACCGACCCCCGAAGCGAATTTCTGGCGAAGCTGGCGCAACGATTCCATCGGCATCGGATTGCAGCCGTTCGGTTCGACCGGGGAATCGCCCATGGAGAGATCGGTGCCCTGCTCGAGCGCCTGAGCGCCGACCCGCGCCGTGAACCAGGACCTTTGGGCTTGCAACCGGAGGAAGCGCGCCGGTGGACCCACGCCCAGTTGTATCCCGCCCGGTACGAGGGCCTGGAGCTTCGATCCGATGGTGAGGGGGCCACGCCGGAGGATGGTCCTCCAGGCGTCCAGCTCTGGCTGGAGATGGCCCGCGCGGCCCTGCCGGATGCCTCCGAAGCGTCCGAGGGTACCAGCAGTCCGGCGGTACTGGCTGCCGCAATCAACCGACATACCCGGGATGCGACCTACGATCAAACCGTGATCGGCTATCTCCTCCAGCTGGCGGATGAGGCGACCGTAGGGGAGAGCGTGGAGCAGGCCTGGCTTCGCCGCCGGCTCTCCCGGCTGATCTCCGCCCTCGAGCCGGCAGCGTTGCAGCGCCTGCTGGACATAAGCGGCACCGGACTGCAGCAACGAAAGTTCGTGCTCGACGCCTCGCAAACCCTCGCCGCCGATGCCGTCGTGAAGGTGGTGGAGGCGGCGGCCGAAAACTCACAGCGAGCGATCTCCCACAACCTGATGTTGCTCCTGGGAAAGCTGGCCCACCACGCGGAGTCGGGAACAGCCGAAATCGCCACTGCCGCGGAGGCGGCGCTCAGGGAGAACGTGGGCCAACTGATCTCCGACTGGGACCTCCAAGATCCCAATCCTGAGGCCTACAGCTCGGTCCTCAAGCACATGGCCCACACGGCGCCAGTGCAGGGGTCCTCCTCCGCCGAATTCGTTCTCGAGCCGGAGCAGATGCTTCAGATCGCGCTTGAGATCCAGGCGACCGGCCCACGGGTGGTGGCAGCCGCCGAGCGACTCATTGCCGAGCGCAAGACTCGCAGGCTGACCGAACTCCTCGACCAGGCACCTCAGGAAGACGGGGCGGTCGACAGACTGTGGGATCGTCTGCTCACTCCTATCCTGCTCCGCCAGGAGCTCAAAGCTCAGCCGACCGACTTCGCTTTGGTTGAAAGGTTCGCCATGCGTATGGCCGACAGCGCGGCGGACCCTTTGCTCGACGCGCTGGCTTCGGCGGACGACCGGTCCGCCCGCTGGAACCTGATCCGGATCCTCACGGCCCTGGGAAGGTCGGTTGCCCCAGCCATTGCGGCCCGGCTGCCGGACGCGCCCTGGTTCGTGCAGCGCAATCTGCTCGTCCTCCTTGGCCGCCTGGGGAATTGGCCGGACGAGTTTTCGCCCAGCCAATACACCTCACACCGAGAGGCTCGTGTCCGCAGGGAGGCCTACCGCCTGATGGTGGAGACGGCTTCAACCAGAGATGCCGCCATCCGGGAGGGCTTGGCCGACCCCGACCCGACCATCGTCGCCATGATGCTCCGAGCCGCAGCGACTGGTTGTCCGGCCGGAGCGATTCCGCTGATCGAGCGGGTCCTGCGCGAGCCTGCCTGGTCGCTCGAGGTGCGACTGCTGGCGATTCGAGTCATAGGGTCAGCCACCACTCCGACGGCGGGCGAACACTTACTGTCGCTGGTTCGGCGCCCTCGCCGCTGGTGGTGGGGTAGTCGTCTCGCCCCCAAGTCCCCAGTGCTGTTGGCGGCGCTCAAGGCCTTGGCCGACGGGTGGGCCTCAGATCCGAAGGTGGTGGCGGTATTGACTCAGGCGGCGCGGCACCGGGATCCGGAAATCCGCGCCGCGGTTGGAGGGCCTGGCACATGAGCGATCCGGTTCGTTTCCTCAGTGCCCTGTCCAATGCCCTGGCTTCAGCCTCGCTGTACGGCGAGGGCCACCCGGCTTGCGCCCGGGCTGCCGATGCCGCCTATCGCCAGCTGCAGGACCTTCAGGCCGACTCCGGTCCTCGCCTCCGTTTCTCCTTCCTCGACGGAGAAGTCGTCTTCGGAGAACGGGTACTCCACGAGCTTCAGTCCTGGGACTGGAGTTCCCGGCTGAACGAAGCTGGTATTCAGCGGATCGAGGTTTCCAGCCCGGTTTCCCCCGACGAATTCGATGGCTTTCTGGAGCAGGTGGCGAACCGACTGGCGCAGCGTCCCTCGGAGACGGCTCTGGCCCGGCAGGAGGGAGCAGGACCGATCCGGTTCGGGCAGCTGGGGGTTCGGCGGGAGCAGTCGGGTCAGCCGGCAGAGAAGACCATGATTGCCACGCTGAACTATGGGCTGCGGGAGGAATGCGAAACGCTGCGATGGATGCACGATGAGGTGGAGAACCGGGGCAAGCTTCCCCTGCTCGAAGCTGAGGCGGTGGTGGCATCGCTCTCCGTCGCAATGCATGCCGAGCAGGCGGTCATCCTTCCGCTCCTCAACCTCAAGGAGTTCGATCAGTACACCACCACCCACTCGATGAACGTGGCGGTGCTCGCCATGGCCCTGGCGGAGTCATTGGAACTGGGACCAGCCCAGGTCCGCGCCGTCGGGGTGGCAGGGCTGCTTCACGATCTGGGGAAGGTACGGATCCCGCGGGAGGTTCTACTCAAGCCGGGGCGACTGACCGATGCGGAGCGGGCTGAGATTCAGCGTCATCCGGTCGAGGGCGCGCGCATCATCCTCGCGGGAGAGCAGCCGCTAGATCTTGCTGCCGTGGTGGCCTATGAACACCACATCATGCTGGACGGCACTGGCTACCCCCACCGGCACTTCGCCCGGGAGACGCACTATGGCAGCCGGCTGGTGCACGTCTGCGATGTGTATGACGCGCTGCGCACCCGGCGACCCTACCGTGAAGCGTGGGAGTCCGAGGCCGCGCTGGCGTACATCGAGGAGCGAGCCGGCATGGAGTTCGATCCCGCGCTCGCCCATACCTTCACTGCCATGATGCGGCGCTGGGACCATCGAGTGATGGAGGCGCCGGCCGTCCGGAGTTCTCCTACCTCGGCTCCATAGCCCGACCCGCGCACGTTGACAGGGCCGAGCGCGCCCAATATGGTGTCCCCTTCCCTTCCTCAGAATTTGCTGAAGCTATCCCACGCTGACCCTTCACCGCAGGAGAGCCACGATGCTGCGAGACTCCGGTCGTAGGTCAGGACCCATCGTTTCCTTGGCACTGGTCATCCTGGTGCTTGCCGTTGTGGGATGCGGGGATGACAATAACAGTTCCGGAGGAGTCGGACCGTCCGGGAGCCCCAATCTCCCCACTCAGGATCGACTGGCGTTCGTGATCGACTCCGTCACCGGCAATCCACCGGCAGGCAACGGTGGGCTCAGCCTCAACATGTGGGCAACCGTGGTGGATCGGAGCGGCATCGTCCGCGCCGTCGCATTCTCTGGGACCAAGACCGGGGATCAGTGGCCGGGAAGTCGGGTCATCTCGGCACAAAAGGCGAACACGGCCAATGACTTCAGCCTGGACGGGCTGGCATTGTCCACCGCCAACCTCTACGCGCCGACCCAGCCCGGCGGGAGCCTATTTGGCTTGCAGGAGAGCAATCCGGTGAACCCGGATGTGGCCTACGGAGGCAATGCGGATGACTACGGGACAGCCCAGGACTTCATGATCGGCAAACGGATCGGTGGGGTGAACGTGTTTGGCGGTGGTGTGGCCCTCTACGATTCCAATGGGAACGTGATCGGCGCGGTGGGGGTCTCGGGGGATACCAGCTGTGCCGACCACAACATCGCTTGGAAGGTACGGGATGCACTGGGGCTCGACTTCGTGCCTGCAGGTGTCGCCGATGGAGGGGCCGATGACAACATTATCTACGACATCGATGGCAACGGGGTGAGCGCGAGCGGCTTTGGGCATCCGGAGTGCTCCCCTGAGGCCACGGCCATCGGGCAGCAGCTCCCGACTACCAATCCGACCAGCTAGGCGGGCGCGTCAACCGGCGGAAATTGTGGTAACGTCGGTGCACCGGTCGCGCGAATGCCACGAAGGGCGGGTGCGGGTGCAAAGGGTTGCAGCATCGCAACCAGCGCCCATAGAAGAAGTTAGAGTGCGAAGCTGTGGACTGCGCCAACCGGCAGCGGCTGGCTTGGAACGTGCGTCTCCCAGTCGGCCAGTTCCATATCGATTTCCCAGCTTGCTTCGCACCCGCCCTTCAGGGCAAACCGACCGAGAGCACCATGTATCTGGTTGAGCTTCAGCCCGGCACTGAAGTGCTGTACAACTCGGTGGCCGAGCTCACGTCCGCCATTCGCAGCGGGGATGTTGGATCGCAGTCGTGGATCTATCATCGGGCCTCGTCAACCTGGGTCCCGATCACTGTCCATCCGGAATACAAGCGAGTAAGCGGAGAGCCCCTTCCGTTGGAGCTGCCACCGCTGAAGCGGAAGCGGTGGACTTTCTTCAATGCGGAGGGCGTTGACGAGCCGGTGACGATTGCCCAGCCAGTCCACGCGAGCCGGGCCGAAATCAAGCCGGGGGCTGCTTCAGCGCTTGTACCGCAGGTAGAGAAGCCAGGCCTTCGTCAGCTGGTGAGGGGGGCGATGCGCTGGCTCCGCGTTCCCGGGGCAGCCCTGAGCCAGGCACACCAGCGACCCGAGTAACCGCCGCCCTCCGAGCTTAGTCCACCTCCGCGATCCGGCCGCCTACTCCGGCCGCCCCATCTCGCTCAATGTCGGTTCCAGCCGGTCGGGACCTACAATGGATGCCGTAGAAGGCCACCTTCCAGACTGCAACACCTGACCTCGTGGTGCGTCCGGTTCGGATTGACGCGCCTCAAGCTGCCCAACATGTTCCAGCGCCAGTTCAATCCCAGCCGTACAACTGGAGGGAACATGAGAGGAACATTGAAGGCGTTCGCCGCAGGTCTCGTGATATCGGTTGCTGCCGCTCAATTCGCGGCTGCTCAAGCGCCGCCGACTAAGCCGGGTCCGGAGCAAAAGAGGCTGGGCTACTTCGTCGGCAAGTGGACCGGAGAGGGCGAGCTGAAGCCCGGGCCGATGGGTCCCGGTGGAAAGATGACGTCGTCCGATGACTGCCAGTGGTTTGAAGGCGGCTTTAGCGTGATTTGTCACTCGGAAGGGAAAATGCCATCCGGACCCAGCAAGAGCATCGGGATTCTCGGCTACAGCCCCGAGGAGAAGGTCTACACCTATTACGGGGTAGACAACACCAGCATGACGATGGCGAGTGTCCCCAAGGGCACCATTCAGGGCAACACCTGGACCTATAACGATGAAGGCATGATGGGTGGGAAGAAGATGAAGACCCGGGTGACGATCAAGGAGGAATCGCCCACGGTCTACACCTTCAAGATGGAAATGCAGGGACCCGACGGGAAGTGGCTGTCAATGATGGAGAGCAAGAACACCAAGGTGCAGTAGAACGACTGACAGCGTATGGAAGCCGGTCCCCGGGCCTGCCGACCGCGAGACCTTCTTCGCGGCCCAGGTCCGGAACCGGCGGGCCACCTGGCGACTCACGGCCCTGTGTGTGCTGGGTGTCGCCCTCATGGGCATTCCCATGAGCGTGGTGATATCGCCATTGGTCTATGGCGCCCTCCTCGTTGGGAACGACCTCGTCAACCTCCTGATCCCCACGCCTGATCTCTTTTACCTGTTGGCACATTCCGACCAGAATCCCGCGGTACAGCGAATTTCGAACTCGACCGGTGTTCTGATACCGGTGCTCGCTCTGGTCGTGCCCGGGATGGTCGTCATGGCACTCGCCTGGGTTGGCACCCGGGCACTCTTTCTCCGAGCCGGCCCGGAAGGAATCCTCCGGGCGCTCGGGGCCAGGGAGGCGCGTAGCGGAGATCTCGAGGAACAGCAGCTCACCAATGTGGTCGCCGAGATGGCGATCGCGGCGGGGGTAAAGCCACCGCGGGTGATGCTGTTGGACGGTGCCGCCGCCAATGCGGCCGCGATCGGGTCTTCCCACGACGATGCCACGGTCGTGGTGAGTCGACGTCTCCTCGACGAGCTAGACCGGGACGAGACTCAAGCGGTGGTCGCTCATCTGATTGGGGCGGTCGGGAACGGAGATCTTCGAGTCGCCCTCGCACTGCTCTCGCTCTTTCGAACGATCGGCCTGATCATGACGGCACTCGGGGCCACGCTCGGGCCGGCGTCGCGCAGAACGCTGCTGCGACTGCTGCGGCTCGCCTTTCGCAAACCCGGAACTGCTGTCTCCGAGGAGGAGGCGCATCAGGTCGACGAACTGCTCTCCAAGAGTGTGGAAATGGAAGACACCGATGTGGATCGGGTGTCGGCCAAGGGTAAGACGACCATTCTGGACGTCATCAAGCTGCCATTCCTAATGGCCTATACCGCGATTTGGATGTGTAGAATCGCTTTTATGTCTTTCGTGGTGGCTCCCCTCCTGGCCCTTGTCTGGCGCAGTCGCCGTTACCTTGCCGATGTGACCGCGGTGCAGCTGACCCGCAATCCCGACGGGTTGGCAAAGGGATTAGCCTCGTTGTCGGCCAAGGGTGGGATTGTTCCCGGGGGCAACTGGGCGGCTCCCCTTTTCATCATTGGCCCGCAGGGATCGGGCCGCTCGTTCGGGTCCGCAAGGACCGGCGGCGGGCTCATGGGCGACGAGTTCGGAGTGCTCGCCTTCGATCCGCCGATCTCGCGTCGCATCGCGCGGCTGCGGCAGCAAGGCGCCACCGTTGATCTAGCAGTGGCCCCCTCGCCGACTCACCCGCTGACTGTGGGATGCATTGTCCTGATGGTCGTGCCGCTGGGAGTCGTGCTGATCGGATGTGGCCTGACGCTGGCGGGGATCGCCCTCGCTATCGACATGCTCTTGCTCACACCGATGCTGCTGGTCTGTTATCTGATTTTGCGTCGATGGCTGGGAGCGGGATCGATGTGAGTGGCAGGAGCCCGAGACGATCCCGGGCTCCTCCTCCTTTGAGCTAGTTCCGGCTGTAGTTCGGAGAAGTTATAGTTGTGTCGCCGGTGCTATCGGCAGACATGCCCGTATTGTTCGGGGCAGAATAGTTCCCGCACTCCTGGCTATCGAGCTCTGTAATGGGAATTGTTGAGGCCGCGCCGAGTCGGTGGCCTGACCACGAAAACAGAAGGCACCCGAGACCAATCCCGGTGCAGTGGAACACCTGACAGGAAACAAGCGGCGCCCGAGGAAACTTCGGGCGCTTATCGTTTGCTGCCCGCCGAGCCGATCGACGCGGTGCCGAGTCGCTTCGCTCGTGCAAGTGCGCGCTCGGCTGCCGAAATCCGGCCGGTATCGACCGGACTCACCAGCCCCCGCGCCTTGAGATCAGACCAGATTTCGAAGCTTCGCCGATGCCGATCGAGTGCCGCGGTCTGGTAGGTTTTCCGGTCGGCTGGGGTTGCGGCGTGATGGCGTGACAGGATCTCGTAGGCGTTGCCCATGTTGGTCCATGCCGCGGCGAGGAATGCCCGGGGAAAGGCGTGGCTCAGCTCGACCTTGATGCCTTGAGCGAAGCTCGTGCTGCCGGCGCAGGCCGCTGGTGCATCCGCGCGGCCGAGGCTCGCGAGGGTGCTGCAGATGCGTCCGCGGTCCTCGAGGACCGCCAGGCGGTTGAACAAGTTGACCGTATCCGCACGTAGCTCCTGCTCGTGCTTCCGGAGCGCTCGTTCCAGGTATCCGAGCGCTTCCTGGTGCCTGCCCAGCGCAGCGAGGGCCTCACCGACACGGCAGAGAAGGAAGGAGCCGGTGGGGTTCTCGGCGAGGTTCTCCCGATGCAGGTCGAGCGATTCCTCCCACCGGCCCATAAGGCCGAGGACAGTGGCCATATAGTAACGGGCCGTGCTCGCCGCCCCGGCGTAGGTTTCGTTGTCCGGAAATTCGCGGCTGAGTTGGCGTCGCAGGGCGTAGCTCCGGCGGTGGCTCTCCAGTGCGCCGGCCAGATCGCCTGATTCAGACTGCGCGTCGGCCAGGTACCCGTAACTGACCGACAGAGCGTGCCGCACACGGGGCCGGTTGCGCTCGGACTCTGGTGCGGCCTCGAACTGCTTTACGTCGGCCCGATGATACTCCATCGCTTCCGAGATCTTGCCCTCTTCAAGCGAGATCTGCCCCAGCAGGTTGTTGGCGGAGCTCAATTCCAGGCGCAGGTCGGTGTCAGTCGGCGCGGCGGCGACCAGCGGGTCGAGCAGCGCACGAGCGCGATGGGCATCGCGCAATCCCCCCGCGACGTCGCCCCGTTCCCAGACCACCCTGCCGTGGGCCAGCGCGGTGTGCGCGGCGCTTTGCCGAAGTCGCGGGTTGCTGCTATCGGTTCGGAGCAGTGTTTCGAGAATGGCGAGCGCCTTCTCGTAGCTTCGTGCCGCTCCCTCTGTGTCACCCAGGCTCCCGGGCTCCCCGCCCTGCAGGTCCCCGATTCGTTGGTAGGCACCGGCCAGCTCTTGTTGAAGGGACGGGTCCTCGCCCGATTCCCGCGTTAGACCGTCGAGGTAGCCCAGCGCATCGCGGACCATTCGTTCTCGCACCGGCCTGGCGCCGCGCAGGTCCCGAATCGCATCGTGATAGTCGAAAAGGAGCGCGTTGGCCAGCTTGCGGACGTCGGCGAAGCGCCGCTCGGCACGAGCCTGGGCGGCGCGGGCCTGACGCGCCTGATAGGCCGTTGCCGCAGTGCCGCCCAGCAGCGCCAGCGCGAGAAGCACCCCGGCGGCAACCGGGACCTTGTTCCGCCGCACGAATTTGCCGGCCCGGTACCGAAAGGTGTCCGGGCGAGCCCGCACCGGCAGGCCCTCCAGGTGCCTCCGCACGTCGCCCGCGAACTGCTCGACCGATTGGTAGCGGCGGGCCGGCTCCTTGCGCAGCGCGGTGAGCAGGATGGTATCGAGGTCGCCGCGGAGTCTGCGTCGGAGCTTCTCGGTATTACCAACGGCACTGGGCCGCTCCGGATCGGTCGTCCGGACCGCTTCGACCACGTCGATCGGGGCACGGCTACGCGGACGATAGGGTGACCGTCCGGTGAGCAGCTCGTACAGCACCACGCCGAGCGAGTACACGTCGCTCACAGTGGTGGCGTGCTGGCCTTCGACCTGTTCCGGGCTGGCGTACTCCGGAGTCAGCAACCGCATGCCGGTCACGGTGGACGTGGTCTGGTCGCCGGTGTCGTGCAGCACCTTGGCGATGCCGAAATCGAGCAGCTTGGGCACCCCCTCCGCCGTCACCAGGATGTTGAGCGGCTTGATATCGCGGTGCACCACCAAGTGCTGGTGGGCGTAGGCGACGGCGCCCGAGACCTGGAGAAAGAGACGGAGGCGATCGTCTACCGAAAGCTCTCGCCGGTCGGCCCACGTGTCGATCGGCTCGCCCTCGATGTACTCCATGGCGAAGAAGGGCGTGCCCTGATCCGTGCTTCCACCGTCCAGCAGCCGGGCGATGTTGGGATGGTCCAACGAGGCGAGGATCTGGCGCTCGGCCCGAAACCGGGCGAGGACCTGCTCGGTATCCATACCCCGTTTGATGAGCTTGAGCGCGACCCGATGCTCGTACTGGCCATCCGCGCGCTCGGCCAGATAGACGGCGCCCATCCCTCCCCGGCCGAGCTCGCGAATCACGCGGTAGGGCCCGACCAGAAGCCCTGCCCACCCAGCGTCGGCCCCCACCCGGGCGCGCGCGGACTCGATTGCGGGTGACAGGATGAAATCGCCGGCGCTGGCGTGCGCGGCGAGGAGGCGCTCCACTTCGGCCCGGAGCCCGGGATCGTCGGCGCAGCTCTGCTGCAGGAAAGCGTCACGCTCGGCTTCGGGGTGTGACATCGCCGCATGAAACAGCTCCTCGGTTCGCCGAAACCGGTCGCTGTTCATTCCTCAGATCCTTCGATCGCGTCGTAAAGCCAGGCGCGGGCGAACGCCCATTCCCGCTCGACGGTGGCTTCCGAGATCTCCAACACCTCGGCTATCTCTTCGGTCGTGAGCCCTCCGAAAAACTTGAGCTCCACCACCCTGCCCTTTCGCTCGTCGAGGGCCGCCAGCCGCTGAAGTGCCTCTTCCAGCGCGATCAGCTCCACATCGGGGCGTCCCGAGGGCGACTCGACCAAGCTCAGCGAGACCCGTTCCGGGTTAGCGCCCCGCTTCCGGGCGGACCGGTCGCGGGCATGGTTCACCAGGATGCGCCGCATCATGCTGGCAGCGACGCCGAGGAACTGCGCCCGGTTGCGCCAGTCAACCCGCCGCTGGTCTATCAGGCGGAGATAGGCCTCGTGCACCAGGGCGGTGGGCTGAAGGGTATGTCCCGGCGCTTCCCGGCTCAGATAGTGAGAAGCGAGGCGATGCAGCTCCTGATAGAGCACGGAGAGCATCTGATCGAGCCCCTGCTTGTCGTTCCTGCTCCAGTCCAGCAGCCACTGGGTGATGGCGCCCTTGGGGGGCTCGGGGTCTTGAGGCATGCGAGACGGAGATAGAGTCGGAATGGCCTGGCCGGAGGCTCGAGGCGGATGAGGGATTGTACGCCCAAATCGGGCGTTCCTCAATAGCGGCCGTGGCTGGTGCCGCTCAATTGAACTCGCCATGGGTGAATCCGAAACCTGCACCTCGAGAAGAGGAGAATGTTCATGATCGACTGGTCGATGTCGCGGCCTGGCGGCCGGTTCGGCCTTATCACCGCGGTGGCGCTGGCACACGGCCTCCCAGCGGCAGCGCAAGTGCCCTCGAGGATCCCATCGGATCCCGAGGCACAGATCTTCAACCTGATCAAGCGGGTAACAGCGCTGGAGCAGCAGGTCGCTGCGCTGTCCAGGAACCCCGCCGGGAAGCCCACCCGGGTCACCGCACCCTTCGAGGTGGTCGACGCGGCCGGTCGGCCGATCTTCCAGGTGGTCTCGTTCGGGCCCAACGTCCAGATGAGCGCCGCCGGTATCGTCATCACCAACGAGCCCACCACCGGCAGCACCGCACTGCTCGCCTTTAACAAGAGCCGGCAGAGTGTGGCGGTGCTGGGCAGCGGTCCCGAGGGGAACGGCCAGGTCACCCTCCGGGACAAGCACGGTCGGACTCGTGCGTCGCTCGACGGCGATGGTATCCTGACCATCTCGGACAAGAAGGGTGTTGGCATCCTTCAAGTGGCCGAGGACGTCTCCGATGCGAATGCCCAGGTGACGATCGGCAAGGAGGACGGCGAATGGGCGGTGAATGTCGGGTCGACCAAGGGTGGAGCGATGCTGGTCGCATCTCCCGACGGTGGCGAGGTCTCGGTCTACGACGGAGGGGGCACCGAGATCGCGAACCTGGGGGATGGCCTGAGTATCAACGACGCCGAGGGCAAGACCTTTTTCAGTGTGGTTGAGGACGCGTCGAACGACAAATCCCCGGTGAGTATCGGCAAGGAGAATGAGGGATATCGGATGACGATCACCTCCGGTACCACCTCGGCCTCCATGGGTGCCAGCGGTGATATCGCCGGCTTCGCTACCTACCAGGGTGAACGACCGGCCGGTTCCTTCATACTGACCCAAGGCTCCAATAGCCTCGAGCTCGCCAATGATGGCGGTGTGAACGTGGTCAGTCTCATGGTTTCTGAAGGCGGAAACGGGACGTTGCAGTTGGGCAATTCGTCCGGAGAGGTGAGGGTTGACGCCGGAACCACCGGCGAGGGTGTCGGCCTCATCCGTGCCTATCCCGTGGGCAGTCCAGGCGCTGGGCTCGTCGGCTTCCCGGGAACTTTCCTCCTCGGACGCAAGGCGCGATGAGGTCTGCGGCCATGAGGCGAACAGGTCCGATACGGGGCGTTCCCGTTATCCACTCGTTCCGCTTAACTCAGGAGGTATGTCGTGAACATGCAATCATGGCCTGCTCGGACGGTGGCGACGGCGGGGATGCTGACGTCGTTCGTTGCTGCCGCCTTGGCCGCGCAGGATAGCACCCAGGTCACGCGCATCTGCCTGGCCCCCGCCAGTGTCGAGGCGAGCAGCGGCAGCGCCACCGCCGCCAGCGACGCCGCCCGGGAGGCGTTTACCAGCTATTTGACCGGTCCCTCACTCCGCCCAGAGCCCTTGAAAGCACGGCTCGAATCTCAGGCCAAGGAGGAAGCCAAGCAGGCCGGCTGTCCGTACCTGCTGCTTACCACCATCAAGCACGTGCAGAAGCGCTCGGGCGGCGGGCTGCTCGGCCGTATGGCGGCCGGCGCCGCGCAGCAGGGGGCGTGGGAGGCGGGAGTCGCGAGCGGCTCGGCCGCCGGGCGGATCGCCGGACAGGCGGCTTACGGCGCCGCAGGCCAGGCGGCTTACAACTACGCCGTCACGATTCATAGCAAGGATGAGCTGACCCTCGGGTACCGGCTGGAGACGGCGGACGGGAAGGTGCTGGTCGAGAAGCGCGACAAGCGGAAGGCCAAGCAGGACGGAGAAGACCTGCTCAGTCCGATGGTCGAGAAGGCAGCGGAGGAAATCGTCGCTGCGGCCAAGGGCGGAGCCAGCTGAGCCGGTCGGGCGCGAAGAAAGGCGATCGACGCGTTGCTCAGCTGAAAGTACCCACCACCGCTCGGGCCGACCGTCAGGTTAGCGACCGGCCCAGCCGTGTTGGAAATCTGAAGCAAGCCACCGGGTGTCTCCG
>Ga0070696_100001852_pt1 | contig 13884 bp, 14 predicted proteins | sample KBSK1253metaG_FD_65474 | JGI IMG/M metagenome (GOLD analysis project Ga0070696, IMG submission 65474) | Corn, switchgrass and miscanthus rhizosphere microbial communities from Kellogg Biological Station, Michigan, USA - KBS K1-25-3 metaG | ecosystem: Host-associated > Plants > Roots >... | reverse complement strand
CCGCGCAGGCCCTTCACCACGACCTGCGCCTGGACCTCACGGCAGACGTCGACCAGCAGCCGGCCGCCGAACTCCACGACCCGCACGCCGGACCGGTCGCCCAGGCTCTCGTGCAGAAGGCGCAGTCTCTCCGGCACGTCGAACGTGCCCTGCTTGTCGGGATTGTGGAGCACCGCGACCACGACCTCGTCGAACAGGGCGCGGGCCCGGTCGACGACGTCCAGGTGCCCCAGGGTGACAGGGTCGTAGGACCCGGGACAGACGCAGCGGCGCACGGACCGCAACCTACCCCGGAGCACCTCTCGTAGGGTCGAGGCGTGACGCGCATCATCGCCGGGACGTCGGGGGGCCGGCGCCTGCTCGTGCCCTCCGGTGCGCTGACCAGGCCGACGAGCGACCGGGTGCGCGAGGCGCTGTTCAGCCGCCTGGAGCACCAGGGGTGGCTCGACGGCACGACCGTGCTCGACCTCTTCGCAGGCTCCGGCGCGCTCGGGCTGGAGGCGGCCAGCCGCGGGGCCCGGTCCGTCGTCCTGGTCGAGCAGGCCCCCGCGGCCCTGCGAGCGCTGCGGGCCAACGTGGCCGGGCTCGACCTCGCCGAGGTCCGCGCGGTCCCCGGCAGCGTGCAGGGCTTCCTCGACACGACCGACTCACCGCTCGGGCCGTTCGACCTGGTGCTGGCCGACCCGCCCTACCCCGAGCCCGAGCCGCGCATCGCCCGCGTGGTCGAGGCGCTCGCCGACCGGTGGCTCACCGAGGACGCGCTGGTCGTGGTCGAGCGCAGCACCCGCAGCCCGGAGCCGACCTGGCCGACCGGGCTGCAGCGCACCGACCAGCGCCGGTACGGCGAGACCACCCTGTGGTTCGCCCGCACGCGCCCCTGAGCGAAGCGACGGCGCGGTCGCTCAGGCGCGTTCCAGGTACTCCTCGCGCTCGCTGCCGACCAGGTCGTCGATGGCGTGGCTGAGCACCGGGTGCTCGTCGAACGTCGGATCCTCCTCCACGACGCGCGCCGCCTCCTGCCGCGCCAGCGCGATGATGTCGCCGTCGCGCAGCACCCGTAGCAGGCGCAGCGAGGACCGCATGCCGGACTGCGCCGCCCCCAGCACGTCTCCCTCGCGCCGCTGCTCCAGGTCGACGCGGGCCAGCTCGAACCCGTCGGACGTCGAGGCGACGGCCTCCAGCCGCTCGTGAGCGGGCGTACCCGTCGGCATCCCGGACACGAGCAGCGCCACCCCGGCGGCCTCGCCTCGCCCGATGCGCCCGCGCAGCTGGTGCAGCTGGGAGATGCCGAACCGGTCGGCGTCGAGGACGACCATCGCGGTCGCGTTGGGGACGTCGACGCCGACCTCGACGACGGTGGTGGCCACGAGCACGTCGATCTCGCCGCCGGCGAACGCCCGCATCACCTGGTCGCTCTGCTCTTCGGGCAACCGCCCGTGGAGCAGCTCGATGCGAAGGCCACGCAGCGACGGCTCCTGACGCAGCAGCTCGATCACCTGGACGACGCCCGCCGCGGCCGGACGGGGCTGCTTCGGGTCGCGCTGGGGAGCCTCGTCCATCGTCAGCTCGTCGAGGCCGTCGCTGTCGCCGTCACCGCCTTCTTCGCCGATCCGGGCGCACACGACGAAGGCCTGATGGCCCCGGTCGACCTCTTCGCGCACCCGCTGCCACACCCGGGCCACCCAGTTGGCACGGCCCGCGGGGACGACGTGGGTGGTCACCGGTTGGCGCCCAGACGGCAGCTCGGTCAGGGTCGAGGTCTCGAGGTCGCCGAACACGGTCATCGCGACCGTGCGCGGGATCGGCGTGGCGGTCATCACCAGCAGGTGGGGCGGCGCGTCGCTCTTGACCCGCAGGGCGTCGCGCTGCTCGACGCCGAACCGGTGCTGCTCGTCCACGACGACCAGGCCCAGGTCGGCGAACTGCACGGTGTCGGACAGCAGCGCGTGGGTGCCGACCACGATGCCCGCCTCCCCGGACGCCGCCTGCAGCAACGCCCGGCGCCGCACCGCCGCGGACTGAGCGCCGGTCAGCAGCGTGACCTGGGTGCCGATCTCGCTGCCGCCGAGCATGCCGCCCTCGGCCAGGTCGCCCATCATCGCGACGATCGAGCGGTGGTGCTGGACGGCGAGCACCTCGGTGGGGGCGAGCAGCGCGGCCTGCCCTCCGGTGTCGACGACCGTGAGCATGGCCCGCAGCGCGACGAGCGTCTTGCCGGAGCCCACCTCCCCCTGCAGCAGACGGTGCATCGGGTGAGGTCGCGCCAGGTCGGCGGCGATCTGCTTGCCCACGCACCGTTGGCCGTCCGTCAGCCGGAACGGCAGCCGGCGGTCGAACGCGGCCAGCAGGCCGTCGTCGCTGGCCACTCGCGGCGTCGCGGGTTCGGCCCCGGCCAGGGCGCGCCGGCGCAGCAGCGCGGCCTGCAGCACGAACGCCTCCTCGAAGCGCAGCCGTCGCTGCGCCTCGCGCGCCTGCGCCATCGTGGCTGGGTCGTGCACCTGCAGGAGCGCCTCGGTGAGGCCCAGCAGGCCGTGCCGGGCCCGGACGTCGGCGGGCAACGGGTCGCGGAGCTCGCCAACGGTCCGCACGAGCACCTGCACGGCCTTGGCGATCTCCCACGACTGGATGGCGGCGGCCGCCGGGTAGATCGGGATGGGCTTGTCGGCGAGCGCCATGGCCTCGGCGAGGGCGGTGTCGACCCCCGCGGCGTCGACCGCGACGGGGGCACCGTAGCGACCGGCCGGGGCGATCACGTGGTACTCGGGGTTGACCAGCTGCAGGTCGCCCCGGTAGCGGCCCACCTTGCCCGAGAACAGGGCCACGGTGCCCACGCACAGCGTCTGCTCGCGCTTGCGGTGCAGGCCGGCGTTCTTGTGGAAGTAGGTCAGCTTGAGGCTGCGGTGGCCGTCGCCGACCGCGACCTCGAGCAGGTAGCCAGGGCGCTGGTGCATCTTGCGGCCCTTGACCGTCATCACCTGCGCGACCACGGTGACGTGCTCGTCCAACGGCAGCGAGGCCAGATCGGTGAGCGCACCACGCTCGGCGTAGCGGCGGGGGTAGTGCCGCAGCAGCTGGCCGACGGTCGTGATGCCGAGGTGCTTCTGCAGCGCCTCGCCCGTCTTCGCGCCGACCCGTCGCTCGAGCGGCCGGTCGAGCTCGTTGACCCCCGGCCCCTCCCTCATTCGACGCCCAGCTGCAGGCCGGCTGTCGCGGCCGCCGCCGCAGGCAGCATCACGACCTCGACCTCCGGGTGGTGGGCGCGGACGTCATCGAGGACGGCGTCCAGCAGGGGACCGAAGGCCGCCGGGTCGCCCGACGGCAGGACGGTGAGCAGCTCGCCCGCGCCGTCGAACAGCCACCGGACGACGGCGTTCGCCACCTGGCCAGGATCGCCGCTGGAGACGCACGCGTCGTCCACGCTGCCGACGACGAACGGTCCCAACGGGTGGTCCGCACGCACGACCAGGGCACCCCAGCGGACCTCGCCCGCCGACCCGGCCATGCGGGCCACGCCCTTGTGCGGCGGCAAGGTCGCGTCGTGCACCGACACGGCCGCGAGCGCCTGCACGAACGAGCGCGTCGGCAGCACCCGCACGTCTCGTCCTTCGCCGACCAGGGCGCGCGCGACGCTCGTGGCGTCGGCCAGACCGCTCCCCGACGCCGGGACGAGCACGAGCGTGGTGCCCACCTCCCCCGCGAGGGAGCGCAGCAGCTCGTCCAAATCGTGCGAGGCCAGCGACGCGTCGTCGCCGCCTGCCCGCGGCAGCAGCTGCGCACCGTGGTCCACGACCAGGCTCGCCACCTCGGGCGGCACGTCGACGACGACGGGCAGCGTCGCTCGCGTGAGGTCCGCCCCGCGCTGCCGCTCGTACCGCTGCCGCGGGAAGCTCGTGACCCGCAGCCGCCGCAGGTGCCCGGCCCGCTGACCCGCGCGGATGGCGGCGGCGACGTCGTCCGTGTGCACGTGCACGTTCCAGAGGCCACCGCCGCCCACGACCACGAGCGCGTCGCCCACGGCGTCCAGCCGGGCCCGGACGGCCGGCACGTCGTCGTCCGCGGCGTCCAGCAGGTACATCACCTCGTACGCCGGGCCGGTCAGCGGGGGCGCGTCGCAGCCGCAGGTCGCGACGTCGATCGCGGGCGTGCCCGCCTCGCCGGCACCACGACGTCCGCCCGTCGCGGCAGCGACCTGGTCCACCACCCGCCGCAGTGCCGGGGTGCGGCCGTGGACGGTGGCCGACAGGGACTCCAGGACGACGAGCAGCCCGCGGCCGCCGGCGTCGACCACGCCGGCGCGGCCCAGCACGTCGAGCTGCTCGGTCGTGCGCGCCAACGCGGTACGGGCCGAGTCGACGGCGCCGGTGACCACCTCGCGCAGCGTGCGACCCTGCGCTCCCTGGGCGGCGGCGCGGGCCACGGTCAGCATGGTGCCCTCGACGGGTCGGGCGACCGCCGCGTACGCCTGGTCCGCCGCCCGAGCCAGGGCCGCCCGCACGGCGGCCGGCCCACCGTCCGGCCGCTCGTGGAACACCTCGGCCCAGCCGCGCAGCAGCTGGCTGAGGATCACGCCGGAGCTGCCCCGGGCGCCCAGCAGGGCCCCGCGCGCGAACGCGTCGGTCACCCCCGGCAGCCCGTCGGTGTCGGGCACGTCCTCGACCGCGGCCGCGCCCGCCTCGACGGTCAGGCACATGTTGGTGCCGGTGTCGCTGTCGGGCACCGGGTAGACGTTGAGCGCGTCGATCTCGTCGCGGTTCGCCGACAGCTGCTCGAGGGCGTCGACGACCCAGCGGCGGGCCGCACGGGCGTCGAGGTGGTCGAGCACCCTGGCAGGCTATCCGTCGCCACCGACGCTGCCGAGACACCGAGCCGGGCCGGTGCTCAGACGCCCGTCCGGGCCCATTTGGGCGACGACTGGGCCCTCCGCTACTCTGGATCGGTTGCCCGGCCGGTGCCGGGCATCGCGACGAGATCAGCACCCTCACACCAGCGATCAGGAGAACACCCGTGGCTGCCAACTGCGACGTCTGCGGCAAGGGGCCGGGTTTCGGTCATTCCATCTCGCACTCCCACCGGCGCACGAAGCGTCGCTGGAACCCGAACATCCAGCGGGTGCGGGCCAAGGTCGGCGTCACCCCGACCCGCCTCAACGTGTGCACCTCGTGCCTGAAGGCCGGCAAGGTCACCCGCTGAGCGCCTGAGACATCGCGACAGGGCCGGTCCCCTCGGGGCCGGCCCTTCGTGCGTCTGCAGGCGTGCCGTTCAGGGACGGAAGTGGTCCCAGCCCGGCACGGCGGACGCCGGCGGGCGCCCGTCGACCAGCACGCTCGGCCCTCCGGCGGCCGGGCGCACCGCGCCGATCACCGTGAAGGACGCCGGAACCGCGCCGGGCGGGAACGTGGCCAGCAGCCCGTGGTCCTCGCCACCGGCGAGCACCCATTGCCAGGGGTCGGCGCCCAGCGCGTCCGCGACCGGTTGCAAGGGCTCGACGAACCCGGCGAGCACCACGCCGTCCAGGTCGAGGCAGACGCCGCTCGCCTCGGCGACCCGCCCGGCGTCGCGCAGCAGCCCGTCGCTCACGTCGAGCATCGCGCTGGCGTGTGCTCGCGCGGCCTCCGGCCCGGCCGCGTAGGGCGGCCGCGGCCGGCGGTGGACCGCCACCAGCTCGGCGGGCCGAGCCCCGGCACGATCATGCTCTGACATCGGTTCGGCGTCCCGACCGGACTGCAGCAGCGCGAGGCCGGCGGCCGACCAGCCCAGGGTGCCGGCGAGAGCCACGACGTCACCCGCCCGCGCGCCCGAGCGCAGCACCGGACGCCGGCCCGCCAGGTGCCCGAGGGCCGTGACGGAGACGATGACGACCGGGCCGGACGACAGGTCGCCGCCCACGACGCCGACGCCGGTGCCCGCGCAGCCGGCGGCCAGCCCTTCGGACAGGCCGACGGCCCAGGCGAGCGGCAGGTCAGCGGGCGCGACCAGACCCACCAGCAGCGCGGTCGGCTCGGCGCCCATCGCCGCCACGTCGGCGAGGTTCTGCGCGGCCGCCTTGGCGCCGACGTCCTGCGGTGTCGACCAGTCGCCCCGGAAGTCACGGCCTTCCACCATCACGTCGGTGGTCGCGACCACGCGGCCGTCCGGTGCGGCGACGACCGCGGTGTCGTCCCCGGGCCCGAGGATCGTGTGGTCACCGGGCGGCAGCAGCGGGAAGATCGCGCGGAGCAGCCCGGCCTCCCCCACGTCGGCCAGCGTGCGATGATCCGCTGCGGACCGTTCCCCGTCACCCACGACCGGCACGGTAGCGTGCGAGCACTGCGGGGCGGACGGCCCGGCTCGAGCGCTGGAGGTCGCGATGGTCGTCCAGGCCTACATCCTGGTCCAGTCGGAGGTCGGCATGGCGGCGTCCGTCGCGCAGCGCATCGCCGGCATCAGCGGCGTCACCCTGGCCGAGGACGTCACCGGCCCCTACGACGTCATCGCTCGCGTCGAGGCGCGCACCGTCGACGAGCTCGGCCGCATGGTCATCGCGAAGATCCAGGACGTCCCTGGCATCACCCGCACCCTGACGTGCACGGTCGTCCACATCTGACGCGAGGCGGCCTGGGCGGCGCGTGGGTCGCGGCGCTGCTCGCGGGGGCCGCGGCGGTCGCTGTCGTCGCGTTCCTGCTGCTGCGGCACTCCCCGGTCGAGGTCGTGGTGCCGGACGCCGGCGCCGACCCTGCCTGCACCACGATGGCCGACCGTCTGCCGAGCCGCCTGCTGGACCACGGACGGGTCGCCACCTCGCAGGCCTCACCGGCCGTCGCGGCCTGGGGTGACCCCGCGATCATCTGGCGCTGCGGCGTCACGCCACCCGGCCCGACCACGCAGGACTGCATCGCGGTCAACGGCATCGACTGGGTCGTGCAGCCGCTGGACGACGGGACAGGCTTCGTCACCTACGGCCGCGACCCCGCCGTCCAGGTGCTGGTGCCCGACGACTACGCCCCCGAGACGTTCGCGCTGACGGCGCTGTCCACGGCGGTGGCCACCGTGCCGCAGAACGAGCACCGCTGCACCTGACGAGTCAGGACGAGAGGTCAGCGCAGGCCGGTCGGCCGGGTGAGCGCCAGCTGCAGCAGCCGGTCGACCAGCGCGGGGTAGTCGACGCCGCTGGCCGCCCACATGCGCGGGTACATCGACAACGGCGTGAAGCCCGGCATCGTGTTGATCTCGTTGACGACGACCTCGCCGTCGGCCGTGAGGAAGACGTCGACGCGCGCCAGCCCCTCGCACCCCATCACGTCGAACGCCGCCACGGCCACGGCCTGCACGCACGCCCGGACGTCGGCGGAGATGTCGGCCGGGCAGGACAGACGCACGTTGGCCTCGTCCAGGTACTTGGCCGAGAAGTCGTAGAAGTCGTGGCCGCCCAGCACCTCGATCTCACCGACCTCGCTGGCGCGGGGCGTGCCGTCGAGGTCCTGCAGCACCCCGCACTCCAGCTCGCGGCCAGTGACCGCGGCCTCCACGACCACCTTCGGGTCGTGCCGGCGGGCCTCCTCGATCGCGGCCCGCAGCCCCTCCGGACCGGTGACCTTGGTGATGCCCATGCTCGATCCGGCCCGGGCCGGCTTGACGAACAGCGGGTAGCCGAGGGGCTCCAGCGTGGCGAGCGCGGTGTCGGGGTCGCGCTGCCACTGGCGCGGCGTGATGACGGCGTACGGGCCGACCGGCAGGCCGTGACCGGCCAGCAGCACCTTCATGTAGTGCTTGTCCATGCTGGCCGCCGAGGCCAGCACCCCAGAGCCCACGTAAGGCACGTCGCCCAGCTCCAGCAGGCCCTGCAGGGTGCCGTCCTCGCCGAACGGCCCGTGCAGCAACGGCAGGACCACGTCGACGTCGCCGAGCGTGTCCGGCACCTCGCCGGGCCGCAGCACCGTCAGCGAACGGTCGGTGGTGGCGGTGGGGACGAGCACCCCCGGGCCGGAGCCGTCGACCTCCGGCAACGTGGCGCCGTGCGCCTCCAGCGCCACCGGGTCGTCGGCGGCCAGCACCCACCGGCCGTCCGGCGAGATCCCGACCGGCACGACGTCGTACCGGTCGCGGTCCAGCGCGCGCAGCACCCCGGCCGCCGTCATGCAGCTCACCGCGTGCTCGCTGGACCGGCCGCCGAAGACGACGGCCACCCGGGGCCGACGGCCGGCGGACGGTGCCTCCTCGTCGCTGGCCGGTGCTGGTCGGCTCACGCCCTGCTCGTTCGTCTGCTGGCTCATCGCGGCCCGACACTACCGGCCGGCCGCCGGGTGCCCGTGGCGCCACCCCTAACCTGAGGGCCGTGGCGCACCTCGACGACCGGCCCCTGTCCCCCGCTACCCTCGCCGTCACGGCCGGCCGACCGAGGCCGGTGCCCGGCGCCGCCATGAACGAACCGGTGTGGCTCACCTCGACGTACGTCGCCGACGGCGAGGTGGACTACGCCCGCACCGACAACCCCACCTGGCAGGCGTTCGAGAGCGCCCTCGGGGCTTTGGAGGGCGGCGACGCGCTCGTGCTCTCCTCCGGGATGGCGGCGATCACCGCCGCGGTGTCGCTGGTCGACGACGGCACCCGCGTGATCGCGCCCACCCACGCCTACAGCGGCACCCTGGCCCTGCTCGAGCAGGCCGCCGACCGCGGTCGGCTTCAGCTGGACGTCGTGGACGTCGCCGACACGGCCGGCGTGCTGGCCGCCCTGCCCGGCGCCGCACTGCTGTGGCTCGAGTCGCCCACGAACCCGATGCTCGAGGTGGCCGACCTGCCGGCGGTCTGCGAGGCCGCGCGTGCCGCGGGCGTGCTCACGGTCGTGGACAACACCTTTGCGACGCCGCTCGTGCAGCGGCCGCTCGACCTCGGGGCGGACGTCGTCGTCCACTCGGTCACGAAGTACCTGTCCGGGCACTCCGACGTCCTGCTCGGAGCGGTCATCACCCGCGCCGACGACGCCGGACGCGAGCTGGGCGGCCGGCTGCGCGCGCACCGGCGGCTCACCGGCTCCATCGCGGGGCCGACGGAGGTGTGGCTGGCCCTGCGAGGCCTGCGGACCCTCGCCCTGCGCATGGAGCGCGCCCAGGCCACGGCCGCCGAGCTGGCTCGGCGGCTAGCGGGTCACCCGGCGGTCGAGCGGGTGCGGCACCCCTCGCTGCCCGCCGACCCGGGCCACGGGCGGGCGGCCCGGCAGATGCACGGGTTCGGTGCGGTGCTGACGATCGAGGTCCGCGGTGGCGCGGCGGCTGCCGAGGCGGTGGCGTGCGCGACCCGGCTGTGGGTGCACACGACCAGCCTGGGCGGGGTCGAGTCGACCCTCGAACGACGACGGCGTCATGCCGCCGAGCCGACCAGCGTGCCCGAGTCGCTGCTGCGGCTGTCCGTCGGCATCGAGGACGTCGAGGACCTGTGGGCCGATCTTGACCGCGCCCTGACCGACGGCGCCGCCGGCTAGCCGCTCAGTCCTGCTCCGCCTTGCGCGCCCGCGACAGCAGCCGGCGCGCGATGTCACGAGGGGCGGCGCCGTGGTGGACGACCGCCACCATCGCCTGCACGATCGGCATGTCCACCGCGTTCGTCAGCGCCAGGTCCAGGATGGACTGGCAGGACTTGACGCCCTCGGCGGTCTGCCGCGTGATGGCGACGACCTCGTCGACGCTCATGCCGCGCCCGAGGTTGACGCCGAAGGTGTGGTTGCGCGACAGCGGCGACATGCACGTGGCGATCAGGTCGCCAACGCCGGCGAGGCCCGCGAACGTGACGGGGTCCGCACCGAGCGCCTCTCCCAGCCGCGAGATCTCCGCGAGTCCCCGGGTGATGACCGACGCCTTGCTGTTGTCGCCGAGGCCGAGCCCTTCGGCCATGCCGACGGCGAGCGCGATGACGTTCTTGACGGCCCCACCGATCTCGGCGCCGACGACGTCCGTGACCGTGTAGGGCCGGAAGTACGGCGTGGCGCAGCAGCGGGCCACCTGCTCGGCCAGCGCCCGGTCGTACGCCGCCACGACGCTGGCCGCGGGTTGCCGTTGCGCGATCTCGGGCGCGAGGTTCGGCCCGGTGACGACGGCGACGCGGCCCGGGTCGATGCCGCCGACCTCCACGACCACCTCGGTCATGCGCTTGCTGGTGCCGAGCTCGATGCCCTTCATCAGGCTGACGACCGGCCGGTCGCTCGGCAGGTACTCGCGCCAGGTCTGCAGGTTGGCGCGCAGCGTCTGCGACGGGACGGCGAGCACCACGAGGTCCGTGTCCTGCAAGGCTTCGTCGGCATCGGTGGTCGCCGCGATGCTCGGGGGCAGCGCGACGTCCGGCAGGTAGTCGCCGTTGACGTGCTCGCGGGTGATCTGCCGGACGAGCTCGGGCCGGCGTCCCCACATGGTGACGTCCGCGCCGGCGTCGGCCAGCACCATCGAGAACGCGGTCCCCCAGCTGCCGGAGCCGAGCACCGTCGCGCGCGTCATGACGCCCTCCGGCGGCGCAGCCGCTGGCGCAGGGCCTTCGCGGGGTTGCCGGTGGGCGGCAACCCGTGCTCGCGCGAGTCGAACCGGACGGCGGGGGCCGTGGCGTCGCGCAGGGGCTCCAGCAGGGCGGTCACGGCGTCCATGATCCTGGTCGTCGCCTCGCGCAGCAGCACCGGCTCCAGCGGCCGCCCTCGCAGGTCATCCAGGTCGACGGCAGGACCGGCCACGATGTGCATGGTCTTGCGCGGGAACACCCGAGGCCACCGGGCGTACGGGGCGAGGACGTCCTGCGGTCCCCACTGGGCGACGGGCACCACCGGGCAACCGGTCGTGAGCGCTAGCCGGGCTGCGCCGGTCTTGGCGACCATCGGCCACAGCTGCGGGTCGCGGGTGAGCGTGCCCTCCGGGTACATGCCGATGCAGCGCCCCTCCTGCAGGGCCAGCACGGCCGAGCTGAACGCGAGGGCCGCCTCGCCAGTCTCCCGGTGCACCGGGATCTGCCCTGCGCCGCGGATGACCCTGCCGGCGACCGGGATCCGGAAGACCGACTCCTTGGCCAGGAAGTACGGCGGGTGCCCGTTGTCGACCAGGAAGTGCGCGAACGTGAACGCGTCCACGTAGCTCATGTGGTTGCTGCAGGCGATGAACCCGCCGTCGTCCGGGAGGTTCTCGGCTCCATGCCAGTCGCGCCTCGTGAGCAGCATCAGCAGCGGGCGCAGCACGAAGATCGCCAGGCGGTAGCTGGGCTCCACAGCGCGGCGCGGCACTCGCTCTCCCTCTCCCCCGAGAACCGGGCCACCTGCCGGGTCCCTGGGCATCCTGTCGCTGGCCGGCCACCTTGTCGAGCAAGCGCGCGGCGCCTGAGACGATCACCGGGTGGCAGTCCCGCGACCCGCACGCCCGCAGCGGCCGGCCGCGGGCGGCTGGACGCTCGTGCTGCCGGTCAAGCATGCCGGGCTGGCGAAGTCCCGGCTTGCGCCGCCGGCCGGGATCGCCCGCACGCAGCTCGCCAGGGCGATCGCCCTGGACTCCCTCGACGCGGCGTTGGCGTGCCCGGCGGTGGGGCACGTCGTGGTCGTGACGTCCGACCCCGTCGTGGGCGCTCCGGGGCAGCGCGTTGCCGAGGTGGTGCCCGACCCCGCGACGGGCCTGCTGGGCGCGGTCCACGCCGGCGTGCACCGCGCGCTGGCACGCCACGGCGGACCAGTCGCCGTCCTGCTCGCCGACGTGCCCGCGCTGCGCCCAGCGGACCTGGCCGTGGCGCTGGAGGAGTGCGGCCGGCACCCGGCCGCGTTCGTCCCCGACGCCGAGGGCACCGGCACGGTGCTGCTGACCGCAAGCGAGCCGTCCCGGCTGGCGCCGGCGTTCGGTCCCGGGTCCGCCGCTCGCCACGAGGCCGGCGGCGCCGTCCGGCTCGACCTCGACCTGCCCTCGCTGCGGCGTGACGTCGACACGTGGGAGGCGCTGCAGCAGGCCCTCGCGCTCGGCGTGGGACCGGCCACCGCCGAGGTCACCGCTCGCGGCAGCTGACGCGGCTACCGTGGGGCCGTGCAGGCCTCGGTGCACTCCTTCGACCCGGCGACCGGCGACGGCAGCGTCCTGCTGGACGACGGGCGCCGCGTGCCGTTCGACGGCTCGGTCTTCGCGCGCAGCGGGTTGCGGCTGCTGCGAACGGGCCAGCGCGTCACGGTCGAGCTGTCCGGCGCGGGCCCCGCCGAGGAGGGCACGAGGCCCGTGGCGGTGCGCCGGTTGGGCATCCGCGGCGTCCCGTCGTCCTGACCAGGGTTCAGGCCGCCGTCGTCTCCTTCTCGTACGACGCCCCGAGCGCGTCGAGCTTGCTCAGGAACCGCTCGTACCCGCGGTAGATGAGCTCCACGCCGTGCACCCTCGAGGTCCCCTCCGCGGCCAGGGCCGCGATGAGGTAGCTGAACCCACCCCGCAGGTCGGGCACGGTGATGTCGGCGCCGTGCAGCTTGGTCGGGCCCGAGATCACGGCCGAGTGCGTGAAGTTGCGACGGCCGAAGCGGCATGGCAGACCACCGAGGCACTCGCGGTAGAGCTGGATGGTGGCGCCCATCTCGTTGAGCGCGTGGGTGAAGCCGAGCCGGTTCTCGTAGACGGTCTCGTGCAGGATCGACAGCCCGCTGGTCTGGGTGAGGGCCACGACCACGGGCTGCTGCCAGTCGGTCATGAAGCCGGGGTGGACGTCGGTCTCGAGCACCACCGAGCCGGGGGCGTCGCCCTCGCGCCAGAAGCGGATGCCGGAGTCGTCGACCTCGAACGCGCCACCGATCTTGCGGAAGACGTTGAGGAACGTCATGAGGTCCTGCTGCCGGGCGTGCTCCACGTACACCTCACCGCGGGTCGCGAGCGCGGCGCACGCCCACGACGCGGCCTCCATGCGGTCCGGGATCGCGCGGTGCGTGTACCCGCCGAGGCGGTCGACTCCCTCGATGCGGATCACCCGGTCGGTGTCGACGCTGATGATCGCGCCCATCTTCTGCAGCACGGCGATGAGGTCGAGGATCTCGGGCTCGATCGCGGCGTTGCGCAGCTCGGTCACGCCCTGGGCCCGGACCGCGGTCAGCAGGACCTGCTCGGTGGTACCGACGCTGGGGTACGGCAGCTCCAGCCGGGTGCCGCGCAGGCGCTGCGAGGCGTGCAGGCGCAGGCCTTCCGGGCGCTTCTCGACCGTGGCGCCGAACTTGCGCAGCATCTCGAGGTGGAAGTCGATGGGCCGTTCTCCGATCCGGCACCCGCCGAGGTCGGGGATGAACGCCTCGCCGATCCGGTGCAGGAGCGGCCCGCAGAACAGGATCGGGATCCGGCTCGAGCCGGCGTGCGCGTCGATGTCGGCCACGTGGGCGCGGTCGACGTTGCGGGGATCCAGCACCAGCTCGCCGGGCGCATCCCCGGGGACGACGTCGACGCCGTGCAAATGCAGCAGGCCGGAGACGATGCGGACGTCGTCGATCTCCGGGACGTCGCGCAGCCGGCTCACGCCGTCGCCGAGCACCGCCGCCACCATGGCCTTGGAGACAAGGTTCTTGGCTCCTCGCACCGCGACCCGACCCATCAGCGGGGTGCCGCCGTGCACCGTGAGGACGTCCGTCATGGGCCCCAGCATGACAAACGCCCGGGCCTGCACCCCTCATCAGGGTGCGGGCCCGGGCGCGTCGCGGCTTCGTCAGGCCTTGCGGGCCGTGCGCTTCGCCGTGGCCTTCTTGGCCGTGGACTTGCTGGCCGTGGCCTTCTTCGCGGTCGACTTCGCGGCGGTCTTCTTCGCCGGCACCTTGGTCGCCGTCCTCTTCGCGGTCGCCTTGGTGGCCGTCTTCTTCGCGGCCGCCTTGACCGTGGTCTTGCTCGCGGCCTTCTTGGCGGTGGACCGCGTCGCCGCCGACTTGGTGGCCGAGGTAGCGGCGCG
>Ga0070696_100001851_pt1 | contig 13890 bp, 13 predicted proteins | sample KBSK1253metaG_FD_65474 | JGI IMG/M metagenome (GOLD analysis project Ga0070696, IMG submission 65474) | Corn, switchgrass and miscanthus rhizosphere microbial communities from Kellogg Biological Station, Michigan, USA - KBS K1-25-3 metaG | ecosystem: Host-associated > Plants > Roots >... | reverse complement strand
CGGAGTCGCTCCCGACCGGGTCGATCGACACGACCTTGCCGGTGAGCGAGGCGTCGATGGCGGCGACGGTGACGTCGGCCTCCTGGGCGACCTTGATCGCAGCGATGTCGCTCTCGACCACGTTCGTCGTGATCTGCAGCGAGCCGGAGATCATCGTGATCGCCGGCCCGCTCGGGGCGTCCGAGCCCGCGCTGATCGAAACCGCGGTGACCGTGCCGTCGGCAGGGGCCGTGATCGACTTGTACGCACGAAGGGCGACGAGATCCGCGAGGTCCGACTTCGCCTTCGCGTATGCGGACTCGGCGTTGTACAGGGCGATCTGGGTCTGCCGCCTGGCGGCGGTCCCGCTTGCGTCGCTGTGGTCGGACCTCGCCTGCTTGAGCTGGAGCTGTGCCGAGCTGGCGCTCCGTCGCGCATCCGCGATCTGCGCCTCGAGGTCTGTCGTGCCCGCCGTGGCGAGGACCTGGCCCTTCGTGACGTGATCGCCGACGGCGACCTTCACGTCCGTGACCGGCCACGTCACCATCGAGGCGCCGGATCCATCGGATGCGGCGCTGTCGCTCGCGTCAGAGCCCGCGACCTCCACGGGCGCCGCACCGAACGCGAGCTGGTACTGCCACGCCGTCTGGACCGTGCCGGTCGCGGCGATGTCGTCGGTGACGTCGGTGGCCGACGCGCGGGCGGTGAGGAACGATGAGGCAGCGCTCGCCGGTGGGCTGAACACGCCGAGGGAGGCGGCCACGGCGGCGCCTCCGACGACGAGCAGGATGACGATCGCGAACACCTTCAGGCGCATGACGGCCCTCCTCCCTTGGAGCGAGACTTGGTGGACGGGGTCTGGTGCTCTGCCGCGGTCAGGCGGCCGAGCCGGTCGCGAGGCCGATGAGGTCGCTCGCGGCCGAGATCGGGATCGCGAAGCCGAGGCCTTCGGCGCTGGTGGCGACGGCGGTGTTGAGGCCGATGACCTCTCCCGCGGAGTCGAGCAGCGGCCCGCCGCTGTTGCCCGGATTGATCGCGGCGTCTGTCTGGATGAGGCCCTTGAGCGTCGTCTGGCGCCGCGTCGACTGGTCGGTGACGGTGATCTCGCGGTCGAGCCCGGAGACGACCCCGCGCGTGACCGTCTCGGTGAAGGTGCCGAGCGGGCTGCCGATCGCGATCGCCGTCTGGCCGACCTGGATCGAGTCCGAGTTGCCGATCGTGGCCGCGGGCAGGCCCGTGGCGTCGACCTTGATCAGCGCCAGGTCCGTCGTGTCCGAGATCTTGACCACGGTGGCAGGGAGGTCACGACCATCCATGAACGTCACGGTCAGGGTCCGGCTGTCCTCGACGACGTGCCGGTTGGTGAGGATGTAGCCGTTGGCGGAGAGGATCAGACCCGAGCCGACGCCCGTCGTGGGCACCGAGAAGGGTCCGTTCGATGTGAGCCCGTCGGCGGTGATGGTCACGACCGACTTGCGCGCGGTCGCGACGACGGCGGTGATGTCGTCGGTGTCCGTGCCGGTGTTGACGACCCGCGTGTTGGCCGTCGGGGCCGGGGTCGTCGCCGGAGCGGCGGTGCCCACGAGGATCGCGGCGGTGCCGGTGGAGGCGAGGACCGCGGCGAGGAAGCTGGCGCCGAGGAGCCCGGCCAGACCCCGACCGCCCTGGCGGGTCGGTCGGGGGTCCCGGTCGGTCACCGGTCCTTCGAGCCGGGGAGGAGGAGCCGGCTCGAGGGCGGTGTGGAGGGAGGAGTCGGGATCTGGGGTGCTGGCCGGTGCCGGGTCGACCTGGGGCCCGTCCGGCATGCCTGCGTCGTTCATGGTGCCCATCTCAGCGCCGACCCCTGAGATTCTCGTGAGAGCGTGTCGGCCCCGCGCACGACCGCGTTTCCGGCGAGCTCGATCGCCGGTGCTAGCGTGGCCGAGTGGCGGCCTCGACTCGTCGCGAACCGCGCCTCGCCCTGGTCGTCGGCGTGGCCGCGGTCGTGGTTGTCATCGCGGGCGTCGTCCTGCTCGGCGGCCGGTCGCGGCCCGCAGCCAGCACGAGCCCGAGCGCCGCAGCGGCCGCCTCGGGTCCCGCCCGGCCGACCCTCGTCACGCCATCCGGACCGCCGGCCTCGGCCGGCGCGAGCGCCCCTTCAGCAGGACCGAGCGGGAGCTCCGCATCGGGCTTCGTCCTCGTCGGCGCCGGGGACATCGCCTCCTGCGCTTCCGACGGCGACGAGGCAACGGCGAAGCTGCTCGACAGCCTCGACGGGACGGTGTTCACGCTCGGCGACAACGCGTATGAGCGCGGAACGAAGGACGAGTTCGAGCGGTGCTACGGCCCGACCTGGGGTCGGGAGCTCGCCCGGACGCGGCCGACGCCGGGCAATCACGAGTACGGGACCCGGGACGCGGCGCCGTACTTCCGGTATTTCGGGGCCGCGGCCGGCGAGCCGGGCGAGGGCTGGTACGCATACGACGCCGGGCCGTGGCGCGTCTACGTCCTCAACAGCAACTGCGCCGACGTCGGCGGTTGCGACAACGGCTCAGCCCAGGAGCGCTGGCTGCGGAGCGATCTCGCCGCAAACCCACGGGCGTGCGTGCTGGCGATGTGGCACCACCCGCTGTTCAGCTCAGGCGAGCACGGCAACAACCCGATCACGCGACCGCTGTGGCAGGACCTCTACGACGCCGGCGCCGACCTGATCCTCAACGGCCATGACCACACCTACGAGCGATTCGCGCCCCAGACGCCGACCGGCGGGCTGGATCCGGACCGCGGCATTGTGGAGACGGTCGTCGGCACCGGTGGCCGCAGCCACTATCCCTTCCCGATCATTCGCGACAACAGCCTCGTCCGCGACAACACAACCTGGGGCGTGCTCCGGCTCGTGCTGTCCGACGGCTCGTGGTCGTTCCAGTTCCTGCCCGTCGCGGGCGGCAAATTCACCGACAGCGGCACGGGAACCTGCCACTGAGGGGCGGCTAGCCCTCGAGGAGCTCCTTCAGCCGGTCGAGCGCGCCCATCTCCGCGTTCATCGTCGACTGGACGGCGCCGCCCATGAGCAGCTTCTGCAGGCCGCCGAGCTCCGCGTCCAGCCGGAACGTGAGGATCGTGCCCGTGCCCATGCCCTCGAAGGTGAACGAGCCGGTCGGTCGCACGGGTCCGGCGGTGGCGCGGAAGCCGATCTTCTCGTTCGGCTCGTATTCGGTGATCTCGTAGTCAGCGCCGATCCTTCGCCCGCCCGGCCCGCGAACGCCCTGCGAGTAGCGCGCCCCGAGCCCCGAGCCCGAGACCAGGTCGACGTCCAGGACGCCCGAGCGCCAGTGCTTCGCGTTGCGGCCATCGGCCACGAAGGTGAACACCTCGTCGACCGGGCGGTTGATGGTGACGGTCCGTTCCGCGCTGGGCATCGAGCCTGCTCCTCGCTGCTGCCCCGGCCTAGACCCCGAGTCGATCGAGGTAGTACGGCAGCATCTTGCGCCACCACGGCCAGTCGTGGTTCACGTCGTCGCCCCACTCGTCGACGATCGCCGGGATGCCCTTCGCGGCGAGGACGTCGCGGATGGCCCGCGTGTCCGCGAGCATGTCGTCCTCGTATGCGCCCCGCCCGACGACGAAGGCGAGCTTCGCCCGGCGGATGCGACCCAGGTACCAGGGATCGTCGAGGTTGGGCAGGTAGCGCAGCGGCGAGTTGAAGTACACCGGCTCGCTGCCGTCGTCGCCGACGAAGAGTCCGAGCTGGTACAGCCCGGAGATCGCGACGAGCCCGTCGAACAGGTCCGGATGGCGGAACAGCACGTTCGCGGCGTGGTAGCCGCCCATGCTCGCGCCCGTCGCCCACGCCCGCTCCCAGCCGCTGAGGTCGCGGACGAACGGCACCAGCTCGTCGGCGAGATAGCGGTCGTAGGCCTCGTGGCGGCGCCCGCGGTCCGCGGGGCTGAGCGACTGGTTGGTCCACGACTGCCAGTCGATGCCGTCGACCGCGATGAGCCTGGCGCGGCCCTCGTCGATGAACGCGGAGCACGCCTCGACCATGCCCCACGACTCGAAGTCCCAGTAGCGGCCGTCCTGGGATGGAAACGCCACCACCGGGCGGCCGGCGTGGCCGTAGACCTTGAGCGCCATGTCCTGGCCGAGGGCGTCGCTGTACCAGGAGCGTTCCTCGACGTTCACCCGCCGGTCCCGGACTGGGCCAGGATCTCCCCGGAGGCCGCGAGCAGCCGGTCGAGGCGCGGGTCGCGCAGGATGTAGCCGTAGCTGCCGAGGGCCGTCGCGAAGACGTCGTCGACCCGCTCGTGGTGGATGAGCAGGTCCCCGAACCGCCCCAGGACCTGCTCGTGCGTGATGCGGTACGGCCGACCGGGCTTGCGGCCGGACCAGAGCACGTAGTACGGCTTCGCCGACGAGACGTCCGTCGTGCCGTGGACCACGACCTCGGCCCACGCCCGGTAGAAGTCGATGTCGCCGGCCCAGTTCCACATGTCGACGGTGAGGCCGCCGGGCTGGCGCATGTTCACCTCGAGCGCGACGAGCTGCCCGTCGGGCAGTCGGAAGAACTCGAAGTGGAACGGCCGCTCGCGCACGCGGAACGCGCCGACGATGTGGCGACCCAGCGCGTCGAGGTCCGGTGCGATCTCGCGGTCGATCCAGTAGTGCATGTCCGTGCCCCGGACCGAGTCGAGCACCGGGACGCCATAGACGAGCGACGAGCAGTACACGACGTCGCCGCGCCGGTCCACGAGCCCGTCGTAGCTCAGCAGCTGGCCCTCGAGGTACTCCTCGAGGAAATAGTCGATCGGCGGGCGATCGCCGAGGAAGGCGTCGAGGTCGACGTCGTTGCCGATGAGGTAGGTCCGAGCCGCGCCCACCCCGACATCCGGCTTGGCGATGATCGGGTAGCCGACCTCCTCGACGAACCGCCGGGCGCTCGGCGCGCCGCCCGGGTGCAGCACGCGCCCGCGCGCGACCGGCACCCCCGCGCGCTCGAAGGCCCGTTTCATTGCGGACTTTCGCTTGACCTTGTCGATGCCCGCGCTGTGCAGGCCCGGGATGTTGAACTCGGTTCGGAGGCGGGCATCGGTCTCGAGCCAGTACTCGTTCAGCGACTCCAGCCGGTCCATCTTTCCGTAGCGAGCGGTGAAGTGGGCCACGGCACGGACCAGCTGATCGAGGGAGTGGAGGTCATCGACCCGGAAATACTCGGTGAGGTCCTGGCGGAGCTCGGGCCGCAGCACGTCCCAGGCGGCATCCGCGATGCCGAAGACGCTCGCGCCGGCCTCCCGCAGGCGCCGGACGTAGAGGTGCATCGGCGGCGGGAAGTGCGGCGACAGGAACACCACGTTCACGCGCGAGAGTGTGCCCGATGGGACACTGGTGGACGTGCACCTCGAACGCGACGAGGCGATCCGGCGAGCCGCCGCCGCCGACCATGGCGTGCTGGCGACGCTGAACGCGGCGCACGGCGCGATCCTCGTCCCGGCCTGCTTCGCCATCGACGGCGATCGCCTCGCGATCCCGATCGACTCGGTCAAGCCCAAGGGCTCGACCGCCCTCGGACGGGTGCGCAATCTCGAGCGCGACCCGCGGGCATCGCTCCTGGTGGAGCATTGGGACCCGGTCGACTGGAGCCGGCTGTGGTGGGTCCAGCTGCTGCTCGTCCGAACAAGCGAGCCGGACGTCCTCGTCGCGAAGCTCGAGCGGCTGCTGCGCGACCGCTACTTGCAGTACCGGGACGGGCCGTTCGTCGACGTGCTGACCTTCCGGATCGAGCGCGTCACGGGCTGGGAGGCGGCTACCCGTCCGAAGGCAGGGTGACCTGGCCGCGCTCGACGTGGACGGCGTGCCAGCAGTACAGCGCGACCGTCGAACGATGGGGCCGGAAGCGCTCGCCCTCGGCCTGGAGCGCCTTCGGCTTGAGCATCTCGGGCAGTGCGTGGATCAGGCTCCAGCCGTGGCGCACGCCGAGATCGTCGACGGGCCAGACGTCGGGCCGCACCAGCTCGAAGAGCAGGAACATCTCCGCGGTCCAGCGGCCGATGCCTCGGACCGTGCTGAGGCGGGCGATGATCTCCTCGTCGTCGTACGCCTCGATGCCCGCGAGCGGGACGCTCCCCTCGCGGACCTTCGTTGCCAGGTCGATGAGCGAGAGGGTCTTGTTGCCGGACAGGCCGGCGGCCCGGAGAGTCTCGGGCGACGTCGCGAGGATCGCGTCCGCCGAGACCGTGCCGCCGACGGCGGCGACGAACCGCCCGTAGATCGCCGCGGCCGCGCGACCCGCCAGCTGCTGGAACACGATCGCGTGGGCCAGCGACGTGAAGGCGTCGCCAACGCCGGGCCGCGGGTCGAACGGCCCGACCAGCTCGATGAACGCGCCGAGCCGGGGATCCGCCGCGGCGATGGCAGCTGTCGCCAAGGCGTGCGTGTCCGCGATGGCCGTCAGCCCTGACTGATCTTGTACAGCCGGCCGCCGAGGTCGGTCACGTACAGCTCGCCGCGGTTCGTCTGGCCGAACGAGCTGATCAGGAGGCCGGTGTTCAACAGGAGCGTCTTCGCTGCCGGGGCGCTTGCGGTCGCCGTCGTCACCCAGATCTCGCCCGAGCAGAAGTCGCCGAACACGTAGCCGCCGCGCAGCACCGGGATCTCGCTGCCTCGGTACACGTAGCCGCCCGTCACGGCACAGCGGCCGTTGTTGTGGTCGAACTCCAGGAGTGGCGCGGTCTTGCCGGACGTGTTGCAGCTCGAGACCGAGGAGGGGTAGCAGTGCGTGCCCTCGAGGACGTTCCAGCCCCAGTTGATCGCCTTGCCCGGGCCCGCGCCGGACGCTTTCGCCCGATCCACCTCTTCCCAGGCGCCCTGCCCGACGTCGCCGATCCATAGGTCGCCGGTCGAGCGATCGAAGGAGAAGCGCCATGGATTGCGCAGGCCGCGCTGCCAGATCTCGTTGCGCCCCGTGGCGCCCACATAGGGATTGCTCGCCGGGACGTGGTACTGCAGGCCGGAGTCCCTCGAGTTCACGCCGATCCGGAGCATCTTGCCCAGGAGCGTGGACACCCGTTGTGCGCGGTTCCCCGGATCGCCGCCGCTGCCGCCGTCGCCCATCCCGATGTACAGGTAGCCATCGGGCCCGAAGGCCAGCATCCCGCCGTTGTGGTTGGCATAGGGCTGGTCGATCTTCAGGATCGTCCGTCCGGTCGAGGGGTTCACGAGGTTCCTGTTCGACTCGTAGACCCTGTACTCGCGGATGATCGTGTCGCCGGCGCGGTTCGTGAAGTTCACGTACAGCTTGCGGTTCGTCTGGAACCGCGGATGGAAGGCAAGGCCGAGCAGGCCCTGCTCGTCGCCACGGCTGACCTGTCCGGAGATGTTCAGGAACGGCGTCGAGCGGACGCGACCGTGGCTCAGGATCTTGATCCGCCCGGTCTTCTCGACGATGAACAGCCGGCTCGTGCCGTCGGGAGCGTCGGCGAGGAAGACCGGCTTCGACAGGCCCGAGGCGCGGAGGGTGAGCTTGATATGGGCGTCGCCCGGGGCCGCCAATGCAGCCGCAGGAGGCGCCGCCGGCGGTGCGGGGGCCAGGGCCGCCGGGCCATCCGCCCGACTCGGCGCCGCCGGTATCGCCGCTCCTGCCGCGGTTGCACGGCCGTCGACGGCCAGGGGCACGCCGAGGAGCAGGGTGGCGACGGCGAGGGCGGCGGAACGACGGAGCGCTCGTGTTCGGTGCATCGGCTGATGGTCGGGGGTCAGGCCCCCGGATGTCCACCGCCCGACGGTACGATGTCCCGCCATGACGGACGTGTATGACGCGATCCCCAAGGTCGAGCTGCACTGTCACGTCGAGGGGACCGTTCGCCCGACGACGGTCATGGAGCTCGCCCGGAAGGCGGGCCGGCCGCTGCCCGTCGACGATCCCGAGCAGCTCTACCGGTACACGTCGCTGGACACGTTCCTCGCCATCTTCTGGCTCGTCCAGGAGACCCTGACCGAACCCGCCGACTGGGAGCGCATCGCCTATGAGTCGCTGGTGGATGCCGCGCCGCACGGGCTTCGCTATCGCGAGACGTTCTTCACCCCGGCGCGCCACCTCGCCGCGGGGCAGGACCTCGCCGGCATCGTCGACGGCCTGTCGGCGGGCATCGCCGCCGCAGAGACCGACACCCGCGTCCGCGCGGCGCTGATCGCGGACATGGACCGGGCCTACGGGCCGGCCGCCGCGCTCGAGCTCGTCGAGCAGGTGGTCGCGTTGCGGCGCGCCGGCAAGGCCGACCGGGTGATCGGCGTCGGCATGGACTCCACCGAGCTCGGGGTCGACCTCGCCGCGTTCAAGGCCGCGTTCGACCTCGCCCGATCCGCCGGACTCCGGGTCACGGGCCACGCCGGCGAGGCCGTGGGCGTCGGCCCGGCCAACATTCGAGTCGCGCTGGACGTGCTCCGGGTGGAGCGCGTCGACCACGGCGTGGCGGTCATGGAGGACGCGGAGCTCGTGCGCCGCATGGCGGCGGAGCGCATTCCGCTGACCGTCTGCCCGAACAGCAACATCGTGATCGCGAACCGCTTCCCGAGCCTGGCGGACCATCCGTTCCGGGCGATGCGTGCGGCGGGACTCGTCGCCACGATCAACACGGACGACCCGGGCATGACCGATCTCGACCTGGGTAAGGAGTACCGGACCGTCGCGGCCGCCCAGCACCTGACCTTCGACGAAGTCGCCGCCGTGGCGCTGGACGGCGTGGAGGCGTGCTGGCTCGAGGGGCCGGAGAAGGCCGCCCTGCGCGCCGACTTCGAGCGGCGGCTGGCCGAGCTCCGTCCGGCGGCGGCCTGATTCGAGCGCCGGCGGCGCGGTCCGCAATGTTCCCGAAGGCCGGCGCGTAGGAGGCGCGGTGGTGCGTCCGAGGGCGACGTCGAGGCTGCGCTGGCTCGCGCCGCTGGTGGCCGCCTGCGTCGCGACGTCCGGCTGCGCACCCGCGCCCGCGACGGCGCCACCGAGCCGAGCGCCCGCGACGCCCGAGACCGCCGTGCCGTCCGATTTCGCCGAGCCGACGCGACCGCCGGCGTCGCCACTGGCAGAGATCCCATTCGCCGATGCCGTGCGTGACGCGCTCGACGTCGACGCCATCGTGGCCGACCTCGATCGCCTGCAGTCCGTCACCGATCAGCACGGCGGCGTCCGGCCGGCCGGCAGCGAGGGCCATCGCGCCGCGGCGGACTTCGTTGCGGATCAGCTGCGGTCTCTCGGCTACCACGTGCGGCTCCAGGAGGTCGACCTGCCCGTCTTCACCCAGACCGGACCGAGCGCCCTCGAGATCAAGCGCGCTGGCGCGAAGGCGTTCGCCGACCTGCACGACTTCAAGGCGATGCTCTTCTCGCCCAGCGGAGAGCTCACGGCGCCGCTGTACGCCCTCGGCTACGACCCGAGCGCCGAGGTGGCGGATACCGGTGGGCTCGGCTGCGATCCGGAGGACTGGCAGAACGTCCCAGCGGGCGTCGTCGTGCTCATGCAGCCGGGCAACTGCCGGCGCCACGACGCGGTCGTGCAGGCCCAGAGCGCGGGTGCGGTGGGGGTGATCACCGCGTATCCGGCCTGGTCGCGCGACACTGTCCTGCGGCCCACGCTGATCGACCCGGCAGACATCCGCATCCCTGTCCTCGGCACCAGCGGCGCGGTGGGCAACGCCCTGAACGAGGCGGCGGCCGCGGGCGCGAGCGTGCACATCTCGGTTCGGAGCTCGAACGTGATGGGCACGAGCGTCAACGTGATCGGCGATGCGCCGTGGGGCGACCCGGACCATGTCGTGATGCTGGGCGGCCACCTCGATTCGGTCGTCGACGGGCCGGGCATGAACGACGACGGCAGCGGCACGATGTCGGTCCTCGGGATCGCCCGCGCCCTGGCCGCAGTGACCGGAGCGGGAACCGCGTCCGGCGCCGCGACCCCGGCTCCGGCCTGGCGGGTCCGGGTTGCCTTCTGGACCGGCGAGGAGATCGGGCTATGGGGGTCGAGGGCGTACGTGGCGAGCCTTCAGTCAGGGGCGGTCGAGGCCTACATCAACCTCGACATGCTCGCCTCGCCGAACGGTGTCCGCGAGGTGTACGACGGGGCTGTGACGCCGCAACCGCGCGACAGCCTCATCGTCGGCGGTCTCCTTTCTCGGGCCCTCAGCGACGCCGGCCTCGTGTGGCAGACGGCATCGCTCGGCGGCTCGAGCGACCACGCCTCCTTCGACCGGGCACTGATCCCCACGAGCGGCCTCTTCTCGGGTGCCAATGAGCTCAAGACCGAGGAGCAGGCGACCCTCTTCGGCGGCACCGCGGGTGCGCCCAACGATCCGTGCCTGCATCTCGCCTGCGATCGGACGCGGGAGCTCGATCGAACCCTGCTCGGAGAGCTGGCGCGCGCGGCCGCGTGGGGGGTCGGCGCGCTCGCGTCGGGGACGGTGCAGCTCTCCGGGGAGTAGGAGGTGGTCGGGGCGGCGGGATTTGAACCCACGACTTCATCGTCCCGAACGATGCGCGCTACCAGGCTGCGCTACGCCCCGACCGAGGTGCCCGTTTGCAGGGCCCGCGGATGATACCTCAGTCCGCGGCGACGCCAGCCAGGGGCTCGTGGCGCGGCGGGTCGTGGACCGGCCACATGACGACCGCGGCCGCGAGGAACGACGCCGCCATGAGCACGAACACGATCGGCAGGCCGGCGGCCTCGCCGGCGGCCGAGATCACGAGCCCGTACACGATGTTCCAGAGGGAGCCGACCCCGAAGGCGAGCGTGAAGTACAGGGCGAAGGTGACGTCGCGGACCCCGGTCGGGACGACGTCGGCGAGGAGCGCCTGGAGCTGCGGGCTCTCGGCGAACGAGAAGAGGCCCATGATCGCGATGCCGAGCCACAGCCCGACGAGGCTCGAGCCGGCGGCGATGAACGCGAGGAAACCGGCCGCGCCGCCGACATAGGCGCCGATGATCGTGGGCCGCCGGCCGTACCGGTCCGACAGCCAGCCCGCGACGAGCGGCATCGGCACCGACAGGACGATGAGGCCGGCGTACATCAGGTCCGTCGTGGCCTTTGGCAGGTGCAGCACGTCGGTGATGTACAGCAGTGCGTACAGGTTGGCGATGCCGAGGCCGCGACCGCCGCCGCCGAAGACCGACGCGACGTACGTCCGCCGCACCGTCGAGTCGGCCCACGCCGTCCGCGCCGCGTCCCGGACCGAGCCTTCACGGATGGCCGCGATCCGGTCGGCGCCGGTCTCGCGGACCCAGCGGAAGATGGCGAGCCCGACGATGGCCGCCGGAATTCCGAACAGGACCGAGGCGCCGCGCCAGCCGAACTGGGCCAGGACTGCCGGGCCCGCGACGGCCGCGATGACGGTCCCGACGTTGCCGCCCGAGATGTGCGCGCTGATGGCGAAGCCGCGGCGCTCCGGCGGGAACTGCTCTGCGAGCAGCCCGTTGCCGACCGGGTGCTGCGGGGAGCCGCCGATGCGCGACAGGACGTTGGCAATGCTGAATGTGACGAACGACTGGGTCAGGGCCTGGGCCGCGAAACCGATCCCGAAGAGCAGGCCGCCGGCGGCCAGGATCGGCCGGCGCGCAACGCGCCGGGTGACGAAGCCGTAGGTCGCCTGGATCAGCCCCGAGCTCACGGCGCCGAACGCGGCGAGGAACGGGATCGCCTCGATGCCGACGTGGAACTCTGCGACGACGAGCAGGAAGATCGGGGGCAGGATCACCGCCTGGGCGTGGTTGACGGCGTGAGCGATCGCCAGCAGCCACAGCGTCCGCTTCGGCCGGATCTCGGCGTCCGGGGGCGGCAACGCGCGCGCAGCGGTCACGCGGCGGTCACGCGGTTGGGTCGGCGGGCTGCCCGGCTCAGCCGGGTTCGGGTGCCATCGAGCGCAGCCGCCAGGTGCTCAGGTAGCCGTCACCGAGGCGGATCGCACGCAGGTCATACGTACCGCCGATCCACGCGCCGCCGGCAACGGTGTCCGCGACGGGTGCGTGATCGCGATGGAACGGGATCCCGGTCTCGACGACGTCGCGGAGCGAGTCGAAATAGCCACTGGCCCGGAAGTCCGGAAGGACCTCGCCGGTGATGAGGCCGATGAGCGCCTCGCGGTCGACGCCGGCCCAGCTGGCGGCTGCTGGATTTACGTACTCGAGGCGGAAGTCGAGGATGCGCCCGTCCCGATCCCGGATGGCGGTTGCGATGGAGACGGGCTCGTCGATGGCGTCGAGGGCGGTCAGGAGGCGGTCCTCGAGCTCGGGTCGACTGGTGGTCACGTTCCGCGGAAGCATAGGCGAACGACCGGCGCCGGATGGGAGGCCGTGATCTGGTGAGGGCATGTGGCGCGGTTGCTCCTGGCTGGCGGCAAGTGATCGCCGGGGGTATGAGCTTGGGTGAGCTGCCGCGCCCGGAGCGGAGGGCCCTCGAACGCGGCGACTGCTCAGGCGTGGGGGTCACGCCAGCCACGTATCCTACAGTTTCTATACACCACGTCTAGTATTGTTATTCGACCCAGTGTGCTACGGTCTCGACATGCCCGGCACGAACGACGAGCGGCCTCGTCGCGGTCGACCCAGGCGCGCGGCGATCGACGCCGCGATCGTCCGTGCCGCGGTCGAGCTCATGACCGAGGGCGGTGTCGATGCCACCACCCTCACCGCGGTCGCCGAGCGGGCCGGCGTGGCGCGAGCGACCGTCTACCTCCGCTGGCCGTCGCGATCTGCACTGATCGGCGCTGCGGCGCGAGCCGCCGTCGGCGGCCAGCCGATGAACCTCACGGGCGACATCGAGCAGGACATCCGCACGGCGAGCACGTTCATTCGGCACATATTCGGGATCCCGACCTTCCCGGCGATCCTGCCCGAGATGGTCAGGGCGGTTCTCGCGCATCCGCCGGAGCTCAACTTCGACGCCGTGGCGCCGCGTCGGCGCGACTTTGCGCGGCTCTATCGAGAGGGAGCGGCGGCGTCAGGCCTTGACTCGAACATCGATCCGAGCCTGCCGTTCGACGTTCTCCTCGGGACCGCCATCGTGCGCCTCATGGCGACCGGTCGCGCGATGAGCCAGGCCGAAGCCGACCGACTGGCCGAGCTCCTGATCGAGGGACTCCGGGCCCGGGGGTGACCGGTCCGCGCGCTGCTGCGCCCGGTGACGGCAAGGGCCCGCTCTTGCGAGCGGGCCCTTGTTCCCCGGCGATGGTTCGGGGCCAGGGCCCCGGGTGGTTTCTAGAACTGCTCGAGGTACTTCTCGACTTCCCAGTCGGAGACCTGGGTCCGGTACTCGTCCCACTCCGCGCGCTTCGCGTCGACGTAGTGGCTGTACACGTGGTCGCCGAGAGCCTCGCGGATGACCGTGTCCTTCTCGAGCTCGTCGAGGGCCTCGCCAAGCGTGCCCGGCAGCTCCTTGATCGACTTGGCCGCGATCTGCGCCGCGTCCATCTCGAACAGGGATTCCTCGACCGGCTCGGCGAGCTCGAGGCCCTTCTCGACGCCGTCGAGGCCGGCCGCGATCATCGCCGCGAAGGCGAGGTAGGTGTTCGACGCCGGGTCCGGGCAGCGGACCTCGACCCGGGTGCCCTCGATCGACTTGCCGGGCGAGACCATCGGCACGCGGATGAGCGCCGAGCGGTTCGTCCGGCCCCAGGTCAGGTAGGTCGGCGCCTCGTAGCCGGGGACCAGCCGCTTGTAGCTGTTCACCAGCGGCGCGAGGACCGAGATCATGCCGCGGGCGTGGCTCAGGATGCCCGCCATGTACGACTTCGCGAGCGGCGACAGGCCGTACGACGACTCAGTGTCGGCGAAGGCGTTCTGGGACTTCTCGATCGAATACAGGCTCTGGTGCGTGTGCATCCCCGAGCCGTTGATGCCGTGGATCGGCTTGGGCATGAACGTCGCGTACAGGCCGTGCTGCTGGGCGATCGCCTTGAGCG
>Ga0070696_100001848_pt1 | contig 13901 bp, 12 predicted proteins | sample KBSK1253metaG_FD_65474 | JGI IMG/M metagenome (GOLD analysis project Ga0070696, IMG submission 65474) | Corn, switchgrass and miscanthus rhizosphere microbial communities from Kellogg Biological Station, Michigan, USA - KBS K1-25-3 metaG | ecosystem: Host-associated > Plants > Roots >... | reverse complement strand
TACGGGATCTCGAAGAAGACAGTTTTCGACTACCTGGGCTTCTATCAGCGCTACCGCGGGCTGGACTTCACGGCATGCGCGCTGGCCAACGTCTATGGGCCACGCCAGGACCCGCACGGCGAGGCCGGCGTGATCGCGATCTTCGCGTCGTCGATGCTGGACGGGAAGGCGCCCACGATCTTCGGTGACGGCAACCAGACACGGGACTTCGTGTTCATCGACGACGTCGTGCACGCCTTCGTGCAAGCGATGGATCGTGGTTCCGGCAAGCTCGTCAACATCGGCACCGGTCTCGAGACGAGCGTCAGCGGCCTCTACAAGCTGCTGGCGCAGATCATCGGTTTCGTCGAGGAGCCCGGGCACGCGTCCCTGCCACCCGGCGAGCTCCGCCGGATCGCGCTCGACATCTCGGTCGCCGCCAAGGCGCTCGCATGGAAACCCTGGACCCACCTCGAGGACGGGCTGGCCGAGACGGTCGCCTACCTCAAGGGGATCTGATGGTCCACGGCAAGGCCGCGGCGGTCGCCGACGTCGCCGGGAAGCTCGAGGAGCGCGTCGCCGCGTTCGTCAAGGAGCATCGGCTGCCCGGTGCCGCGGCGGGCGTCGTCGTCGAGGACGAGCTCGCGTGGTCGACCGGCTACGGGTACGCCGACGTCGAGACGAAGCGACCGCACGACGCTCAGACACTGTTCCGGATCGCCTCCATCACGAAGACCTTCACCGCGACGGCGATCATGCAGCTGCGCGATGAAGGCAAGCTCCACCTCGACGATCCGGCCGTCGCGTTCCTGCCCGAGCTCGGCGATGCTGCGAGCTCGTTCGGACGGATCGAGACGATCACGCTGCGTCGGATGCTCTCCCACGAATCCGGTCTGATGGGCGACCCACCGGGCGCGCGGTGGTTCCACGACATCTACGAGGCCTCACCGGCCGCCAACCTCGCTCGGTCCGCCGAGATCGGCACTCGGATCCCGCCGAACGTGCAGCAGAAGTACTCGAACCTCGCGTTCCAGCTGCTCGGTGAGATCGTCGCACGGGTCGACGAGCGACCGTACGTGGAAGCCATCCAGGCCCGGATCCTCGACCCGCTCGGTATGCGCTCGAGCGGGTTCCACCCGTTGCCGGCCGAGCTTGAGGCTCGCCGCGCGGTCGGCTATCGCGCCCGTTGGCTCTCGGACGAGTTCGTGCCGGCGGTGGGACTCGCAGAGTTCCCGGCAGCCGAGGGCGGCTTGCAGTCCTGCGTCGAGGACGTCGCTCGGTGGCTCTCGGCGCAGTTCCCGATGGAGGGCGCACCCGATGGTCATCGGACGGTCCTGTCCGACGCCACGCTGCGTGAGATGCACCGACCGCGCTACCTCGAGGGCGAGAAGTGGGAAGAGGCGTGGTGCATCGGCTGGTACGCGCAGCGCAAGAAGGACACCGTGTGGATCCAACACTCCGGCGGGCTCCCCGGCTTCATCACGAACGCCTGCTTCCACGTGAACGAGCGGATGGGTGCGATCGCGTTCCTCAATGGGATCGGGGAGGCGTCGAACCTTGCGATGGAACTGGGGGCGTTGGCGCTCGAGGCCTACCGCGGCGCGGTGACACCGCGCGAGCTCCCCGCCGAGATGCCATCGACGCACCGGCCGCTGCTCGGCATCTACGGCGAGCCGACCGAGGGCATGCTCACACGACTGGAATGGCGGGACGGGAAGCTCACCTTGCTCGATCCCGACGAACCGGACTTCAAACTGATCCTGCTGCCGACGGAAGATCCGTTGCGCTTCACCGTCGACTGGTTCCAACGCGAATCGGGTGAGCCGGTGGAGTTCCACCTCGACGGTGACCGTCGGGTCACCGGGGTCACGATCGGGCCGTACTCGCTCCAGCGCTTCGAGCCGATCGGCGAGCCCGCCGTTCCCCAGTAGGTTCCCGCCATGGTGGCGATCGACCCTCGGTTCCGGCGCGCCTACGCGGACGCGTCGTGGACGCCCTTCTGGCTCGACCGGTCGGATCGGCCGGCCGCGCGGCCCGCCCTCGAGGGCGATCAGACGGCCGACCTCGTGATCGTGGGCGGCGGGTTCACGGGTCTGTGGGCCGCCTTGCAGGCCCTCGAGGACACCCCGGGTCGCGACGTCGTCGTCCTCGAGGGAGAGCGTGTCGCGTTCGGCGCGACCGGCCGTAACGGCGGGTTCTGCGACGCATCGCTGACCCACGGCCTTGAGAACGGGAAGCAACGGTTCCCGACCGAGATCGAACGGATCGAGCAGGAAGGCCACGAGAACCTCGAGGCGATCGCGGCGACGATCGAGCGGTACGGCATCGACTGTTCGTGGGAGGACACCGGCTCGATGATCGTGGCGACCGCACCGCACGCGATCGACTGGTGCAGGAGCGCGGTCGAGCACCTCACCGCCTTCGGATATGAAGCGTCGTTCCTCGATCGCGACGAGGTACGCGCCGAGGTCGACTCGCCTACATACTTGGCGGCGTTCTGGAAGCAGACCGGCTCGGCCCTGGTTGACCCAGCCCGGTTGGCGTGGGGGATCGCGGCGGCGGCCGACGGGCTCGGGGCGCGGATCCACGAGCACTCGCAGGTCACGGCGATCGATGAGGACGACGACGCTCTGGTCGTGCGGACCGCGATCGGTCGGGTCCGCGCGCGAAGCGTCATCCTCGGCACGAACGCCTTCCCACCGGTCGCGACCGCCATCCGCCGTTACGTCTTGCCGGTCTATGACTACGTGCTGATGACCGAGCCCCTATCGATCGATCAGAAGGTGGCGATCGGGTGGCGGCACCGCCAGGGGCTCGCCGACATGGCGAATCAGTTCCACTACTACCGGCTGACCGACGACGACCGGATCCTGTGGGGCGGGTACGACGCGATCTATCACTGGAACAACTCCGTCGAACCTCGTCACGAGCGACGCGACGCCACGTACGACCTGCTCGCCCAGCAGTTCTTCGAGACCTTCCCCCAGTTGGAGGGGCTGCGCTTCTCGCACACGTGGGCGGGGGCGATCGACACGTGTAGCCGCTTCAGCGTCTTCTTCGGCCAGGAGTTCGGGGGGAAGCTCGCCTACGCGGCCGGCTACACGGGGCTCGGGGTGGGTGCGACCCGATGGGGAGCCCGGGTCTGCCTCGACCTCGTCGATGATCTGCAGACCGGTCGCACCCAGCTGTCCCTGGTTCGGAAGAAGCCGCTGCCGTTCCCGCCCGAGCCGTTGCGCTCCACGGGGGTGTGGTTGACGCGGCGTGCGCTCGCTCGTGCCGACCGCCGGCAAGGTCGCCGTGGGCCGTGGCTGCGGCTGTTGGATGCCGTCGGGCTCGGCTTCGACAGCTGACAGTGACGCCGGCTTCCTAAGATGGGGCGCATGGAGACCTGGGACGCCATCCGCGCACGACGCAACACCCGTCACTACTCGGACCGACCGATCGATGTCGAGGATCTGGACCGGATCGCGGAAGCCGGGCGCCGGGCGCCCTCTTCGATGAACGAGCAACCGTGGGACTTCATCATCGTGACGGAGCGCGAGCGATTGCTCCAGATGGCCGATCTGTGGCAGTACGGGTCGCACATCGGCGGCGCGGCTGCGGCGGTCGCCTTCCTGTCGCCCACCTCGACCGACCCTGAGGCGCGCGAGATCTTCGCGTTCGATCTGGGCCAGGCGGCGATGAGCATGATGGTCACGGCGGCCGATCTCGGCATCGGGAGCTGTCACTCGTCGATCGGCGACCAGGAGGCGGCTCGTTCGGTCCTCGGCTTCCCTGACGACCGGGAGTGCGTGGTGCTGCTGTCGCTCGGCTACCCGACCACCCCGCTGGCACCCATCGAGCATCCGGACCGGCGCCCGTCGACCGACGTCGTGCATCGGGAGCGCTGGTAGCACTGCTTGACCGGCTCCGCGGCGCCGGGCATCATGCCTGCGACGTGCGGATGCCCTAGCGACATACCACGACCGACCTCGGGCCGCTGAGCCCGTGTTCTACTGACGCGTGGTGCCGTCGCTCCGGGATCTCTTGTGCTCGGGTCGCTGAGACGCACGCGTCCGTCCGAAGGACACTCCGATGAGGAAGAACGCAGCGACCGCCTACGCCATCTACTGCGCAGGCGACGGGTTCCTGTTCCGCATGATCTTCACGGTCTACGCCTTCTTCACCGTGCTCACCCTGGGCTTCAGCCCCCTGCAGCTCGTGCTGATGGGAACGATCCTCGAGGGGACGTACCTGCTGTGCGAGATCCCGACCGGCGTCGTCGCCGACACGATCAGTCGCCGACTCTCGGTGGTCATCGGTCTCGTCGGCTCCGGCCTCGCGTTCGCGCTCCTCGGGTTCGCGCATTCGTTCGCGCTAGCGGCCGCGTCACAGGTCCTGTGGGGCATGTTCGCGTCGTTCCAGAGCGGCGCCGATGTGGCGTGGCTGACCGACGAGGTCGGCGAGGAGGCCTCGCGGCCGCACTACCTGCGGGGCACGCAGATCTCGAACGTCGCGGCCCTCGCGGGGATCCTCGTCGGCGTGGCGCTGGCAACGATCGACTACCGGGTCCCCATCATCGCCGCGGGCTTCGCGATCACCGTCTTCGGCATCGTGCTGTACTTCCTGATGCCGGAGGAGGGTTTCCGGCCGCGCGAACGCGAGCCGGGCGAGCGCGTCACCAGCGGCCTCGTCACGACGTTCAAGGACGGCGTCCGACAGGTCCGCGCCCATCACGTGCTCGTGTTGATCCTCGGGACGGCCGCGTTGCACGGGGCCTCGACGGAAGGCTTCGACCGGCTCGCCGACTTCCACATCCTGAAGGACGTCGGGTTGCCGGCGATCGGAGACCTGGATCGGATCGTCTGGTACGCGTTGATCGACGGGGTCGCCTTGGTGCTGGGCATCGGGGGGATCGCCGTCGTCAAGCGACGGACCCACCTGAACGGTCATGCGCACGTCGCGCGCATCCTGCGGTGGATCGATATCGCCCTGATCGCGGCGGTCGTGATGTTCGGCCTGGCCGGCGTGTTCTGGCTGGCGCTGCTGACGATGTGGGCAGCGTTCGCGCTGCGGAGCGTGCGGGAGCCGATCTTCGACGCATGGGTCAACCAAGGGCTGGACCCTGCGACCCGCGCGACGATCAACTCGATGGGGTCGCAGTCCGACGCGATCGGCCAGGCGGCGGGCGGCCCGGCGCTCGGCCTGATCGGCAACGTCTCGGTTCCGGCGGCACTCGTGGTGTCGGGGCTTCTACGGCTCCCGGCGTTGCTGCTGTACGCCCGAGCGATCAAGAGGGGTTCCGTCGGCACCGTCGCGCCCGCTGAGGAGGCGCTCGAGCTCGAGGAATGAAGCGTGCCCTCATCGGGTTGCAGGTTGCTGATGGATGAGCCCACGATGCCTGCCGTCTACCTCGGTCACGGCGCTCCACCCTTGGTCGACGACGAGCTGTGGGTGTCCCAGCTGCGGACGTGGGCGAGCAACCTCCCGAAGCCCAAGCAGATCCTCGTCGTGTCGGCGCATTGGGAGTCCGCGCCGCTGACGGTCGGCGCGACCGATGGCACGACGCCGCTGACCTATGACTTCTACGGCTTCCCGCAGCGCTACTACGAGATGACGTACTGGGCGCCCGGCTCGCCCGTGCTCGCGTCCACGGTCACCTCCCTGATGCCCGACACCGAGCCGGTCGCACACGCTCCTGACTACGGCATGGATCATGGCGCCTTCGTACCGCTGCTGGTCATGTACCCGGAGGCCGATGTGCCGGTGTTGCAGATCTCGATGCCCGATCTCGACCCCGAGCATCTGTTCTCGATCGGGCAGCGACTGCGGCCGCTGCGGGACGAAGGCGTGCTGATCATGGGGTCGGGGTTCATGACGCACGGGCTGCCGTTCCTTCGCGACTTCCGTCCGGACGCGGAGCCGCCCGGCTGGTCGAAGGAATTCGACATCTGGGTCGCGGAAGCGCTCGATCGGGGAGCGGTCGACGAGCTCATGGACTTCCGCAGAGCCCCCGGTATGCCGTACGCGCACCCGACCGTCGAGCACTTCGCGCCGCTGTTCGTGACGCTGGGCGCGGCGAGCGATCCGGAGGAGAAGCCCGAGACGCAGATCGAGGGATTCTTCCTGGGGCTCGCGAAGCGTTCCTTCGAGATGGCCTGAGGCGCCAGGCGTTGCCGACTGGCACTCTCCTGGCTATCCTGTTAGCACTCAGTGCCGGGGAGTGCTAACCAGCTTCCCCGGCCGGAACTGTCGGATACCCGCAGAAGGAGGGACCCAGGGATGGCGGACTTCAAGCTCGCGCCGCTCGAGGACCGGATCGTCGTGCAGGCGAACGAGGGCGACCAGACCACCGCGTCTGGCCTCGTGATCCCCGACACGGCCAAGGAGAAGCCCCAGGAGGGCACGGTCGTGGCGGCGGGCCCGGGCCGTTGGAACGAAGACGGCGACGGCCGCATCGCGCTCGACGTGAAGGTCGGCGACGTCGTGATCTACTCGAAGTACGGCGGCACCGAGGTCAAGGTCGACGGCGAGGAGTACCTCATCCTGTCGGCCCGCGACGTGCTCGCGGTACTCAACAAGTAAGGGAGGCCCGAGTTGGCTTCGAAGCTGCTGAAGTTCGGTGAGGAGGCGCGGCGCGGCCTGGAGGCCGGTGTCGACAAGCTCGCCGACGCGGTCGCCATCACGCTGGGCCCCAAGGGCCAGAACGTGGTGCTCGACAAGAAGTGGGGCGCACCCACGATCACCAACGACGGTGTCACGATCGCCAAGGACATCGAGCTGGAAGATCCGTGGGAGAACATGGGCGCCCAGCTCACCAAGGAGGTCGCCACCAAGACGAACGACGTCGCTGGTGACGGCACCACCACCGCAACCGTGCTCGCCCGCGCGATGGTCAAGGGCGGCATGAAGAACGTCGCCGCCGGCGCGAACCCGATGGCGCTCAAGCGCGGCATCGAGAAGGCCGTCGATGCGGCCGTCGAGGCGATCAAGAACCAGGCCAAGGACGTGGAGTCCAAGGACGAGGTAGCGCAGGTCGCCTCGATCTCTGCGGCCGACGCCACGATCGGCGGGACGATCGCCGAGGCACTCGACAAGGTGGGCAAGGACGGCGTCATCACGGTCGAGGAGTCCAACACCTTCGGCATCGAGCTCGAGTTCACCGAGGGGATGCAGTTCGACAAGGGCTACATCTCGCCCTACTTCGTCACGGATGCCGAGCGGCAGGAAGCGGTCCTCGACGATCCGTACATCCTGCTCATCAACAAGAAGATCTCCAGCGCGCAGGAGCTCCTGCCGGTCCTCGAGAAGGTCCTGCAGACGGGCAAGCCGCTGGTGGTCATCGCCGAGGACGTCGACGGCGAGGCGCTCGCGACGCTGGTGGTCAACAAGATCCGCGGCACCTTCAACGCGATCGCGATCAAGGCGCCGGGCTTCGGCGACCGGCGCAAGGCCATGCTCGAGGACATCGCGAAGCTGACGGGCGGCGAGGTCGTGTCCGAAGAGGTCGGCCTGAAGCTCGAGAACGTCACCACCGATCTCATGGGTCGGGCCCGAAAGGTGGTCGTCGTCAAGGACAACACGACGATCATCGAGGGCGCCGGCGACAGCGAGCAGGTCGCGGGCCGGATCAAGCAGATCCAGGCCGAGATCGAGAACACGGACTCCTCTTGGGACAAGGAGAAGCTGCAGGAGCGGCTCGCGAAGCTCTCCGGCGGCGTGTCCGTGATCAAGGTCGGCGCGGCCACCGAGGTCGAGCTCAAGGAGAAGAAGCACCGCATCGAGGACGCCGTGTCGGCGACCCGCGCGGCGGTCGAGGAAGGCATCGTCCCGGGCGGCGGCGTCACGCTGATCCGCGCCGAGGCGGCGTTGGACAAGCTCGACCTCGACGGTGACGAGGCGACCGGTGCGAGGATCGTTCGCAACGCACTGTCCGAGCCGACCCGTCGGATCGCCGACAACGCGGGATACGAGGGTGCGGTCGTCGTCTCGCAGACCCGAACCGAGGGCGATGGTCGCGGCTTCAACGCGGCGACGGGCGAGTGGGTCGACATGGTGAAGTCCGGCATCGTGGACCCGACCAAGGTCACGCGCTCGGCGCTGCAGAACGCGGCCTCGATCGCGGGCATCGTGCTGACGGTCGAGTCCGCGGTCGTCGAGAAGCCAGAGGATGAAGAGCCCGAGGCCGGCGGCCACGGGCACGCCCACTAGCTCCGGACCGACGGCAGAGGAACGATGAGGCGGGGCCGAAAGGCCCCGCCTCTGTCGTGCGTGTCACGCGCTAACCGGAACGCTCGGGCAGGCATGGGATCAAGCGAGCCGTAAGAAGTCGAGCTCCCGTCGCAACGGGTCGGCCTAGACTTCGCCCGTGTTCGAAGAACGCCTGCGGGGCTGGGACGGGGAGGAGCTCGTCACCCGATACGACGAGTCCACCTCGACGTGGTTGTTCATCGGCGTGCATTCGACCGTGCTCGGTCCTGCGATGGGAGGCGCGAGGATGAAGCCGTATCCGACGCCGGATGACGCGGTCCGTGATGTGCTCCGGCTCTCCGGGGCCATGAGCATGAAGCAAGCGGCCGCCGGCATGCCCTACGGCGGGGGGAAGGCGGTGCTCGCCGTTCCTTCGGTGCCCGATCCGGGCTCGAAGGAGCGGACAGAGATCATCGCGCGCTACGCGGATCTCGTGGAATCGCTTCACGGCACCTACGTCACCGCCGCCGATATGAACACAGGACCCGCCGACATGGACGCGATCGCCGAGCGGACGACGTACGTGCTCGGGCGGTCCCTCGACAACGGTGGCGCCGGCGATCCCGGCGAGGGGACGGCGATAGGCGTGTTCCACGCGATCCGCGCGTCATGCCGTCACGCGTTCGGCACCGACGACCTCACGGAGCGCTCGGTCCTCGTGCAGGGCGCTGGCTCGGTTGGGCATCGGCTGATCGAGGAGCTCCTTGAGGCCGGCGCCCACGTCCTGGCGGCCGACGTGGATCCCGCGCGCGTCGCGCCAACCGGCGCTGAACCCGTCGACGCGGATGCCGTGCTGACGACGCCGTGCGACGTCCTCGCGCCCTGCGCGACCGGCGCGGTCTTCAGTGAGGCGACGATCCCCACGCTCGTGTGCCGCGCCATCGCGGGCGCTGCGAACAACCAGCTCGCGACCCCTGAGGATGCCGTGCGCCTCGCGGCGCGCAATATCCTTTACGCCCCCGACTACGTCGCCAACGCCGGCGGCGTGATCTGGTTGGCGGGGTACGAAACGCTCGGGTGGGACGACGCCCACATGAGGGAACGGTTGGCCGGGATCGAGCAGACCTTGGACAAGATCTTCGCCACGGCCGCCGTCGAGGGGATCCCCACCGCGGCAGCCGCCGACCGGCTGGCGCTCGCCCGGATGGCGGCCGGTCGCGACGGCTAACCGATCGGGTGTTCCTGCGAGGCCCTGGTCAGGCCTATCACGAGCCAAGCCGTGAGGAGGACGCTCGTTCCCGCGAACAGCCACCAAAGGAGGGAGCTCTCACCCTCCGGAACCGCGAGCAGCGCATGCAACAGGGTGAGCGTGGCGCTCAGCCCCGTCGCGATCGCGAAGGCCATAGACCACCACCATGCGTCCTCGTGCCTGGAGACGATGACGGCCAGCATCGCGAGAGTGATAGACGTCGCGCCGGTGACGCGCACGTAGGTGTAGTCCGGGTAGGCGGGCTGATCGAACGCAGTCACCAGCACCCACCGTGGGGCCAGCATCAAGACGACGCCGCACCCCGCCCAGATGGCCGCGAAGGCCTGCAGCGCACGTCGAAGGACCGTCATGTGATAGTGCTTCACGCGACCCGGCGGCCTGGAAGCGGCTGGTAGGATACGCGAACCGCGGAGCTCCCCTGGGCGCGAGCGCGTCTGCTCGGCTCCGACGCAAGCGATCCAAGGAGTCAGGACATGCAGCAAGGCCCACGGGTCGTCATCATCGGACTGGACTGCGGCACGCCGAAGCTCCTCTTCGACGATCTGCACGCCGAAGTCCCCAACATCGCAAAGCTGATGGGCGAAGGGATGTACGGTGACCTCGCGAGCATCACTCCCCCGATCACCGTTCCAGCCTGGGCTTGCGCGATGACCGGGACCACGCCAGGTCAGCTCGGGATCTACGGTTTCCGCAACCGGAAGGACACCACATACGACGGGCTTTCGATCGTGCACTCCGGTTCTATCAAAGCCCCCGCCGTGTGGGATGCGCTCGGCGCGCAAGGCAAGAGCTCCGTCCTGATCGGCGTGCCCCCATCGTTCCCCCCTCCGAGGGACTTTCCGGGTTGGCGGGTAGGGTGCTTCCTGACGCCACCGTCGGCCGAGAAATGGGCCTTTCCCCAAGACCTCGAGGTGGAGATCGAGGAAGAGCTCGGCGGGAAGAACAGGTACATCTTCGACATCCCGAACTTCAGGCAGGCGGGCTACGAGACCACGCTCGACCAGCTCTTCAAGATGACGGAGCGCCGATTCAAGGTCGGCAGGCGTCTGGTTCAGAACAAGCCGTGGGACTTTTTCATGCTGTGTGATATCGCACCAGACCGCTTGCACCATGTGTTCTGGCAGTTCTATGACAAGCGGCACCCGCTCTACGAGGCCGATAACAAGTTCGAAGGAAGCTTCCAGGAGTACTACCGGTTCCTAGACAACGAGCTCGGTGCGTTCTTGGAGCTGGTACCCGACGATGCAGTGACCATCGTCATGAGCGACCATGGCGCGAGGCCGATGATGGGCGGCCTGTGCTTCAACGACTGGCTGATACAGGAGGGTTACCTCGCCCTCATGGGCGCCGTTACGAACGGACCGATCCCCATCAAGGACGCTGAGATCGACTGGTCGCGCACGATCGCGTGGGGCGACGGAGGCTACTACGGCCGCCTCTTCCTCAACGTGAAGGGCCGGGAACCGCAAGGGCAGATCGAACCGGCCGATTATGAAAGGGTGCGCGACGAACTGATCGAGAAACTTGAATCCGCACCGGGCCCGGACGGCAGACCGCTCGGCACGAAGGTGCATAAGCCGCAGGATGTGTACCCAGAGGTCCGCGGCGTGGCACCCGACCTGATCGTGTATTTCGGCGACCTGGAGTGGCGGTCGATGGGATCGGTGGGCAATCCGAGCCTCTTCACCTATGAGAACGACACCGGCCCGGACGGCGCGAACCACGACCGCGATGGCTTCTTCATCATGAAGGGCTTGCCAGGGCAGCGGTCGGGCAAGGTCGACGGACTGAACCTCGTCGACGTTGGTCCGTCGATCCTCAGTATCTACGACATCGATCCGGCGAAGGCCCTGCCGACGGCCGTCGGGAGGAGCTTCCTGTCGTGAGCGAGCAGAAGGGGTTCACCGTCTGGTTCACGGGTCTGTCCGGATCGGGCAAGTCAACGATCGCCGAGATGCTGTACCACGAGTTCCAGGCGCGTGGCCTCAAGACCGAGATCCTTGACGGCGACGTCGTGCGACAGAACCTGTCCAAGGGCCTCGGCTTCTCGAAGGAGGACCGCGACATCAACATCATGCGGATCGGGTTCGTGGCGAACCTGTTGACCCGCAACGGCGTCGCGACGATCTGCTGCCCGATCAGCCCCTACAAGGAGACCCGGGACGCGAACCGCGAGCTGATCGGTGAGTTCGTCGAGGTCTACGTGCACGCCACCATCGAGGAGCTTGCCGAGCATCGTGATCCCAAGGGGCTCTACAAGAAGGCGCTCGCCGGCGAGATCACCGGCTTCACCGGGGTGGACGACCCCTATGAGGTGCCGGAGAAGCCCGAGCTGGTCGTCGACACGATGACCGAGACCCCCGAGGAGTCGCTCCAGCAGGTGCTGAGCACGCTCGTGAAGCTCGGGTACCTCGACAGCGACGAGGCCATGGTCCAGGGGGACCGCGTGCACTCCGGCCTGACCGATCTGCGCGTCGCCGATTCGGGGCACGTCGTCAAGGAGAGCTGATCCGGTCGGTGGTAGGCTGAATCGCATGCAACTTTCGGACGCCCATCCCGAGCGGGGTGGGCGTTTCGCGTTCCAGCGTCCTCGGTGTAGCGGATAGGCAGGGAGGCACCCCCGGATGGAATTCGAGATCGGAATCGGCAAGACGGCTCGCAGGGCCTACGGGTTCGATGAGGTCGCGATCGTCCCGTCGCGGCGCACGCGTGACCCGGAGGACGTCAACATCTCCTGGGAGATCGACGCGTACACGTTCCCGCTGCCGATGATGGCCAGCGCCATGGACGCGGCCGTGTCGCCGACAACCGCGATCGAGATCGGGCGACTCGGCGGGCTCGCCTGCCTCAACCTCGAGGGCCTGTGGACGCGCTACGACGATCCGCTGCCCATCTACGACGAGATCGCCGGCCTTGCGGATGAGAAGGCCACCCGGCGGATGCAGGAGCTCTATGCGGAGCCGATCAAGGAGGAGCTGATCGGGAAGCGGATCGCCGAGATCAAGGGCGGCGGCGTGATCTCGAGCGCCTCCCTCACCCCGCAGCGGGTCGAGCGATACGCACCGCTCGTGTTGGAAGCGGGGCTCGACATCCTGGTGATCCAGGGGACGGTCGTCTCCGGCGAGCACGTGTCCTCCAAGGTTGAGCCGCTCAACCTGAAGGAGTTCATCCCTGCGTTCGACATCCCCGTGATCGTCGGCGGTTGCGCCTCCTATTCGACCGCGCTGCACCTGATGCGCACCGGCGCGGTCGGCGTGCTGGTCGGGGTTGGTCCGGGCAACGCGTGCACCTCCCGTGGCGTGCTCGGGGTCGGGGTTCCGCAAGCGACGGCGATCGCCGACGCGGCCGCCGCTCGGCGCGAGCACCTGCACGAGACCGGCCGGTACTGCCACGTGATCGCCGACGGCGGCATGCGGACCGGTGGCGACATCGCCAAGGCCATCGCCTGCGGCGCCGACGCCGTCATGATCGGTTCGCCGATGACCCGCGCCTACGAGGCTCCCGGGCGTGGTTACCACTGGGGGATGGCGACGTTCCACCCCTCCTTGCCGCGAGGCGCTCGGGTCAAGACCCAGCAGGTGGCATCGATCGAAGAGATCCTGACCGGCCCGGCCCACGAGAACGACGGCACGTTCAACCTCTTCGGCGCGCTCGCCACGTCGATGGCGACCACCGGCTACGAGACGATCAAGGAGTTCCAGAAGGCTGAGCTCGTGATCGCCCCCTCGATCAAGACCGAGGGCAAGACCTACCAGACCCAACAGCGCGTCGGGATGGGCCACTAGCCCGTTGTGGCTGAGCCGCGCCCGGTCCTCGTCGTCGATCTGGGAGCGCAGTACGCGCAGCTGATCGCGCGGCGCGTGCGCGAGGCGCACGTGTACTCCGAGATCGTCGCCCATGATCTGACGGCGAGCGAGCTTGCGGCCAAGCGCCCCGCTGGCATCATCCTGTCGGGCGGCCCGCTCAGCGTGTATGAGGAGGGCTCGCCGCAGGTCGATCCCGGGCTGTTCGATCTCGGTGTTCCCGTGCTGGGGATCTGCTACGGGCACCAGTTGATGGCGAAGGATCTCGGAGGCGAGGTCGCGGCGACCGGAGACCGCGAGTACGGCGCCACCCAGCTTCATGTCACGCAGCCCGGAACGTTGCTCCGGGATCTCCCCGCGGCGGACACCGTGTGGATGAGCCACGGCGACGCCGTGACGCGCGCGCCAGACGGGTTCCGAGTCACCGCGACGACAGATCGGATCCCGGTCGCGGCGATGGAGGACCCCGAGCGAGGACTCTTCGCCGTGCAGTTCCATCCAGAGGTATCGCACACTTCGCACGGGCAAGCGGTGATGAAGCGGTTCCTGTACGACGGCTGCGGGCTCCTGCCGGACTGGACGCCGACCAACATCGTCGATGAGCAGGTGCGTGCCATCCGTGAGCAGGTGGGCGACGCGAAGGTCCTCTGCGCGTTGAGCGGCGGCGTCGACTCGGCCGT
>Ga0070696_100001847_pt1 | contig 13904 bp, 14 predicted proteins | sample KBSK1253metaG_FD_65474 | JGI IMG/M metagenome (GOLD analysis project Ga0070696, IMG submission 65474) | Corn, switchgrass and miscanthus rhizosphere microbial communities from Kellogg Biological Station, Michigan, USA - KBS K1-25-3 metaG | ecosystem: Host-associated > Plants > Roots >... | reverse complement strand
GACGGTACCGAAGGGTGCCCAGTCCACCCACCGGCCATCAGAGTCGAAGCGCGTCCCCTCGGGGAAGAGATTCGTCGGAATGATGGACATGTCGAGCTTGTCGAACATGTTCTGCTTGGCGAGATCCGCGGCGGACGCGTCATCCAGAGTGGCGAAGACATCCCATTCTGGCGAGCCCGACGACACCTGAGCCTTCAGCTGTGCCAAGGCGCTGTCGACGTCGGCGACGGCGCCCTTCACGGACCAGCCGGTGATCTTCTCCCAGTCATCGATGAAGGCCGCCCGGAAGCCAGCGTGCTGCTCACCACCGGAATCGGTCCACACGAGGTTCTTGGGGCCCTCTTGCCGCACCTGCAGCAGCTTTCGCACCAAGTCGGTCGAGAGCGGGTCGACCATCTCACGCACGGACTCGGGGAACTGGGCGACGAGTGCGCTGCGGTCTCCCGTCGGGGCGGCGGACGCGTCCTTCGACGTCTCCGAAGAACTGCAGGCGCCTAAGGCGGTACTGGCCATGACGATCCCGGCCACCGCGGCGGCCAACCGACCCATGGGGCGTGCGCGAAGATCCATCCCTAGCTCCTTCTCCTGAAGCTCCCGCTTGTCACGGGTGCGGCTCGATCCGGGTCGCCGGACTCGGGTGGCTGCAGATGGGGGTCAGCGTCCACTGGCGAGGACTGTATACAACCGACGTGCTCGGTGGAAGAGGTATCACGACATCAACTTGCGCCAGCAGGGGCCGGCGGGGCGCCGCAGGGCCGGGGAAGCAAGGTCTCGCATGCCAGGCCCTCGTGGCGCTTGCATGCCTTGTGACTCAATGCAACCGAGGTGATCACGCGTGCCCGGCCTGTACGCCGCTTGGTGCGTTGCCACACGGCAACCACCGGCCGGTTCCAGGTCAGGCTATGCACTCGCCGCGACGAGGTGTATTGTATACATACGGTGAACGCCCGTCGGGTGGCCGCTCATCCCAACAGGCGTCATCGGTGGCGCTCGTGGAGCTGGATGATCACGAGGAGGACTGATGGCGGAGATCGACATCACCGAGGTCTGCCCAAGAGACGGGTTGCAGAACGAGGATGCGGTCCTGTCGGTCGAGACGAAGGTTTCGCTGATCAACCGATTGGCTGCGGCAGGCTGCCGTCGCATCGAAGCTGTGAGCTTCGTCAGTCCAGGACGCGTGCCCCAGATGGCAGGCGCGGAGGACGTCCTGGAGCAGATCGGCCGGCCACCGGGCGTCCGCTTTTCGGGGCTCGTCCTCAACGAGCGTGGCATGGACAGGGCGCTGGCCTGCGACCTCGAGGAACTGAACATCGTGGTTCCCTGCACCGACGAGATGTCCCTACGGAACCAGGGAGTCGACGCGGGCACCATGGCGGCCGTCGGCAAGGACCTGGTTCATGCCGCACACGCCTCCGGTCGGTTCGCCGCGGTGACCGCGGCCGTGGCCTTCGGATGCCCCTTCTCGGGCGAGGTCCCGGCGTCGGCCGTGGCCAAGGTGTTCGAAGCGGCAGCCGAGGCTGGGGCGGATGAGATCGTCATCGCCGACACCATCGGCGTCGGTGTTCCCGGCCAGGTCACGGAGCTGATCGACCTCGCTCGGGAGATCGCACCGCGCGTTCCCGTCCGGTTCCACTTCCACAACACCAGAAACACCGGCTATGCGAATGCAATGGCTGCAGTTGCGCACGGTGTCACCCGATTCGACTCGAGTGTCGGTGGATTCGGTGGCTGCCCCTTCGCGACAGCGGCGACCGGTAACATCGCCACGGAAGACCTCAACTACGCCCTCACCCGGAGCGGTCATACGACTGCTCTCGACCACGAGGCGCTCGTCGAAACGGCGCAATGGCTGAGCTCGCACCTTGGAACACCCGTCTCGGCCCTGCTCGGTCGAGCCGGACTGTTTGTCTCTGCCACTCCGTAACGAGCTTGCGGCGGGAGCGGGCGGCAGAGCGGCATGACCATTGGAACGGCCAGAAGGCGGGTACGGTGTCGCGGACAGTGGATGTGGCCTACGCAGATCTGCTCGAGTTCCTGCAGAGCGGTGAGCTCGGCCCTGGGGACCGGCTAGGCGAGGTCGAGCTGGCCGAGCGCTTCGGGGTCAGCCGCACCCCGGTGCGTGAGGCGTTGCAGAGACTGGCTGCGCAGGGCCTGGTCGAGATCTCGCCGAATCGTGGCGCCCGTGTCGTCAGATGGTCACTGCAGGAGATGCGAGAGATCTACGAGCTTCGCGCAATGCTCGAAGGCAAAGGGGCGGAATGGGCCGCCACCAGGATGGCGGAGGACCAGATCGACCAGCTGGACCGGCTGTGCGATGAGATGGAGTCCCTGGCCCAACGGCGATCACCTGACTCCGCACAGATCTCGCGCTTGAACACCCAGCTGCACGGCAAGGTGCTCGAGTCGGCGGCTAGCCCACGACTGACAAGTACCCTGGCCGCGATCGTGCAGCCACCGCTCATCGTGGGCACTTTCCGGCAGTACACGCCAGAGTTCCTGGCCCGCAGCATGAGTCACCACCGCGAGCTCGCCGCAGCGATCCGTGGCCGTGACCCCGAGTGGGCCGGTAACACCATGCGCACCCACATCTTGGCCGCCAAGGCATCGCTGCATGACCCAGGCGACGAATCGGACGAATGACCCGACACGCCTCACCCTGCGGTTGGCCATCCTTGCTCTTGTCGTCGCGGTCTCAGCTCGTGGCCGAGCCGGCGAACGTGTCCCTCGCCAACCGGTCTGCCCCGGCGAGGTTGACGCAAGCAACGGAGTGCTGACCGCCGACGGAGACGAGGGGGACGTCGCCGTCGCACTCGGCGATCCGGACCGGGCAGCGTCCGCGGAACACACATCCCTGGGGGCGCGTCGTCGGGGTGGGAGGGTCCCCCTGCAGCTGCAAGGACGGCACTTGGTCGGCAGGGTCAGGGGTCAGCGCGGACGCCAGCAGCGCCTGGCTGTACGGATGACGCGGCGAGGCGAAGACCGTCTCGGACGGCCCACTCTCCACGACCGTCCCCTGGTACATCACGATGATCGCGTTGCTGAGGTACCGAACCGTCTGGATGTCATGCGAGATGAACAGGTACGCCAGATCCAGCTCGCCCTGCAGCCGCTGCAGCAACGTCAAGATCTGCGCCCTGATCGACACGTCGAGGGACGACGTCGGCTCGTCCAGGACGAGGAGAGACGGCTCAGTGACGATCGCCCTGGCGATCCCGACGCGCTGTTGCTGCCCGCCGCTGAGCTCACCCGGGTAGCGGCGAGCGAGCTCGTCCCCTCCCAGTCCGACGTGCTCCAGCACCTCGAGCACCTTGGCCTTGCGGGCTGCCTTCGTCAACGTGCTGTGCACGAGCAGCGGTTCGGCCACGATGTCGCCGACGGCCATGCGAGGGTTCAGGGACTCGAAGGGCTCTTGGAAGACAACCTGCATCCGGGACCGGAGCCGGCGCAGCTCGACGCGGTCCAACGTGCCGAGGTCGCGACCTTCGAAGAGAACGCTGCCCGACGTCGGCTCGAGCAGACGCAGGGCGATCCGTCCGAGTGTCGACTTGCCCGAGCCGCTCTCGCCGATGACGGCCACGGTGCGTCCCCGGTCGACATGCAGGTCGACGTTGTTGACGGCGTAGACGCGTCGAGCTTTCCCGATCTCGAACTCCTTGGAGACGCCGACGAGCTCAAGCAGAGACATTCCCGACCTCCTTGTCTTCGGCCCCGAGATGGCACCAGTACGTGTGCCCGTCCGGCGAGGAGGTTGCGTCCGGCCAGCCTGTGGTGCACGGCTCGAACGCATGGCTGCACCGGGGTGCGAACGGACATCCCGACGGGTAGTTGACGAGGTCGGGCAGGCGGCCCTTGAGGTGCACCAGAGGGCGGCCTTGGCGCGGGATCGCATCGAGCAACGCCCGGGTGTAGGGATGCTTGGGCGCGCGAAGCACCTCCTGCACCGCTCCCTGCTCGACGATCTTCCCCGCGTACATCACCACCACGCGGTCGCAGTAGTGGGCGACGACACCGAGGTCGTGGGTCACCAGCATCATCGACCGCTCATGCTCGCGAACAAGCCCGCGCACCAGGTCGAGGATCTGCCGCTGCACCGTCAGGTCGAGACCCGTCGTGGGCTCATCGGCGATCACCAGAGCCGGGTCGAGGAGCATTGACATCGCGATGATCACGCGCTGGGCGGTCCCACCGCTCAGCTGGTGCGCGTAGCCGTCGAGCACCCGCTCCGGGCCGGCGATGCCGACGCTGGCCAGCGCTGCTCGGCCGATCTCGTAGCTGTTCGCAGCTCGCTCCCTGTCGTGGGATCTCAGCACGTTGTGGAGCTGCTTGCTGATGCGCAGCACGGGGTTGAGCGAGCTGAACGGGTTCTGTGCGATGAATCCGATGTCCTTGCCACGGACGTCCCGCAGCTCTGACGGCTTCATGCCCAGCAGGTCGCGCCCCTCGAAGACCGCCTCCCCTGCTGCCACCTTGCCCGGCTGACGTACCAGCCCCAAGATCGAGCGGATCGTCACGGACTTGCCGCAGCCGCTCTCACCGACGATGCCGAGGATCTCGCCCCTGCGGACGGTGAAGCTCACGTCGTTGACGACCTGTGCCACACCGAGCGGGGTGCCGAACTCCGTGCGGAGGCCCCTCACCTCGAGGAGCGGCTTCGGCGCAGCCCCGCGCGGTGGCGCATGTGGTGCCGTTCCAGCCACCGGCCTGGTCATCGGATGACCGCCCTTCCGAACGACTCTTGGAGCTCGTCCCCGATCACGTTGAGACTCAGGATCGTGACGAAGATCGCGGCGCCAGGAAAGACCCAGGCCCACCATTCGCCTGTCGTGATGCTCTGGGAACCCGTCTGGAGCATGGCTCCCCAGCTGGGGTCAGCCGCGTTGATACCGATGCCCAGGAAGGAAAGTGACGCGATGACGACGATCGCGTTGGCCACAGCGAGTGATGCCTGCGCGAGGATGGTGCCGGTCATGTTGGGGAGCATGTGCCGGAACAGCAGCCGCGTGGTGCTCACGCCGATGGCCTGTGCCGCCTCGATGTAGCGGCTCTCACGGATCGTGAGGCCCTCGCTGCGGATGAGCCGGATGAACCGGGGGATGTTCAGCACCACGATGGCGATGATCACGTTGCGCAGGTGGTTCCCCATGAGCGCCACGACCGCGATCGCGATGAGCAGCAACGGGAATGCCTGGAAGACGTCGAGAGCACGGACCAGGCGTTCACCACGCCGGCCCCGCAGCGTAGCCGTCAACCCGAGCACCGTTCCCACCACCAGCGAGATCAGCATGCCGCCGACGGCGAGCGGGATGTCGGTCGCTGCCGAGGCGAGCAGTCGGGAGTAGACATCCAGGCCGAACTTGTCCGTACCCATGAGGTGGTCTGCGCTGGGCGCGCTCAACGGGACACCGCTCGAATCGGGCGTCCGTGGGTCGTACGGCAGCGGCGCGATGAAGCCGACGAGGATGAGCGCCACCAGGAATGCGGCCGGGATCCACAGCCGAAGCCGCAGGCGGCGTCGGCGGCGTGCAGGCTGGCTCACCGTCGGCACGCCGGGTGCGGCGGCTTCCAGGAGATCACTCATAGCGCACCCTTGGATCGAGGACGGCGACGATGATGTCGAGCGCCGTGAAGACGAGCAGTGCACCCAGTCCGGCGAACACGATGAACCCCTGGATTGCGGGCAGATCCAGCTTCAGGATCGAGTCGATGGCCCACTGCCCGAAGCCTCCCCAGGAGAAGATCGTCTCCACGATGGCCGCCCCGCCGATGAGCGCCGCCAACAGGATCCCCGCGTAGGTCAGGATCGGCGTGCGAGCCTGCCGGAACGCATACCCCAGGACTCGCCACTCGCTCAGCCCGCACGCACGGGCATATTCGACCTGCTTGGACTCGAGGGCCGGAACGAGGGTGGCGAACGTACTTCTCGCGAAGTACGCGGAGTAGTAGATGCCCAGGGCGAGGACCGGCAGGATCGCGTGGGCGACGGCACTGCGGAACGTGGCCAGATCCCCAGCGAGCAGCGCGTCAAGCAGCACCGCGCCGGTGACGTGGTCCGGCGGCGTGTCGAGCAGGCCGAGCTGCCCCACCGGCGCCGGGGCCTGCCCCAGCTTGAAGAACAGAAGGTAGATCAGCAAAAGGGCGAGGAAGAAGTCGGGGATCGACTGGAAGATCGTGACGAGGAGGCGTGCGGCCCGGTCGGCCACACGGCCCTTCCAGTACGAGGCCACCGTGCCCAGGGCGACACCGACGATCGCGGCGACGATCAGTGCGAGTCCCACGAGCTCGAGGGTGGCGGGCAGGAACCGGAAGATCTCGTCGGTGATCGGACGACTCGTGTAGAAGGAAGAGCCCAGGTCCCCGTGCAGCAGGTTGCCGATGTAGTCGCCGAACCTCGTCAGCAGCGGTTGGTCCAAACCGAGGCGTTGCCGCGTGGCGGCGAGGTCCTGTGGAGTTGCCGCCGGTCCTGCAATGACTCCCGCGGGGTCACCCGGCAGCAGGTTGACCAGCATGAAGGCCAGCACGATGACGGTCGCGAGGCCGATCGGGATGAAGACCAGGCGCTTGCCGGCGTAGGCGCGCAGCTGCATCAGCCACCACCCGGTGCCGTGCCGGCCAGCAACCCGCATGCGTCGTCGAGACCCACCAGGTCGCCGTACTTGGCGCCGACGTCGAAGAGGCTAGCCTCGTGCGGGCCGGCGTCCCGGTCCAGGCAGGCTTCGGGAACGACCAGGGGGATGAACCCGTGCTGCAACGCGTCCACGGCGGTGGCGCGGACACAGCCGCTGGTCGACGCTCCCCCGATCACGACGGCGTCGACGGCCGATGCTCGTAACGTGCTGGCCAGGCTGGTGCCGAAGAACGCGCTGGCGTACTGCTTGCGCACCATGATCTCCTGCGCTGTGGGTTCGAGCGAAGGCGGTGGGTCGCTGAGGTGCCCACCGCTCTCGAAGATCTGCAGCGCCGGAACCTTGCGGCGGAACAGGCCACCGTCGCGGCCCCCAGGCTGCAGCTCGATCCTGGTGTGGACGACCAGGCAACCGCCGCTCCGCGCCGCCCCCAGCAACCGGCTGCTGGCCTCGACGACGCGTGCACCATCCGGTCCCGCATACAGCGGCGAGGCGGGGTCGAGGTAGGCGTAGGTGAGGTCCACGAGGACCAGTGCCCGCCGTGTCCCGGTCCCGAGCCAGCCGAAGAAGCCGGCGTTGACGTAGTCCGATCGCAGGTGCTCGCCGTCATCCTCTACCGCCATGTGCGCACCCCTTTCAGATGACACCGTCAGTTCGCATCGACGCCAGCTCTTCGTGCGAGAGTCCGAGCAGGCCGTGCATGACCTCGTCGGTGTGCTCGCCCAGCCGAGGTCCGACCCAGCGGACCTGCCCGGGCGTCTCGGACAGCTTGGGCACCACGTTCTGCATCGGGAACTCACCGAGGTCGGGGTGGTCCACCGTGATGATCGCCTCGCGGGCCGCGAAATGGCGGTCGTTGAGCATCTCGGGGGCCCGGTAGGTCTCGCCTGCCGGGACACCGCTCTCGTGGAGAAGCTTGAGTAGTGGTTCCGCTTCCACCTGCGCCGCCCACCTGCCGATGAGCGCGTCCAGCTCCGCCTGGTTCGCGCCGCGACCGATGTGCGAGCTGAACCGTTCGTCCTCGGCAAGCTCGGGACGACCCATGGCCTCGCAGAGCCGGGCGAAGACGGTGTCCTGATTGGCGGCGATGAGGATCAGCTTGTCGTCGCGGGACTCGTAGATGTTCGAGGGAGCGACGTTGGGGAGGATCGATCCGGTCCGCTCGCGGATGTATCCGGTGAAGACGTACTCGGGGATCAACGACTCCATGAGGCCGAGCACCGACTCGTAGATGGCCGAGTCGACCACCTGGCCACGGCCGGTCACCTCGCGAGCCTGCAGCGCAACCAGAGTGCCGATCGCCGCGTTCATGGCCGCGAGCGAGTCACCGATGCTGATGCCCATGCGGCTCGGTGGAGTCCGCGGGTCGCCGACCACGTACCGCAGGCCACCCATCGCCTCACCGATGGCCCCGAAGCCGGCGCGCGCCGCGTACGGACCGGTCTGCCCGTACCCGGACACCCGCGTCATGATCAGCCTGGAGTTGATGCTGGACAGCTCCTCCCAGCCGAGGTTCCAGCGCTCCATCGTCCCGGGCCGGAAGTTCTCGATGACGATGTCCGACTGCTGAGCCAGGCCGCGGACGAGGTCTTGCCCACGAGGAGTTCGCAGGTTGAGCGTCACCGACTTCTTGCCCCGGGCAACGATCGGCCACCACAGCGAGTTGCCGTTAGCGCGCTCGCGACCCCATTCACGCATGGGGTCGCCGCTTCCTGGCAGCTCGCACTTGATCACCTCAGCGCCGAAGTCGGCGAGGATCTGACCGCAGAAGGGTCCGGCTAGCAGGGAGCCGAACTCCAGAACCCTCAGGCCTGCGAGGGGTTGGCCAGGCGCACTGGTCTGGAGAGGCAAGCCCTCCGTCGCCGCTGTCATGGTTGCGGGATCTCCTCTCGCGTTGAGTGAACCCTCAGGTGGGCCGACGCGATCTTGATTGTATACATTCGTGACCCTTCGAGGGAAGCCCTCATCGACAGCCAGACGCATTCTCTGCGTCCACCATCTCAGGTGAGTGTCAGATTGTATTCAAAGCAGGAGCCGATGCGGCATCGGCCAGTCGCCGCCCGAGCAGCCGCCCGAAGGACAGGGCCGGCGTCAACGACATCCCTCCGCAGAAGGCGGCACCACTGGTGGCACCCATGCCGAGGACCTCACCGACGGCGTACAGCCCCCCGATGCGAGTGCCGTCCGCCGTCGTGACGCGGAACTGCGCGTCGACCACCACCCCGCCGAAGCTGCACAGCACGGTGGCCGGGGTGCGGATCGCGTAGAACGGTGGTTGGTCCAGCGCGCCCCCGAACTGCGCGCGTCCGTACGGGTCACTCCCGGACCGTGTCGATGCGTTGTACCTCGACACCGACTGAGCGAGGCCTCCGGAGTCGATCCCCACCTGCTCGGCAAGGGCGGCCATGGTGTCGGCCACGTGGATCGGGCCATCGGCGGCGGTCGCCTCCGCAACGAAGCGACCCACATCCCACTGCCGCACCGGGCTACCGATACGAGCGAGGCCTGCGCTGTCCAGGAGGACCCAGAACTGAGCGCCTGGCTGGCGAAGGACGGCATGCTCAAGAAGGGTGACGTCGGTGCAGTCCTCGGCCACGAACCGTTCACCGTCGGCGTTGACCCAGATCTCACAGACGTCCCGGCTACCCGGGGTCAGGTCGAGCATCGCCGTCCACATGTCGGCCCGGCCGGGGATGGTCTCCAGCAAGCCGAGCCGGGGCGTGTGCAGCTCACCGCCGCGCACTGCGGCGCCGATCTCGCGCGCCGCGACCAGGCCGTCACCCTGAGAGGCCGGCATCGCGTTCGTGACCAGTCGGGGTGAGCCGGGCGTCAGCTCGGCGAACAACTCGGGATTGGCTCCGTAGCCGCCGCAGGCAAGAACGGTGGCGCCTGCGTGGATCCTGGTCGGCACCTGACCCCGTCCGGCGGTGGCTTGCACACCGACGACTTCTCCATCATTGGTGAGAAGACGGCTCATCCGGGTGCCGAGGTCCAGTGTGACCCGCCCGCTGACGAGCAGCTCGTCCAGCTGGCGACGAAGGACCTCCAAGATGGACAGGCCCTTGTCTCGTCCCCAGTACGTCCGAGGGCGCGAGTAGGGACGGTGCCCGCCATAGAGCGCCGGGACCTCGTCGGCGAACGGGAAGCCCTGATCACCGAGCCAGTCGATCGTCTTCGGCGCCTCGTCGACCGCTAGGGCGACCAGGGTCGAGTCGGCTCTGCCGCCACCGAACTCCATCACGTCGGCAAGGTGCAGATCCGGGCGGTCGTCGATCCCACGCTCGGCCTGCAGGCGGGTACCCGCAGCGCTCAGGTGCCCCGCGGACACGTGAAGGGTGCCACCCACCACCTCGGTCGCCTCGATGAGCGACACCCGCAGGCCCCCACGTGCGGCTTCGATCGCGACGCACAACCCTGCCGGGCCCGCGCCCACCACCAGGACGTCGACGTGCTGGTTCACCTCGGCGCCAGCCTTCCCGCCACGAAGTCCGCCACGATCCCCGCGAACCGGTCGGGCTCGCGCCAGGGCAGCTGCCCGGTCGTCTGGGTCAGCGTCAACTGCAGGGCGTCCGGGCGCAGCGCGAGCGCGCGCTCGTCGAGATGCGCCAGCATGTCCCGCCGCGCGGTGAGCAGGAGGAGCTGCGCGTCCAGCTGCGCGAGCGCTGGACCTGGGTCGTAGCGGAACGCGGCGTTGTACGCCCAGTTGTACCGGGGCAGGACCGACGCGATGTTCGTGACGGAGAGCGTCAGCAGCTCTGGTGGTCCCTCCCACAACCTGACGTAGCGCTCCCACAGGTTGCGGAGGTGCGACCCGTCCTCGGCACTCGCAATGTCGGGTGCCCAGTGGTCGAGGAACTCGGCCCGCTCCTGCGCGGTCAGCAACGCTATCCCCGAGAGGACCACGTGCGACACGCGTCGTGAGCCCGCCTGCCTGGCAACCTCGACGGCGAGCGACGCACCGGTGTGCTGGCCGACAACCGTGAACGTGTCGATGCCCAGGTCGTCGATGGCGCTGAGCAGCAGCTCGGCGTAACCGGGAATCTCGCGTGGCGCGCCCGGAGGGTCCGACAGGCCGTACCCGGGCGTGTCCAGGGCGTAGGCGCGCATCGACCGGCCGAGCGTCACGAGAGCGGGCTCGAACACGTTCGACGCCTGGGGGGACTCATGCAGCAGGACGACGACGGGGCCTTCCGACCCGCCGGCTCGATAGTGAACCTGCCGGCCGGGCGCGCCGACGTACCCTCGGCGCACCGTCACGTTCGGTCTCCACGCTGCGGCGTCGCCAACGGGCCTTGCGGGAGGGCCGGCCGGCCGATCACCGAGGTCTTCGCCGGAAGGCCGAGCCCGGCGCAGGCGGTTCTGGCGGCGTCCACCGCGGCCTGCACCGATGCCAGGTCGCCGACCAGCGCGAAGGCGACCAACCCACCGCCCACCTTGTGGAGCCAGGCAACGTCGACCGCCGCCGCTTTGGCCGCGGCATCGACGGCGATGACGGCCGCGGCCATGCCGGTGACCTCGACGGTGCCGAGCGAACCTCTCGACCACAGCTGTGCCACGTCAGTCCTTCTGATAGCTGGTCCAGCCATCCGTCTCGAGGCGGTCTACGATCGCGACGATCGCCGCGTCGACCGGCGCCTGCTGCGTCGTCGTCACCATGCGCGCGGCGCTGCCTGTCGCGACCAGCACCACCTCTCCGCGCCCGGCTCCGACCGTGTCGACGGCAACGAGTGGCTCTCCCGTGCCGTCGAGCGGCGCGACCACCAACAGCTTCGCGCCGGTCAGCGCCTCGTTCTTGGCAGTGCTCACCACCGCCCCGATCACCTTGCCGACACGCATGGCGCTCTTCCTTCCTGTCCGGGTGAGACGATGCCTCGTTCGCCCCACTGCTTCAGGGTGTGGTCGCCGGCGGCGCGGCCCGGCCGAACAGGTCGGCGACGACCGACTGCGCCGCGACGACGTCGGAGTGCACTCCCGACACCCACAGCCGGCCGAACTGCCCGACACCGCGCAGGTCCACGATCTTGACACGCGTCGCCTTCTCGACGGCGTTGCCGATCTGCGAGATGTACGCCGCTGGCTGGCACTCCACGACGAGCATCGACTCACCAGCCACGAGCAAGGATCCCTTGCGCGAGCGGTTGACCAGCTGCGCCTGATACGGGTCGACGTTCGAGACGATCTTCGATGAGACGACCTCGACCGGCTCGGCGTCGGACTCGCTCATCCCGAGGAGTGCGAGCACGGTCCGGCCCGCCTCCCGCACCGCGTCCTGCGAGGCAGCGTGCAGCTCCGCCATGCCGTACTGCCGCTCGACGACCTGGGAGCCAGGGCGCACACCGGCAGCCTTGACCGCCGCATCGACCACCGCGTAGATGTCCGTCCCCGGCGAGATCTCGAGGAACAGCTGCGACATCCCCTCGACCACCGGGTCACCCGAGACGATGCTGCCCAGCATCGCTGCCATCTGCGGTTGGATCCGGTCGACGAAGGCGTACGTCCGCAGCTGGACGGCCCCGGACTGGGCCATCACTTCACCCCGACGAGCAGCGTCAGAGTGCCACTCTGGACGCGCTCACCGCTCTGCAGGATCCGACTGGTGGGAACGTTCACGTAATCGGCGCACTCCCGCATGCAGGACATCGTGGAGCACTCGCCCACGAAGCCCGCGTCACGCGCGGCCTGCTTCACGTCCAGGTCGCGCATCGGGCCCCAGAACGGCTCGTTGTTGTTCCACGTGTCCCAGTCGATGAGGAACTGGGTGATGCCGTCGAGGTCTTCGTAGCCGGGGAAGTCCGCGTGCACCATGAGACCGCCGTCGCTGAGCAGCCGGTGGCACTCCTTCATGATGTTGCGCAGGGCATCGGGCGGTACCTCGTGCAACAGGATGTGCGACACGATGAGGTCGAAGTGGCCGTCCGGGAAGTTCGTGGCCTCGGCGTTCTGCTGCGAGAAGTGGATGTTCTTGCCCATCGACTCGGCACGGGCGTGGCCGTATCGCAGCAGGCCCGCGCCGACGTCGATCAGATGCACCTCCGCGTCCGGGTAGGCGTCGACGTAGGGCACCAGCGAGTTGCCGATCCCGCCGCCCATCTCCAGGATCCGGCGCGGACGGAAGTCCTTGCGGTCCTTGAGGAGATAGTTGTTGACCACCGACGACCCGTAGTCGTCGTTGAGCGCCCCCATCTGGCCCTGGGCGTAGACGTAGACGCCACGGTCGTAGAGGGCGCCCCGGGACACGTCGTTCGCGGCGTACTCCCCCCGGTATCCACCGGGCATCACGTGGATGTCGATACCCCAGAAGTACCAGGGCATCTGGAAGTCGGGATCGAGCTGCAGACGGTCGGACCGGCTCAGGCTGAGCGCCTTCGCGTTCATGTCGTCGATCTGACGCTCGATGCTGTCCGACACGCTGGTCCACAACAGCTCCTGGCTGGCGCGCCGCACCGAGCTCCAGAGCCGGTAGTACGGCTCCCGCTCCATCTCGCGCTTGATGCCATGACGGTCTAGCGGTTCCACGCCGTAGTGCAGCTGATGCGCGGGCCGGACCCGGTGCTCGTGCAGCTCCCGCACGCCAGGGGTGACGTCCTCGGCTATGTGGGACTTCAGTGCCTGCACGAAGGTCTCGCGTGCCAGCTCGTCGTGGTCTTCAACAGGCAGCATGGCGTGCCGCGTCTGCTCATGCATCACGTGTTCCCCTTCACCTGTCCGAACGCCCGCCGGATGATCTCGTGGTAGGCGTCCTGGGTCTCGTCGCCGACAATCTGCTCGCGCCACTCGTAGAACACGCGCAGCACCCGTCCGACGAAGGCACGCGCCGCACCGAGCCTGGCCTCGGCGTCGGTGCCGGTCGCGAGGTGAGCATCGACTGCGCCCGGCTCGATCACCCGCTTCTCCCCCAAAAGGCTCTCGAGGGTCATCACGCGCTCACGGAGCACCCAGACCTCGGAGGCCAGCGTGGTCATCATCGAGATGACGGCATCCAGGCCCGGGTCGTCGTGATAGGTGGGCCGGGCCCCCTTGCCCTTCGTGGGGAAGCGTCGGCCATTCAGCGGCTGGGCCGGTTCCGGCGTACCGACACCCGGCGAGCCGTTCGCCCCCAGAGCGGACAGGGTCGCCCGCGCGACCTCGGCGGGCGAAGCGTTCGGTCGCGCCCCGGCGATGCTGCCAGCGAGCTCCCGGACCCGTGCGACGAGCTCCTGATCCACCGTCGACGCGGTCTCCTGTGCCGCCGCGCCTGCGCCGCCGCAACCGCAGTCGGAGTCAGAGCGACACGCGCAGTCG
>Ga0070696_100001844_pt1 | contig 13919 bp, 9 predicted proteins | sample KBSK1253metaG_FD_65474 | JGI IMG/M metagenome (GOLD analysis project Ga0070696, IMG submission 65474) | Corn, switchgrass and miscanthus rhizosphere microbial communities from Kellogg Biological Station, Michigan, USA - KBS K1-25-3 metaG | ecosystem: Host-associated > Plants > Roots >... | reverse complement strand
CTCGTCCCGCGTCAATGCGCGTCCGGTGTAAACGATGACCGGCGGGAAAGCCACATCCTCTTGCTGCGCCATTTTTTCCAGAAGATCGTAGCCGCTGTAATCCGGCAAATTGAAATCCATCACCACGCAGTCGAAAGTCGTCGTTTTCAGGTGGCGCAGTGCGTCGCTTGCGTTCGCAACCCCGGTGATCCGCACATCGCCGTTGGTCAGCAACTGGCGGATGCTTTCACGCTGGCGCGCGTCGTCCTCGACGACCAGCACGTGGCGCAGGCCTTGTGAGAATTTTGCCTCCAGGTGCCGCAGCGCCTCGATCAGCTGCTCTCGGGTCGCGGGTTTGAGGGCATAGCCGATGGCGCCCAACTCGAGCGCTTCGCGCCTGTAGTCGGACCCGGAAATCATGTGCACGGGAATGTGCCGGGTCTGAGGGCTGCGCTTCAGCTGATCGAGAACGCCGAGCCCGGAGCGATCGGGAAGATTGACGTCGAGCAGAATGGCGCTCGGCTGAAACTGCGACGCGGCGACCAGCCCGTCTCCGGCCGTGCCGGTCACCACGCACTGAAACCCCATCTCATGCGCCAGATCGCGCAGGATCATGGCGAACGACGCATCATCCTCCACCACCAGAATCAGCCGCTTTCCCGGCTTTATCGCTTCCCTGTCGTCGGCGGTCGTCATCGGGCCGAGGGTGTCGCCGGCCGATGGAACCGGGGGGGCCGCCGGCGGCGGCGCCCGAGGGGGCTTTGGCCTCACCGGCAAGGGCCTGTCCCGGGTGGTCTTGCCGAGAAGGGGGGCGGTATAGGTGGTCGGCATGGTCAACGTGAACACGCTGCCCTCACCCGGGCTGCTCTGCACGCTGATCGTGCCGCCCAGCAGGGCCGCCAGATCGCGCGAGATCGAAAGGCCCAGTCCGGTGCCGCCGAACTTACGATGAATGCTGCCGTCGGCCTGGCGAAACGCCTCGAAGATCGCATCCTGTTGCTGCGGTGCTATGCCGACACCGGTGTCGCGCACCGCGAAGGACACCGAACCCGGCTTCACGGAAAAAACCCGCAATGCCACTTCGCCTTTTTCCGTGAACTTGAATGCGTTCGACAGCAGGTTCTTGAGAATTTGCCCGAGGCGCTGCGGATCGGTTTCTATCTGCTCCGGGGCCCCCGGCTCCACCATGGTGGAAAAACCCAGCTGCCGCTGCTCGGCTGCCGGTCGAAAAACGTTCACGAGCGCCTCGATGGTGCGGGCGATGGCAACCGTCTCGGGCGCCAACTCGACTTTGCCGGCCTCGATTCTCGACAGATCCAGCACGTCGTTGATGAGATCGAGCAAGTCTTCGCCGGCCGATCTGATGGTTTCGGCGAATTTGACTTGGGCAGCGGTCAAATTTCCGTCCTTGTTGTCGGCAAGCAGTTTCGCGAGAATGAGCGTGGAATTGAGCGGCGTGCGCAATTCGTGGCTCATGTTCGCGAGAAACTCGCTCTTGTAGTCATTGGCGCGCTGCAGTTCGGCCGATTTCTCGGTAAGCACGCCATGCGATTTGGCGAGCTCGCTTTTCTGATGTTCCAGCAACTGCGTCTGTTCTTCTAGTTGCGCGTTGATCTGTTCGAGTTCGCTCTGCTGCGATTCCAATTGCGCCTGTGATTCCCGGAGCGCGCGCCCTTGTTCTTCCAGCTCTTCGTTGCTGACGCGCAGCTCTTCCTGGCCCGCCTGCAATTCCTCGGCTTGCTGCTGCGTTTCCTTCAGCAGTTCCTCGAGCCGCTCGCGATTCTTGGACGCACGCACCGCCACGGCAAGCGGCTCGCTCACCAACGCCAGGAATTCGAGATTTTTGGGCGGGGCGGCGCCGAAAAACCCGAGTTCCACGACGGCCTGCACCACGCCGTCGACGCTTGCCGGGGCCAAGAGCAGTTCGGCGGGATTGCCCTGGCCGACACCCGACGTAATCGGCAGGTACCCTGCCGGCACGTTGCGCACGTGCAGCGCGCGGTTGTCTCGGGCGGCCTGCCCGGCCAGGCCGTCGCCCGGCCTTAGTGTTTCGGCTTCGCCGCCCGCCGGAATCGCGTAGCCGGCGAATCGGCGAAAACGGCCGCTCTCCGCGATATACAGCGCGCCCACCTGGGCCTCGAGGAAGGCCGCCAGAAATCCCAGTAGATTGTGGCCCAGCTTATCGAGCGGCTGATCGCCCCGCATTTGCTCGCTCAAGCCCAGCTGTCCGTGACGCAGCCAGGATTGCAGCCGCCGGGAACGGAAATCGCGGGACGCCATCGCCGCGGAACCCACGATGAGCAGCAGCAGGACCGCGGTTCCGCCGCCGATGATCGCCGAGGAAACGGCCGCCGAGCGCTCCCATTCCGAGTTGCGCTGGGCGATCAACTGCCGCTCGGAGCCCTCCATTTTGCGCGCGGCGGCACGAATGCGATCCATGACGATCTTGCCGCGGTCGGTGCGGATCAAGGCCAGCGCGGCATCCACTTTCCCGTCGCGCTGCAAGGCGATGGTGTCCTCGAGCCCGTTCATCTTTTGATTTGCCAGCAATTCCAGCTCGTCGAGCCGCGCCCTCTGGTCCGGCTTGTCCACCACGAGGCGGCGCATGCTCTTGAACTCGCCGGCCAACGCGCTCTTCGCGCTCGTATAGGGTTCGAGGTAGCTTTCACTGCCGGTGAGCAGATATCCGCGCTGGCCGGTTTCCGCATCCTTCAACGTCGATACCAGCAATTCCAGCTGTGCCAACACTTCGATCGACGTGTTCAGGTTATCGGCGCTGTTCGCCGTCGCGCGCCGCGATTGATAGGACAGCATGGCTATGATCGCGACCGCGGCCACCGCCAGCAAAAACCCAACGAGGGTCTTGGGCGGCAACGGCAGGCCGTATGGCGCGGTGCGGGAACCCGGGCGGTTGAGATTCTGCGTCATGGAGTGCGTGCTGCAGGCAACCTATGGAACTATACGCAAGAACTGAAGGGGCGGGCTAACTCAGCTTCCGAGGTTCAGGAGCGCCGCATTGCCGCCGGTGGCGGTGGTATTGACCGTCAGCGTGCGCTCGTTCGCGAACCGCGCGAGATAATGCGGGCCGCCGGCTTTCGGTCCGGTCCCCGAGAGACCATTGCCGCCGAACGGCTGCACCCCCACCACGGCGCCGATCATGTTGCGATTGACGTAGGTGTTGCCGATGCTCAGGTTCTCGAACACCTGCCGCCAGAAGGACTCCAGCCGGGTCTGCACGCCCAAGGTCAGGCCGTAGTTGCTGGCGCGTATGGCCTGCAGCACGTTGAGAATGTCGTTGGATCGATACCGCACCACATGCAGTATGGGCCCGAATTCTTCGCGCGTGAGCTGCGCGGCGCTGTTCAGCTCGATGAGATGCGGCGCGAAGAAGCTGCCGCCGGCATGCGATTCGCCGAGACTGCAGGCCTTGATGATGCGGGCCTCCTTGCGCATGCGCGCGACGTGCTGCTGCAGTCCATCCACGGCCTGCGCCGTGATGACGGGCCCCACGTCTGTGGCCACGTCGGCCGGATCGCCGATGATGAGCTCGTCCATGGCGCCCGCGATCATCTCCAACACCGGATCGGCGATCTCGTCCTGCAGAAACAGCAGGCGCAGCGCCGAACAACGCTGACCGGCGCTCATGAACGCGGAAGTCACGACGTCATCCACCACTTGCTCAGGCAGAGCCGTGGAATCGACGATCATCGCATTCATCCCTCCGGTCTCGGCGATCAGCGGCACGATGGTTCCGCTGCGCGCCGCCAGACTGCGGTTGATGGTGAGCGCGGTCGCAGTGGATCCCGTCATCGCCACACCCGCCAGCGCCGCGTGGGCGAACGCGATCTCGCCGAACAGGCGCCCCGGAGCGGGCACCAGGTGCACGGCCTGCGGCGGCACTCCGGCCCGATGCAACAGCTCGATGAAGCGCGCGGCAATCAACGGCGTAGGCTCGGCGGGCTTGGCCACCACCGTGTTGCCGGCCGCAAGAGCCGCCGTGACCTGGCCTGCGAAAATCGCCAGCGGGAAATTCCAGGGGCTGATGCAGGCAAAAACGCCGCGGCCCTGCAGCGATAATTCGTTCGTTTCGCCGGTGGGCCCCTGCAGTCGTAGCGGTGCCGCGAACTGGTGCCGCGCCTGAACCGCGTAGTAGCGGCAGAAATCCACGGCCTCGCGGACTTCGGCAATCGCGTCCGATATCGACTTGCCCGCCTCGCGCACCAGCAGCCGGTGAAACTCCGCGCGGTCGGCTTCGAGGAGATCGGAGGCCTTGTCGAGTATCGCCGAGCGTGCGTCGCCGCCGCGCTGGTTCCACATGGCCTGAGCTTCCGCGCTCGCGTCGAACGCCATGACGATCTCGGCGGGGCTTGCGTCGCGCATGCCGCCCACGACGTCGCGCCGGTCCGCAGGATTGGTAACCGGGCGCGTGCTTCCGGGCAGCAACACGCCGTTGATGATGGGCCCGGCAATCGGCTGCGCCGGGTGGCGAATGGAGATTTCCTGGCGCAGCCGCTGAATCTCCACCGGGTTACCCAGGTCGATGCCGCGCGAGTTGCGGCGATCGGCATACTGAGCGATGGGAATCGGCAGCCGCGCATGGGCGTAGGAATCCAGGCGTTCCATCTCCGACAGGGGATCGCGCACGATGTCGGCGACCGGCACCTGTTCGTCCATGAAGCGGTTCACGAACGAGGTATTGGCCCCATTCTCCAAAAGCCTGCGCACGAGATACGCCAGCAAGTCCTTGTGCGCGCCCACGGGCGCGTACACCCGCACCCGCGGAAATTTGGCGATTTGCCGCGCCGCCTCGGCATACAACAGCCGCCCCATGCCGTGCAGCCGTTGAAATTCATAATCCGCGCCGGCCGGCGCCAGCTCCAGCACCGACGCGATGCTGTGTGCGTTGTGCGTGGCGAATTGCGGATAAATCGCATCGGCATGTTTGAACAGGCGGCCGGCACAGGCCAGATACGACACATCCGTCGTGAGCTTGCGCGTGAACACCGGATAGCCGCCGAGCCCGCGCTCCTGACTGCGCTTGATTTCCGAATCCCAGTACGCGCCCTTCACCAGGCGCACCGTCATGCGCCGGCCGTACTGACGCGCCGTCGCGGCCGCCCAGTCGATGACATCCAGGGCGCGCTTGCCGTAGGCCTGCACGGCAAGTCCGAGTCCCGGCCAATCATGAGTGGCCGCATCCCTGGCCAGCGCTTCGATCACGTCCAGCGACAGATCCAACCGATCCGCCTCTTCCGCATCGATGGTGAGCTGGATGCCGAGTTTTGCAGCCCGGCGCGCCAGCGCCATGGCCTGGGGCACCAGGCGCTGCATCACGCGCTCGTGTTGCAGCAGGCTGTAGCGGGGTTCCAAAGCCGATAACTTGATGGAGATGCTCGACGCCTCCTGCGCCGGCCGGCCCGCCGCCGCTGCGCCTATGACGTCGATCGCATGCTCGTACGATTGCAGATAACGCTGCGCGTCCTGCCAGGTGCGCGCGCCTTCGCCCAGCATGTCGAAGGAACAAAGCGCCACCTCCGCTTCGCGCGCGCTGCGCGCCAGCGCCTCCTCGATGGTGCGCGCCACCACGAACTCGCCGCCGATGATGCGCATCGCCCGGCGTACCGCAAGGCGCACCAGGGGTTCGCCGGCTCTGCGGGTCAACTTGCGCATCCATCCGGTGGTATCCGCTTTGATGCTGGGATCGAGTTCGAGGATCCCGCCGGTCAGCATCAATCCCCAGGTCGAGGCATTGACGAACAGGGACTCCGACTTGCCGGCGTGCGAGGACCAGTCGCCGGTCGCCAGCTTTTCAGCGATCAATCGATCGGCGGTCACGTCGTCGGGAATGCGCAGCAACGCCTCGGCAATGCACATGAGCGCAATGCCTTCTTGATTCGACAGTCCAAATTCTTGCAGGAAGGCATCGAGGAACGGCCGCTCGTCCCGCCGGGCCCGCGCCCCCTCGACCAGCGCCACCGCGGTTGCCACGGCGCGATGGCGCGCCCCGCCGGTGAGCTCCACCGCGTGCAGCAGGCGCTTCACCGCCTCATGTTCGGTCCACTCGCCGTGATCTCTCATGGCCTGCCGCAGCGGCTCCAAAGTTCCGAGGCGTAACGGTTCACTCAAGTTCGCGGCCATGGGGATCCTCCGGCAAATTAGCCCTCAAGTATCGATAAGAGCGCCCGAGAATGCCAGCGGCTTACGCATCAGGGTGCTCTTGCCGAACAGCGATTCGATCAGGTCGACCGCGAGGACCGCCGTTTTGTTGCGTACATCCAATGAGGGATTGAGCTCCATGATATCCAACGAGGCAAGCCGGGCCGTATCCGCGACCATTTCCATGCACAACTGCGCTTCCCGGTAGGACAGGCCGCCGGGCACGGTGGTGCCGACACCGGGGGCGATTTCCGGATCGAGAAAATCGACATCGAAACTCACGTGCAAGTGGGTGCCCGGCTCCATACCCTGCAGCGCCAGTTCCATGGCTCTCCTCACGCCCATCTCGTCGATGCAGCGCATGTCGAATACCTCGAGTTCCTGGTCATGTACGAAGGCCCGCTCGCCCACGTCGACACTGCGGATGCCTATCTGCCGAATCCACCGCGGATTGATCGCCGGCGTCTTGCCGCCGATCCGCAGCAGTTCAGGCGGGCCGAATCCGCACAGACAGGACACCGGCATGCCGTGCAGACTGCCGCTCGGGCTGAGCTCGCGGGTATTGAAATCCGTATGCGCATCGAACCATAGCACCCGCAGGGATTTGCGCAGATCCCGGCAATGGCGCGCGACCGCCGAGATGGAGCCGATGCTCAAGGAATGGTCGCCACCCAGCAAAATCGGTAGTCTGAGCGTGCTCAGCTCGCGATACACCGCGTCGTGCACCTGCTCGCACCACGCCGTGACTTCGGGCAGGTTTCGATACCCATCCACTTTGACCAAGCCGGGATTGGGCGGTCCGCTGAGATTCCCCCGATCCAGCACGTCCAAGCCGCGCTGCACCAGCGCCGCATGCAGGCCGGCGACGCGCAACGCCTCCGGGCCCATGGAGGCGCCGCGATCGCTGGCGCCGACGTCGGTCGGCGCGCCGATGAGGCTGGCGGCGCGCGGGGTGGTCATGCAAGGCTGTCCTCTTTGACGGAGGGCCGCGGCTCCGCGGCGTTTCGCGACCGGCCCTTCGGCGATGGCTTCTCCGACATGAGGCCTGCCGCTGCCGTGACGCTCGAGGCTGCTGCGGCGCTTGCCGGCGCCGTTAACCCGCCGAATAGGTCCTTCGGGTCATCGAGCACGGGCACGAGATCGATGTCCTTCCGGCCGGTGCGCTGTTCGGCATTCAGCCGCTGCAAATAACGCAGCGCCGAGAAGTCATTGAGCGCAAATCCCACCGAATCGAAAATCGTGACCTCACGGGGATTGCTGCGGCCCGGGCGTTTTCCAAGCAGCACATCCGTCAATTCCGTGACCTCGCTCGAGGCGCCGAGTTGCTGAATCTCGCCCTCGATGCGCGCCTGCGGCTCGAACTCGACCACGATGCGCGTGTCCTTGGCGCGCAGGATATCCGCATGCAATTCCGTCTTGCCGGGGCAGTCTCCACCGACGGCGTTCAAGTGCATGCCCGGTTCGATCATTTCCGGCCCCAGGATGATGGCATTGCGCTTGTCGGCGGTCACCGTGGTCACGATGTCGGCGCCGCGCACGGCCTCGAGAGTCGTGGCACAGCACGTCACCCCCAGATCAGGGAGGCGCAGACCCGCGAGGTTACGCATCAACTTCGCCGTGGCGTGAGGATCGGTATCGTAGAGACGCACCTCGCGTATGCCCGCCATGCGATGAAACGCAATCACTTGAAACTCGCTCTGCGCACCGTTGCCGATCAGAGCCATCACGCGGCTGTCCGGGCGCGCCATGCAGCGGGCCGCGACGGCCGAGGTGGCAGCCGTGCGAAACGCCGTCAAGTACGTCATCTCCGAGAGCAGCAGCGGGTAGCCGGTGGCGACGTCGGCGAGCACGCCGAACGCGGTGACCGTGAGCAGTCCGCCCGCCGTATTCTTGGGGTGGCCGTTGACGTATTTGAACGAATATAGCCGCCCGTCGCTGGTCGGCATGAGTTCGATGACACCGCCGGGGGAGTGGATGGCATGCCGCGCAGATTTTTCGAACGCGTTCCAGCGCCGATAATCGCTCTCGATCTCGCCGGCCAGCTCCTCGATGAAGCGGCCCGCACCTATGCGCGACACCAGTTCGCGAATGCGCGCAGTTCCAATGTAGTCGACCATGATTCCTCCCATTGATTAGGCACTCCGGCCGGGCAACTCAATGCCCTAGTGTCATGCGGGTTGCCTGCCAAATAATAGCCAGAAGATTGACCAATAAGCGGTAAAATCGAGCAAATCGCCAGGTATTTCTGGCGATTTGTGCAACCCTCACCTGATCAAAGGGGACGCCCATGGATTTAACGGATCGCCAGTTATTGTCGCTGCTGCGCGATAACGCCCGGACTTCGGTCGCCACGCTGGCCAAGACGCTGCGGCTCGCCCGCGGCACGGTGCAGAATCGGCTCGCCCGGATGGAGGCCGACGGCACCATCGTGGGCTACACGGTCAAGCTCAGGCCTCAAGCCGAGGATCAGCGGATCCGCGCACTCATGACCGTGGCCGTCGAGGGCAACCGCACCGACGAAGTCATCAAAGCGCTGCGCGGAGATCCGGCGGTTTGCGCCCTGCACACCACGAACGGCCGCTGGGACATCGTTGCCGAGCTGCGCACGGAAAGTCTCGAAGCGGTCGACCGCGTGTTGAGCCGCATTCGCCTCATCGACGGGATTTCCAACAGCGAGACCAGTCTGCTGCTGTCAACTCACAAATTCTAACGTCGCGAGGAACACCGAGGTCGCCGACAAACCGAGCGACTCCAGCCGGCTGAGCCGGCCCCCGCCTTGCGACAGCACCGCAAGATCCCAAGGCTCGAGCGTCACGGTCTTGCTGCCATTGATATGCAACGCAACCCTGCGGTCGACGGGGAAAACCAGCGTCGTTTCATCACGCGACGCGCTCACCGCCAGTGTCTCGATGAAGCGCTCGACCCGCACGGCCGCCGTGCCCGACTTGGAAATCATGAGATTCAAATCCACACAGGGGCCGTCCAGCAATGCGCAGTAAGTCGGCACGGAGCCGTCGAATTCGACCAGCTCGCCCACCTGCCGCAATGTCTTGTTTACTCCGTTGGCGAAGCGCAGTTCGACTCCCGCGCCGCGCAGCAGCACCATCTTGCGGTTGTAGGCGGCAAAATCCGAGAAAGGGCCCGATGCATCGATGTGCGCCACGCTGACCCGCCAGCGGAACGGATCGCCGCTTGCCGGCACGCGGATGGCTTCATGCGTGATGCCGCCGCCGTTCTTCCACGGCGTCGCCTTGAAAGAGGCTTTGCGGATGATCTCGAGTCGAGGAGTCGGCGCCACGGGATCTGCAGGGCTGGGCTTACCGGCGGTCGGCGTGGGGCAATTGGCGGATGAACACTTTACCCGACCACGACTTCGCTGATTTGAATGACCGGCGACAGGTCGGTGTAGTTGGCGATGTCGGCCATGATCTCTTTGGCGTGCGGACCGAATCCGGCTTGGAATGCCTCGACCGACGCGCAGAAGATATGGCACATGCCCACGTAGGTCGCCGGTGCGCCTGGAGCACCGCCCGCGAGCCCCTTGTCGACCGTGTAGTACTTGCAGTGATCACCCATCTTGCTCTTGACCATGGGCATGTGTTTGTCGCGGTAGTAGGCATGATCGAACCGCGCACCGGGCGTATTGGGATACATCACGCTCACTTTGATCATCATTTGTCTCCAAGGTCTCGGGTTTGCACTTCGGCACCTGCGGCGAGGACAACCTTACGCCCGCAGCCCCAGTGTTCTCAACCATAGCACCTATGACGGCTTCCGCTCCACGACCTTCTTGGCAAGCTCCGCAAGTTGCGCAAGGTCCATTTCGTCGCCGGGAACGTCGATCACTTCGTCCACCGGCGCGGGCGCCGGCGACCGCGCCTTCTGCGCCGGGCCGTCCGGACCGCGCTTAGGCGTCGCGGGCCTCCACTGCCTGGATCTCGCCGGTACGGGCATGGCCGGCAATGACTGGGCGGCCGTCCCGACGCTCGGCAGGCCGTGCGGGGATTCGGTCTCCGCGGAGGAACCGCGCGGCGCCGGCGTTGGCGCAGGTCTCACCCAGTCCGTGACCTGGCCCATCCAACGGTGATAGCGATCGAAAGTCCACATGCCCTCGTCGCCGCCCGACTGCAGCACATTCGCAATTTGGCTGAAGTTCCCCGCCCGGATGGTTCCCTTGGCGCCGGAGCTCGGCAGCAGTATTTCGCAGCGCGGCACACGCAATCGGTGTGCGCTGAGGAAGTCGAGACGCTGGCAGCTCAGTCCGACCAGGCAGTCCGCCAGCTGCGCGCGGACGCTTCCCTGGATATCCGAGGGAAAGGACATGCAGAGGCGGCTCAAGGCCTCGGCGCAATTCGCGGAGTGCATGGTGGCAAGCACCAGATGCCCGGTTTCCGCGGCATTCAGCGTCAATCGCATGACCTCCGGCGTCCGCATCTCGCTGACGACCAGTACGTCGGGATTTTCGCGCAATGCATCAATGATGCCCTGCTCGAAGCTCGGCGAGTGCGTGGGAATCTCGCGTTGGCGGATGAACGACCGGCGATTGGCATGGATGTATTCCAGGGGGCTTTCGAGCGTGACGATATTCCGGGCTCGCGAAGCGTTGATCTCCTCGATGAGCGCCGCAAGCGTCGTCGACTTCCCCGAGCCGGTCGGGCCCGAAATAATCACCAAACCGGTGGTCGGTTCGATCAGTTTTCGGAAATCCGGGTGCAGATTGCAGGCATGAAGGTCTTTGATGGATGGTGCGAGCAGCCGTATGGCGACTGCGATGCCACGCACCGTTCGATAGAAGTTGATCCGGCATCGCACTCCGCGAATGGCCACCGATATGTCGGCGGAGCCGCGTTCCCGGAACTGCGCCCATCCTTCGACGCCCAAGAAGTCCTGAGCGGCTTGCACCAGAATGTCTCCGGGCACGACACCGCCGGTCGTCTGCAAGTCGCCGCGGACTCGAGCCACCAGAGGAGTGCCCGTTTCCAGCAGCAGATCACTGGCTCCCAGTGACCACGCATTTTCGACCCAGTCGTCAAAAATCACGGCTCACGCCCTGCGACGTTGAATCGACGTCATTTCTTCCGCGAGCCCAGCAACGCGAAAGCTGCGCCTTGAGGATCGGCTGCCTGAATGATCCAACCCCCACCGGGTACCTGCTGCGGGCCCTGCATGATCTTGCCGCCGCTGTCGGTGATGCGCGTGCCCGCGGCATCGATATCATGGACCACGAAGTAGAATAGCCAGAACCGCCCGTGCTCCGCCGCCGGACTATTGAACATTCCTCCCAAAGGCGTGCCACCGACGGTGAACAGTTGATAGGTACCCATGGCTCCCATGTCCACGGCATCGCCCTTGAGCCAGCCGAACATCGGGCCGTAAAAATCGAAAGCCTTCGGCCAATCGGAGGTGTGCAGCTCATGCCAGCCGATGTGTCCCGGTTCGCTCGAGACCACGCGCTGACCCGGTTGCGCCGGCTTGAACAGATTGAAGCTTGCGCCCTGCGGGTCCGATGCCACCGCGAATCGGCCCACATTGGGTATGTCGGTGGGCGCTTTCAGGATCTTTCCGCCCAACCGCTGCACTTTCGAAGCGGCGCTGTCGGCGTCGTCGACTCCTATGTAGCCCGCCCAGCAGGGCTTCATCCCGGCGGCGCAGGCCGTCTCCGGCAGCGCCATCATGCCGCCGACTTGCGTGCCGCCGGCGCGCAGCAGCGTATACGTCATACCGGGCATGGGCACATCCTGAGTGTCCCAACCGACCACCATGGCGTAGAACGCCTTGGCGGCGGCCACGTCGCTGGTCATCAATTCATACCATACGAAGGAACATTGCGCGCTGGTCATGTCAATCTCCTGTATGTGTTGGGTCAAGGGCCGGTCATTCGCGCATGCATAGCCATGGCGATGAGCGCCGAGCCGCCGACCACTAGGTTGATACCCACCAGCAGGCCGATGGCCCAGGCGGCCGTGCCGGGCAGGCCGAAAAATATCAAGCCCGCCAAAACCAGGTCGATAGCGCCGCTCATGAGCATCATTCCCCAGCGTCCCGAGAGCTTCCGCTTATGATCGAGCGCAAACATGATCGAAGCGATCCCTTCGATGACCAGAAACACGGTCAGAATCAGCGTGAGCGACAGCGCTCCCGTCAACGGCCATCGGAGCAAGATGACGCCGGCGCCGACACCCAGGATGGCCGAGACCAGCGACCACCAGAACCCGGGGGCGTGCCGCATGCGAAAGGTGCTGATCAGGCCGATGATCCCGCTGAAAAACAACACCCAGCCAACGATGACCGCAATCGCCACGGTGGCCACCAACGGCAGCGCGATGGCCGCCAGGCCCAGCAGCGACAAAATGATTCCCTCGGCTAGAAAGATCTTCCAGTGCGCATGCAGGGATTTGGCAACCGCAGTCTGAATTCGCTCGATATCGGGACTGGTCGACATGGCGTAACTCCTTGGGCTACGGCGCACAGGATAGGCTTCTAACCGGCCGCCGGCAAAAAGGCGGCACATAAAAAAAGGCCCCGGACTCTTTACGAATCCGGGGCCATATTTTTTTAGATGCTTCTTATCGTTCTATTCGGCCGCTTCCGTATCTCCTGCCGGAACCGCATCATCCGCATCGCCGATGCCGCCGCTCACATCCATGAAACTGCGGCGCCGGCTGTCATCCGAGGCGCGACGCCGCCTGGCATGATACGCGAAGCCGGTCCCGGCGGGAATCAGCCGCCCGACGATGACGTTTTCCTTCAGGCCGCGCAGGTCGTCCTTGAGTCCGCGTACCGCCGCCTCGGTGAGGACGCGGGTGGTCTCCTGGAAGGACGCCGCCGAGATGAAGGACTCCGTGGCCAGCGACGCCTTGGTGATGCCCAGCAGCAAAGGTTCCCAGGTGGACTGATGCTTACCCTCGGCTTTCTGCTTCGCAATGACGTCGAGAAGCCGGCCGCGGTCCATCTGTTCACCGCGCAGCAGCGCCGAATCGCCGGCATCCAGCACCTCGATCTTGCGCAGCATCTGCCGCACGATGACTTCGATGTGCTTGTCGTTGATTTTCACGCCCTGCAACCGATACACGTCCTGAATTTCCCGGACCAGGTAATTCGCCAGCGACTCGACGCCCCGCAACCGCAATATGTCGTGCGGGTTCGGCTCGCCGTCGGCGATGACTTCGCCCTTGTCCACTTGTTCGCCTTCGAACACGTTGAGATGACGCCACTTCGGGATCAGCTCCTCGTATTTCTCGGTCGCCTCGTTGGTGATGATCAGGCGCCGCTTGCCCTTGGTTTCCTTGCCGAAGCTCACCGTGCCGCTGCGCTCCGCGAGAATCGCAGAGTCTTTCGGCTTGCGCGCCTCGAACAAATCCGCCACACGCGGCAGGCCGCCGGTGATGTCGCGGGTCTTCGAAGATTCCTGCGGGATGCGCGCGATGACATCGCCCACGGAAACCTTGGAGCCGTCTTCCAGGCTGACGATGGCGCCCGCCGGCAGCGCATAAACCGCCGGGATATCGGTGTTGGCGAACGTGACTTCCTTGCCCTTGGCATTCGTCAGGCGCACGACAGGACGCAAATCCTTGCCGCCCGAACCGCGCTGCTTCGGATCCAATACCACGGTGCTGGTCAGGCCGGTGACATCGTCCACCTGGGTCGTGACGGTAATGCCGTCGACGAAGTCGGAGAACTTGATCATGCCGGCCACTTCCGTGACCACCGGGTGAGTATGAGGATCCCAGTGCGCGACCGACTGCCCGGCCGTGACCGTCACCGCATCGTTCACCGTAATGGTG
>Ga0070696_100001843_pt1 | contig 13928 bp, 11 predicted proteins | sample KBSK1253metaG_FD_65474 | JGI IMG/M metagenome (GOLD analysis project Ga0070696, IMG submission 65474) | Corn, switchgrass and miscanthus rhizosphere microbial communities from Kellogg Biological Station, Michigan, USA - KBS K1-25-3 metaG | ecosystem: Host-associated > Plants > Roots >... | reverse complement strand
GCGGCGTGGCGCGCCCGGCACATCGGGTTCGTGTTCCAGTCGTTCAATCTCCTGCCAGTTCTCACTGCCTATCAGAACGTGGAGCTGCCGCTGCTGCTCACGAACCTGTCCAAAAAGGACCGGGACGAGCGCGTGAAGATCGCGCTCGACGTGGTGGGTCTCGGCGACCGGATGCATCACTACCCGCGCCAGCTCTCGGGCGGTCAGGAGCAGAGGACCGCGATCGCGCGCGCCATCGTCGCCGATCCGACTCTGATCCTGCTCGACGAGCCCACGGGGCAGCTCGACGCCAAGAGCTCGCAGGAGGTGCTCGGCCTGCTGCAACGCCTCAACACCGAGTTCAAGAAGACGATCATCATCGTGACGCACGACGCCCATGCGGCGGAACGGGCGAAGTCGGTCCTGCACCTCGAGAAGGGTGATCTCATCGAGAAGGCAGGGGCGCGGGCATGAAATACATTCCGCTCGTCGTCGCGAATCTCCTCCGCCACCGGTTGCGCACACTCCTCACGATTGCCAGCGTGGCGCTCGCGTTGTTCTTGTTCGCGTCGCTCCGCACCGTCGTGACGACGCTCGCGGCGACGGCGCAATTCGGCGGCGCCAGCCGGCTCGTGTCGACGAACGCGACCGGGATCGTGTTCCCGCTCCCGATCGCGTACGCCAACCGGCTCAAGGCCGTGCCGGGGGTCCAAGGCGTGAGCTGGGCCAACTGGTTCGGGGGCCGCTACGGCGACGGCAAGCGCTTCTTCGCGAACTTTGCCGTCGATCCGGAGTCGTATCTCGCGATGTATCCCGAGATCGTGATTCCCCCCGATCAAAAGGAAGCGTTCCTGCATGACCGGTCGGCCGCCCTGATCGGCAAGCGGTTGCTCACCCAGTTCGGGTGGAAGCTGGGACAGAACGTCACGCTCCAGGGCACGATCTTTCCGGGTGATTGGACGTTCACGATCCGCGCCGTGTACACGCCGACCGACCCCGTGATCGGCGACGACGTGCTGATCTTCCACCACGCGATGTTCGACGAGCGCATCGGGCGCGCGGGGATCGCCGGGTGGTTCATCGTCCAGATCGACAATCCCGATCACGCCCCGGCGATCGCCAAGTCGATCGACGACCTGTTCCGGAACTCCAGCGCCCCCACCAAGACGGGGACGGAGCGGGAGTTTCAGGCGAGTTTCGCCACGATGTGGGGGAACGTGAGCCTGCTGATGGGCACGATCGGGATCGCGGTCGTCTTCGCGATCCTGCTCGTCACCGCCAACGCGATGATGATGAGTGCGCGCGAGCGCACCGGCGAAGTCGCGGTGCTGAAGACGATCGGCTTCTCCGACCGGAAACTGTTCACGCTGGTGATGGTGGAGGCCGGGGTCCTCGCCCTCTCGGGCGCGGCGATCGGTCTGGGCGGGGCGAAGCTTCTCTACAAGGCGACGAACTTCAACGGCCTGGGCTTCCTCCCGGGCTTCAATGTGACCTCCGCCACGCTTCTGCTCGGCGCGGGCGTGGCCATCGCGCTCATGCTCGCCAGCGGCCTCGTTCCCGCGATGCGCGCCGCCCGCCTCTCGGTGGTGCAGGCGCTGAGGCACGTCGAATGAAGATCCCGATCCTCTACAACGTCCGCAGCGTGATGCAGCGTCCGTTCTCCACGGCGCTCACGGCGCTGGGGGTGGGGCTCGTCGTCGCCGTGTTCATCGGGATGCTGGCGCTGGCGAACGGCTTCCGCGTCGCGCTGGCGCGCACCGGGTCCGCCGCGAACGTGCTCGTATTGCGCAAAGGGGCCGACTCGGAGCTGTCGAGCGGCTTGCCCCGCGACGTCGCGAGCATGATCGGCGCGTCGCCGCACGTCGCCACTGGACCCGACGGCCGGCCCCTCGTGTCCGCCGAGGTGTACGTGTTGGTTCCGCTCCACAAGTCGTTCGACACGACCCAGGTGGCGAACGTGGTGGCGCGCGGCGTGAGCGATCAGGCGTGGACCGTGCGCTCCAACGTAAAGGTGGTGGCGGGCCAGCGGCCCGCGTCCGGGCGGGCGGAGATTTGCGTCGGGCAGCGCCTGACGAGCCGTTTCCCGAACACCGGCATCGGAGAGACCCTGCGGTTCGCCGGCCGCGATTGGACTGTGACGTGCCATTTCACGGCGGCCGGCTCGGCGTTCGAGTCGGAGATCTGGGGGGAGAACGAGCAGTTCATGCCCGTGTTCCGCGGTGAGGTGTTCCAGACGATCACCTTCCGTCTGAAAGACGCGGCGGCGTTCGACGAGGCCAAGCGCGCCCTCGAGGACGACCGGCGCATGACCGTGGACGCGCACCGCGAGTCGGAGTTCTACGCCCAGCAGTCGCAGCTCCTGGGGCTCATCCTCGGATATCTGGCCTGGGGCATCACGAGCATCATGGCCGTCGGGGCCGTGTTCGGGGCCATCAACACGATGTACGCGGCGATCGCGGCGCGTTCCGCCGAGATCGCGGTGCTGCTCACGATCGGATTCAAGCCGTTCAGCATCCTCACATCATTTCTGGTGGAATCGGCGATCATCGCGGCCGTAGGAGGCGTCGTCGGATGTCTCCTCGCCCTCCCGATCAACGGCATCGTCACCAGCACGACCAACTGGGCGAGCTTCAGCGAGATCGCGTTCAGTTTCCGCGTGACGCCCATGTTGCTGCTCTCGGGTCTGATCTTCGCCGTGGTGATGGGGGTTGTGGGTGGGTTCTTCCCGGCGCTGCGCGCCGCCCGGCTCCAGGTCATCCAGGCATTGCGGTGAAAGTCACCGCGCTCGCCGCGCAGACACCGGAAGCGGTGCGCGCGGCGCTCGCGGCCCGCGGTTGGGAAGCGCAGCCCGCCTGGTTCGCCGCCACCGGCATCCAGTCCCTCGTCGTCCTCCTCGAAGACATCACCGAAGCCGAGCGCGAAGCGCTCGTGCATTGGGGTACGAAGAGCGGCGCCGACGTCCTGACGGGGGAGGGCTGGGCCCTCGTCGCCGCGGCCGCGAGCCGTCTCGCGCCGCTGGCGCGCTACGACCGCGCGCCCCCGGCGCTCGCGCGGCTCGCGCCCGAGCTGGGGCGCTTCCTCGCCGGCCACGCCGAACCCCCGCGCGCCTGGGCGATCCGCGGCGCCGAGCTGTCCCTCGACAAGCCGGTCATCATCGGAATCCTCAATGTCACGCCCGACTCGTTCTCGGACGGCGGCAACTTCCACGGCGTCGACGAGGCGGTCGCACACGCGGAAAAGCTGACCGCTGACGGCTGTCGGCTCCTGGACGTCGGCGGCGAGTCGACGCGCCCCGGGGCCCCGCCCGTCGCTGCCCGGGAGGAGATCGAGCGCGTCGTGCCCGTGATCCGGGAGCTCGTCCGGCGGGGTCTCGCCCCCGTCTCGGTCGACACGCGGAAGGCCGACGTGGCGCGCGCCGCGCTCGACGCGGGGGCCGCCGTCGTGAACGACGTCTCCGGGCTGGTGTTCGATCAGGACCTGGCCGGCGTGGTGGCGGGCGCCGGGGCCGGCCTCATCGTCATGCACATGCGCGGCACGCCCGACACGATGGACGATCTGTCGACCTACCGGGGGGGGCACGTCGCGCCCGAGGTCGCCGCCGAATTGGGGGAGGCCGCGGCGCGCGCCGAGGGGGCCGGGGTGGGGCGCGAGCGCATCGTCGTGGACCCTGGATTCGGGTTCGCCAAGACGGCGACGCAGAACCTTCGGTTGCTCGATGAACTGGCAACGATCGTGGCGTTGGGGTATCCTGTAGCGGTCGGTCCGTCGCGCAAGCGGTTCCTCGGCGCCGTCACTGGCCGACCGGTGGAAGATCGGGACCGCGCGACAGCTGTGGCTTGCGCCCTCGCCTGGGAGCGAGGGGCTAGGGCTTTCCGGGTCCACGACGTCGCTCTGACGCGCGAGGCTCTCGCTATAGCGAGCTCATTATGAACGTCGACGCCTTTAAATTCCTCGCGCCGCGGCTCTGGCCGGACGTCTTCGAGATCCTGCTCGTGGCGTTCGTCATTTACCGCTTCCTGCTCTTCCTCGTGGGCACGCGGGCCCTCCAAATCGTCGTGGGGCTCGTGATTCTCTCCATGGCCTACTTCGTGGCCGTATTCGCGAAGTTCACGATGATCAGCTCTCTGCTCGGCGTCGTCTTCACGTACGGCGCCTTCGCGGCGGTCGTCGTCTTCCAGCCCGAGCTGCGCAACGCGCTCGCGCGGCTGGGTCAGTCGCGCTTCATGCGAGTGTTCTCAAAGGGTGACCGCCAGTCGGTGGCCGAGGAGATCGCCGAGGCGCTCGACCGGCTGTCACGCGCCGGTACCGGCGCGATCATCGCGATCGAGGGCGACATCGGCCTCGAGGAGTTCATCACGACGGGCGTGCCGATGGAGGCGAAAGTGTCGGCCGATCTCGTGACCACCATCTTCACGCCCTACTCGCCGCTGCACGACGGCGCCGTGCTCGTGCGCGGCGATCAGATCATCGGGGCGGGGTGCGTCCTGCCGCTCACCCAGTTCAAGGTGAACGACAAGTCGCTCGGCACGCGGCACCGGGCCGCGATCGGTCTGTCGGAAGAAACGGATGCGACCGTGCTCGTCGTTTCCGAAGAGACGTCGACGATCTCCATCGCGAGCCACGGGTTGTTGTACCGCCATCTCACGCCGCCGCAGGTCCGCGACCTCCTCTCGGGCGTCGTGTCGCACCTCGAAGGCGGCGAACGGGTGACCGCGCCTGTCACCTGAGCGGCCGCCTTACCGGGCGGCTGCCGCCGTCGCCGTCCTGGTCCTCCTCGGCTACGTCATCACGCTCGCGCCCTCCGTCACGCTGTGGGACGCGGGCGAGTTCATCACCGCCTCAAAAGTGCTCGGGATCCCGCACCCGCCGGGCACGCCGCTCTTCGTGATGCTGGGTCACGTGTGGGGCGAGGTGCTGCAGATCGGGCAGTATGCATGGCGGCTCAATCTGATGAGTGCCTGCTTCTCGGCGGCGGGTGCGGGGTGCTTCTTCCTCGTGGTGCATCGCGTCCTCGCGGGTGAAGAGGCGATGCTGCGCCTGGGCGGCGCAGCCGCGGCCGCCGTGATCTCCGCCTTCACGTTCACCGTCTGGCAAAACAGCAACGAAACCGAGGTCTACACGGTGGCGACGTTCAGCATCGCCGCCATCTGCTGGTTGTGTCTCCGCTGGCGCGATGCGCGCGGTGGCGCACGCGCGCCCCATTACCTGCTGCTCATCGTCTATCTCGCCGCGCTGTCGATCGGCAACCACCTGCTCGCGTTGCTGGTCGGGCCGGCGGTCTCGGTGTTCATCTTCGTCACGTTGCGCACGGCGCCCGCCGCCGACCTCGCCGAGCGGCGCGTCGAGTGGGCCGAGTGGGCAGCGCTGAGCGCGCTGTGGGTCGTGCTCATTGCCGTCGGGCTCGGCAGCACGCCGCTCGCCTACGTGGCGGGCGTGCTGTTCGTCGCCGCGCTCGTCACCTGCGTGCTCGCCGGTTCCGTTTCGTTCCCGGTCGTCGCGCTCGTGGTCGCGGCCGTGGGCGTCTCGACCTACGCGTTCCTGTACATCCGATCGGGGCTCCAGCCGGTCCTCGATGAAGCCGATCCCGAGACCTGGCACCGCCTCCTCGCCGTCATCCGGCGCGAGCAGTACGGCTCGCGTAGTCCCCTCGACAATCCGTTGTTTCTCCCCGGGGACGACAATCCCGGCCGCACCCTGAAATTGTTTGCGCAGCAAATCTTCAACTATGGCCAGTACTTTACGTGGCAGTGGGGACGCAGTCTCCACTGGGTCGGGACGCTCTTCGTGACGCTGGTGTATGTGTTGCTCGGCCTCCTGGGCTGGGATCAGCTGAACCGTCGCGATCGCGGTGGAGCGTTCCTGCTGGCGACCTTGTACCTCGTGACCGGCCTGGGCCTCGTCGTGTACATGAACTTCAAGCCTGGGTTCTCCGTGTTCTGGGACCAGTATCGGACGATCGATCAACACGAGGTGCGGGAGCGCGACTATTTCTTCACGGCGAGCTTCCAGGTCTGGGGGCTCGTCGCGGGGATCGGGCTCGTGCAGGTGTGGCGCGCGTTGCAACGCGATCGGCGGTTCGCGCTCGCCGCGACCGGAGCGCTCGCGCTGCTCCCGTTCGTCTTGAACTTCACCGCCGCGTCGCGACGCCACGGACCCGACGTCACCGTCGCTCGCGATTTCGCCTACGACCTGCTGCAATCGGTCGAGCCGTACGGCGTGCTCTTCACGTTCGGCGACAACGACACGTTCCCGGTGTGGTACGCCCAGGAAGTCGAAGGCGTGCGACAGGACGTAACGCTCATCAACCTGTCGCTGGCGAACCTCGATTGGTACGTGCGCCAGATCGTGACGCGCCCGACGCGGCCCTTCAATCCGGCGGGGGCTCCGGCGGCGTACGCCGCGCTCGCCCCTCCCGGACGGCCCGTCCCGGGACCGCCGCTGCGCCTGACGTCCGAGGAGATCGACTCGCTGCAGCCGTTCCGCGTGGCGGAGGGGCAGGTGTTCAACGGCGGTGGTCTCGCCCTGCCGATCCGGGCCGGGCAAACGTTCCAGATCCGCGACCTCGTCATTCTGTACACGATTGGCCAGTCGCTGCCGACGCGCTCGATCGCGTTCGGCGTGTCGTCGGGACGTGGGTCGTGGCTCGGTCTCGATCAGCATCTCGTGGCACAGGGCCTCGCCTACGCCGTCTTCCCCGGCCGGCCCGACACCGTGAAACGGTTCGTGCCCGGGATCCAGGGGACGATGGTCGATCCCGCGCGCAGCGCGATGCTCGTCGATTCGGTTTTCCGCTACGGCGCGCTCTTCAGCGTCGACTCGCTCGATCTCGAGCCGGCAGCGCGGCAGGTCGCGACGTCGCTCTCGATACCCCTCCTGGAGCTCGGCAACGCGGCCGCGCAGCGGCGCGAGCAGGGCTACGCCTTGGCCTACTTCCTCCGCGCCTATCAGTTGAACCCGAGCCCGCCCCTGGCCGACGTGATCAGTCGGCTCCGAACCGAAGGCGTAGGCAGCCTCTTCCGCCCCTAAAACCCGCCGCGAGTATATTCTTCGGCCATGAGTTTTGCGGCCCTCCCGGAGCGGTTGGCCCAGGTGAGGGCCGAGATCGCGCGGTGGCAGAATGCCGGCGGGTGGACGCACCCCGTCACGATCGTCGCGGTGACCAAAGGATTCGGTCCCGAGGCGGTCACGGCCGCGGTCCAAGCGGGGCTCGCCGATATCGGCGAGAACCGCGTGCAGGAAGCGCTGGACAAAATGGACCGCGTGCCGGCGGCCGGGGTACGCTGGCACCTGATCGGCCACCTGCAACGGAACAAGGCCAAGCTCGTGCCCGGCCGATTCGCGCTGGTGCAATCGGTCGACTCGCTCGAGCTGGCGACGGAGTTGAGCAAACGGGCGAGTGCGCCGCTCCCGGTGCTGTTGCAGGTGAACGTGGCGCGCGAGTCGCAAAAAAGCGGCTGCACGCTGGAGGAAGCGCCGGGCCTGGCGCGACAGATGGCGGGCCTCGGGCACCTCAAGCTGGAGGGGCTGATGACGATCGCCCCATTTACCGACGACGAGGATGTGCAGCGCCGGACCTTCCGGAGCCTGCGCGCCCTGCGGGATACGATCAAGGAGGCTGGGGTATGGCTGCCGACCCTCTCGATGGGGATGTCCGCCGACTACGCTACAGCAGTCGCGGAGGGAGCAACGGTGATCCGTTTGGGTACCGTCCTGTTCGGTCCACGGCAGACGGAGAAGAGGGCACCGTGAGCGACGATGCGTTCAATCTGACCCCGCTCGATATCCGGAAGCAGGAGTTCCGGAAAACGCTGCGCGGCTACGAGACGCTCGGCGTCGAAGAGTTTCAGATGCGCGTCGCCGATGCGTTGGAGCGCGCCAATCGCGAGCGCTCGGTGCTCGAGGAGCGCCTGGCGGCGCTGACCGATCAGCTGCGCGTGTTCCGCGAGCGCGAGAAAGCGATGAACGAGGCGCTCGTGGCCGCGCAGCAGCTCCGCGAGGCAACCCGCACCGCCGCGGAGCGCGAGGCGCAGGTGATCGTGCGCGAGGCCGAGGCGGAAGCGAAGCGGCTGGTAGACGACGCGAAGAACGCCGAGAGCGCGGTGCAGGTGCGCATGACCGAGGCCGAGCGCCAGTTTCAAGCGTACCTGGGCGGATTCCGCGCGCTGCTGGAGCGCCAGCTGGCGGAGCTGCGCGCACTCGACGGACAGCGCGGGTGACCACGGTTGCCGAGGCGGTTCGCGCCATCCAGCGTCAGGCGCGAACCCCGTTCGTTCCCGAGGTCGCCGTGATCCTCGGGACGGGGCTCGGCGCGTTGGCCGACGCGGTGCAGGCCGAGGCGCGCATCCCCTACGGCGACATCCCCGGCTTCCCGCTCTCGACCGTCGAGACGCACGCGGGCCGGCTCCTGCTCGGGACGCTCGCCGGCAAGCGCGTGGCGTTGATGCAGGGCCGCTTCCATAAGTACGAGGGCTACACGCTCCAGCAGATCGGCTTCCCCGTGCGCGTCCTCAAGGCGCTGGGCGCTCGCACGCTCGTGGTGTCGAACGTCTCGGGCGGCATGCATCCGCTCTGGGCCACCGGAGACCTGGTGCTCCTCTCGGATCACATCAACCTGTTGGGCGATAACCCGCTCGTAGGCCCCAACGACGACGCCGAGGGCCCGCGCTTCCCCGACATGTCGGCCGCGTACGATCCCGACCTGCGCGCGCTGGCGCGCGCGGTCGCCGTCGATCTGAAGATCACGCTGCGGGAAGGCGTGTACGCCGCCGTCGCCGGTCCGAATCTCGAGACGCCCGCCGAATACCGCATGCTGCGCGGCATCGGCGCCGATCTCGTGGGGATGAGCACGGTGCCCGAAGTGATCGTCGCGGTGCATCAGGGGATGCGGGTGGTGGGATTCTCCATCATCACCGACAAATGCCTCGCGGACGCGCTCGAGCCGACGTCGGTCGAGCAGATCATCGCCGTCGCCCGCGCCGCCGAGCCGCAGCTCGGCGCCGTGGTGCGCGGCGTCCTGGAGCGCCTCAACTGAAGACGTCGCCCCCCGTGCCCGTGCCGATCGATCCGACGCAGCCCGTCGACGCGCTGGAGAAGCAGCTGCTCGCCGCCTGGAAGCACGAGCGCCTGTTCGCGCAGGTGACGGAGGCGACGCGCTACGGTCCGCCGTTTGTGTTCTTCGAAGGACCCCCGACGGCCAATGGCCGCCCAGGCATCCATCACGTCTTCGCCAGGACGATCAAGGACCTGATCTGCCGCTACCACACGATGCTGGGGCAGGGCGTGACGCGGATCGCCGGGTGGGACACGCACGGCCTCCCGGTCGAGATCGAAGTCGAGAAATCGCTCAAGATCAACGGCAAGCGCGAGATCGAGGCGTACGGCGTCGACAAGTTCAACCGGCTCTGCCGCCAGAGCGTGTTCACCTACAAGACCGACTGGGAGGCGCTCTCCGACCGCATCGGCTACTGGCTCGACTACGAGCATCCGTACATCACCTACTCGAACGAGTACATCGAGACGGTGTGGTGGCTGCTCAAGCGCCTGTACGACAAGGCGCTGCTCTATCGGGGACACAAGGTGCTGCCGTACTGCCCCCGCTGCGGCACGGCGCTGTCGTCGCACGAGGTGGCGCAAGGCTACGAGACGGTGCAGACCAACTCGGTCTTCGTCACGTTCCCGCTCCAGAGCGACGCCAAGCGACAGCTCGTCGTGTGGACCACCACGCCCTGGACGCTGCTCTCGAACGTCGCCGTCGCGGTGCACCCCGATCTCGAGTACGGCGAATGGGACGTCGAGGGCGTGCGCTACATCGCCGCCGTGGCGCGCGCCGGTGACGTGCACGTGCACGGCAAACCGCTGTCGCAGGGCGAGCGGGTCGCCGGCTTTGCCGGTCGCGACCTCATCGGCCAGAAGTACGTCCGACCGCTCGAGGTCGTGCCGTTGCCGCAGGAGGGGCAACGCGGCGTGATCGTCGCCGGCGGATTCGTGTCGGCCGACGACGGGACGGGGCTGGTGCACATGGCGCCCGCGTTCGGCGCCGACGACTATGCCACGGCGCAACAGTTCGGGCTCGCGTTCGTGAACCCGGTCGCCGCCGACGGCACCTTCCAGGGCACGCGCTGGCCGGAGATCGAAGGGAAGCTCGTCACCGACAAGGAGACGAACCGCCTCGTCATCGAGCGGCTCAAGGACGAAGGCCGTTGGCTCGAAACGCGCCCCTACAGCCATTCCTATCCGTTCTGCTGGCGCTGCGATTCCGCGCTCATCTATTACGCGCGCAGCTCGTGGTTCGTCCGCACCACGGCGATCAAGGTGCGCATGCTCCAGGTGAACCGTGAGGTGGACTGGCATTCGCCGGAAATGGGGACGGGCCGCTTCGGCGAATGGCTCGAGAACAACGTGGACTGGGCCCTGTCGCGCGACCGCTACTGGGGCACGCCGCTGAACGTGTGGGAGTGCGATCGCGACCGCGAGCATCGCGACGTGATCGGCTCGTACGAGGAGCTGTCCCAGCATTGGGGCCAGCCTCTCCCCGCCGACTTCGACCCGCACAAGCCGGGGATCGACGGCTTCGATTGGTCCTGCCGCCAATGCGGCGGCACGATGCGACGGGTTCCCGAGGTGATCGACGCCTGGTTCGACTCGGGGGCGATGCCGTACGCCCAGTGGCACTATCCGTTCGAGCACCAGGCCGACTTCAAGGCGCACTTCCCGGCGGACTACATCTGCGAGGGCGTCGATCAAACGCGCGGCTGGTTCTACTCGTTGCTCGCGATCGGCGTCGCGGCCTTCGACGCGACCGTCTACAAGCATGTGATCGTCAACGACATGCTGCTCGACGCGCAGGGCAAGAAGATGTCGAAGAGTCGCGGCAACGTGGTGAATCCCTGGACCGTGATCGAAGAGCACGGCGCCGACGCGGTCCGCCTCTATCTGACGGGCCAGAGCGCGGTGTGGCTGCCCAAACGCTTCGACCCGAATCAGATCCCGGAGGTGGCGGGCGGGTTCCTGAACACACTGCGCGCGACGCACGACTTCTTCAAACGCTATGCGCAGGACTGGCGCCCTCCGGCCGAGGCCGCCGCGACGCCGACGACCGCGCGTCCCTCGGCCGACCGGTGGCTCCTGGCCCGGCTCGACGAAGTCGTCACCGCGGTGCGCCAGGCGTGGTCGAGCTACGACGTCACGACCGGCGTCCGCGCCATCATGGACTTCGTCGGCGAGGATCTGTCGCGCTGGTACGTGCGCCGCAACCGGCCGCGCTTCTGGGCCCCGGACCGGGCGACTGACCCCGTCGCGCTCGAGACGCTGCACGAGGCGCTCGTCACGGCGACGCGTCTGCTGGCGCCGGCGGCGCCCTTCATCGCCGACTGGGTACATCGCGCCCTGACGGGGACCTCGGTCCACCTGGCGCCGTTTCCCGTCGACCGGGGCCGGCGCGAGCCCGGGCTGCTCCTGGCGATGAGCACGGTGCGGCGCCTGGCGTCCCTGGCGCGGGCCGCCCGGGAAGCCAAGAATCTCCGGGTCCGCCAGCCCCTCGCCCGCATGCAAATGGCCGTCCCGCCTGCCGCCCAAGGCCCGGCCTTGTCCGACCTGTTAGATATTCTGGCTGCCGAAGTCAACGTAAAAGCGGTCCAGGTGGTCGAATCGGACCACGATCTGGTGCGGCTCGGGGGGAAGGCGAACTTTCGGACCCTCGGCAAGCGGTATGGCAAGGATACGCCGCAGGTGGCGTCGGCGGTGTCGCAGCTCACGGCGGAACAGTTGCGCGCGCTGGAGCGTGGTGAGCCCGTCCGCACCGGCCCGTCGGGCGAGTGGCAGGTGCTGCCGGAGGACGTGACGGTGACGCGCGAGGTCGCCGGCGATTGGTTGATCCAGGCCGACGGACCGTACGTCGTCGCCCTCGACCCGCAGTTGACCGAGGATCTGGTGCAGGAAGGGTTGGCGCGCGAAGTCGTGAATCGCGTGCAACGCCTCCGCAAGGAGGCGGGCTACGAGTATACGACCCGAATTGAATTGAGCGTCGCTGGTGCGGAGGACGTGGTCGCCGCCACCGGTGCGTTCCAGGCGTTCGTCGAGGGCGAGACGCTCGCGCGACGGACGGTGCTGGGGACCGTGCTGGGGGATGCGGATTTGACCCGGGAAGTGGACATCGAGGGTTACCGCGTGACCATCGCGCTGCGGCGCCATGACGGACGAAAGGGCGGAAACAGATAAAATGCCGGCGAAATCGACCAAGGTGAAAGTGAAGGCGAAGGTCAAAGGTGGGCTCAGCAAGAAGCAGCTGAGCCATCTCGAGAAGCGCCTGCACGAGGAGCGCAGCCGAGTGATGAAGGAGCTGGGACACTACGGCGAGTCCTTCAACTCGAGCCTGCAGGCCTCCGACGGCGACCTGTCGAGCTATTCGTTCCACATGGCCGACCAGGGGACCGACGCGATGGAGCGGGAGAAGGCGTTCCTCTTCGCGTCGCAGGAGGGCCGCTACCTCTGGCACGTGAACGAGGCGCTGCGGCGCCTCTACGCCACCCCCGAGCGCTTCGGCAAGTGCGAGCAGTGCGGTGAGGAGATCGGGTTCGATCGCCTCGACGCGCTCCCACACGCCCGCCTGTGCATCAAGTGCAAGGCGAAGGAGGAAGATGGAAAGCGCCGCTGAGCGGAGACTGTTTTGGGGGACGGCGGGCGCGGTCGTCGTGTCCGATTTCATCACCAAGATGCTCGCCGAATCGCTGCTCGCCCGGCGGCTGCCGCTCGCCGTGATCGGCGACGTCGTGCAGCTGCGCCTCGTGTACAATCAGGGCGCCGCGTTCGGCCTCGACGTGGGTGAGAATTCGCGCTGGGTCTTCTTCGGGCTCGCCATCGTCGCCCTGGTCGTCCTCGGCTCGATGGTGCGCTCGACGCGCGCCGGCGATTGGTTCCGTCTCCTGGCGCTCGCGCTCGTGTGCGGCGGCGCGGCCGGCAACCTCATCGACCGCATTCGCAGCGCGCAGGGCGTCGTCGATTTCGTGGACATCGGCGTCGGCGGTTGGCGCTGGCCCACATTCAACGTCGCCGACTCCGCCATCACCGTCGGGGCCATCGCGCTCGCGATCTCGCTGTGGCAAGAGGGCCGGGCGCAGCAACGGACGAAGGAGGCGCAGGCGGCCGAGCCGTGACGCTGGTCTTTTGCGTCCTGGTGGGCACCACCGAGCGCCTCGACCGCTTTCTCGCCGATCAGCTCGCCATCTCCCGCACGCACGCCGCCCGCCTCATCGCCGACAAGCTCGTGACCAGCGCCAGACGCCCGCTCCGGGCGTCGGCCTTGCTGGAGCGCGGCGCCGAAGTCACGGTCGAATTCCCCCCCGAGGCGCCGCCCCGCACCTACTCGCCCGCGCACGCCGACCTGCAGTTCGTCTACGAAGACGAGCACCTCGCCGTGCTCGATAAGCCCGCCGGCCTCGTCGTGCATCCCGGGCCCGGCCATTGGGACGACAGCCTCGTGAACGTGTTGGTGGGGCGGGGGACGCCGCTCTCCGAAGGCTCGAGCGAAGGACGGCCGGGCATCGTCCACCGGCTCGATCGCGATACGTCGGGCCTCCTCGTCGTGGCGAAGACCGATGCGGCGCACCGAAAGCTCGGCGCCGCCATCGAGCGCCGTGAGGTGAAACGCGTGTACGCGGCGCTCGTGTGGGGGCACCTGCGCAAGAGCCCGGTGGATATCGAGGCGCCGATCGCGCGGAATCCCAAGGATCGCAAACGCATGACCGTGGCCGACGGCGGTCGCCATGCGACGACGCACGCCGCCCGCGTCGCGCGCTTCGCCAACAACGATTTGCTGCGCGTGCGGCTCGGCACCGGGCGCACGCATCAGATCCGCGTGCATCTCGCGCACATCGGACACCCGGTCGTGGGCGACCGGGACTACGCGTTGGGGGGCAGCCGCCGCGTCGCTCCAGCGGAGCGCCGCGCCGCAG